>Ga0335074_10005472_pt1 | contig 17569 bp, 15 predicted proteins | sample Lox_Sample_23_FD_206715 | JGI IMG/M metagenome (GOLD analysis project Ga0335074, IMG submission 206715) | Soil microbial communities from Loxahatchee National Wildlife Refuge, Florida, United States - Lox_Sample_2.3 | ecosystem: Environmental > Terrestrial > Soil > Wetlands | place: USA... | reverse complement strand
TCGTTCCCCACCGGCAGGTCGCTCGTCTTGATGCCCGTAACAGCGTTCTTTTCTACGTTCCGCAGCTTTTTCGCATTACCCAGATCGCTTTTGTTTCGTCCCTGGCTGTCCATGAAGCACCTCCCCTCCCTCTAAGTCACACTCGTCCAGAATCCTGAATACTCAATTCGCCTGAGCCTCGAGCACTTTGCAAAAAACCGGACCATGCGGTGCCCGCGCAACCAAGGATCGGGGTCGGCAAAGAAGCGTTCACTGTGACAACGTAACGGAGCGGGTGAGCCTGAAATGCACTTCACGCTCGGCGGGAATTGAGACGTCGCGGTCGCCCGTATAGGCCGCTCCCGCCGCTCCTGCGCCGCCGCCTGCGGCTGCTCCGATTGCCGCGCCTTTGCCTCCGCCCGCAAGAGCGCCGACAATCGCGCCAAACGCCGCGCCGCCGCCCGCGCCGATCCCCGTGCGCTTCCCGCGCGCCTTGCCTTCTTCCGTGTACGACGTGGTGTGAATCGGGTAGCTTTGTCCGTTGAGTTCGATTGAGCTGAGCGTAATCGTCAGCACAGCAACGCCTTTCACATGCCCCGCTTCGTCGGATTCAGTGATCGTGCCGTGAAGATGGGTGCCGCGCGGCAAGACTTCGTTTCCATCCACAATGACGGGCGCCGCGAGCGACGCGGCGAAATGATCGCCGCTGCTATTGTCCTTGGTGCTGAGGTCCTGGTCGATCGTCACAGCAAGAGCTTTCCCCTCGGGAACGACGACCGGTGCCGGGGCAGGAGTGGAAGCATCGGACGAACTCGCCGCCCCGTTATCTGTCGCGCCGCCCGTCGAACCAGGGCTGCTTGCGGCCGGATTCGCGGAATTCGTAGCGCTCGAGGAGGTCCCGGTCTTGTTGCATCCTGCGAGTGTGAGAAAAACGGCCAGCGTTATCAGGCGAGACGCATGGCGATTGTGCATTCAGTGCTCCTCAATGTTGTGATTGAAAAACAACGGTCCTGCGGCTTGGGGACTTCATTTTAACCCGTACTCGGGTTGCTCTCAACGATTCGTGCCCAGGCGTTTATCGGGGGCAGGCTGAATGAAAAGCGAAAAGGGCGCAGTCCTATGCGGTTAATCCAGCGCGGCGTGCACGCCGGAGACAGCGATCAGTGCCCGTTGGCGAGAAATCGCTCAGCTTCGATGGCGGCCATGCACCCGGAGCCCGCCGCGGTGACAGCCTGCCGATAATGATGATCCTGCACGTCGCCCGCGGCAAAAACGCCGATGACGGAAGTCTTCGGGCCATCGTGCGTGATGATGTAGCCGTTTTCGTCCATGTCGAGCTGGCCTTTGAAAACCTTGGAATTGGGATCGTGGCCGATCGCGACGAATACGCCTTCAACCATGAGGCTTTTTATCTCGCCGGTTTGCGTGTTGCGAAGATGAGCTTCTTCGACTGCTTTTTTCTCAGGATGGCTGATCGAATCGATCACGTAGGGCGTAAGGAATTCGATCTTCGGGTTTGCGCGTGCTCGGTCGATCATAATGCGCGATGCGCGGAATTCGTCGCGTCGATGAACGATGGTGACTTTTCTAGCGAAGCGCGTGAGGAACGTGGCTTCTTCCATCGCCGTGTCACCACCGCCGACAACAAGGATGTCCCGATTGCGGAAGAAAGCTCCGTCGCAGGTGGCGCAGGTGGAGACGCCATACCCCAGGAGCAGCTTTTCGGATTCGATGCCGAGCATCCGCGCCGAGGCGCCGGCGGCGACGATCAGCGTCTCGCCTTCGTAGGTTTCTTTCCCGGCCGTCACTTTAAACGGACGCTCGCTCAAATCAACGGCGGTTACGGCGCCCGACCGGAATTCCGCGCCGAAACGCTCGGCCTGCTTGCGCGTACGATCGATCAGTTCAGGGCCGAGAATACCCTCGGGAAAGCCCGGGAAATTTTCCACTTCGGTCGTGAGCGCGAGCTGCCCGCCGGGCTCATAACCATCGAGCACAATCGGTTTCAGATCGGCGCGCGCCGTATAGATTGCGGCAGTCAGGCCCGCACACCCGCTTCCGATGATTACCACCTTGTGCATGACGTATCCTCGTTGAGTTTGATGACGCAGACCTCGCCGCCGATGCAGAACCAAGAATGAGGTATTGTAGCACTACATGGACGTTCCTCCGGTCCGCCAGGTTGCGATTCTTTGCGCGCAATGGACGCCCGAGTGATAATTTCACGCCTATGGCGCAACGGCCGAATTTCCTTTTCGTGATGAGCGAGTTCATTGTGATGCTGCTGGGCGGGCTGCTGATTCTGCTTTCCATTTTGCGGACGATCGGCGTGCCGTCGAGGCCTGTGGTGATCATTTTGGGCGTGATCGTGGTTTATTGGGCCTTGCGCGCGTGGATGCGAAAAGAACCCATGTCGGCGCGGCTGCAGACGGACGTGCGCGCGGGATCCTTGGCCATTTTAGGGCTGTTGATGATCACGATCGCCCTGGCGCCGCTGAGCTTTGCGAATCTGCTCGTCAGGCTGGCCGGCTGCGTGCTCCTGGCGCGCGGCCTGATTGCGATGATGCTCGCGCTGCGTGGGCGCGAACCTTGATATTGCTCGCTGGGAACGTTCCGGCTAATCTTTCGTCATTCGATTTGAGGCGCGTCCATCACCTTACAGGAGGTTGTCGCATGCTCAAGGAATTCAAAGAATTTGCAATGAAAGGAAACGTGCTGGACATGGCGGTCGGCATCATCATTGGCGCGGCCTTCGGGCGAATTGTCACGTCTCTGGTGAATGACGTCATCATGCCGCCGATCGGGCTGGTTCTGGGCCACGTCGATTTTTCGAGTCTATTCCTCAACATTTCAGGGACGCACTATCCCACGCTGGCCGCCGCAAAAGCCGCCAACGCGGCCACGATCAACTATGGTTCGTTCGTCAACACCATCATTGATTTTCTCATCGTGGCGTTTGTGATTTTCCTCTTCGTCCGGCAGGTGAACCGGTGGAACAGACCGGCTCCGGTGGCGGCCACAACGAAAAACTGCCCCTATTGCGTGATGTCGATTCCCATCAAGGCAACGCGGTGTCCCAATTGCACTTCGGAAGTGGCGGCAGCTTGAACTAGGGCGGGCTTCCTGGAAAGTCGCAGGGGCTAAGTATTATTGTTGCGCTTGTTTTGTATCTCGTTCAAGTGCTCGCGCAAGCGCACTAGGACGTCATTACAGCCGTCTTTGGCTATTTCGCGCTCGACCTCATTCAACGCGAAATGGACGATATCGTGGTGATGCAGCTCTTCGCCCGGCAGCCGGTCCGCAAATTCCAGCCACACGCGATGAAGCAGGTCGATTTCCTTCGGCGTAAGCCGCGGTGCGTGCGGGCCGAGATAGAATATCTGCTCGCTGCCGGCGGGAGTGAAGATTTCCAGGGTGATGCGTGGCCGCGGCTCGGGCATGCGTTCCCAAGCGATGCCGATATTGCGCGCCTGGTCATCGATGGAAGTCGATGACGAACTGCCCGCAACGATCGCGTTGGATTGCAGATTGGCCGCCGTTCGCAAGATCGCTTCCCACAAGTCGTTTCCAGCCGCCACAGCCAGCCGCACCGGCTTCCCTTCCTTTTCCGCTAAAGCAAGCACTTTGGTGAAAAGCAACTGTTCGATCGAGCTGAAAAGCTGATCCGGCGCCAGATCGTATTCGCCGGAGGCGCCCCGCCGGAGCATCCTCACATGCAGAACGACGATCTGCGCCTGCCGGCGGCCCGCGCGGCGCAGCGCCATCTCGAGCGGATAGAGCGCGTAATATGTGCTCACCGGCACGAGAACGTTGCCCGGCTCGACGTCCACGTTTTGCAGCGTCAGATCCGCGGACTGCGCCAAATTAAACTGATCGAGTTCTACATGCCGCTGCCCTCGTTTTCTGATGATATGGCGTTCGGAAATTTCGAACGCCGCGAAGAGCAAGCCGGAAAAAATTACTCCCGAGACAGTGGCAGCCGGCTTCGTAAAGAGGTTGATGATGGCAATGCCGAGCAGCACCAGCGTGATCAAGGCCAGCCCCAGCGGAATCTCTACGCCCGCTATATGAAAGTTCAGCGGTACCTTGAATTCGCGGTCCTGCGGATGCGTATAGCGCAGCACCAGGACGGCGATGCCCTTCATCGCGAAACTCCAGATCACGCCGAAAGCGTAGAGGTTCGCCAGGAACGTGACGTCGCCGCGGCTGATAATGATCGTCACGATCTGCAGCAGCACGATCATGTTGATAATCCGGTGAGACGTTCCGAATCGCGGGTGCGGCGCTCGGAACCAGTCGGAAAGCACGCCGTCTTCCGAGACGCGGTTCAACACGCCGTTCGATCCCACAATCGCCGTATTTACCGCCCCAGCCAGCATCAGCGTGCCGACCACCACCACGAAAATGCGGAAGACCAGGCGCGCAAGCAGCGGCCCCGTCAGGTACATCGCCAGCCCGCCGATCAGGTTCTCGAAATACTGGGGCCGCACTTTGTCCGGGATGATCATCACGCCGAAGAACGAAACCAGCGACGTGAAGACCATGCTGTAAATGAAGATCACGAAGGCGGTCTTCTTCAGGTTGGCAAGTTTGGGATGCTCGATTTCGCGGTAGACCTGCGCCAGCGATTCCTCGCCGCTCATCGCCAGCACGGAATGGCCCAGCCCGACAAATACCGCGATCAGAGTGATCGTGTGAGCCCAGGAGTAGCCGTCCAGCCAGCCCAGGGAATGCTTGTTCAGAACGACGTTGTCATGCGTCGGCAGCGGCGGCAGATGGAATCCGCGAACGAAAAGCGTGTAGCTGCACCACGCGATCAGAATCACCACCATCACGGTAGTGAGCTGCATGATCCATAAAGCCTTTTCGCTCGACTCCGTGATTCCCTTTATGTTCTCCCACCAGAAATACATCGTCACCATGATTGCGAACGTCGCCGCCACCAAGTCGGGGCTCAAGACTAACCTGATGTGGGCATAGGCCAGGAGCTCGTTGAGCACGCCGGCCAGGTACTGCCCTGCGGACACGCCGCTGATCGGGCCGGTCAGGACGTAGTCAAACATCAGCGCCGAAACGGAGAATTTCGCCAGCGCGCCGCCCATCGCCTCTTTAACCACGCGATAGACGCCGCCGCGCACAAACATGCTGCAGCTTTCGACGTAGACTTGGGAGACGGCGTAGGAGAGAAGCATCGTCCCGAGGATGAACCAGGGAGCGGTCTTGCCAATGAACGCCTCGGCCTCGCCGCCCGCGTAATAGGCGGACGAGCCCAGGTCGTTCAGCACGACGGCTGCGGCTCTCCAATAGGAGATGAACGCCAGCATGGCCGTGGTCGCCACCAAAACTTTGGCGACCGGTCTGGACGCACCTTGCTTTTGTGTAGGCCCGGCGGGCGTAGACGTCATTGACTAAGTATAAGTGGAAAAGGCGCTGAAATAATATATGGGTCGAACCCGCTATGCAAAGGCGGAAAGGATTATGGGTTGCATCCAAGATTCTGATAAGCCCGCGGAAAAAGAAATCTCACATTCTCTTGACGCCGTTGGGGTTGCACCGATCTGCGCGTTCGTAGAAGAGCGCCTCATCTTCGGCTGCAGGCGGTAAACCGCTGGAGTTTATCCATAAGCCGGAGTATCTTTGGCGCAACCGGGGATGGCTTGGCGAAGAAACCGACCCGCGCAAGGAGACCGCAGCGATGAATCGTCGAGATTTTGCCAAAACAGTTGCCGGAGTTGCCGCGGGAAGCGCCTTTCTGCCCGGTTCAAGCGCTTTTGCGCAGGCAGCAGCGTCTTCCCTAACCCCTTCGTTCCGCTTTTCCGTGATGCTTTGGACCGTCTTTACCGATCTTCCGTTTGACCAGCGGCTGGACAAGGTGGCCCAGGCCGGCTTTAAGAACGTCGAACTGACCGGAGAATTCTCCAAATGGTCGGATGACGATTACACGCGCTTCAACGCCAAGAAGCGCGAACTGGGCATGAACTTCGACGCGACTTCGGGCGTTCGCACCGGCGTCGCGGATCCCACCGCCGGCGATAAATTGATCGAGGAGATGACGCCTTTTCTGGACACGATGAGCCGCCTCGAATGCCCGAAGCTGATTCTGCTTTCGGGCAACGTGATTCCCGGCGTCAGCCGCGACGTGCAGCACGATGCTTGCATCGAGAATCTGAGCCGGGCGGCTGACCTGGCGGCGAAGCACAATGTCTCCATCGTTCTCGAAAATATCGACCCTGAGGAAAATCCGCGCTATTACCTCACGTCCGTAGCCGAGGGATTCGAAGTGATCCGCCGCGTCAACCGGCCCAACGTGAAGTTCCTTTACGACTTCTATCACGAACAGATTTCCGAGGGAAACCTGATCGAGAAATTGCAGAAAAATATCGACATCACGGACATCGTCCACATCGCCGATGTTCCGGGCCGGCATGAGCCGGGCACGGGCGAAATCAACTACGGCAATATCTTCCGCAAGCTCGGCGACCTGAATTTTCCCGGCACGGTCGCAATGGAATTCAAGCCGACCGGAGACGCAGTGGCATCATTGAGTGCCGCGCGCGAGATGGCGATTCAAAGCGCAACCGCGACAAAGTAGGCTCCGCTGGTCTGTCACATATTTTTGGCGGACATCTTGCCTCGCGCACTGCTTACTCGTTAAAGCGGGGAGTCCGGTGATCGGACTGACGACGATTTTCGCTTTTCGCCGCGGCTTGTTCACCGGGCTCAGTACGGCGCATCCTCCTTCCACAGCTACGTTCAGCGAATCGCCCGCGTCAATGCCCGGTTTGCGCCGGATCGGTCCGGGCAGAACCGCCTGGCCCTTTGTGGAGAAAATAGGCGTCAAATCGGTATTGCCTGGCCGCTAGTCCGGCGTAGGCTTTTGTATACGGTCGATGACGATGGTGTCGACGGCAGCCTTCCTCGATTCGAGCTTTAGGCCAAGTTGCTGCTGGAGGGCGTCCCATAATGAAGGCGCTGAAGAATCGGGCGTATCAGCCGTGTCGGCCTCGCCGATAGGCCGCTGCTCGGTCCATTTCAGAGTATAGCTATATGTCGCTGTTAGCCCCGTCTCGTCCGTGAGTCTGCGTCCATCCAGCTCCGGCTGACGCGAAAGAATCTCGACTAGGCGGCTCACCGGCTCATCCGTCACCTGATAAATCTCGACGTAACCTTTGCCGTGCCCGTCGCTGCCACCGTGCGTTCCGTCATCCTTCGAAGCGCTTATCTTGGCGCCGCCTTTGGCAACCACAAGCGCGAAAACAGGCAACTCCCTGGTTTGATGGCTCACTTCCAGAGCGAAACGGCCAGCGAGCAGCGACCGCACCATGACCCTCATCTCTTCGTCGTTATATTTCTTCTGCCATTCAGCGGCGATGGAATCGGGGATTTTCGCATTGATCGCATACTTGTCTGAATTGATCCAGTCGGGGCCTCCCGAGAGCTGGTCATCGGTGATGTTATAGGCGTACTTGATCAAATAGCGTGCCGTCACGCCAACGGCGTTGTAAAGCCCGCCCCGCTGATCGATATCGTATCCAGGATGGTATCCGGCTGGCTTGATCGAGGCGACCTCGAAGGATAAGGGAGCGTTGCCGTTCGTTTGGGCCTTGAGTAAGGGAGCGGCGAGCATGGCAGCGCACGTAACCAGCGCAGCGACTAAGAACCTCCGTCCAGCGGCGAGTCCGTTGCACCACATGCGCGGGTAAACCTCCCCTGTCTCATTCGAGGGCATGGGTCCTGCCTGGAGAGTATAGAAATCTCTCGGCGCGGTGAATAGCGTTTCTTGCAACGAAGCCCCGGGAAGGTCGTGTCCTCTAATTGACACCGCACCCCGCCTGACCTATCGTTTTGAGCGAACATGAGTGGGATGCCTGGCCATTCCATCGTCCGCCGCCGGGGCCGGCGGACCGAGACAAATTCTGCGAAAACTCAGGAGGGAAGTATGAAGAACTGGCGATGTTTCGCGATTCCGGTCGCAATGATGTTTGGGATGGTCGCGCACGCGCAGGGCATGGGCTCCATGAACATGGGGAAAGACTCCGGCGGCAGCGTAAGCCTCACCGCGGGAATCGTGCAGCAATACGACAGTGTGAAGACCGACCTGGAAAAGGCCGCCGAGGCGATGCCCGAGGACGGCTACTCGTTCAAGCCAATGCCTGCCGAGCGCGATTTTGGCGGTTGGGTGGCGCATGTCGCGCAGTCGCAGCTCGGCACCTGCTCGCGTCTGGCAGGCCAGACGCCCGACAGCGCGGCCATGGAGATGCTGCGCGGCGTCGCCAGCGGAACCGCGGCGACGAAAGCTCAGCTTGTCGATGCGCTAAAGAAATCGTTTGACGCGTGTGACGCGGCTTACAACGGCCTCACCGATGCGAACGCAGGTGAAGCCGTGCAGTCATTTCGCGGCAGCACTTCGCGGATTGCCGCGCTCGCCGGCAATACGGCGCATGACAACGAATGCTATGGCAGCATGGCCGTTTATCTGCGCCTGAAGGGAATCGTGCCTCCCTCGACTGCTGACCGTGGAATGATGGGCAGCGGTATGCGCGGCGGTATGCGCGGACAAGGCGGCATGGGCGGCGAAAACGGCGGTGGGCGCTAGTAATTTGTCGCGCTGAAGCTCTCACCTTCAATGAGGCGAGGAAGTAAAGGAGGTTTGAGCGGCACCGGAAAGACCAGCGCCACTTTGGCTGGTGGTGCTGGTCTTTCTCCTCTACCTCCTCCACCGCCTCAAGATTCGCTCTCCGGCGTGTATGCCGGGATTTCGTCGGCATTCCGTTTGGTTGCGTTGCGAATTTCGTCGCGGATGATGTCGCTTGAAAAGCCGGCACCAATCAGACTTCGATAAAGTGACGCGATCTTCTTTTGATCGACAGGTCTGTCGGTCGAGCCGCGCAGGCTCGCGAGTTTTCGTTTGATGCGTTCGCGGACCAGCGCGGTCTCGTCGGTTTCCGCGAAGACGGATTCGAGCGCGGCGTCAATGTGACGATCCGGCACGCCACGTGCACGCAGCTCGCGTGCGATGCGGAATTTGCCCTGGCGTCGCGAGTTGGCGTGTAGCCGGGCATAGTCGCGGGCGTATCTCGCATCATCGAGATAGCCTTGATCGCACAGATGCGTCACGACGACGGTGACGCCCGATTTATCTGCGGCACGGCGCCCGAGATACTCCTTCATTTCGTGAATCGAATAGGCGCGACGCATCAGCGCGCGCAATGCGGCGGCGTAAAGCTCCCCGTCATTCTTGATTTCCTGCGAATTTGAACGAAACGGCACGAAGGCAAGCATAGAAGCAGAAAGGCAGCGAAGCAAGCGGCCCCGCGGAAATGCGTTGGCGCTTCGGCCTTCTTTCTTGGTCCGAGTCCAAACCAGGCGCGTGCTAAAATTTCGGCATGGCAAAAAAGACTATTTCGCCGGGTGGCGCTGTGACGGGTGTAGTCGAGCTGCCCGGAGATAAATCCATTTCACACCGTTACGCCATTCTGGCCGCGCTCGCCGAAGGGAAAAGCGAGATCATAAACTACGCCTCGGCGGCGGATTGCCGCAGCACGCTCGAGTGCCTGCGTCGCTTGGGCGCGCAGATCGAAGTCGCCGGCGATCGCGTACGAATCACCGGTGCCGGCCTCGAAGGTTTGCAAGTGCCGCGCAAAACGCTTGACGCTGAAAATTCCGGCTCGACCATGCGCATGCTCTCCGGCGTGCTCGCCGGGCAGCGCTTCAATTCGGCCATCACAGGCGACGATTCGCTGCGTAAGCGGCCGATGCGCCGTGTCGTTGAACCGCTGAAACAAATGGGCGCGGAAATCATCACGCAAGAGGGCGGTCGCGCGCCGCTGGAAATTCACGGCAGCAAGCTCCGCGGCATCGACTACACGACGCTGATTCCGAGCGCCCAAGTGAAATCCGCGATCTTGTTTGCCGGGCTTTACGCGGAGGGCGAAACGATCGTGCGCGAAGCGGTAGCCACGCGCGACCACACGGAGACCGCGCTGCGCGAATTTGGAGCGCGCGTCGAAAGCGTCGATAACGTCAGTCAGGCGAATAAAGGCCGCGCGATGCGCATTTATCCACGGCCCAAACTGCTCGCGCGGCAACTTGTTGTGCCGGGCGATCTCTCGGGAGCGGTGTTTCTGATTTCGAGCGCATTGATTTTGCCCGAATCGTCGTTGTTGCTGCACAACGTTGGATTGAACCCCACTCGCGCCCGCGTCCTGGATTTTCTCGTTTCTATCGGCGGCAAGATCAAAGTCGCTGCCGTGCAGCTGCGCGATGGCGAACTGGTCGGCGACGTTTCCATCGAGCGCTCCGATCTTGCGGGCGGTACGGTCGCTGGCACGCAAGTTGCGGAAATGATCGACGAGCTGCCCATGCTCGCCGCGCTGGGGCCGTTCACCGAGCACGGAATCGAGATTCACGACGCGCAGGAATTGCGCGTCAAAGAAAGCGACCGTATCGCGGCCATTGCCGCCGGCCTCCGCGCGATGGGCGCGACTGTCGAGGAGTTTCCGGATGGCATGCGCGTCGCGGGCAAATCAGCCGGCAGGCTGCGCGGTGCAAAAGTCGAGTCGCATGGCGACCATCGCATCGCCATGGCGCTCTCGGTTGCCGCGCTGGCGGCCGATGGCGATACCACCATTCGCGATTCCGAGTGCGTCGGCGTGTCGTTCCCGGAATTCTTCACGACCATCGAAAAATTGCGCGGCGCCGCAGTGTGAGCGCAAGAAAGCGAGGCGCTGCGTCACAGCAGTTCCGGTTCGTAGACGTAGGCCAGCCCTTCGTTGGTGATCGCGTACGCCTTTGATCCATCGAGACTCCAGCGCAGATCCAGAATCCCTTCCGCCGGACATTCGTCAAAGAGCGAAATTTTATTCATGTCCACCAGGAAAAGCCGTCCTTTGGCCGAACTGCGCAGCCACGAGCTGAAGAACAGACAGATCGGCAGATGAGGATGCCACGCGCACTGTTCGCCGCCGAAAGGAAGCGACGTGCACTCCGCCGAGAGCGGGTCGATGCCATAAGCCTGGCCGGCCGAACAGTAAACGAGACGGTTGCCGTCGTTCGACCACGCAAGATCCGTCACGCGGCCTTGCGCTTCGAACACCGATTTTTTGCGAAGCGTCGCTGCGTCGAGGAACGCGATCAAATCGTCCGCCCATTCGCCCCCAATTTCGGCAACGGTCGCAATGACTTTTTCATCCGGGCTGAAAACCGTGCGGCCATAGCCGGTAAACGCGCCAGCTTCCCCGGTCTCGCCGTCGGTGGATTGCAAGTCGAGCCACTCGGGCCTGAGCAGCTGGTGTACCGGTGCCGCGATAGACTCATCTATTGGGGGCTGAATGCGCCAAAGGTCGAGCGACGAATTTTCCCCGCCACAAGCACTCGCGGCGAATGCGCCCGTCGGCGACCACGCAATGTCCGAAGGCACGCGTGAGAATTTCCCAAAAGCCCCGACCAGCATTTTCGCCTGAAGATCAAACAGTTGCAGCGCCCCGGCCTGCGACCCCCACGCGCCGAGCAAATAGCGTGCGTCACTCGACCATGCAAACCGCGCCGGTCCGGCAGCTGAATCGGCATCATGCGAGAGGCTCAGCGTCAGCGTCGGCACGCAGCGCTCCACGTCGAAAAGCGTCAGGCTTTGCGCGCCATACCGGACTTGCGGCGTGAGCGTACAGACTTGCCCGTCGGGCGATAACGCTGCGTGGGACACCGGCCCATGAAAGACTTTCCGCATCAGCCAGTTGGAATCGCGCGCCAGATCGCGCAGTCCGCGCCGAACGAGCGCGGCAGAGCGCATGGCAAGCGCTTGAGAGCCGGTGCGCGCAATCTTGCCGGACTGCGCCGCTGCGCTAGATTCCTCCTGCGTCATGGGAGGCAAGCTCATTCGATCACCGCATGCCTTCCGCCAGGCGGCGCTTGGCCTCGGCGATTTGCTCTTCCGTCTTCTCGACCATTTCTTTCAGCACGTCGCGGCCATCCTGCGCGGCTTCTTCCACCCGCAGGCGCAACTGATACAAATCTGACCGCAGCAGCGCCTGCGATTCTGCTTCGATTTCCGCCAGCCGCCCGCGCACCTGGCTGATCCTGCGAATCACGCGAATCAGTTCCGCGCCGGGACCTTCTCCGTGAAACGCCTCCGGGCTCGATTCATATTCCGTAAGAATTTTTTCCAGCGCGGGCTCGTCGCCGCGCTCGTAGGCTTCGTTGGCGCGAGCCATCAATTGTTGGCGTGTCGTGCGGTCGTCGCGGTCCGAAGTCAGATCGGGATGGATGCGCTTGGCCACATCGCGATACAGGCGCTTCATTTCCGGCGAAGCTTTGAAGGCTCGCGGTTCATGCTCGGCCTTTTCGCCCGCCCCGGACTTGGTCTCGCTGGCGCGAGCGCGGGCTTCACGCGCGGCTTGTTGTGCACGTTCGTTCTGCGGCTGCTCGGCCGCAAGACGCTCCGCCAGCTGTGCTTTGTATTCGTCCAACTCCGCATAGCGCAAGCCCACCAGATGCAAGTAGCGGCGCTCGAATGCGCCGAGTTCGGCGCGAAGGTTTGTGGCGCGAAGCTCCCTTTCGGTCAGCTCGTTCTCGAGCGATTTTTGCTCCTCACGCTTGCGCAGCAGCTCCGCTTCTTCCGGTTTCAGCGGTCCCTTGTTCGCCTTTGCGGATAGCGGCGCAGGCGTCTGGGTTGCCTCTGTATCGATCGATTTGCGGGTCATGGGAGTCGTGCCGGCGCGCGTGTAAGCTAGGCGCCCGGCTATAGCTCAATTGTAGGATGGGCCGCCGTTGCCCCGAGCGTGTTCACCGCCCGCGTTACAGAATCGGTTACCGGACCACCCGGTCAGTTGACATCAACGAAGGCCGCAGGCTATCCGGGCGTGCTCGCGCTTGGCCAGACTCACTGCGACTTCGCTGGCTTCAGGATGCGCTCGATTTGCGCGAGATGATTGATGTCGTGGCCTCCCATCATCGAGACGGTGGTCTCCACGCTCTCTTGGCCGCGCTCCGAGTGCAGTCCCGAATGCTTCCACTGTTCGGGCGTGATCGTTTTCAGCATCGCCACGGTTGCTTTGCGCAGGGCCGCGAATTGCTCGAGCGCCGTTGCTGTATCGCGCTTGTCGTAATGAAGGGCCGTCACCCATTGATCCTGGTCGAAACCGATGAGAGTCGCTCCCGGAGCGCCCAGGATCAGGCGTATCCGAAACCCGTAAACGATCTCCGTGTCGGCCATGTGCATCACGATCTCGTGAATCGACCATTTGCCCGGCGCGGGCCGTTTGCGCAGTTTTGCTTTCGGCACGCCTTTCAGCAGCCGTGCTAGCTTTTGCGGCGTACCAGCCTGCACTTTGAGCGGATCCTCGTTTTTTAGATTTCCCAACATGCGATTGCGGTATTGCTCGGCAGTCTCGGGCATGGCGCTTTGCCTCCTTGCTTCGTTCCGGGAATTTTAGGCAGTGCGCTCACGCAGGTCAACCGGGGCGGGACCGGCCAGCTGCGTCCAATTTGGCTGGAAAATGAAGCGGTCATTACGCACCGATCACACGCGCCTTCCGATCGCGGCACGCCTGTAAAAATTGCCTAGTACCAGTATCAAGCTTTTCCGAACGAACCTCTCTAAGCACATGATAAGAAACATCATAAATTTCCGTGCGCTTGGCGATGCGCTTGCGCCTTTCGATGTGTTGAATGCGTTGACGGAGGTGAGCGATGGCCCAGAGAATGTTCGTACACGTTCTTCTTTTTGAGTGTCCCCAGTGCGGCGGCCCGATTGAGTCGAGCGTAACGAGCCCCAACGGCAATCCCGAAGAAATCGACGCTCGTGAATTTGAATTGCGGTGCCAGTGCAACTGGACTGGAAAATCTCACGGATTCGGCGCAAAGCGCCGCGTAATGATCCCGTGGGACGGCGACGAAGAGTTCACCGAGACATGCACGAATCTCACGACGCTCGCGGGTGCGGCCGGAGGATCGCTGTCACATGCCATCCGACCGAAGAATTGAGCCTCGTCTTTCGATTCGCGTGCCCGTTTACCTGGTAAGTGGCAATAGGGATCGAGCCGTGGAGCAGGTGACCACCGAAAACGTAAGCACCCGCGGTGTCTGCCTCGTTTGCAGGCAAAACATCAAGCCGGGCGAACGGCACGCGATCAGTTCGATGTCCTTGGGGCGGCGTCTTGGCGCCCGAGTGGTCCATTGCCAGGCGCGATCGGACAAAACCTTTTCTGTCGGCATGGAACTCGATCAGCCCCTCGCCAATTGGTGGGACTTTGGCCTGGTGCTGGAACCCGCCGCCGAACCTCACCCCCGCTAGCAGAAAGCGGTGTAAAACCGGGGCCGCAGAAAAGATGCGGCGAAATTGCGTCAGGGCTAAACGCCCCTCACGCGCCGCCAGAACCGGTCACCAATCACAACTCACCAATCGCGCTTTCCACCTGATTGAAGCACCCGGGGCCGCCGTGCCTTTTCCCGCGCCGTCCCTTCAATCACCGGCCACCCGCGCATCCCGCGTCGCTTCTCCGCTCACTGCTCTCTTTTAGTTTCATTAGAGAAACTTTTTAAAATTTGCTTGACATTGATTTTTGCCGGTTGTACGTTCCCTCCACGAAAAACTTTTTTCTGGGGTGGGGACTCTGGACTTCATCTGCGCAACTTGTTCGCACCCTGGCGGAAAGCAGGCGTGTGTCTAGAACCGGTCGCACCATAGGCACCGATTCATCATTGCAGCCCCAGCCGGACGCCCTCCGGATTTCCACGCTGCAGTTGTATTGCGCACTCCAACCTTTGCGCCTCGGACTTTCAGCGCGGCACCAAGGTGCTTCGATCAACCGTCACTCAACAAGCAAGCCAAGGAGCGATAAGATGCAGAAATTCGAAGGGGTGGTCTTCAGAAAGGAATGGGGGCTGTGCCGCCTGGCTGGTCTTTTCGCGACACTTGTCCTTCTCGTGGGTATGTACGCCGGGTCCGCCGCTGCCCAGACATACAACGGCCAGATTACCGGAACCGTAACCGACCCCAGCGGCGCCGTGATCGTAGGGGCAAAAGTAACGCTGACCTATCCTCTCACCGGCCAGCAAAGAGTCGTCCAGACACAGAGTTCCGGCGATTTCATCTTTCCGGATCTCGTTCCCGGGACCTATGACATCACGATTGAGCAGGCCGGGTTTCAGACCTACTCGCAAAAGGGCATCGCGGTCGCGGCCACGGAAAAAGTCGCCCTTCACACCATCCAGCTGGCCGTTGGCAACGTCAGCACCGAAGTCACCGTCCAGGCCAGCACCGCCCACGTCGAAACGGATAGTTCCGAGCATTCGGCGCTTGTCAATTCCACGCAAATGACCGACGTCACGGTAAAGGGCCGCAATTACATGTCCTATGTCGCCCTCCTTCCCGGCGTCACCACCACCGGGCAGTCCGACGAGCCCGGATGGGACCAGAACGACGGCACCACCTTCAACGGCGGTAACAACACCGTCATCGTCATGCTCAACGGTATCGACAGCTCCGACGACGGCCAGGGAAATACCGATACCTCGTACCTCGCGCCCAGCGCGGACGCCGTTCAGGAAATGAAGGTCCAGACGGGCAACCTCAACGCGGAATATGGCGCCCGTAACGGCGGTTCGATCAACGTCATCTTCAAGACCGGCACCAATCAATTCCACGGCGATCTCTACGACTACGAACGCAACCGGTTCCTCAACGCCAACTCGTTTTTTAACAAAGAGTCCACGAACCCGGCAATCGCGCGTCATCCGGCAAGCTATCTTTACCACAATCCTGGCGGCACCATCGGCGGTCCGTTCGTTCTGCCTCACGTGCCCTTCAATAAGAACCGCGACAAGCTCTTCCTCTTCTTCTCTGCCGATCTGGTTCGCCACAGTTCAACCCCAACTGCGCCTACGAATGCGTTTGTTCCTAGCGAGGAGGAGCGTGCGGGCAATTTCTCGGAAGCCGCCGCGAATTCCAGCCCGCCCTCGGGATGCGGCACCCTTGCTGGCTGCGCGGTTCCAGCTGGCTTCGTCAACAATGGACCCACCCCGAACCCCGCGTATGTTGGCATTCCGATTTACTGTCCAGGAACAGAGCCGACCAACGGAGCTAGCACCGTCTACTCCGGGACGAACCAATATGTCACACCGGCTCAAGCCGCGAATCTGACGGCGGCCTGCGGCGCCAATCCGATCACAGCGGCACCTTGGAGCGGCGCATCTCCTCTGTTGTCGATCTTCCCAAATCCGACCTGCAACAGCGCATACGATCTGTATAATGCCGGCGCCGGTGACGGCACTCCCGGCAAGTCCGCGAATCCGACCCTGAACCTTCCTTACTGCGGAGCCGGCGTCACGGGCTATGCAAACAATTACAACTACCAGTACCTTCTCCCTTCCTTCTCCCCGCGCAGCGACTATGTCTTGACGGGGCAATACAACCTTTCACAAAACAACATCTGGACCGTTGACTTGGAAAAGGGCTACCAGTGCACCTGCGCCAACACCTTCCTTGGTTCGGCGCCCAGCTGGCCGCAGTTGACCACCAACTATGTGATTCACGGCGGCGAGGCTTCATCGAACCTCGTTTCCACTCTCCGTCCAAACCTCGTCAACGAGTTCATCGCCGGCACCACTCGCGCGCTGCAGACCGTCTATCCGGCGAACACAACCAATAAGAATGCGGTCGGCTACGCTGGCCTCAACGTGCGCAACAATGATGGTCTGGGTCCTTCCGTTCTTCCGGTGATCTTCCCTGACCCAAGCAACTCCAAATACGGGGCGAACTCTCAGTCATTGGCGGCGAACCCTTTTAATTACGTCCCGACGATCAGCTTTGCAAGCAGCGGTTATGCTGGCACCTCAGAAGACAACCGCTACCCGTTCTATGGCACGGACACCCATTACAACCTCCAGGACGACATCACTTGGATCAAAGGTGCCCACGCCATCAAGGCCGGGTTCTACTTTGAAAAGGTCTCGCGCAACGGCCCGGCCGGAGGCGGCCAGCTGGGCGGCTGGAATGGCAACATCAACTTCAGCGGGGCCTCCACCGATCCCAATGACATGAATTTTGGATATGCCAACGCATACTATGGCGTTTTCCAGAGCTACACGGAGGGAAGCACCCACCCCAACGGCTACGACCGCTTCCACTCGGAAGAGTGGTTCGTTCAGGATACATTCAAAATAACCCGCCGTATTACGTTGGACTATGGGATCCGTTTCGCTCACGACGTCCCATCGTTCGACACCGTCGACGTTGCCGACTTCCGCCCGGATGAATACAACCCCGCTATCGGCACCACTGGTCAAGCTAACTTGATCTATCCTTGCATGGTCGGCGGTACCAGGATGGGCTGCTATAAAAACGGAAGTGGCGTAATCACCAACTTCACACAGTCCGCTATCGGTGACTTCGCTCCTGAGGGGGTCTCCGGTATCTATCCGTTCCAGGGCATGCAAGTCTATAATCCCGGCCAGGCTGTGATGAATACGCCTCCTCTCAACATCCTGCCCCGCTTCGGTTTTGCTTGGGACGTTTTCGGCAACGGCAAAACCGCTCTCCGCGGCGGCTTCGGTATCACCAACAACGTGTTCGGCGTCGTCGATACGGTGGGCC
>Ga0335074_10005471_pt1 | contig 17569 bp, 18 predicted proteins | sample Lox_Sample_23_FD_206715 | JGI IMG/M metagenome (GOLD analysis project Ga0335074, IMG submission 206715) | Soil microbial communities from Loxahatchee National Wildlife Refuge, Florida, United States - Lox_Sample_2.3 | ecosystem: Environmental > Terrestrial > Soil > Wetlands | place: USA... | reverse complement strand
TTACCGAACGGTGTGTACCGATTTGCCAACGATCCGCACGATCCACGCCTCGCGGCTCTTGCCATTGCGCTCGGTCTCTATCGTTTCACGCGCTACCGCAAGACCGAGGCAGACAAGATCAATCTCGATCTGCCGCAAAGCCTCGATGGTGACGACCTGGAGCGCATCGTCGAAGGCGTGACGTTGGCGCGCGACCTGATCAACACGCCGGCGAACGATATGGGGCCGGCGCAACTCGAACAGCAGGCGCGAATGCTTGCGGCGCGCCATAAGGCGACAATCAACGTCATCGTCGGCGACGATCTGCTGACGCAAAACTTCCCGCTGATCCACGCCGTGGGCCGCGCCGCGGCGGACGCGCCTCGGCTCATCGACATGTCGTGGGGCGAGACCGGCCATCCGCGGGTGACGCTGGTCGGCAAGGGGGTGTGCTTCGATACCGGCGGCCTCGACATCAAGCCCGAATCCTCCATGCTCAACATGAAGAAGGACATGGGCGGCGCGGCGACGGCGCTGGCGCTGGCGCATATGATCATGGCGCGTGGATTAAAAGTGCGGCTGCGCATTCTCATTCCCGCGGTCGAGAATTCGATTGCCGGCGGAAGCTTCCGCCCGCGTGACATCTACACCTCGCGTAAAGGTATCACGGTCGAGATCGGCAATACCGACGCCGAGGGCCGGCTCGTTCTTGCCGATGCACTTGCTCTCGCCGATGAAGAAAAGCCGGAGCTGATCGCCGATTTCGCCACGCTCACCGGCGCCGCTCGCGTCGCGCTCGGTCCGGACGTGCCGCCGTTCTTCACCGATGACGATGCGCTGGCGGGCGAACTGATGCAATGCGCGGCTGGCGAAAACGATCCGCTGTGGCGATTGCCGCTGTGGCGGCCGTACGAGGCCATGCTGGACTCCAAGGTCGCCGACATCAACAATGTCGGCGGCAGCCAGGGCGGCGCCATCACCGCGGCTTTGTTCATGCGCCGCTTCGTCAGCGTGAAATCCTGGCTGCACATCGATCTATTCGCCTGGACGCCGTCGGCCAAGCCGGGACGGCCGGAGGGAGGCGAGTGCCAGGCGGCGCGTGCGCTCTATGCGATGCTCGCGGCCCGGTATGGCTGAGCGGGTTTCCATGCAACCGGCGAAGGCCCGCATACGCCGCTCGTCCCCGCGAACGCCGGGACCCAGTGCATTGATGGTCCTCGCCGCTGACCTGTTCCTCTGGATTCCCGTTTCCGCGGGAATGAGCGGATCGCCTTGATGGCGGCCTTCGATCCCCGCATCACCCCGGCTCGCGCCGATCTGGCGGCGAAGCAATTGCAAGGCAAGGTGCAGGCGGCGCGCTATGTCGAGGGCCGTGCGTACGAAGTGATCGAATCGCAGGCGCCATTACGAGGCGAGCCGCGCCCCGACGCCTCGCTTTTGACCGAGGCGCTCAAGGGCGAGCGCGTGACCATCTATGAAACCAATGAAGAGGGCTGGGCTTGGGGCCAGCTCGCGGCCGACGGGTACGTGGGGTGGCTACTGGCGAGCGCGCTGGCGCCGCCCGGCGCGGCGCCGACCCATCGGGTCGCGGCGTTGCGAACGCTCGTCTTCCCCGGCCCCTCCATCAAGCTGCCGCCCATCGAAGCGCTCCCGCTCGGCGCCACGCTTGCGCTAGCGCGGCTGGCGGACCGCATGGCGGTGACGCAGAGCGGCGGCTATGTGCCCGCCTTGCATCTGAAGCCGGTCGGCGATCACGAATCCGATTTCGTCGCCGTGGCGGAACGCTTTCTCGGTGTGCCGTATCTGTGGGGCGGCAAGACCACGCTGGGCCTCGATTGCTCGGGGCTGCTGCAGGTCGCGCTCTCGGCTTGCGGGATCGCCTGCCCGCGCGACAGCGATATGCAGGAAGCGGCGCTGGGCACGGCGATTGCCACGAGCGCCGATTATGCCGATTGGCGGCGCGGCGATCTCGTGTTCTGGCAGGGCCACGTCGCCCTCGTGCGCGACTCGACGAGCTTGCTGCATGCCAACGCATTCCACATGGCGGTCGTCGCCGAACCGATTGCCGGTGCCATCACGCGCATTCGCGGCGCCGGCAGCGAGATCAGCAGCGTGCGACGCATCGCACAGCCAAAGGGCTGAGTCGTTTTCGTAAAATCCCGACGGAACTATTGCCTATCGGGCCTGCGGCAAGGCAACGCCGACCATGCAGTCCCGCGTCACGATCGCGGCCAGCTGCTCTTGCGACCAGTTCTCGGTGCCGGCGGGCCGTTCGGGGAGGACGAGATAGCGCATGTCGGCGTTGGAATCGTGCGTGCGGACGGTCACCGAGTCGGGCAGCTCGGTGCCGAACTCCTTGAGCACGGTACGGGGCTCGGCGACCACGCGAGACCGGTAATTGCGGCTTTTGTACCAATCGGGCGGCAAACCGAGAACGGTGCGCGGATAGCACGAACACAGGGTGCAGACGATCACGTTGTGCACGTCCTTGGTATTCTCGACAACGATCAGCTCCGTATCACCCATGGGGATGCCCATCTCGGCGACCGCTGCTGTCCCGTTGGCGAGAAGGCGTTTCTTGAACTCCAGGTCGGTCCAGGCGCGCGCCACCACTTTGGCGCCGAGCGCCGGCGTGCGCGTGTCCATGAATTCCAGCGTCTTGCGGATGTCCGCGCCGGTAATCACTCCCTTCTCGATCAGCAACTCCTTGATCGCGTGCACCATGATCTCGTATTCGCCCGCTCCCTCGCTGACCTCGATCGGGTCGTGCGGGTGATTGTGGCCGTGACGATGATCGTGATCGCGACCATGATCGTCATGCTGACGCTTGTGGTCGTGCAGATCGGCGTTCGCCATCTTGCTCTCCCTTAGGCCTTTTGCAGCCAATGCTCATAAATTTCGAGTTCGAGTACGTCCTTGTCGCCGCCCTTGTAGTCGGGCCAGATATCGGTTTGGCGGATGCGCACGCGATAGAGTGCGCGCCTGGGCAGCCCGTCGAACCCGTAGGCAAGTTCCTCGGGATTGGGAAAAGCGCCGCAGATGCGCTCGATCGTGCCGATGCGCCCGCGCGCATAGACCGGCACCCGCCGATGGCCGGGCGGGTTGGCGTCGGCGATGCGCACGCGATCGCCGGGAGTAAATTTGGCGTTCATCACTTCGCTCATGACGTCGTTCTCAACCGGTCCTTGATCTCGGCGGCGCGGCGCTCGACCTCAATGCGGGTCAGCACGCCCTTTTCCTCCATCAGATTGATGAATCCCTCCGTCCACAGCTCAAAATAGCTCAGCGCGTTGTAGAAGCCGGGTTCCAGATCCTCGCGCGCGCGGCGGAATTCGTCGACGCAGTTGATGTGCGCTTTAGCCGGCCCGACGGTCGCGACCAGCGCAGTCAGCAAAAACTCCCAAGGCTCGGGTTCATGTCCGCGCGCGCCGATCGGGCCACCGGGCAGTCCGCCGACGTCGTTCGGCCGCCTCATCGCTTCGCCTCCCCGCGCGTGCCTATTTGGCCAACACGCCGGTCTATCTCGTCTTTGCTCATCAATCCCTTTTCTACCACGAGGGTCGACAGGCCGACCGCCCATTTTTCGAAATAGCCGAGCCGCCGGTAATCTTCGGGCCGCATATCCTCGATGGCGCGACGCAACTCGTCGGTTTTTGCCAGGTGGCATTGGTCGCGCAACAGATACACTATGGCCGTGACCAGGTTCTGCCAGGGCTCCGCCTCATGTTCGGAGCGGTCGATCGGCCCGGCGGGCTGGCCGCCGAGGTCGTGCGCACGCGTGCGGGAAAGGTCCGGACCGACGGTCATTTGCGCAGCCTCCGGCGGATCGCCTGCACGCGCGCGGCTACCTCATCGCGATTGAGCACGTTCTTTTCGAAGAGGAGATTTGCCATCGCTCGGGCCGCGCGTTCGAAATAGGCGAGACGATTGTAATCGTCGCCGAGTTCCTCGGTCGCGCGCCGGGATTCGTGCACGGTGCGAAGCCGCTTGCCGGAAAGCACGGCGGAAAGCGCGACGACGAGCTTCTCCCAACCCGCCTCATCGTGATGACGCCGGTCGATCGGTCCGCCCGGCAGCCCGCCGATATCATTGACGCCGGCATTGGAAAAGCGCGCCTTGGGGTGGGCGCGGTCTTTGTCTCCCGCGAGAGTAACCGCGAGGCGCGCCATGCGCACGCGCAGCTCCCCCTGGTCGACGATACCCTTGGCCGCCAGCACGTCGGCCGCCGCCTGAGCCAGGCGCTCGAATGAAGACAGACTGTGATAGGGAGCGTCCAGCGCCGCCGCGGCGCGCTGCAACTCGTCCACGGTCACGGTCTGCTGCATGCCGCCGAGAATGTCGACCAGCGCGACCGAGAGCTTTTCCCATGGCAGCGCATCCTCGCCGGGGCGTGGAATGATTTCGGCGGGTGCGGCACGGACCATGCGGCCAGATTATCACGGACGGCGGTTTTTGCGAGGCAAGAAGGCGAGGCACAGCGGGGCCATCGTGTTAGCGAAGCGATCCGGGGTTATATTTGTCTGTTATGCGCGTTCCACTCGCGCTCCAGATTGGCGATAAGCGCCGGGCTGAAATGACAGTATGCCTGGTCGCGCGCGTAGGCGGAAAAATATTTGCGGAACGTATCAAGCGATTCCTCGCCGATGCGCAGCGCACGGCGGTTCGAGGCAAAGCTTACTGCCCCGGAACCGGTCAGGCGCTCGATGACGCGATCGAGCGTGCGATCCATATCCGAGGGCGCGGCGATTTCGTCGCAAATCAGCCGGCCTTCCACGCTGTCGCAAACAAGCTTGCGCTCGTATTGGATGGCTTGCCGGGCGATGCGGTCGCCGGTGAACCGGGGCAGCCGCAGGTTGGCCGCGCCGGGAATGATGCCTTCCTTGCGCGCCGGCAGCGTCATGAATGCGTCGCTCGCTGCCAGCACGTAGTCCATGGTCAGAAGAATCTGGCAATGGCCGCCGATGGCAAAACCGTCGACCGCCGCGATCCAGGGTTTTTCGATCCCAGCGCCCTGCACGTCGTCGGGTAGCGCGTCCGGCCGCGCCACGCCGCGGAACAATTTATGGACGAACCCCAGATCGCGCTTGAGGAACCAGACGAACGGAATCTTGCCGCGATAAAGATGCGTGAGGTTTATGCCGGCGCCGAACAGCCTTCGCCCGGCATATTTCGCGTGCTCGACCTCGCCGCCGCGCAGCACGGCAATCTCGCTCGCGGGATCCAAGATCGCGAGATCGACCGCGATCTCCATGGCGTCGAGAGTCGTGTTGTCTTCGGCGTTGAGAAAGCGGGGATTGCTGGCGGTGACGAAGGCCGCCTTGTTTCGGCGTTCGATCCTCACGGTGCCAAAATCGATGTGACCATCGACATCAAGTTTCTGCAGATGCGCGGCAGTCTCCGGACGCGGCAGCAGCATCGCGTGGCACAGATGCCGGCCGGCGGTCTCGCTGGCGAGGACGTGAGCGAGAAAAATGCCTTGGTCGATTTCGATGCCGTCTTTGTCACGCTGCGGAAGGTCGTTTTCGCCGGCTAATTGCACTGGTGTCGGCGCTAGACCCGGCACCGCCGCAGCGGCGGCAAACACCAGTTCCTCCACTCGCAAAAAGCGCGAGCGGGAGCACGTAAGCTCGTCGTAGAGCGCCAACGCGTGGGCCGCGAGAAAGCGCTCGCGGCACCTGCGCGCGGCGCCGAGGATAAATTGCGCCGCATCGGCCTCGGCGCGGCTGCGCCGCGGCTTAGGCGGCAAGCGGCCGGTCAGATCGTCGCATGTCTTCCAAAAATGCGAATAGCGCCCGCGGTCGTGCCCGAAATCCGATGTGTCCCGGGGCGCGGCGCCGTGCCAATCGGTGAGCGCTTGCTGGTTCAGGCCCGCCGCCCGCAGGCAACCCGCGTCTGCCGCGGCATGCGTATCCATCGCGACGTTCCTCCGGCCTAGAAAGTGCGCCTCGTGATGCGCCCTTGATACTCAACTTCTGGACCGCCGGTCGATGACCCGCTTGGCCTTGCCCTGCGAGCGTTCGATCGCTCCGGCTTCCAATACGCGCACCGTCGCGGCGACACCGATGTAACCCTTGATCAGATGTTGGGCTTTGGACGCGAGCGTCGCAATTTCGCCAGCATCCAGCTTGCCCGAGAGTTGCGGACGCATTTCGACCAGGACCTCAAGCTCGTCGAGATTATGCGGGCGGCGAATCTCGAGGAGGTAATGCGGCGTCAATTGCGGCTCGCGGCCGAGCACGGCCTCGATCTGCGAAGGAAAAACATTGACCCCGCGGATGATCAGCATGTCGTCGGAGCGGCCTTTGATGGCCTCGATGCGGCGCATCGGGCGTCCGGCGGGCGCAAGCAGTCGGGTCAGGTCGCGGCTACGATAGCGGACCACGGGCATTGCTTCCTTGGTGAGCGAGGTGAGAACGAGCTCGCCGGGCTCGCCGTCGGCGACGGCGCGGCCGCTGTCGGGATCGATGATTTCCGGGAAAAAATGATCCTCCCATAGAGTGAGCCCGTCCCGGCTTTCCAGGCATTCCTGGGCGACGCCCGGCCCCATCAGTTCGGAAAGCCCATAATGATTGAACGCCCGCAGGCCGATGCGCCGTTCGATTTCCGCCCGCATGCTGTCGGTCCACGGCTCGGCGCCGAACATGCCGATGCGCAGGCTGCAATCGCCGGCGGAAAAGCCCTGACGTTCGAATTCGTCGGCAATGGCGAGCATATAGGACGGCGTCACCGCGATGATGTCGGGACGAAAATCGACGATGAGCTGCACCTGTCGTTCGGTAAAGCCGCCGCTGACCGGTATGGTAGTGGCGCCTAGATATTCGCCGCCATAGTGGAAGCCGAGACCGCCGGTGAACAATCCATAGCCGTAGGCCACGTGTATTTTGTCGGTGGAGCGGCCGCCGGCGGCGCGGATCGACCGCGCCATGAGCTGCGACCAGGTGTCGATGTCGCCTTGCGTATAGCCGACCACGGTCGGCTTGCCGGTGGTGCCGCTCGATGCATGCAGGCGCACGATCTCGCGCATCGCCCGCGCGAGCATGCCGAACGGATAGTTTTGCCGCAGATCGTCCTTGGTGGTGAACGGGAATTTGCCGAGATCGGAAAGTTCCTTCAGGTCGCCCGGGTGCACGCCCACCGCCGCGAATTTCTTCTGGTAGTGCGGCACATGCTCGTAGGCCTGATGAAGGGTCCTTTTCAGCCGTTCGAGCTGCAACGTCGCGAGCGCATCGCGGCTTGCCTTCTCGATCGGCTCAAGTTCGTCGCGGTCGGCCATTTGATCCGGTTTTTTGCGGCGATTGCGCTCTAATGCGCCGCCTTTAATCCCAGTGTTTTTGCCAGAGCGGCGAGCTTGTCGCGTTGCGACTGCACGCTGGCGGAAAATTCCGTCGGCCCCTCGAGAGTCATGATCTGGCCGGTATTGCCAAGCCGCGCGGCGATGACCGGATTGGCGTTCGCCACTTTGCGAAAGTCCGCCGCGATGCTTTCGCGCACCTTCTCCGGCATCCCGCGCGGGCCGAACACACCGCCGAGACTGTCGAAGCTAAGGTCGGGATAGCTGGCCTCGGCCGCGGTCGGCACGTTCGCCATGCTAGGGGCGCGCTGCCGGCTGGTCACCAGCAGGATTTTGATGCGTCCAGCCTGGGCCAGCGGCTGCACTACCGCCAGCGAGGTCGACAGCACCTGGATGCGGCCGCCGGCGAGGTCGTTCGGCGCCTGCATGATGTCGCGATACGGCACGTCGGCGACCTGCAGGCCCAATTTCTTGAAGAAGCCGAACAGCAGGAAATCGGAAATGCCGTTGGCGGCTGATGCGTTAAGTTTTCCCGGCTCCGACCGCGCCAGCTTCACCAGCTGATCGATCGTCTCGATGTTCAGCGAGGCCGGCACCGAGATCGCCAACGCGACATTCGAGACGCTGACGATCGGCACAATATCCCGCTTCGGATCGAACGAAAGCGTGTCCTGCTGATAGGGCAGCACGTTGAAAGCACCGGCCGGTCCGAACCATAGCGTGTGATCGTCATGGGCGGTGACGAAGGCGTTGAGCGAGACGAGGCCATCGCCGCCGGGGCGATTCTCCACCACGACCGGCTTGTCCCAGAGCTTGCTCAGCCGATCGGCGAACAGGCGCGAGGCGATGTCCGTCGCGCTGGCGGCGCCGTACGGCAGGATGAAGCGGACGGTGCGGGTCGGATAAGTTGACTGCGCCGCCGCGGTGCCAACCGCCTGCAAACTCATGGCCAGGAAAAACGCCGCGAGCATTGGCAGCCGTCGCATCGATATTCTCCCGCCTGGATCGATCCTGCTGGTTAGAATAGCATTCTCAAGCGCGCAAAGACATCTCCGCCTGTCAATCCGGGCGCGTCATGGAGTGCAGCGAATGAAGAGGAGCACGGAACGAATCTTGACGACGCATGCCGGAAGCCTGTCGCGGCCGCCGGAACTGATCGCGATCAATCGCGCGCGCGCCGCGGGCGAGAGCCGGGACGCCGACGCCTATGCGGTCTGTCTCGCCGCGTCCGTTGCCGACGTGGTGCGCCAGCAGCGCGAGCTCGGCGTCGACATTGCCGATGACGGCGAGTTCGGCAAACCGGTCGCCGGGAGTTACGATTATGGCGCGTGGTGGAATTACGCCTTCGCGCGCATGTCGGGTTTTTCGCCGGCGGGCAGCGCGGCCGCCGCGGCGCATGAAACTCAGCATAAGAAATCAAGCGTCGCCGATGTGGCGCTCACTTCGTTCGCCAACCGCCGCGACTGGCAGAAATTCGGCGAGTTCTATCAGGACCCGGAATCCAGCGGCAGCCTGATGGGCAGCGCGGCGCGGCGGCCGGTAGGGCGGCCGGCGTGCACCGGCCCGATCAAATATACCGGCCACGCCGCACTCGCCGCCGACATCGACAATCTGAAAAAAGCACTGGCAGCGGCCGGCGCGGAAGAGGGCTTCATGTGTTCGATCGGACCGGGCAGCTTCGCGCGCGGCGTCGATCTCTATTACCAGACCGAGGAGGAATTCCTCTTCGCGTCGGCCGACGCCATGCGCGAGGAATACCAGGCCATCGTCGAATCCGGCGTCATATTGCAGATCGACGATCCGAGCCTTCCCGACAACTGGGACATGATCAATCCGGCACCGCCGCTCGACGAATTCAAGAAGTTCGAGCGCGTACGCATCGAGGCGCTCAATCATGCGCTGCGCGGGCTGCCCGAGGATCGCATTCGCTACCATATTTGCTGGGGCAGCTGGCATGGCCCGCACACCACGGACATTCCGCTCGCCGACATCGTCGACCTCGTGCTCGCGGTCAACGCCGGCGCCTATTCGGTTGAGGCCGGCAACGTTCGCCACGAGCACGAATGGCGGGTGTGGCAGGACGCGCGCCTGCCTGACGGCAAGCTGCTCATTCCGGGCGTGGTCAGCCATGCCACCAATATTGTCGAGCATCCGCAGGTCGTCGCCGACCGGATTGTGCGCTATGCGGGCGTTGTCGGTCGCGAGAACGTCATCGCCGGCACCGATTGCGGACTGGGGGGCCGGATCCACCCGCAAATCGCATGGGCCAAACTCGAAGCTTTGGCCGAAGGGGCGCGGCTGGCGAGCAGACAGCTCTGGGCCTGATCTATTCCCTTTTGCCCAAAAGTCGGGCAGCCAGGCGCGGCCGATTATCGCTGACTGAAACAGTAGCGTTTCGGTCTGACCTTTGCGATGATGTGGGTCTCTTCCCACCAGTTCAACGGAGCGGTGGGCAAACTGCCAGAGGGAGGACACAGCATGAATGCCGATTCAAAAATGCCGCAGGGCGCGCGCCCGGGAAAAGTCGATCGCCAGCGCCGCAAGGTCATGAAGCTGATTGCCGCGGGCGGCGCCGCCGTGATGACGTCGCCCTGGTCGTTTCAGTCGTCGCGCGCGGCGCCACGGACCATCAAGATCGGCCAGATCACGCCGGAAACCGGGCCGATCGCCGCGTTCGGCGAGCCCTCGAAATGGGTCGCCGACGAGGTCACCAAATTTTTGGGTGGGACGCTTGAAGTAGCCGGCGAGAAGCATCCCATTCAGATTCTCAACCGCGACAGCCAATCGAATCCGAACCGCGCCTCCGACGTGGCCGCCGATCTGATCAACAACGAGCGCGTCGACATCATGATCGCTTCGTCCACCGGTGACACGACCAATCCGGTGTCCGACCAATGCGAGCTTAACGGCGTGCCATGCATCACCTCGGACGATCCCTGGCAATCCTGGTTCTTCGGACGCAAGGGGGACCCGAAGAAGGGCTTTCAGTGGACCTATCACTTCTTCTGGGGCTTCGACATGGTCGCCAACATGTTTGCCGAGATGTGGCTGACGCTGCCGAATACCAACAAGAAGGTCGGCGTAATGTTGACCAACGATCCCGACGGCATCGCCGCCAGCGATCCGGTCCACGGGTTGCCGGCCACCATCAAGAGCCACGGCTTCGACGTTCACTATCTTGGCCTCTATCCGCCGCTGTCGGACGACTTCACCGCGCAGATCACCCAGCTGAAGAACATGCAAGCCGACATCGCTTGCGGCATTTTCAACCCGCCGCAATTCGCGATCTTCTGGACGCAGTGCGCGCAGCAGGGTTTTCGGCCCAAGATCGTGACGCCGCCGAAGGCGTTGCTGTTTCCGACCGCCGTCGAGGCGCTCGGCGACCGCGGCGCCGGCATGTCGACCGAAGTATGGTGGTCACACCACCATCCGTTCAAGTCGAGCCTGACCGGACAGACGGCGCAGGAATATTGCGACGCCTACGAGAAGGCGAGCGGCAAGCAATGGACCCAGCCGCTCGGCTTCAAGCACGCCAATCTCGAAGTGGCGATCGACGCGCTCAAGCGCGCCAAGAAGCTCAGCGCCGCCTCGATCCGCGACGCGATCGCCGACACCAATTACCAGTCGATCGTCGGCCCGATCACCTGGAAGGCCGGTCCCGGCCCGCTCAACCCGGTGCCGAATGTCTGCACCACGCCGATTGTCGGTGGCCAGTGGGAAAAGGGCACGAAGTGGAAGTACGACCTCAACATCGTGTTCAACAAAACCGCGCCGAATATCCCGCTCGACCGGCCGTTTACCGCAATTCAATATTCCTGACGCACCCCGTCGCAGAAAAGCGGCCGTCGCGCTGAATGCGCGGCGGCCGTTTGCAAAGCGCCTCATGACGATCCTTCTCCAGCTCGACGATGTGTCAAAGCATTACGGCGCGCTCAAAGCCGTAGATAGTGTGAATGTCGCGGTCGAGGACGGCGAGGCCTTGGCCGTCATCGGTCCGAACGGCGCCGGAAAAACCACGCTGTTCAATCTCATCACCGGCGACGTCGCGCCGACCAAAGGTCGCATCGGATTCAAGGGCGCGGACATGACGGCGATGCCGCCGCACGCCCGATCGCGGCTCGGCATCGGCCGGTCCTATCAAATTCCGCACCCGTTCGCGAATATGACAGTCTTTGAGAACCTTCTGGTCGGCGCCATATTCGGCGGCGGCGGCAACGAGCGGGAAAGTTACCGGCGCTGCAGCGACGTTCTCAAAATCACCGGCCTCCACGACAAGGCCAACGCGCCGGCGCGCACCCTTACCCTTCTTCAGCGCAAGCGGCTGGAAATGGCGCGCGCGCTGGCGCTGCGGCCGAAGCTGTTGCTGCTCGATGAGATTGCCGGGGGCTTGACCGAGTATGAATGCGGCGAGCTCGTCAAGACGATCAAGGACATTCATGCGCGCGGCGCCACGATCGTCTGGATCGAGCACATCGTGCATGCGCTGGTTTCGGTGGCGAGCCGGCTCATTGTGATGGATTTCGGGCAAATTCTCGCCCAGGGCGATCCGCACAAGGTCATGGCGGATTCGCGCGTGCGCGAAGTCTACATGGGCATCCCGGTGTCATGACGCTGTTGCGCACGCAAAACCTTTCGGCGTTCTATGGCGACTTCCAGGCGCTGTTCGGCATCAACGTCGATGTCGAGCAAGGCGAGACCGTGGCCATCATCGGCGCCAACGGCGCCGGGAAGACGACGCTTTTGCGCACGATCGCCGGTGCGCTTGCGACTGCTCCGGAGACCGTGGTGTTCGCTGGCGAACCGATCGGGCACAAGACACCGCATGAAATCGTGCGCCTCGGCATCGCCATGGTTCCCGAAGGCCGGCGGCTGTTTCCGAGCCTCTCCGTCGAAGAGAATCTTCTGCTTGGCGCCCACAGCGAACGCCCCGGGCCGTGGAATCTCAAGCGCGTCTATGAGCTATTCCCCCGGCTCCGCGAACTGCGCCGCCTGCCGGCAACGTCATTATCGGGCGGACAGCAGCAGATGGCGGCGCTCGGCCGCGCTCTGATGTCCAATCCGCAGGTTTTGCTCTGTGATGAGTTGTCGCTGGGGCTGGCTCCGGTGGTCATCCGGGACATCTATCAATGCCTCGGCGCGATCACCGGCGAGGGTGCCACGGTGGTGCTGGTCGAACAGGACATCAATCGGGCGCTCGACGCCTCAACTCGCTTCTACTGCCTTCAGGAAGGCCGCCTTGCCTTGAGCGCTCCCACCAAGAATTTCGACCGCGCCGCGCTGACCGCGGCCTATTTCGGCATGTAGAGCGGGCGGCCGCCATGGAGTGGCTCAATATTTTCATTCAAGGAAGCCTGCTCGGCGGCATCTACGCGCTGTTCGCCATCGGCCTGTCGCTGTCGTTTGGCATCATGCGGCTTGTCAACATTGCCCATGGCGATTTCATCGTTCTGTCGGGCTATGTCGCCATGGTCGTCATCCAGGGCAGCGGGCTTGATCCGTTTTCGAGCCTGGTGATCGTCGTGCCGATCATGTTCGCGGTAGGCTATGCGCTGCAACGCGGCTTGTTGAATCAGACGCTCAGCGGCGGGCTATTGCCGCCCCTCCTCGTCACCTTCGGAATCTCGATCATCATTCAGAACGGTCTGCTGCAGGGCTTCGGTGCCTACGATCACCGGCTGCAGGAAGGCGCCATCGAAACTGCGAGCCTGCATCTGCCCGGCGGTATCGACATCGGCACCTTTCCGCTGTTGGTTTTCGGCGTCGCTGTCCTTTCGATCGCCAGCCTGCAGTTCTTATTCTATCGCACTAGGCTCGGACGCGCCTTCCGCGCCGTTTCCGACGATGCCGACACCGCCGAGCTGATGGGCATCGACAATCGCAAGCTCTACGCCCTGGCCTTGGGCATCGCGATGGTCTTTACCGCGATTGCTGGCGTCCTGTTCGGCATCCGCACCATCTTCGATCCGGCGGCGGGACCGATCCGGCTCATTCTCGCCTTCGAGGCGGTGATCATCGGCGGACTCGGCAGCATGTGGGGCACGCTGATTGGCGGAGTGGTGCTCGGCGTCGCGCAGTCGATCGGTGCGGCGCTTAATCCGAACTGGCAAATCCTCGCCGGGCATCTCGCATTCTTGTTTATCCTGATCGTGCGCCCGAGTGGGCTGTTTCCGCGGACAAGGGACTGACATGGAAGCCGCCGAGGAGATCGTCCGCGTCGAGCGCGCGACCAAGGCGAGCCGAATCTTCGCCGTCTTGGCCGCCGCCGTGCTGGTGGCGCTGATCTCGTTGCCGTGGTGGGGCGATCCCGGCGACATGCGGCTCATCGCGGAGATGGCCTATTACGTCGCGCTCGCCCAATTGTGGAATCTGCTCGCCGGCTATGCCGGCCTGGTCTCCGTCGGACAGCAGGCCTTCGTCGGCCTTGGCGGATATATGCTGTTCTATTTGACCGGGGTCTGGAACATCAACGTCTATCTTGCGGTCCTTATTGCCGCCCCGTTCGCGGGGCTGATGGCGATCCCGGTTTCGTTCGCCGTCTTCCGCCTGCGCGGAGCTTACTTTGCCATCGGCACCTGGGTCGTTTCCGAGGTGTTTGCGCTGCTGGCGAGCCTGATTAGGGTGCTAGGCGCTGGCTCCGGGCTGTCGCTGACGGTGCCGATCCTGCAGGAAATCTCGTCCGACCGCGATATACGCGACACCGTCCTTTATTTAATGACGCTCGCGGCATCGTTGTTCGTGGTCAGCGTCGTCTATTTTCTGCTGCGTTCGCGGCACGGCCTGGCGCTCACGGCCATCCGTGATTCCGAGCCGGCCTCGGCAAGCCTCGGGGTCAATACATTTCGCACCAAATTCATCATCTACGTGGCGACCGCCGCCTGCACCGGGCTGATTGGCGCGCTGATTTTCTTGCAGAAGCTGCGCATCTCGCCCGAAGCAGGCTTTTCCATCAACGATTGGACGGTGGTGGTGATCTTCATGGTGGTGATCGGCGGCATCGGCACCATCGAGGGGCCGTTCATCGGCATGCTGATCTATATCTTCTTGCGCGAATGGCTGGCCGACTACGGCACCTATTATTTGATTCTGCTCGGCCTGATCGCCATCGTCATCATGCTGAAGGCGCCGTCGGGGATTTGGGGCTGGGTCATACAGCGCTACAATGTGCAGCTCTTCCCGGTGGGAAGGCGCCTGGTCCTGGCACCGTCCAAGGACTCGTCCAAGGACTCGTCCAAGCGTTAGGAGAACAATAATGCCGGACGCACCGGTGCTCGACCAAGTCACGACCAGGCAAGATGTGCTGTCGCGCGCCCGAACGCTGGCACCGGTGTTCGCCGAGCGCGCGGCGGAGGCCGAGGAAGCGCGGCGCATCTCGCCGCGATCGGCCGCCGATATGCTCGACGCGGGCTTCGCGCGCATCCTGCTGTCGCCGCGGTTCGGCGGCTACGGGCTCGGCTTCGAAGAATGGTACGACGTCACGCGCGAACTGAGCAAAGCCGACGCTTCGCACGGCTGGTGCGCCGGACTGATCATCCACCATGCCCACCTGATCGCGCAGTTTCCCGAAGCGGCGCAGAAGACGGTCTGGGCCGCCGGGCTCGACGTGTCGATTGCAGCCTCGTTCGCTCCCAACACGCAGGCCATTCCGGTCGAAGGTGGCTATCGCATCTCCGGCAAGGGCTCGCCGTTCGCCAGCGGCGTCGATCATTCAACCTGGGTTATGCTCGGCGGCATGGCGCAAGATAGCAACGACAATGGCGCCGACAAGCCGGAGTGGAAGTTCTTTCTCGTGCCGCCCGGCCAGTACACCGTGCGCGATACCTGGTTCACCGCGGGAATGCGCGCAACGGGCAGTAAGACGATCGTTGTCGACAACGCTTTCGTGCCGAGCGGGCTGGTCCTGCGGTTGACCGATCTGCGCGACGGCAAGGGGCCGGGCAGTGGTCCCGATGACGGCACGATCTACCACACGCCGTTTTTCTATTACGCGCCGATCTCGTTCGTCACGCCGATGGTCGGCGCCGCCCAGGGCGCCTACGAGATTTTCCGCGACTGGACCAGGACGCGCAAGACGCAAGGCGGTGTGCCGATGGCGGAGACGACGTCGATTCAGGTACGCATGGCGCGCGCCGCCGCTGACATCGATGCCGCCGAGCTTTTGGTACGGCGGGCGGTGCGGATCGCCGAAACGCCGCACGACTATTCGCCGCCGCTATTGGCGCGGTCGGTGCGCGATTTCACCCGCGCGGCGGAACTGACGGTAAGCGCCGTGGATACGATCGTCGCGCTTTCCGGCACGGCGTGCTTTGCCAGCTCGCACCCGATCCAGCGCGCCTGGCGCGACATCCATTTCATGGCCATGCATATCAGTCTCAATACCGAAATGAACTACGCCAATTTCGGCCGCATCGAACTCGGACTCGGCCGCGATCCGACGCATCCGTACTTTTAAGGATCGAGACCCTTTGAGGCTCGGCTCGCCGGTGATTGCTGCTTCGTTGACGGCACTTCGCAACGCCGCCGCCTTGGCAGGTTCAGCGCAGCCCCGCCTGCACCAGCAGCGGGTAGACGTGATTTTTGAACCAGTGCTGGTCCTCGATATAGCGCGGCCAGTTCAGCAGCGTGCCGTCGAGGCCCATTTTTGACATGCGGACCAGACCGTCGGCGATCTGTTCCGGCGTGCCGACAAGCGGATAACCGCCCCAGCCGGCGATAAAGTGCTTCTTCATCTCGGCAAGCACCGGAGCCGGCAACGTCTTGGCGTTGGCAATCATCGTGTCGACCAGGTTGGTGACGGCCTCCCAGTCGCCTTTCCGGTTCACGTATTCCTCGAAATAGTCCTTCGCGGCTTTTTCGGTCTCCCCCTGCACGACGTATGCGTAGCTCCACACCTGGATGTCACGACCGTATTCCTTGCGCGCGAGTTGGCGATAGGAATCGACCTTGGCCTTGCATTCGTCGAAATCGTGCGAGCCGAACACCACGTAGACCATGTCGCAATGCTTCGCCGCGAAGTGCTGGCCCTTTTCCGAGCCGCCGGCGTTCATCACCGCCGGGAACGGCTTCTGAATCGGCTTGGGTTCGAGGTATCCCTTCTTGATCCTGTAGAAGCGGCCTTCGAAATCGAACGGCTCCTCGCGCGTCCACAGCGCCTTCATGATCTGGAGCCATTCGGCGGCGCAGTCGTAGCGGTCGTTGTGCTCCATCAGCGGCGAGCCGAACATTTCGATCTCCGGCCGGTTCCAGCCGGTGACGATGTTGAGCGCGAAGCGGCCGCCGGTGACGTGATCGATGGTCGCGGCCTGCTTGGCCGCCATGACCGGATGGACGGTCGGCACGTGCGACGTGGCAAAGATGCCGGAATAGTGCGTCGAAGCGCCGATCGCCGCCGCCCAGGAGAAGCACTCGAACCCGGGTCCGTTGAAGTTGGTGACGCCGCCGAAACCATGCCAGCGTCCGATCGGAACCAGGGCCTCAAACTGCATTTCTTCGGATGTCTGGGCCAGCTCCAAGGTGTTCGGCCAGTTGATCTCGAGCGCGCCGTCGATGGTCGATATGGCGCAGCCGCGGTCGAGATTGGTGCCGAAGGTGCCGAGCTTGAGCGTGCGGTCGTTGAAGAGCGGGTTGGTGCTGCGGCGCTCCTTCTGCGCCGCGCTCATTGCATCCATGGCATGTCCTTCCCTGCGTTCGTCGAAGCTTACGAATGCGCGGGCGGTGTGGCAATCGCCGCGCCGCTGTGCGAAAGTCGCGCACGCCCGAAGCGGAGCGAGCCATGTCGATATATGCCGTGAATTATCTGTGCCGCGAGGTGTTGCGCGATCACGCGTTCCGCGCCGCGATGAAGGCCGATCCGGCGCAAGCCTTGGCGCCGCTCGACATCACCGATGCGGAACGCCGCGCGCTGATCGCTGGCGATGTCGGCACGCTGTTTCGCATGGGTGCCAACGGTTTCCTCATGGGCTATCTGGCGCGGTTCGAAGTCTGCGGGTTGAACGTTCAGGTCTACAACGAGCGCATGCGTGCGGTGAAGGTCGACGAAATCGGCCAGCCGGTGGCGTAGCTAGCTAGGAGACAACAGGATGGCGCAGATCGTCGCCGGATTCGGCGTACCGCATACCCCGATCTTTCCGCATTTCGTCAAGCGCGACGGCCCCGATTGCGAGGTCGCCAAGCTGTTCGGCGCGCAGAAGAACGAACTCGCGGCGGCGCGGCCGGACCTGATCCTGATGTTCGATACCGACCATCTCAACACGTTCTTCCTCAACGATTTGCCGATCTTCGCCGTCGGCATCGACAAAAGCT
>Ga0335074_10005470_pt1 | contig 17569 bp, 16 predicted proteins | sample Lox_Sample_23_FD_206715 | JGI IMG/M metagenome (GOLD analysis project Ga0335074, IMG submission 206715) | Soil microbial communities from Loxahatchee National Wildlife Refuge, Florida, United States - Lox_Sample_2.3 | ecosystem: Environmental > Terrestrial > Soil > Wetlands | place: USA... | reverse complement strand
GCTCGGGTTACGAGCCGCCGGTGTCCCTGGGTTCGGAGAGGATGTCCATGGCCATCGAGTCGCCCCTGAACAACGGCGTCCGGCGGACCTGGCGCTCGATCGAGGACGCCGACATCGTGTAGCCGATGAAAAGCAGCAGGGAGACAGCCTGGATAAGGATCCCTGGCCAGTACGAGTTGAAAGTGGACACGCTCCAGTCATTGAGCCCGTGCAGCACGGCCACTATGGAAATCCCGAGCAGGATGAGCTGCCACCTGCGTCTCGGGTAGTTTATCGCGATCCCGATGAAGAACGCGGATACCCCAGCCCATACCGCGTGCTCGAATCCGTCGACGAAGACGCGGAAAGCGAAATCGAGGACGCCCGCGTCGGCCTGGGAAACGGCATTCGCGTTCGCCACCTGCGCGATAGCCATCTCGGTGTACAGCCTCTCCTCCAGGATGCCGAAGGTGAGGCCCGATATCGTGCCGAGGAACATCCACATGCGGACGTCCAGCTTCATGGCGCGGAATTTCAAGAGAATGAGCGCGGCCAGCAAGATGGGCAGCGCCTTCGTAATCTCCTCGTTGTAGCCGACGACCAGGGCGGCGAGGAAATTACCGTTGCGCACCGCGTTCACCAGCCGGTCGTTGATATTGATGGTCACGACGTACAGCCATATCGTCACCCAGGCGATGATCGCGATCCCGATATAGATCTCCAGCGCGGCTATCCGGCCGGGACGCAGCAGGAGCCAGAAGGCGATGGCCCACAACGGGGCGACGTAGAGGCTGTACGCGAAGCCCGGCACGCCCAGGCTCGACGACGAGGACAGGAGCGCGAGGAACACCAGCGGGAGCAGCGCGTACGCGATGACGAGCAGGCGCAGGCCCTGGTGCCAGCGGGCGTCTCTCAGCCAGCTCTTGACCGGGATCAAGATCTCGAACGCCGTCACGAGTTCGTCGCCCACCCCGGGGTGGGCGGCCGGGGGCCTGGCACCGGCCGGCGTGCCCGGGCCCCAGGACGGCGGGCCGAAGCCGGCGGGCGGACCGTAGCCGGCGGGCGGGCCGTAGCCGGCGGGCGGACCGTAGCCGGGCTGCGGCGCGGCCTGCGGGCCAGCCTGGAAGGTGGCCTGCGACCCGGCTGCCTCCACGGGTTCGAGGCGAACGACCGGTCCCTGGGGGGAGGCCAGGGATAGTTCGACGGGCTGCCGCACGATGACCTGCCTGACTTCCTGGCCATGCTGGAAAGCGCGCGCCTGGCCCAGGTTCTCGAACAGCCAGCCGACCGGTCCCCAGGTCAGCTGGGCATGCCGACGGGACACCGTCGGGTCGCTGACTACGATGCTGTTGTCGGACAGGCGCCCGATGAGGACGGTCTGCCCGGGCTGGAAGGTATAGCTCCGCCCGTCGAATGTCACTTGCAGTTCGTTCATGCTGCCCCCAGCCTTCAGCGCGCGCATGGCCTAGTCGACGCTGATCCGGCCCTTCACCGAGCCGAAGTCGATGATCATGGTCCGGACGCCGAGCCGCCGCTTGGACGGCACCGTGACGGCTGCCTCGCCCTCAGGCGTCATGACCCAGTCGTCCGGCCCGACGTTGCGCAGCACCACTTCTCCGGGTTTGGTGGGATGGGCTTCAATCATCCCCACCACGGTCTCATGGTTGCGGTCCCGATGCAGGTGGTGCGAGGTGATGCTAGCGCCGGCGGACAATACCACCGTCCCGCCGGGCAACTGGAGCAGGGGCGGCCTGACCGGCACCTGGCCGCAGTTCCAGCAGCGCAGTCCGGGATCGTCCGGGTCGTAGAAGACCGAGGCCGTGCACCGGCAGCTCGACACGCAGTCGCCCAGGCGGTTCAGCGACCGCCGCCAGATCCCTTCGGGAACCCGGCCGGTCACCGGGTTGGTTAGCCCGGCGGTAAAGGCCTGCTCGAATAGCTCACGGAAGAAGCGCGGGTAAATCGGCCACCAGGTGAGCATCGGGTCCCCGGGCGGCGGAGGGTTGGAGGGGTTCTGGGGGTCGAAGACGAAAACCGGCTCCAGACCGTAGGTCCGGATGGTGACCTCGCTTTCCGATTCCCGCGACGACGCCCACGAATAGGCCGCGTCGGCCTTGATGCCCTCCAGGGGGTGCCCGTGCACGAACAGGTAGAACAGGAGAACGGCCAGCGAGTGCAGGTCGGTGTGGCCGGTCGGGAACTTCTCCCGGCGTACCACCTCGGGCGCCATGAAACCACTGGTCCCCCAGACGAACGCCTCGGCATCATCAGTCCCGACATTGTCGTTGTCAATGATGGCTACTTCCGCCTTTTCCGGGTCCACCCAGAGGTTCTTGGAATTAATGTCGCGATAACACAGCCCCGCCCCGTGCAGCGCCTCGAAGGCGGCTACGAGGTGCAGGCCGATGTTGATCATGACGCGGAACGGCGGGGAGTTGGTCCGTCCGAGCAGTTCCCCCAGCGACTCGAAAGCCGGGTCAAGGCGCGGCATGACATAGCCGAACCCCGGTATCTCGTTGCTGACCACGAGGTCGAACGGCCAGATGAAGGCGGGATGGGGGCAGCCGGTGTCGATCAGCGCGGTGATGCCGTCGCGCAGTTCCTTCGGCTTGGGCACGGCCCGGTACCACTTGACGGCGCATGACGCCCCGCCGACCTGCGCCGCGTGCACGACGCCCTGACCGCCTTCTCCCAGCCGCTCGCCGACCAGTACGGGCGTCCCGGCCGCCCGGACCAGCCAGGCCGTCCGGCCCTCCAGCGAGAGATTCCCTTCCGTCACCAGCTATCCCCTCTCGCATGGGTTGCCGGTGGCGCCGGGCTCTGGTCTGACCGCGGGCGTGGCGCTGGCTGTGGCGTGCTTTCCGATGCCCGCCGACGGCGAACTGCACACGGTAGGGGTGGTGCCCGGCGATGAGCTCAGGCGGACAGCCAGGAACGCGGCCGCCGCGGCGATCACCACGACCGCCACGGCGATCACCATCAGCCGGCGGGACCGTATGCCGGGCCGCTGCTCCCGCGGGTCGTCCGGCTGGCGGTCCGGCTTTGTGGCCGGCCCGGCCAGCCGCCGCGCCGCGGCGGTCGTCGCGTCCTCGGCCGCTGGCTCCGGTGATGCAACATGGCGCCAGCCGGTCGCCGACGGTGCGATCAGGAGCGCGATGGTGGTGTCATCGGCGCTGCCGTCGGCGGACGCGCAGCGACTCGCCCACAACGGCAACTGGCCGGCCAGCCATTCCGGCGGGCGATCCTTGATCAGTTCGGCCAGGTCAGCGCTGACCGCATCGGTCCACGGATCGGCGGCCTGGGCGTTGCCGTAACCGTCGGTCGCGAGCATGACCCCGAGCAGTGCCGTGGTCGAGATGTCCACGACCGCGACGCGGAATTCGTCCTCCGCGCGGGCTCCGCACAGGCTCGTGGTCTGCTGGCCGTCCAGCGACGGATCGCGGGGTACCGGGAGCAACGGCCGTCCGCCGGGCTGGATGCCCATGATGTCGCCGTCGCCGATCTGGACGAGCACGAGCCAGCGCCGTCCCGCGATGGCCAGCAGCAGGGTGGATCCGTACGCGATCAGCGCATCGTCGCCGCTGGCGCGTCCGGCCTGCTCCTGGGCGGTGAACGGATCGGCGGCGACATCGTGGCCTACGGCCTCGCGCCATCGCCCGGTGATCGCGGGCACCAGGTGACACAGAGCCTCGGATTCGACCTGCCCGGCCGCCTCGAAGTCGTCCAGCCGCGCGGCCAGTTCCCCGGCGGCCTCGCAGGCGACGGCCACCGCGAGCTGCGAGCCGCGGGCGCTCCGGAAATGACGCCGGTGGCCGTGCCCGTCGGCGACGGCCGCGACCAGCACATCCGGCTGGACCTGACCCGCCGCGACGGCATCCTGGTTGGGCAGGCCGGTCGCCTGATGCGCGGCGCCGAGTTGCGAGGCGGTCAGGGCCAGCCACGGATCCCGGGCTCCGTGCGGCAGCTCCGAAGCATCGATGGACATCGGCATCACAAGATCGGATCGTCGTCTAGGCCAGATCCCGGCACTACCTCGGGCTGCAGGAGCTGCTGCACGAGGGCGCCTCGATCGGCCCCGGCCTCGGACATCCTGGAGACCGCGATCGACGCCGCGACCAGCCGGTCCGCGATGACGTCGATGGTCTCCGCGATCAGGACCGGAGCGTCGCGGCTGCGGAACCGGTCGAGCGGCTCAGAGTTGGCATCCCGCCCGATGGCGACGGCCAGGCGCAGGGACAGGCGGCCCGCGGCGTGACAGGTCAGCGCGGCCAGGCCGCGCTCGAAGCCTCCGGGCGGATCGGTCGGCAGCCCGTCGGTCACCAGCAGGATCGCCGGCCGCAGCGCCCGCGCTTCCAGCCGCTCAGGGGCAAGGACCTCGCCGACGGCCTCGAAGGCGGGCCCCATGTTCGTCCATCCCCAGCGGACATACTCCAGATCCCGCCACCGGGCGTTCAGCTCGGCTACCGGCGTAGGTTCGGGGACGTGCCAGTGAGGTTCGGTGGCAAAACCCAGGATCCGGATGAGCAACTGCGCCTGGAGTTGCTCACGCTCCCATCTGAGCAGGTGCGGCAGCATGGCGCGCAGCGCGGTGTTCAGCGCCTGCATCTTCGGGCCCTTCATCGAGCCGGAGCAGTCGCCCATGATGATGAAATGCAGAGGGCGCCTGGCCACGCCGCCGCCCGGCATCAACGCATCGCTTGGCACGTCGTGGCTTTCCTCTCGCGCTGGCCAGCATCCGCTACTTAGGCCGCAACCGACGCTGGACTCCTGGCGCCGGCTGACGCCGGCCTGCTGGCCGCGGCGATCAAGCCGGCCGCCAGCAATAGGATCCCGCCCAGGATGCCGACGGCTCCTCCCGCGCCTGCATGATCCGGGCTCCGGACATAAAACTCATATCCGGCGAAAAGCAGGACGGTCTGGATGCCGAATCCGACCAGCATGCCGGCCGCCAGCAGGCCCAGCCGCGCGGAGCGACTGGCCAGCATGATGATCAGGGCCGCGGCAATACCGATGACCGCCACCCCGACGGGCTCGACCGCGAACCACAGATCACCGGCCGCGCCGGAGTTGAATATGGAAAAAGAGGTCCGGCCGTTGCCGGCGGGAAGGTTCAGGTCCGGTAGCGCGCACGCCCAGATGATCAAGATGGCCCCGACCACGGTCACGACCGCGGCGGTGAGCCTGAGCCCGCCGGTACGGACGGGACCGGCCTCGGGCGCGGGCGCGACCCAGGGAGGCGGTATCGGCACGGGCCCCGGGGGCATGGTCTGCTGATCGTCGAGCCGCGGAGTGTTATACACCGGCCCGGGCCCCGTGGGCCCCGAGGGGGGCGGCGGTGGCGCGGGCCGGACGGCGTCCAGCCGCAGGGCCGAGACCAGGACGCCGACCGCCCAGCGGCAGGCCTCTGGGGTCAGCGCCGTCCGGTTCTCGAATGACCCGGCAGCCAGCCGCGAAGCGGTGGCCACGTCCATGCCCCGGGACACGTTGCTCTGCAGCAGGCCGGCGACACCGGCTTCGGACGCGGCGATGAGCACGCTCGACTCCCGGGGCGCGTCCGGCAGCATGTCCTTGAGCAGGTTGGTCATCGTCTGCGCGTTCGACAACGCGGCGGGCCCGTATCGCGAATCGTCCACGATGGCGCGCAACGCCGCCTGCGCCTCACCTTGCGCATCCCACGGCATACTGGTCACTTGAGTCCCCCTCCAGGCGCAGCCCTCGACGCGGAGCATGCGACAGCAGTCAAGTTCCCGCAGATCGGCGAGCACCCGAGACCGGCGCTCGAATCGGCGATGGGAGCATTTAAACAGACCCGCGCGCGACTGTCACCGTAAGCGGCCGATGACGGGCCGCCCGCCGTCAGCTGGTGCGGCGCAAGCGGCGCTTGGCCAGGTCATCGTGGCCGGCCGGAGACCCGGTGGCATACGAGCCGTGGGGGTCGACGGCGACGAAGCCGTCCTCGGCCCGCACGGCGGGGAGCACCGCCAGGTCACCCTCGACCTCGCGCCAGACGCGGCCGAGCGCGATGCCGAACACGCCCTGGCCGCCCTGGAGCAGGTCCACTACCTCGTCCGCGGACGTGCACTCGTAGACGCTGACCCCGTCGCTCATCAAGGTGACCTGGGCCAGATCCTCGGTTCCCCGGTCGCGCACATGCTGGACCGCGGCCCGGATCTGCTGCAGCGAGATTCCCGTGTCGAGCAGCCGCTTCACGACCTTGAGCACCAGGATGTCGCGGAAGCCGTACAGCCGCTGGGAGCCGGAACCGTGAGCGGCCCGTACACTCGGCTCGACCAGGCCGGTGCGGGCCCAGTAGTCGAGCTGGCGATAGGTAATCCCGGCCGCCGCGCACGCGGTGGGCCCACGGTAACCGATATCTCCCGTGTCGGTGCCGTGGGGGATCCCGAGCGCCTCATCAGCCTCGAAGAGGGCACCTTGAGCGCCTGGTGAGTCGCCAGCGGCGGACGTCCCGCCGTCGCGGTCATCCCTGGTTACCGCCACGCCTACCTCCACGGGAGCTGACTACCCACGGCATTCGCACCGTAAGCCGGCCGGGGTGGTGGCGTCAACGACCACGCACGGCGCGTCGTGACAATCCCGGTCTGGTGGGACGACACCGCAGCATACCGGGACGCAGGAGGCCGACGAGGCGGGCCGGGTCATGTGGCCCGGCCGAAGTCCTCGGGGGAGATGGTGTCGAGGAATTCCCGGAACTTCTCGACCTCGTCTTCCTGCTCATCAGGGATGGCCACGCCCACCTCGTCCAGGATCTCCTCGCTGGCGAAGATCTGCGCGCCGGTGCGCAGCGCCAGCGCGATCGAGTCCGATGGCCGCGCGCTAACCTCGGCACCGTTGGAGAAGACCAGGTCCGCATAGAAGATCCCGTCCCGCAGCTCGGTGATGTTCACCGTCCGCAGCTGGATGTTCAGGACCTCGAGTACATCCTTGAACAGATCATGAGTCAGCGGCCGGACGGAAACCATGCCTTGCTGGGCGAAGGCGATTGCCGTAGCCTCGACCGCCCCGATCCAGATGGGCAGGTAGCGATCCCCCTGCGCCTCCTTGAGCAAGACGATGGGGCTGTTCGACGGCATCTCGACCCGGACGCCGATGACCTCCATCTGCCGCACTGCAGCTCCGTCCTCACGTGCCTGGCGAGCCCTTGCTGGCCACCTCTTCCCTTTGCCAAGGTACACCCGTAATCGCCCGGAAGCCGACCTCAGGCCCCCTGCCGAGGGCCCGGAGGAATCAGCGACCTGGTCCGATATGCCGGACCCCGGCTCGTATCGGCTCGCGCGGCTGGGCACGGTGGTCAGCCCGGCCTCACCCAGCGCGGACTCGACCAGCGTCGCATGCAGCCGCAAGGTGAGGTCGGCGATCTGCCACGCGGTCCGGGCCGCCGCGTCCCTGGCGCCCGGGTCGCGCTGGCGCAGCTGCGGCGCCACCACCTGCTCGACCAGGTTGGCGTCCCGGTCGGCCGCCGCCTTGACCGCCCGCAAGTGCCGGGCCTGCACTCCGTACTGGCGGAGCGCAATCACCGCCCGGGCCACCGCGAGAGCGTCCGGGCCGTACTGCCGGCCGACCCGGCGGATCAGGCCGTAGGCCTCCAGCTCGGTGAGCTCGTCGTCATCGATTCCCGCCGCCTCGAGCAACTGGCGCCGGGACATCTCGGCCGGCGCGTGCCCGGACCCGCCGTTGGTCCCCAGGATCCCGGAACCTCCCAGGGTCCCGGCGTCCCCGGTGTCATGGGCGGCACCGTCGGCGAGCCGCTCCCTGATGACCTGCAGCGGAAGATAGGAATCCCGCTGCACGGTGAGGATGTAGCGCAGCCGCTCGATGTCCTCCGCCGAGAACCGGCGGTAGCCCGATCGTGACCTGGCCGGCTCGATCAGCCCCTTGGCTTCCAGGAAGCGGATCTTGGACGTGCTGATGTCCGGAAATTCCGGACGCAACTGCGCCAGCACCTCACTGATACCGAACTGGCCGCGCGCGGGCTGATCGCTCATGGTGGGTTTCCCGCTCGGTCTCTCACGCGTAGTCCTGTGCGCCCCTACCGCGAGGGTCGGCCGAGGACGTTCTCGGATCAAGGTTCTGGCTGGTCAGGAACAGCAGCCGGAACTTGCCGATCTGGACCTCGTCACCCCCGGTCAGCTGCGCCTCCTCGATGCGCTCCCGGTTGACGTAGGTGCCGTTGAGGCTGCCCACGTCCCGGACGCTGAAGAAGGCGCCCTGGCGGTAGAACTCCGCGTGCCGCCGTGAGACCGTTACGTCGTCGAGGAAGATGTCACTGTCCGGGTGCCTGCCCGCCGTGGTCAGCGCGCCGTCCAGCCGGAACCTGCTGCCCGCGTTCGGGCCGCGCATGACCAGGAGCAGCGCGCTCCCCTCCGGCAGGGCGCCGAGCGAGGCGGAGTCCGGGAAGAGGTCGTCGCCGAAATCGGCGTCCTCCGACCGGTTCAGCGACAGCGTCGACGTCGTCTCTCCCGGACGGGCGCCGAGCCCGGGGACGGACGGCATCGCCGCGGTCCCGGCCAGCTGGGTGCCGCAGTTCGAGCAGAATCGGGCACCGTCGGAATTGGGCCGGCCGCATCGGGTGCAGTAAATGGGTGGCATACCTCCGGTCGGCCTCCCCTCGGCGAACTCATCGGGTGATCCAGCCCAAGGTACCTGGGCCGGGGCTCGGCGGTCCATGCGCCACGCGAACAGCCCGCGCCTGCCGCGCTTGATCTTGCCTTCGCGACGCTTCCGCCACACCGCTGTCTCACCTCCGCCGTGTACCAGCCATGCACCCGCCGCTCACGGCGGGCGATGACCGCCGGGCGAAATCCCTTCACACCGTAGTGGGCGCGATTCTCTCATATTTGCGAATTTCGCGTGGTTCGAGCGTTTCGCATCATCGCGCGAGAGACACAGCTTACCCGGATGCAGCACCTGGATCCGGGCCTAGCCGACCGCCTGGTTCACCACCTCGGCCCACTCGTCCATGAGCAGCTGGGCGTTATCGGCGTCGTTGCCCTCCGCCCACAGATGGGTGACGGCCTCGGCCGGGTCCGGCAGCGCCAGTACCCAGCCGCGGTCCGGGACGACCACCCGCACCCCGTCCGTGGTGTCGATCTCGTTGCCGCCGGCTGCCTCGACGACCGCGCGCATCACGCTACCCTTGGCCGCCCACAGCGTCGGGATGGAGCGCTTGAGCAGATGCGCGACCGGGATCCTGGCGTCGATCTGACTGAGCGTCAGCCTGGTCCGCGCGACCAGGCCGAGCAGCCGGACGAAGGCGGCGATGCCGTCCACGGTCCGGGTGCACTCGGGCACCACGAACCCGCCGCGCCCGTCGGCCGCGAAGATCACGTCCTCCTCGGCTGCCGCCACGGTCAGCGCGTCCATCGACGTCGGGGTCCAGGTCACCTGGACGCCGTGGAAGCGACAGACCTGCTCGGCCACCCGGGTGGTGGTCACCGGCAAGGCCACCCGGCCGGATTTGCGTTCGGCCGCCACCAGATCGAGCACGGACAGCAGCGCCCGGTCCTCGCTGACCAGCTCGCCCTTCTCGTCCACGAGCTGGATCCGCTCCCCGACCGGATCGAACCTGACGCCGAACGCGGCCCGCGACGACGACACCATCTCGGCCAGGCGCTGCAGGCCCGCCCGCTGCTGCGCGACCGTCTCGGTCGGCGATATCTCGTCCAGCCGGTTGTTGAGCGTGAGCACGTCCACTCCGATCGTGCCGAGCAGGCTCGGCAGCACCAGGGATGTGGTGCCGCCCGCGCAGTCCGCGACGACCTTCAGGTTGGCCTCGCGTATGCCGCCCATGTCCACGCACCGGAGCAGTTCGCGGGTGTATGACTCCACCACCCTGGGCGGGTAGCTGAGCTCCGCGATCTCCCCGGGGAAGGCCCGCCGGAACTCCTGACGGGAAAAGACGCGCTCCAGCTTGCGCTGGTCGGCCTGGGACAGCTCGGCACCGCGCTCGTCGAGGAAGATGACGTCCACCGACTGCGGGTCACCGGGTGTGGTGCGGATGGCCACGCCGCCGCTGTAGTGGCCCCTGGCAGTCTCGAACCTGACCACCGGAAGGGGCTGGGCTTCCAGGTCCACCACGTTGATCGCGCTGGCGTTGAGCGCTCCCTGCACGGCCCGCTTCAGCGTCCGGGCGGCCCGGGACGCGTCCCGGGAGGTGGTGACCGTGGAACCCTTGCGCAGCATGGTGGCGTAGGCGCTGGCCAGGCGCACCGCCAGCTCGGGGGTGACCTCCACGTTGATCAGCCCGGACACGCCCCGCGGTCCGAACAAGGTGCGCTGGCCCCGGGATTCCCAGATCACGCTGTTGTTCACCACCGCGCCGGCCTCGATGGTCTTGAACGGGTAGACCTTCACCTTGGCGGACAGGTAGGCCTCGGGCTCGATGACGCACTCGTCTCCGACGATCGCGCCCTCCTCGATCCTGGCCAGCCGCATGACATCGGTGTTCTTCCCGATCACGCAGCCGCGCAGGGTGACGCCCTGGCCGATGTAGACGTTGTTGTGCACCACCGCGCGGTGTACGAAGGCACCTTCCTTGACCACCACGTTGCTGCCGATCACGGTGTACTCGCGCAGGTGCGCGCCGGCCTCGATCTTCGCGTAGTCCCCGATGCACAGCGGGCCGGTCAGGACCGCGTCCGAGTCGACCTCGGCGCCCTCGGCGACCCACACGCCGGGCGAGACCTCGAAACCGGCGATATCGGTTTGTACCCGGCGGGCCAGCACGTCGGCCTGGGCCTTCATGTAGCTCTCGTGGGTTCCCACGTCTTCCCAGTAGCCGTCCGAGATGTAGCCGAACAGCGGGGCGCCGCGCTCGAGCAGCTTGGGGAAGACATCGCCGGACCAGTCGACCAGTTCACCGGGCGGGACCTCGGCGAGCACCTCCGGCTCCATGACGTACAGGCCCGTGTTGACCGTGTCCGAGAACACCTGGCCCCAGGTCGGCTTCTCGAGGAAGCGCTGGATCCGGCCGTCCTCCTGGGTGATCACGATGCCGAACTCCAGCGGGTTGGGCATGCGGGCCAGGCCGACGGTGACCAGCGCGCCCTTCTCCTTGTGGAAGCTGACCAGCGCGGTGAGGTCCATGTCGGTCAGCGCATCGCCCGAGATGACCAGGAACGGCTCGTCGCGCAGCGCGTCCTCGGCGTTCCTGACGCTGCCCGCGGTGCCCAGCGGCATTTCCTCCGTGGCGTACTGCAGGCTCATCCCGAACTCCTCGCCGTCCCCGAAGTAGTTCCGGACGAGCGCGGCGAGGAACTGGACGGTCACGATGGTCTCATCGAATCCGTGCCGCTTGAGCAGCCGCAGCACGTGTTCCATGATCGGCCGGTTGGCCACCGGGAGCATGGGCTTGGGCTGGTTGGCGGTCATCGGCCGCAGCCGCGTGCCTTCCCCACCTGCCATGACGACGGCCTTCAATGGTTTCGCAGCTCCTTTCCCTGGGCCCCGCTCTACCTTCCCCACGAGCCCACCCTAGGTATGTACCCCGCCGCGGCCGGCCAAGCTTCTCACCTGGGCCAGGTACAGCATCGCCGCCCACCAGTACAGGACGGTGCCCCAGATCGCGAAGGCCCAGCCTATGACCCGGGCCAGCGTCCCGCCCCAGCCAGGGTGATCGCCGAGGAACAGCAGCGGAAAGGCGTAGAGCAGGCACAAGGTAGCGGCCTTCCCGACCAGGCTGACCTGCAAGGTGCCGAAGCCGATCCGGCGCTTGAGCACGGCCAGCGCCCCGCCCACGACCAGTTCGCGGATGGCGAGGACGGCGACCAGCCACCACGGGATGATCTCCCGCACCGCGAGCGCGACGATGGTCGCCGCGATGTACAGCCGGTCCGCGGCCGGATCCAGTACCTGGCCGAGCCGGCTGCCCTGGTTCAGCGCGCGGGCGATCTTGCCGTCCAGCCAGTCCGAAGCGCCCGCGACGATAAGCAGCGCGACCGCCCAGTAATCAGCGGTGGCGGTCCGGGGCCCGAGCACCAGCCACAGGAAGACCGGGACCCCGGCCAGCCGGGCCGCGCTTATCGCGTTCGGGATCGTCAGGACACGGTCCACGGACCCAGTATCCTCACGTAAGTGACAATGGCGGATACGGGGGCGCCTCCGCGTGCCGCTGATGCGAGGGTGCCCGATTCGAAGGTCGCGTCCGAAGCGGGCAAGCGCCGGGCGTTCGCGGTCATCAGCCACCCGGACGCGGGCAAGTCCACCCTGACCGAAGCCCTGGCCCTGCACGCATCGGCGATCACCCAGGCGGGCGCGGTGCACGGCAAGGCCGGCCGACGGGGCGTGACGTCGGACTGGATGGCGATGGAGCGCGCTCGCGGGATCTCGATCACCTCCGCGGCGCTCCGTTTCGACTACCGGGACATGGTACTGAACCTACTCGACACCCCTGGTCACGCGGACTTCTCCGAAGACACCTACCGGGTGCTGTCCGCGGTGGACGGCGCGGTCATGCTGCTCGACTCGGCCAAGGGACTTGAACCGCAGACGCTGAAGCTGTTCGACGTCTGCCGCAGCCGGGCCGTCCCGGTGATCACGTTCGTGAACAAGTGGGACCGGCCCGGCCGGGAGCCGCTGGAGCTGCTCGATGAGATCGAGCAGCGGATCGGGCTGCGCCCGGCCCCGGTGAACTGGCCGGTCGGGGTGGCCGGCGACTTCCGGGGGCTGATCGAGCGCGCCACCGGTGACTACATCACCTTCACCCGGACTCCGGGCGGGGCCGGACGGGCCCTGGAGGCGCGGCTGGACGCCGCGGCCGCCGCCGACCGGGACGGCGACGCCTACGCGGCGGCCGTGGAGGAACTGGCGCTGCTCGATGAGATCTACGGGCCTGGTGTCGACATGGAGTCGTTCCTGGCCGGGGTCTCCAGCCCGGTGCTGTTCGGGGCCGCGCTGCCGAATTTCGGCGTCCGCCGCCTGCTCGACGCGGTGACCGAACTCGCCCCGGCACCCGCCGCGCGGGACGACATCAAGGGCGAGCCGCGCCCGGTTGACGCCCCGTTCTCCGGCCTGGTGTTCAAGGTGCAGGCCAACATGGATCCGGCGCACCGGGACCGGATGGCGTTCGTGCGGGTGTGCTCGGGCCGGTTCGAGCGCGGGATGGTGCTCACCCATGCCGCCACCGGGCGCCCGTTCGCCACCAAGTACGCCCAGTCGATGTTCGGCCAGGACCGGGAGACCGTCGAGGAGGCGTTCCCCGGCGACGTGATCGGCCTGGTCAACGCCACCGCGCTGCGCCCGGGCGACACTCTGTACGCGGGCGAGGTCCCGGTCGAGTTCCCGCCCATCCCGAGCTTCGCACCCGAGCACTTCGCGGTGGTGCGCGGCAAAGAAGCGAGCAAGGCCAAGCAGTTCCGGCGCGGGATCGAGCAGCTCGACACCGAGGGCGTGGTCCAGGTCCTGTCCTCTGACCTGCGCGGTGACCAGGCCCCGGTGCTGGCCGCGGTCGGCCCGCTGCAGTTCGACGTGGTGCTGCACCGGCTCGAGCACGAGTTCGGCGCCCGCGCGAACCTCGACCACCTGGACTACACGCTGGCTCGCCGGACCGACGCCGAAGGCGCCCGGGCCCTAGCCGGGCAGCGCGCCGTCGAGGTGCTGACCCGGCGCCACGACGGCGCGCTGCTCGCGCTGCTCAGCGACAAGTGGCGGCTTGGCCAGTTGCAGCGGGAACACCCGGAGATCCTGCTGGAGCCCCTGATCGCCGACGAAGGCTGACCCGCGCCGCCCCGGTTTCATCACGGCGGTGGGCGGCCCGGACGGGCCATGGTTCCTGCTAGCCGAACCGGGCCGAGTCGATCTGGTCGAGGTCGCCGTTGAAGCCGCCGATGCCGTTGGTGACGCCGCCGCCGCCGGACCACTGCCACATCAGCGCGTATGAGCTGGCGCTGGTCTGACCGCCGAAGAACTGCGCGCACGGGCCGGACCCGTGGTTCAGGCACCAGCCATACGGATAGGCGCCCGTGTAGTTGGTGGTCTCCGGCTCGTAGGTCCATTCGTAGGTGTTCGGGATCAGCGAGGCGGTCCCGGTCCCGAAGATCGAGGTCCAGACGCTCGCGGTGGAGTAGACGCCCACCTTGTACGAGGAGTGGGAGGTGATGTAGTTGGCGAACCCGTTGAAGTCGGCGCGGTCCACGGCCGCCGGGATGCCGCTCTTCTTGATCACTCCGCTGCACGCCGAGGTGTAGACGTTGTTCCAGCCGTTGTCGGCCGCCGGCTTGATGCCGGGCAGTTCGATGTCCATCCAGACCACGTGGTAGTCGAACGGCCCGTTGGCGATGTCGGACAGCGCCCGGGCGGCCTGCCGAGCGCCCCACGCGCTGGCTTCGGCGGTAGTCCCGTTGTAGTTCGGGTCCACGCCGGGCCCGCCCATGAACCAGTAGGCGCCGTCGCCGACGCCCTTGTGGTACTGGGTGAAGTTGGTGTGCGCCTGCGCCGCGTTGGTCGCCGAGAAGGCGATGAAGCCGCCCTTGCAGCCCAGCCAGTACGCCCAGTTCCCGGTCATCCCGATGTACCCGCCGTAGGCCCCGCCCAGGAACGGCATGCTGTACGGCGCGCTGCCCGGTACCGAGACCGGGAAGCTGTCGGTGCCCCACCAGAACCCGGGCGGCCCGTCGCCCGCCGGGGCCGCGCTGGCTGCCATCGCCGGGATGAGCAGGAGCAGGGCCAGGCAGGCCGCGAGTCCCCCGCGGGTCAGCCACGACCGCTTCATTGTCGCCTCCACATAATCGCTTCCTCGTCTCCCACCCACTCCTATGACGGCGCAGCCCCGCGGCCGGTTGGCCATATCAGGCCTTTACCATGCGCCCATACCGCGCACGGCCCAGCCGGCGGGCATCGGCCGCGTGGCCAGGATCCCGGGTCACGCCCGGCGCGGGACGGGCAGGCCGAGGCCGGGCAGGGCCTCAGGGTGGTGCAGCACGGCGGCGCCCAGCTCGTTGACCCGGACCGCGGCCAGGCCGTCGTAGCGGGACAGGCAGCTGAGCTGGTCGGCACCCCACAGGCCGCGGTAGTCGTCGCGTGCGCCGCAGGGGTCGGCGTAGGCCACGTCGAGGAGGCCGACGGTGGCCGCGTACTCGAAGAGCACGCACAGCGCGTACCGGCCCTCGACGACGTCCCAGGCCCGCGGGCCCGCGTAGCCGAGCGATCCGTAGTAGGAGTCGGCGACGTACAGCCGCCACAGGGCCCGCAGGCTCCTCGTGGCCACCAGCGGCGGCCGCTGGGCGCGGATGATCCCGAGCAGCTTGCCGACGCCGGTCCACTCATCGGGCTCCAGCGCGGCCAGGGCCGCGGCCACCACGGTGCGCCGGGTGACGGCGGAGGTCAGCGTGCCGGGCTTGCGCTGGCCCTTGATGGCCTCGACCCGGGCCAGTTCGTCCTGCGACACACTCCGCAGCCACCGGGCCCACAGCGCGGCGAGCGCCTCGTAGGACGGCCGTTCCAGCGTCGCCCGGCCGCGCGGGGACAGCTCGAGCCGGGTGCCCGTGAGCCGGACCAGGCCCCCGGCCTGGATCAGCAGCGGCCACGCGAACGCCGCGATGGGCTCGCCGGAGTCGTAGAAGTCCCCCGCCACCAGCGCGTCCTCGATCAGCTTGACGGTCGCGGCGAAGGGCCGCCTGGTGGCAGCGCTACACCTTACCTGCCCGTCGGCGGCCAGCTCAAGGACGGCGACCAAGTTAGACAGCGCGTCCGGCGCGGTCCACCGGACCAGCACCGGGCCGGAGCCGGCGTTGGCCGCCCGTTCCTGGGAAACGCTGGCTGTCCCCTCGGCCACCAGGCCACCTTAGCGGCTCGGCGACCAGCCAGATGGTAGCCTCGCCGGGCGATACCGGAGAGGCCAGCCGGAGAGGCCAGCCGGAGAGGCACCGTATCGGATGCGCACGACGGTTGTGGACGCGGGCCGGCGCGGCTGGGTGGTCAGGGTCGGCGCGTCCCTGGCCGCGCCGCTCGCACCGGACCTGAACCCGGCGGGCAGCACGGTCGTCGGGATCGACATGCCGCTCGGGCTGGTGCAGACGGGCTGGCGCGCGGCGGACCGCGCCGCCCGCGGCCTGCTCGGCCTCCGGCGCAGCTCGGTGTTCGCGATCCCGCCGCGGGCGGTCTGGGGGAGGCCAGTTACCGGGCCGCGAACCTGCTCTGCCGTGAGCTGACCGGGCAGGGCTTCAGCTGAGCCCGGGCCCCGGCGGCCAGCTCGCTGTCCTGAGCCGGGGAAATCAGCCGATGAGCGGCAGCCGGTTGTCGTCGGCGGGCGCCCGGCCCGACGCCGCCAGAACCCACTCCAGGTCGTCCGACAGCTCGGCGGGCCTGCCGCCCGTCGTCCGCCGGGCCAGCAGGTCATCGAGGATCGCGGCGGTCGCGGCGATGCCGTCGGCGGTCGCGAAATATGGCGACCCCAGCGCCTGGGCCAGGTCGATGCCGTGGACCACGGCCTCGACGATGCGGCTGGCCACGAACTCATCGACCCGCATGGGGGCGAAGTAGCCGGGCCCGACCAGGCTGGGCGGGACGGCGCGGGCTTCGGAGACGGTCTTGGTGAAGGTCTCGGCCAGTACTCCGGGCATGTCGGCGGGCGTCTTGCCCTCGACCATGGTGTAGGCGTACCCGTACACCACCGGGCCGGTCTCCGAGCGCGGGTTGATGAAGAAGCTGGTCCGGTCCCGGGCGGGCTGGGCGTCCTCCTGCCCGGCGATCAGCATGCGGGTCAGCCCGATAGCGATGTCAAAATGGCCGGCCAGCTCGAATACGGTCCATTTGGGCAGCTCGGGATCGACCGGTACCAGCAGCGTCGACCGCTGCCACTGGTCAGGCGTCAGGCCAGCGAACAGGTCCGCCACCGCGGTCAGCTCGGCCTCCAGGATGCCGATCGTGGACTCATACGACGCCATGGCTAACCTCCCGCGGTCAAGGGCTGGACCGGCCGGTCCCAGTCAGGAGCCTAGTGCGGGAGACCGGAGCGATTAAGGCCGGAACGACTAAGGCCGGAGCGGGTAAGGCCGGAGCGGGTAAGGCCGCGGCGGGCGCGGCGCGGAGGGCCGCACAGATGATTTCGGCCAGCTCGGCGCGGCTGGGGCCCGGAGCCGGGCGCGGGCGCCAGCCGCTGGCGTACAACGCGCGGGCGCGGAGTTCGGCGACCCGCAGCGACGAGGGCAGCGCGGTCATGCCCAGGTAGCCGCCGATCACGCCGCGAATGGCGGGGGCGCACCAGGCGTCGAAGCTCTCCCCGAGCGCGCCCGCGTCGGTGCCGTGCTCGTCGGTGAGCCGCAGCAGCTGTGCGGCCTGCAGCAAGGTGGTCGCCATGCCGCGGCCGAACGTCGGCGTGGTGGTGGCCACCGCGTCGCCGACGAAGACCAGCCCCGGCCGGGCGGACCCGGCAAGCCAGCCGCCTAAGCGGTACGCCTCCGAGGTGCGCGACGAACAGGCCCGCGCACCCGACGGGCGATCGTCGCCGCGGCTCGCGACCTATTCCTGGCCCGGGGTTATGCCGCCACAACGATCGACGGGATCGCGGAGGCCGCGCACGTGAGCCGACGTACCGTCTTCAACTCGGCGGGCGGCAAGGCGGCCCTGCTCAAGCTGG
>Ga0335074_10005469_pt1 | contig 17570 bp, 15 predicted proteins | sample Lox_Sample_23_FD_206715 | JGI IMG/M metagenome (GOLD analysis project Ga0335074, IMG submission 206715) | Soil microbial communities from Loxahatchee National Wildlife Refuge, Florida, United States - Lox_Sample_2.3 | ecosystem: Environmental > Terrestrial > Soil > Wetlands | place: USA... | reverse complement strand
CGGCCGGTTCGGGCACCTGCGCTATGAAGCTGAGGTCTACGCCTTCGTCCTCAGCGTGATGGGGATCGCTGGACCGGGCAGCGCAGGGTAGCGAGCCAGTTCCAGCGGGGCAGTTGTCTTCGTCACGTAACAGTTACGACCGGTTGCTGAGGCCGGAGCCGCCTGTTAGCGTCCGCCATGACTACCAGCTAGGCGGCTGCCTACTCAGCGCAAGTGCCGGCTACTGGAGCGGCCTGGCCGGGGCCGCGGCCGGAATGGGGCGAACATGCGGACGACCATGGCGGGCACGCGACGGGTGCGGGCTTCACGACGTGCACTGGTGCCAGCTGCGGCGGCTGCCGCGGTGGTTGCGGCGACAGTGCCCGCGGTCGTCGCCGGCCAAGCCGTCGCCGCAACCCCGGCTGGGCACAAGTCAGCCGTGGTTGCTTCGGCTGCAGTCGAGGCCCCGCTCACCAGGGCGCAGGCGGCACAGCTGTCACGAAACGTGACCCAGCCGGTGATCGTGATCATGAAAAGCCAGCCCGCGGAGGCGCATGCGGGGAGCCGTGCTGCTGGCACGCGGGCGGCGGCTGTGTCGCGCAGTCAGGCGCCCCTGCTGGCTGAGTTGACTGCGGTGCACGCCACGCATGTCAAGGCCTACCAGCTGGTCAACTCGTTCGCGGCCACCGTATCCGCCGGGGAAGAAGCCAGGCTGCGCGCCAATCCCGCGGTTGCTGAAGTCGTTCCGGATGTGACGATCTCCGGCGCGCTGCCCACCGCCACGCCTACTGCTGCTCCTGCTACGGCCGCAGGCGCGGCGTCGGCGACATCGTCCCGCGCGGCAGCTTCTGCGCGGACCTCGCTGAAGGCGCATGTAATCCCCGGCGCATGCGGTCGCAACGGCAAGGCGTTGCTCGACCCAGAGGGCCTCGCGCTGACGAACACGGCGTCACAGAGTCGCGCGCAGCGCACCGCGCGGTCACTCGGTATCACCGGAAGCGGTGTCAAGGTCGCCTACATCGCTGACGGCCTCAATCCAGACAACGTCAACTTCATCCGTCCCAGTGGCAGGTCGGTCTTTGACCCGGCCACCGGAGGTGACTACAAGGATTTCAGCGGCGACGGGCCCGGCCGGATCACCGGCGGTGACGAGGCGTTCCTGGACGCGAACACGATCGCGGGCCAGGGCATTCACGTCTACAACGTCAACGGCTTCAGCGCCCAGCGTGATCCGTCCGCCTGCAACATCAGGATCGAAGGTGTCGCGCCTGGCGCGAGCCTCGTGGGGCTTGACGTCTACGGCTCATACGAGGACGGCACCGAGTCCAGCTTCCTGGAGGCGATCAATTACGCGGTCGAGACCGACCACGTGAACGTCATCAACGAGTCTTTCGGCAGCAACCCGATGCCTGACATCACCGCGCTTGACGTCACCAAGCAGTTCAACGATGCGGCCGTCGCTGCCGGTGTCGTCGTGACCTGCTCAAGCGGTGACTCGGGCCCGGCGAACACCATTGGCTCGCCAGCCAGCGACCCGAAGGTCATCTCGGTCGGGGCATCCACTGACCTGCGGTTCTACGCCCAGACCAACTACGCCGCTGCCCGCTACTTCGCCACCACGGGCTGGCTAAACGACAACATCAGCGCCCTCAGCTCTGGCGGTACTGACGAAGCTGACGGCACGGTGGACCTTGTGGCGCCGGGCGAGCTCAGCTTTGCCTCGTGCAGCACCGACACCGCCATCTACACCGAGTGCGCGAACTTCGAAGGTAACCGCTCCGACATCGAGGAGAGCGGCGGCACCAGCGAGTCTTCGCCATTTGTCGCGGGCGCAGCCGCCCTGGTCATCCAGGCCTACCGGAAGACCCACGGCGGCAGCACCCCACCCCCGGCGCTGGTCAAGCAGATACTGGTCAGCACCGCGACCGACCTGGGCGCGCCTGCTACCGAGCAGGGCGCCGGCCTGCTGAATTCCTATAAAGCCGTCGAGCTCGCCGAATCCGTCCGAACCAGCGCCGGCTCCCCCCGCCCGGTGGGCGACACGTTGCTGCTCAGCTCAACTCAGCTGAACGCGGCCGGCGCCGCCGGTCGCGTCCGGAAGTGGCCGGTGACCATCACGAATACGGGCTCCACCAGGCAGGTCGTCAGCCTGCACGGGCGCACGCTCGGTCCGGCCGAGGACGTTCAGCAGGGGAGCGTCAGGCTAACCAAGGCGAGCCCGAAGTTCACCGACTATGCAGGGCTACGCGACAACTACGCCGTCTTCCACTTCCATGTCGGGCGCGGTCAGGACCGCCTGTTCGCATCGCTGGCCTGGCCTGGCAACCCGATCTGGTGCCAGGACTACAACTGCGAGTTCGGGCTGGACGCGCGCGTCAGGCTGATCCTCATCGATCCGCGCGGACGGCTGGCTGCGCATTCATTTCCGCAGGGGCCGGGGAACTACGGCAGTGTCGGCGTCCGGTACCCGGTGGCCGGAACCTGGACCGGCGTGATCTTCAGCGAAGTCGCTGCTGACGGCGGGACGACCGGCAGGGTCCGGTGGCAGGCCGGCACCCAGCAGTTTGCGCCGTTCGGCTCGGTCGTCCCTGACAAACTGACGCTGGCCCCTGGCCAGAGCAGCAGCGTCACCGTCTCTGCCCGCACCCCGGCGCAGCCAGGCGATGCGGCCGGCTCGATCGTGCTGACCTCCTCGGGCGGCGGAACCGACAGCTACCTCGGCCCGGAAAGTACCTCGATCCCGGTCATCCTGCGCAGCCTCGTCAACGTCGCGGCGGGCGGCAGCTTCAGCGGAGTGCTCACCGGCGGGAACGGGCGGGCGCCAGGCGAGGGCCAGGAAGACTTCTACCAGTTCAAGGTCGGCCCCCGGGTGCGCAGCATCCTTGCCGACGTGTCGCTGTCCAACGATCCGGCTGATCAAGTCGGCGCCTACCTGATCGCTCCCGACGGCGACACCGACGGCTACGGCCAGAACTACTTCAATACCATCGGCGAGCGCTCCCTGACCGCCTACGCAGTCAATGCGCGGCCAGGGCTCTGGACGCTGGTAATCGACTTCGCTGAGCCTACGGCCGGGAACGAGCTGTCGCAGCGCTACAGCGGGCACATCGTGTTCAACCACGTGCGGGTCAGTGCACCCAGGTTGCCCGACAGCGCGACGCACAACCTCGCGGCGGGCAAGCGGGTGACTGTCGGGGTCAAGATCACTGATACCGGCGCGGCGCCGGAGGATTTCTTCCTCGACGCGAGGCTGGATGCGACACGGACGATGAAACTGGCAGCGCTTCCTGCTACCGCCGACACCGTGGCGCTCCCGCTGACGGTGGGCTATCCGGGCTGGCTCGTTCCGTCGCTGACCTCGAGCCTGTCGGTGACGCAGAAGTCGAGCCTCCCGGCCATGTTCAATGTCAGTTCCTTTGCCGGTGATCCGGATCTGGCTAGCTCGCCCGGACTGGCCGGATCAACTGCATCGCTATGCGCGGACTCCGCGTCACTGTCCTACGCGCCGCCCGGTGGCAGCGTGACAGCGGGCGAGTGGGAAGCCGCCCCCGATGAGTGCGGCCCGTATGCCAAGGGCGGGGCCGCGGCCGGCACGGCCACGATCACGATGAGAGTCAGGGCCAAGGCCTTCGACGACGCCATGTCGCCCTCGACCGGCGACTTCTGGGAGACGGCTGTCAATCCGGACCAGTTCTACGACCCGGTACTGATTTACCCGGGCCAGACTGCCACGGTCGACGTGACCATCACCCCGTCTGGCCCGGCCGGCACCATCGTGACCGGCAGGCTGTACATCGATGACCTGATGAACGTCGACGGGGTACCGCCGTACGGCGATGTGACGGCCGACGAGGTGGCTGTCATTCCGTATCAGTACCGGGTCAGCGGCTGACGCTAAGACTCGTTCACTGTGCCGGGGAACGGTGGCCGCTGGCCGGGGCAGTTTATGGCTTGACGGTTATATAGCCAGTGGGTAATCTTCCGGGCTGTGACCAGTAGCGCGTTCGAGGTTCTCGCCGAGCCGAACCGGCGCCAGATCCTGGACTTGCTGCGAGACAGGGAACGGTCGGTCGGGGAACTGGTTCACTGTCTCGGCCTCAGCCAGCCCGGCGTCTCGAAACACCTGCGCATGTTGCGCGCGGCCGGCCTGGTGCGGGTCCGCCAGGATGCTCAGCGCCGCTGGTACGGGCTGCGCCCGGAGCCACTGGCCGAGGTCGATGCCTGGCTAGCGCCGTACCGCGACTTCTGGTCCGACCGCCTTGACGCCCTGGAGCAACACCTAAAGGACAACCCGGAATGACTGTAAGCCTGGGAACCATCGACGGACGCGCCGCGCTGCGATTCGAGCGGCACCTCGTTCATCCTGTCCAGCGGGTGTGGCGGGCCATCGTAGTTCCGACCGAGCTTGAACGCTGGTTCCCCGCCGTCGCGGGCGACTGGACACCGGAGGCGGGAAAGACTTTTGAGTCCGGTGGCCAGACCGGGCAGGTCACCGCGCTCGAAGCGCCGCACCTGATCGAGTGGACCTTCGCCGGGCAGCTGTTCCGCTTCGAGCTGACCGCCGAGCAGGACGGGTGCGCGCTCGTGTTCACCCACGTCTTCGGCGATCGCGCGACCGCTGCCCAGACCGCAGCCGGATGGGAGTGCTACTTCGACCGGCTCAGCGTGCATTTGGCCGGCGGGCATCTGTCGCAGGAGCGCGCGCACGAGCCGATCGGGGAGCGCCACGAGCACTACGCTGCGCGCTTCGGGATCGATCCGACCCCTGGCCGCCAGTTCATCGCCACCGCCATGGGCTTCCGCGGGCTCGCCCTCGAGGATGGCCCGGTGCTGCGATTGCGCCGCCGCTTCAAGCACCCAGCAGAGCGGGTTTGGCGTGCCCTGACCGATGCCGGCGAGCAGGCGCAGTGGTTCCCCCGCGAACTCGATGTGACCCGCAGCGAGCCGCCGCGGCTGCTAGTGGGCTCGTGGAACGGCGGCACGCTGCGCTTCGAGCTACATGACCAGGATGAGGGCTGCCTCCTGGTGTTCACCCACGCCTTCACCGACCGCGACCAGGCCGCGCTGGCGGCGGCCGGCTGGGACCGCTGCTTCGCCGTCCTCGATGCTCACCTGGCGGGACAATCAATGAGCCAGGCCAGTGCCCTGGCGCTCTGGCCTGCGGTTCACGAGCGCTACGCGAGCATCTGGGGAATCGACCCCGAGATCGGGCGGGCGGTCTTCGCCGAACATTCTCCGGTCTGAACCAGCGCCCGCGACGCATGCCCTGAGCGAAGGACCTGTCGTCGCCGACGCGTGCCGGCCATGCTGCGTGCATGGCTGCAGAGCACTACGACCCGTTCGTTCCCGGCCCGTTTGGCGTCGGCGTCCGCACGCTGGAGATTCGGGACAGCAACCGGAGCCGGGTGTTCCAGTGCGAGATCTGGTACCCGGCAGCCGGTCCGGCGTCGGAAGGTCCGCCGCCGCCCGCAGATTCGCCGCTGGGCGGCGCAGCCGAGCAGCGCGACGCTCCGGCGCAGCCAGGCGACCTCCCACTCGCCATTTTCTCGCACTTCAGCGGTGGCGGACGGCGCACTGCCACGTACCTGACGACGCACCTGGCCAGTCACGGGTACGCGGTAGCGGCGATGGACCACAGCGAGGTGGTGGCCCCCGCACTAGGCCCGCGCCAGGGCGAGAGCGCGTCCGACGGGCCCGGAGAATCGATGCGGTTATCGCCAGCCGGGTCCCGGACGTGCGCCTGCTGCTGGCCACCCTCACCGGGCCGCGCCCGATCGGCGGGCTCGACGGGATCGGCCTGGATCCTGAGCTGGTCGCCATCGCCGGCCACAGCTTCGGCGGATGGACCGCCCTGGCCGTGCCCGAGAACGAGCCGCGCGTGCGTGCTGTCGTCGCGCTCGCGCCCGGTGGCAGTTCGCGTCCAGTCCCTGGCGTGCTCCCGCTCACCCTCGCATTCGGATGGGAGCAGGTCGTACCACTCCTTATCCTGACCGGTGACCGCGACGTACCGGTGCCGCTGGACGGAGTGCAAGAGATCTTCCGCCGGGCACCCGAGCCTAAGCGGATGTTCGTGCTGCACCGTGCCGACCATCAGCATTTCGCCGATGATGTCGAGGCCAGCCACGAGGCGCTGCGGGCCACGACACTACCCGGCGCGGCCGCCTGGATGGCCGCGGCCATGCTGCCCATCAGAGTCTCGCCAGGGGACTGTCGCCTTTAGGCGACAGCGGAATGGCGCAGTTGCCTGTTAGATAGGCGCGGCCTGTATACTTGGTGTATGGCCCGCAGAGTGAGAGCTTCCGCAGGCGGCGTGTATGACATTGGCTACCACGTGGTGTGGTGTCCCAAGTACCGTCGCCCGGTTCTTGCTGGCCAGGTACGGGACCGCTGCGACGAGCTGATCCGGCAGAAGGCTGCCGAGCACGACTGGGAGATCGTGGCGCTGGAGATCATGCCCGATCACGTTCACCTGTTTGCTCGGACTCATCCGGCCGACTCTCCTTCGTATGTTGCAAACCAGTTCAAGGGCTTCACCTCTCGTGTCTTGCGGGCCGAGTTCCCGCACCTGAAGTCCCGGCTGCCGACCCTGTGGTCTAGGTCATTCTTCGTTGCCTCGGTCGGTGCGGTCTCCGAGAAGACGGTGCAGCAGTACATCGAGACCCAGTACGAGCGCCCGTGGAGGAAGTCGTGAGGCGCGCGTACAAGTTCCAGTTGCGCCCTACCACCAAGCAGGTGCAGGCGCTCGAAGCGATGCTGGAGGATCACCGGCAGCTCTACAACGCCGCGCTGGAGCACCGCAAGACGGCGTACGCGAAGGCCAAGGTCAGCGTCAAGTACGGCGTCCAGTCGGCCGACCTGAAGTACATCCGCCGCGAGGACCCCGAGGGCCAGGGTCGCTGGTCGTTTTGCTCCCAGCAGGCCACGCTGCGCCGCCTGGACAAAGCCTTCCAGGCGTTCTTCCGCCGGGTGAAGGCCGGTGAGAAGCCCGGCTATCCCCGCTTCAAGGGGTGGGGCTGGTTCGACACAGTCGAGTCGCCAGAGGACGGAGACGGCTGCCGCTGGGACTCCGTACCAGGACGGACCCGCGTGCGCTTCCAGGGCGTCGGCCACGTCAAGGTCAACCAGCACCGGGAGGTGCGCGGGGCCGTCAAGACGGTCAGCCTCAAGCGTGAGGGACGGCGCTGGTACGTGGTCCTGTCGTGCGACAACGTTCCAGAGGAGCTGTTGCCGCAGACCGGTGCAGTTACTGGCATCGACCTTGGCGTGGCATCGTTCCTGACCACCAGTGAGGGTGTCCTCGTCGAGAACCCGCGCTACTTCAAGGCCTCGGCTGACAAGCTCGCCGCTGCTCAGCGGGAGCTGGCGCGCAAGAAGCGCGGGAGCAATCGCAGGCGCAAGGCGCGCGACCGTGTCGTTGCCACCCACCGGAAGATCCGTAACCAGCGGCTCGACTTCGCGCACAAGACCGCGCTGAAGCTCGTGCGCGACCACGACATGATCTGCCACGAGGCACTGAAGATCAATAACATGACCCGTTCGGCCAGCGGCACGCTGGAAGCTCCGGGTACCAACGTTGCTGCGAAGGCCGGGCTCAACCGGTCGATTCTCGATGCGGGATGGGGGGTGTTCCTCTCGATCCTGCGGGCCAAGGCTGAAAGCGCCGGACGCGCAGTCGTTGAGGTCAGCCCGCGTCACACCTCGCAGAAGTGCTCGCGATGCGGGCACATCGCTGCGGGTAACCGTGTCACTCAGGCTGAGTTCCGCTGCCTCTCCTGCGGACTCAGCATGCACGCCGACGTTAACGCGGCCGAGAACATTCTCAGGGCTGGGTTGGCCCTTCAAGTAGCTACTGCTGCTTGAGAAGCCGACGCCTTCAGGCGTCGGAGTAATCACGAGCCAGCTGTGCCCTGGGGGCCACGGGCATACGTTCGCGCGTGGCCTGTCGCTCGCCCACGTGGATGCTGTCCTGCGCGGTGATGAGGCAGCCCGGCGGTTCCTGGCCGACGGCACCGAAAGCGCCCTGGCCGCTCGCGGCGTGGAGGCAGTGCAGTACCGCGAGGCCTGACCCTCACCTTGCCTCCCGTGTCCTACTGCGAAAGGCGCCCGAACTCTGCGGCGAGGGCGCGGGGCGCCTGGCAACGCCAGGCGTCGGTGATCAGCTCCGCAAGTTCCCCGGCATCGATGGCCGGGAGCCGGACGAGCACCGCCGGGAAACCGTTGTAGTGCGGCTCAGTGAAGAACTTCGCCGGATCGGCTGCGAGCAGCTCCTCCTTCTCCGCCTGACTGGCGACACGGATGGCCAGCACCTCCGGGTTGGGCACCCTCGGCTTCTTCGGTTCGATCCGCTGGTTCCAGGCCCAGGCGAACCCCTTCAGCTTGCCCTTGTTGAGCACACCAAAGCTGAAGTGGTCCGTGGCCTCGCTTGCCTGCGGCAGCGACAGCGCGATCCGGCGGACATCCTCCTGGGTGGCCATTGGTCCTCCTTAGCAAACATACGTACTGCGGCAGCGACCGGCCAGTGCCGTCAGCGATCAGCCGGCCGAGCAGGGCCGTGGCACCCCCGCAGTAGGTCCATCGGGTGCCGGGCGGCTCGAGGATCGGCCGCTCCAGGATGTACCGGTACCGGTCAGGCGCCGCGAACCGCCACGACGCCGTGCAGGCCGCCCAACTGGCCAGCTTGGAGTACTTCGTCGAGCCGGTCATCCAGTTGAGTCGTCATGGTGCACTCCGAACGATGCCGGCCAGGAAGCTTCCGCATCTGGCACAGGTCGATCAGTATTCGCGGCCACTGCCGTGCTTAGGAGGCTGGCAAGACGGTCAAGATCAGATAGCGAGCGCGTGCGGAGCTCGATCCAATCGCGCCGCGAAGGGTCACGATGGACGGCCGGGTGGTTGGCATACTCGCCCTTGACCTGGGCCCAGCCCTGCCGCGTGATGCGGAGATCAATGATTCCTGGTGCCTCCAGGTGGGCGACTTCCCGGCGTTCGATGAATAGGGCGGGCTTGTTGCCATAACGGGACCGCCGTTCGTGGGCTGAGCCGACAGCGAGCATGGCAGTAACGAAAGCCTCCCAGAACGGATCGCACTCGCCGCCGTCCACGAACGTAAACATAGGCAGATAACTGGGACCGCGCCAGCGTCTCCTCCGAAGCGCTCACACTTCTGCTGGTTAGCCGCTTACCAGGAGGACGGAAAGGCCTGGGCCGCCTTATGCTCTCGGTATGGCTGATAGCGGTGCGGCGGAGCCGGCCTCAACCGGACCGGATGCGCCACGGCGGAAGAGTTCCGGGGCGTGGGCTGGCTACTCGATCTTTGCCCTGTTCATTATGTTCTTGGCCGTTTTCGATGCCCAGGTCGCTTACCAGGGTGAGTGAGCGAACTTCGCTGGAATCACAGTCTTCACGTTGCTCTTCCTTACCATTCGAACCGGCGCAGCCAAAAGAGTCCTCCGCGTCCTACGTGATCGGGCGCGGTGACCGTCAGCACCGGGCATGCCAGATATGTGCCAGGACGGGCGCGCCTGCGCCACATCGATTACCAGGCAGCTCCTTCGTCCGCGTTCAGGGGCTGCGACAGACCCGGCAGCGGCGTGAATCGCGTGCCGTCCAGTCGGCCGAAGGCGTTGTTGCACACCATCAGTACGTGCACCCCAGAGGGGCCGAACGACAATGGCAAGCAACCGAAGGTGTTGGATGGCACCCGCGCACTGAACGTGGTAAGCACCCGGACCAGTCTTCCGGTGCTGGCCGACGTTTCGAGGATCCGCGCTGTCTCAATACTTTGCTTTGATCCTCCGTGACGTGCAGTAGAGAGCCGGGCGGTCTGGTCAGGGCGACGTGGCTGGGCGGGTGATCGCAAGGTCGTGGAATTCGACTTGGAAGCCGCCGCCTTCAGGTGCCGCGCACATGGCCCCGGCCACCACGGGCTCGCCGGGCGGCAGGTATGCGAGCGCCGCCAGCTCGCTTCCTCCGCCGTCCTTGCGGTAGCGGACTTCGATGGCGTCGCCGCGGCGGGTGACCAGCAGGCGCAGGTCGCCTGGGTCGCCGGGCAGGTCGGCCACTGCCCAGCTGGAGTGCTCCAGCGTGATCACCGTGCTGAGCCGCGGCCTGCCGTCGAAATACTCGATGCCGGTTTTGAGCCAGCGGCGGTCATCGACCCGGACCATCGCCCCGGCTTGGTCGTACTGCGCGGCGTACGAACCGCGGACTCGCATCGATAGATCGAAGTCGCCGCCGATCTGCTCCCCGTACAGGTGGCCGTTGTCGCGGATGTATCCGTACCCGGTGATGCGCCAGAAATCGGTGCCCGCATCGGCGGTGACCACTAGCGCGCCCGCCTGTTCAGACCACAGGGCCGGCTCGTTCAGCCACTGCACGAAGCCTCCAAAGCGAGTGTGCTCAGATCCCGAAACCTACCAGCGCACCCGGCCGGCACAGCGGGCATGCGGCCCCGGCGTGCCAGCTGCGTTACCCCGCCATCGCCATCAGGCAGCCGTCCCAGTACGCGGCAACCTTCGCGTGGCGCCTGCCCGCCATGCCGAGTTCGAGCACGTCCGGCTGCTGGCCGCCGACGGTGCGGAAGAAGATCGTCAGGCCAGGCAGGAGATCGGCGGGGAGCTGCCGGAAGCCGGTCAGCCCGTCAGGGGCGACCAGCGCAGCATGCATCCAGGCCGGCGAGCCCGCACAGCACATCCGCGGATGACTTGCCCACACCCACACCCGGCCGCCTTGGCTGGCAATGTAGTCCGCCGCCGCAGGGCTGACATCGATGCGCATGCCCAGACGATAACTCCGGCCTGGCCCCGCGGCCCGCGGCGTGACAAACCGTCTGCCGATCGCCGGAAAAACAATCACGTATGCTTGGTTCTGGCGGGGCTTGACTTGGTTCTGGCCGGGCTTGAAAGGTGATCGTCGTGCCAGTAGCTCAACCGGCGAGCGAGCATCATGCAGCCAGCGAGCTCACCTCGCGGGGTACGCCGGCGCCGGTCAGGATCGGCAACGCGTCAGGTTTCTACGGCGACCGGTTCGCCGCGATGCGGGAAATGCTCGAAGGCGGCGAGCTAGACGTCCTGACCGGTGACTACCTGGCCGAGCTGACGATGCTCATCCTCGGCCGTGACCGCCTGAGGGATCCGGGCCTTGGTTATGCCCGCACCTTCCTGCGCCAGCTCGAAGACTGCCTGGGGCTCGCGCTCGACAAAGGGGTCGCGATCGTCGCGAACGCGGGCGGCCTGAACCCGGAGGGTCTCGCCGCAGCAGTCCACGACCTGGCCGACAGGCTCGGCCTGGCACCGAAGATCGGCTTCGTTGCCGGTGACGATCTGCTGTCCAGCGCAGCCGACCTCGGCTTCGGCGAGCCAGTCGCAGCCAATGCCTACCTCGGCGGCTGGGGCATCGCAGCCTGCCTGCAGGCGGGCGCCAACGTTGTCGTCACCGGGCGGGTCACTGACGCCTCCCTCGTAGTCGGGCCGGCAGCCGCGCACTTCGGCTGGGAGCTGACGGATTTCGACGCGGTGGCGGGCGCGATGGCGGCAGGGCACGTGATCGAGTGCGGCGCGCAAGCCACTGGCGGCAACTACGCGTTCTTCACGCAGATCGCCGACCTCCGCCATCCCGGTTTCCCGATTGCGGAGATCTATCGGGACGGCTCCAGCGTCATTACTAAGCATCCGGGCACCGGCGGCGCGGTCACTGTCGGCACGGTGACCGCGCAACTGCTGTATGAGATTGGCGGTCCCCGGTACGCCGGCCCCGATGCCACACTCCGGCTCGACACCGTGCAGCTTCGCCAGGATGGCCAGGACCGGGTCGCGATCAGCGGCGTGCACGGTGAGCCGCCGCCGCCGACGCTCAAGGTGTCGCTGAACGCACTCGGCGGATACCGCAACCAGGTCGAGTTCGTACTGACCGGACTGGACATTGAGGCCAAGGCAGCGCTGGTCAAGGACCAGCTGGCTGGCACGGTGCCACCCGACGTGCAGTGGGAGCTAGCCCGCACCGACCATGCAGACGCCAGCACCGAGGAGCAGGCGAGCGCAACGCTGCGGTGCGTGGCCCGCGGTGCCGATCCGAAGGCCATCGGCCGGGCTTTCTCCGGCGCTGCGGTCGAGCTCGCCCTCGCAAGCTACCCCGGCTTTCACATGACGGCGCCACCGGGAGATGCCCAGCCGTACGGCGTCTTCACTGCCGCGTATGTCGACAGGGCAGCGGTGACGCAGGTCGCCAAGCTGCCCGACGGCTCAGTTACCGGCCGGGTCATCGATCCGCCGCTGACCACTGAGCTGGCGCCGGTGGAACCGGCTGCTGTGCCGCCGTGGACGGGCGCGAGGCCCGTCCGCCGCGCTCCGCTAGGCGCGGTGGCCGGAGCGCGCAGCGGCGACAAAGGCGGAGACGCGAACGTCGGCGTCTGGGTCAGGGATGAAGCGGCCTGGCCGTGGCTGGCCAGCACGCTGACCGTCGGGAAGCTGCGCGAACTCCTGCCGGAGGCGGCCGAACTGCCAGTCACCAGGCACCTGCTGCCCAACCTGCGCGCGGTTAACTTCGTCATCGAGGGCCTGCTCGGCCAGGGGGTCGCCGCGGCGTCGCGGTTCGATCCGCAGGCGAAGGCGGTCGGCGAGTGGTTGCGAGCGCGTTACCTCGACGTTCCCGTGGAGTTCCTGTGACTGTCCTGCGCTCCGCGCTTGACGAGAAGTCCGCTGCTTACGCCGCGAATGCCGATGCGATGCTCGCCAAGCTGGCCGAGATCGCGACCGAGCAGGCCAAGGCGATCGCAGGCGGCGGGCCCAAGTACACCGACCGGCACCGCGCCCGTGGCAAGCTGCTCGCCCGCGAGCGGATCGAAATGCTGCTTGACTGCGACAGCCCGTTCCTGGAATTGTCGCCGCTCGCGGCCTGGGGAACCGAGTTCGCGGTCGGTGGCAGCGTCGTGACCGGCATCGGGGTGGTCGAGGGTACGGAGTGCCTGATCTCGGCAAGCGACCCGACGGTGCGCGGGGGGACCAGCAACCCGTGGACGGTGCGCAAGAGCTTCCGCGCCCACGACATCGCGCTGGCCAACCGGCTCCCGGTGATATCGCTTGTCGAGTCTGGCGGCGCTGACCTGCCGACCCAGAAGGAAATCTTCATCCCTGGCGGGCGGACGTTCCGCGATCTGACCAGGCTGTCCGCTGCTGGCATCCCGACAATCGCGATCGTGTTCGGCAACTCCACGGCTGGCGGCGCCTACCTGCCCGGCATGTCCGACCACGTCGTGATGATCAAGGAGCGCTCGAAGGTCTTCCTGGGCGGACCGCCGCTGGTCAAGATGGCGACTGGCGAGGAGTCCGATGACGAGTCGCTGGGTGGCGCGGAGATGCACGCCCGGACCTCCGGCCTCGCCGACTACCTGGCCGCGGACGAGCAGGACGCGATACGCATCGGCCGCCGGATCGTGGCCAGGCTGAACTGGCGAAAGCAGGGACACCGGCCGGCCGCTGCGCCGGCGCCGCCGCTGTACAACGAGGAGGAGCTCATCGGCGTCGTGCCACCGGACCTGCGGGTCCCGTTCGATCCTCGCGAGGTGATCGCACGCGTCGTCGACAGCTCGGACTTCGACGAGTTCAAGCCCGCCTACGGCGCCAGCCTGGTCACCGGCTGGGCAAACGTGCACGGTTACCCGGTCGGGATCCTGGCCAACGCTCAGGGCGTGCTGTTCAGTGCCGAGTCGCAGAAGGCGGCCCAGTTCATCCAGCTGGCCAACCAGGTAGACACGCCGCTGATCTTCCTGCACAACACCACCGGCTACATGGTCGGCAGCCAGTACGAGCAAGCCGGCATCATCAAGCACGGCGCGATGATGATCAACGCTGTCTCGAACTCCGCTGTCCCGCACATCTCGATCCTGATGGGCGCGTCCTACGGCGCCGGCCATTACGGCATGTGCGGCCGCGCTTACGACCCGCGGTTCCTGTTCGCCTGGCCGAGTGCCAAGTCGGCTGTGATGGGCCCGGCGCAGCTAGCCGGCGTGCTGTCGATCGTGTCCAGGGCCGCGGCGCAAGCGGCCGGGCGCCCGTTCGACGAGGACGCCGACGCGGCCATGAAGGAGATGGTGGCTGCACAGATCGAGGCTGAATCGCTGCCCATGTTCCTGTCGGGCCGGATCTACGACGACGGCATCATCGATCCGCGCGACACCCGGACAGTACTTGGCCTGTGCCTGTCGGTCATCCACGGCGCTCCGGTCCAGGGCACCGCTGGCTACGGCGTCTTCCGGATGTGAGGGCGATGAATGCAGCGGTCGTGGCCCAGGTGGCGCGAGGTCATGGATGCCCAGTTGGTGGTGCCCTGACCCCAGTAACTCGGCACCCACGGGATGGCGGACGGGCATGATCACGCGCGTGCTGGTAGCGAACCGCGGCGAAATCGCCCGCCGGGTCTTCCGGACCTGCAGGCAGCTCGGGCTGTCGGCGGTTGCCGTCTATTCCGACTCCGACCGCGGCTCGCCGCACGTGTCCGAAGCCGACCTGGCCGTCCGGCTGCCCGGCGATGCGGCCGCCGACACCTACCTGCGCGCCGATCTGCTGATCGAGGCAGCACTGCGATCCGGCGCGGACGCGGTTCATCCCGGCTACGGATTCCTGTCGGAGAACGCGGCGTTCGCCGGCGCTGTCCAGGAAGCCGGGCTGACCTGGATCGGACCGCCGCCAGCCGCGATCGAGGCGATGGGCAGCAAGATCGAGTCCAAGCGGCTGATGGCGGCAGCAGGGGTCCCGGTCCTGCCGGAGCTCGCTCCTGACACGCTGACGGAGGGCGACCTGCCTGTGCTGATCAAGGCCTCTGCCGGTGGCGGCGGGCGCGGCATGCGCGTCGTCCGCACTATGGCCGAGCTGCCTGACGGTCTCGCTGCAGCCAGATCCGAGGCGGCCGCCGCGTTCGGCGACCCGGCGGTGTTCTGCGAGCCGTACCTGGAAACCGGGCGTCACCTGGAGGTCCAGATCCTGGCCGACGCCGCCGGCACCGTCTGGACGGTCGGCGAGCGCGAGTGCTCGATCCAGCGACGGCACCAGAAGATCATCGAGGAGGCGCCGTCGCCGCTGGCGGAGCGCGTTCCCGGCATGCGGGAGCGACTGCTAGCAGCGGCGCGCGCGGCTGCTTGCGCTGTCGGCTATATCAATGCGGGAACGGCGGAGTTTCTCGCCGATGACGCCGGCCAGTTCTACTTCCTTGAGATGAACACCCGGCTTCAGGTCGAGCACCCGGTCACCGAATGCACGACAGGGCTGGACCTGGTCGCGCTCCAACTGCAGATCGCTGCCGGCCAGCCGCTGCCGGCAACGCCGCCGGGTGTCACCGGGCATTCGATCGAGGTCCGCCTGTACGCCGAGGATCCGGCGGCCGGGTGGCAGCCGCAGAGCGGCACGTTGCACCGCTTCGAGGTGCCAGGAGTGCTCGCCGAGTTCACGGTGCCTCGCGAGTTCGGGCCGCCCCGCTACGGGCCAGCACAGTCCGGACAGATGCAGATGGGGCGCGGGCTGCGGCTGGACTCCGGGGTTGTCGATGGCAGCAACGTCGGGACCCGCTACGACCCGATGCTGGCGAAGGTGATCTCCTGGGCGCCCGACCGGGGACAGGCCGCCAGCATGCTTGCTGCCGCGCTGGCGCGAGCCCGCGTTCACGGCCTGATCACAAACAGGGACCTGCTGGTGCGCGTGCTCAGGCATCCGGCGTTCCTGGCCGGCCGGACCGACACGGGCTTCATCGGCCGGCACGGTCTCGACAGTCTCGCCGCACCGCTGGCCGGCGAGCATGGCGTCGAATTGTCGGCGCTTGCGGCGGCGCTCGCGGATGCGGCCGCCCGGCAGGCGCGGGCCCGGGTGCTCGGCGGGCTGCCGTCCGGCTGGCGCAACGTGCCGTCGGCGTTCCAGCACAAGGAGTACTCGCTGGCCGGCGGGCCAGGTCAGCCTGCGATCCGGTACCAGGCGCGCTACCGGATCGAGCGCGGCGGGCTGGTCGTCGACGGGCGAGATGAGGTGCGGCTTATCTCGATGACGCCGGAGGAGGTTGAGCTTGAGATCGCGGGCGTAGTGCACCGGTTCGAGGTCGCGGCCTATCCCGGACTGACCTGCGTTGACTCAGTGCTTGGGCCGGCCGCGTTTGAGCCTGTCGGCCGGTTCCGCGACTCGGTCGGCCAGGCGGCCGCTGGTTCGCTGCTGGCGCCGATGCCCGGCATCGTGGCCAGGGTCGGCGTGGCGGCGGGCGACCAGGTCACAGCTGGCCAGCCGTTGCTCTGGCTGGAGGCCATGAAGATGGAACACGTGGTCTCAGCCCCGGTCGCAGGAATCGTCGCCGAGCTGCCGGCATCGGCCGGCCAGCAAGTCGAGGTGGGCACGGTGCTCGCCGTCGTCAAGCCGCAGGAGGAGCCGACCGTGAAGTTGCGCCAGCAGAGTGAATTTGAAGAAGCACCGTGACGCTGAGCAAGCAGAGTGGGGTTGAGCTAGCAGAGTGAACTTCACCGAGACCGACGAGCAAGTCGCGCTCCGGGCCGCAGTGGCCGAGCTCGGGCGCAAGTACGGATACGGCTACTTCACGAGACAAGCCCGCAATGGCGGCCGGCTCACCGAGCTGTGGCGGGAGGCCAGCAAGCTGGGCTTCATCGGAGCGAACCTGCCGGTCGAGTACGGCGGCGGCGGTGCCGGGATGTACGAGCTGGCGATCGTGCTCGAGGAGCTCGCCGCGGCCGGATGCGGCCTGCTGATGATGGTCGTGTCGCCCGCGATCTGCGGGACGATCCTTGCCAGGTTCGGCACGCCCGAGCAGAGGCAGCACTGGCTGCCGAAGATCGCCAGCGGGTCGTCGATCATGGCTTTCGGCATCACCGAGCCGGATGCCGGCTCGAACTCGCACAAGCTGACGACGGTTGCGACCCGCGACGGCGATACCTGGGTGCTGACCGGGCGCAAGATCTTCATCTCCGGCGTGGACGAGGCCGAGGCGGTGCTCATCGTCGGCCGGACCGCGGACACAAAGACCGGCAAGCTGCGCCCGGCCTTGTTCGTGGTGCCGACTGACGCTCCGGGCTTCAGCTTCCAGCCGATCGACATGGACATCCTGATGCCGGAGAAGCAGTTCCTGCTGTTCCTCGACGAGGTCAGGCTGCCGGCCGACGCCCTTGTCGGTGACGAGAGCGCGGCGCTGCTGCAGCTATTCGCCGGGCTCAATCCCGAACGGATCATGGCCTCGGCGATGGCCATTGGTTCCGGCAGGTACGCGCTGGACAAGGCAGTTTCCTACGCCAGGGAGCGGACCGTCTGGAGCGTTCCGATCGGCGCGCATCAAGGCATTGCTCACCCCCTGGCGCAAGTCAAGATCGAGCTGGAACTGGCCAGGCTGATGATGCAGAAGGCGGCAGTGCTCTACGACGCCGGCGACGACATGGCCGCAGGCGAAGCGGCGAACATGGCCAAGTACGCGGCAGCCGAGGCTAGCGTCCGGACTGTGGACCAGGCCATCCAGTCGCTCGGCGGCAGCTCGATGACCAGTGAATTCGGGCTAGCCGGAATGCTCGCCAACGTGCGGACCACGAGGATCGCCCCGGTCAGCCGGGAAATGATTCT
>Ga0335074_10005468_pt1 | contig 17571 bp, 10 predicted proteins | sample Lox_Sample_23_FD_206715 | JGI IMG/M metagenome (GOLD analysis project Ga0335074, IMG submission 206715) | Soil microbial communities from Loxahatchee National Wildlife Refuge, Florida, United States - Lox_Sample_2.3 | ecosystem: Environmental > Terrestrial > Soil > Wetlands | place: USA... | reverse complement strand
AACCAGGAGTTCGTGCTGGCCGCAGCTATCGATATTGCCGGACTGCCGGAGGTGGTGGTGTTCAGCGCCGGCACGGATGGCACGGACGGCCCCACCGACGCGGCCGGAGCGATTGCCGATGGCGGCACGCTGGCGCGCAATCCGGAGGCGGCGCGATTTCTGGAGGCCAACGATTCGTACCATTATTTCGAGGCCCTGGGCGACCTGGTGAAGACCGGCCCGACCAACACCAACGTGATGGATGTGCATGTGCTGCTGGTGGGCGCGAAGGGCGGCGGGCGGTGAGCTTCTGGCGCAAGGAAGTGATCGGCTTCGCGCTGGATCACGAGACCCGCAAGCAGATGGACGAGCAGCGGGCGTGGATCGAGCGGGAGCCTGCCAACCCGCGTCCGTATTACCACCTGGCGCAGTTTTACCGGATGGAGGGCCGGCAGGACGAGGCCCTGGGATTGCTGCTGGAGGCCGTGCGGCTGGATGGCGGCCTGGCCGAGGCGCACGTGTCGCTGGCGGAAGTCTACGCGCTTCGGGAAGACTATCAGGCCGCCTGGCGCCATGCCCGGAGCGCCGAATCTGCGGGCGACTTCCGCGGCGTGGAGATGCTGCGGCGGCACGGCATTGGGGAGGGATGAGGCGGTGATGTGGGAGGAGTGGACACCCGGCGGATGAAGCTCCCGAGGCAACTCCTGTAGTGTGTGAGGCGGGGCGCCGGTGGAATTGGCACGACAGCCGGCCAAGGGGTGGCTCAAGCGTGAGAAGGCCAGGCATACCTCAGACGGCCAGTGGCGATAGCTGTATGGCGATTCTGTGCGGTTCCTGATGGCTGCCGGCGCGGGCGAGGCGCAACTGCGGCTGATGGCTGGAGACGCCGTGCAGATTCGATGGAAATGTTTGGCGGCCCGGTGGCGGAGCGTTTAGAGGCGGCCGGCCGTGCGGTGGAATTGAATCGCCGGGCGGCGGCGGGGCATTCGGCCGGCGCGGACCAGTTTGGGCTGGCGTTGAGCCTTCAGTGCGAAGGAGACGCCTTTCGGTCGGCTGCGCGTTTCTCGAAGGGCGCTGAATCGGTTGCGGCGTACCAGCGAAGCCGCGACCTCTACCAGGAATCGTTGGGCATCCTGCGATCCCTCCAGAATTCGGATCGCCTCTCCGCCGCCGGCAAAGCCTTGCTGTTTACGGTTGGCAACGATCTTGCGGATAATGGCGAGCGCCTGCGTTCCTCGACACTGCCGGCGAATTCCGTGATGCCGGGCGGGGCGCGGTAGAGGGCGACAAGCCGTAGTCGAAGCCGCCGCTGGGGGATGCTACCACGTTGTGGTACGGGCTGAGTCGGTGACCCGGAACTGAAGATCGGGGATGGGTAGGAGTGCCGGATCACGGCGTACGGCCGGGAAGGCCTCTCCTCGACACCGAGCGTTTCGATACTAATTAATGGCGAAGGTTTCGCGGGGTGCTACGGCTGCCCCGGTTTGCGGTGGTTTCCGGTGAGAGCCGGATGGGCCGGGCGCGGGTCGGTTATTGATCGCCGGCGCGGGCGGAGCGGGGGTCGGCGATGGCTATCGAGACCAGGCGCGCCTTCTGGGTGTAGGTCTTGCCGCCAGTGTGCAGGGCGAAGGTGTATTCGCCGGGCTCGGCACGGCCGCTGGAGGTGGTCAGGTTCCAGGTGACCTGGTTCATGCCAGCGCGGGCGGCGAGCGCCAGAGTGCAGACGGACTGGCCGCCGGGGTCGGCGATGGTCAGGTAAGGACGCGCGTCATCGGCGGGAGTCGAGACGCACTGGGCGAAAGCGAATCCACCGCGGCCTCCTCTTCCGCGGCCGCCTGCTTCACGGCCGCGCCCCCCTTCGCGGCCGTTTGGGGAAGCTGCGGCGCTCTGGAGGTTGGCGGGCGCGTCCTTCAGGTAATAGGCAATGACCATGCCGTTGGGTTCATTGGGCGTGGACGGGTAGCGATCGCCTAAGAGCCGGTAGTTTCCCCAGGCGCCTTCGTGGCGCTGGGCGAAGGAGCGGATGGGCAGCAACGCGGCGGCAGTGGCGGGGAAATCGCCGCCCATGCCGCGCAGCGGAACGATGTTGGTGACCCAAACGCCGCGGCCGTAGGTGCCGACCACCAGATCGCCTTCGCGCGGGTGGACCAGCAGATCGGTGACCGGGGCGGGCGGCATGTTGGATTGGAAGGAGTGCCAGTTGGCGCCGCGGTCGAACGAGACATACACGCCCGCGGTGGTACCGAGGAAGAGCAGATTGCGGTCCACGGTGTCTTCGACGATGGCGGCAGCCTCGGCGGCGGCCGGCAAGCCGCGGGTGAGCATGGTCCAGGTGGCGCCGTAATCGGTGGTGCGCAGGACGTAGGGCTTGAAATCGTCCTGGCGCCGCCGCGACTTGGTGACGTATGCGGTGGCGGGATCGTAGCGGGATGCGTACACGCGGGTGACCCAGGCGTCTTCGGGAGCGCCGGCGGCGGCTACGGGGCCGGTGACGTTGGTCCAGTGGGCACCGGTGTCGCGGGTTACCTGCACGCGGCCGTCGTCGGTGCCGGCCCAGATGACGCCGGCTTGGGCGGGAGATTCGTCGATGGTCACGATGGTGCAGTGCTGGATGGAAGTGTCGCGGGTGTTGATCTTGTCGGGATCGTTGGTGGTGAGATCGGGGCTGATGATGTCCCAGTGATCGCCGCGGTCGCGCGAGCGCAGAAGAAACTGGGAGCCGTAATAGATGGTGTTGTGGTCTTGCGGGGAGATGCGCACGGGCGCGGTCCAATTGAAGCGATAGAGAATCTTGTCAGGCCCGTTCACGCCGGTCGGGCCGAGGCGGCCGACGTTGGTGAACGGATGAGGCGCGCCAGGCTTGGTGGGATCGACGATGGTGCGGGTGCGAAGCTGCATGTCGACACGGCCGAGACTGCCGAGTTCCTGATCGTTATAGAGCCAGCGGCCGGTGGGGTCGGGCTGATTGTACATGCCATCGCCGATGCCGGTGGTGACCCAATCGTCGATGGTGACGGAGCCGGACCAGCCGTCCACGGGGCCTTTCCAGTTTTCGTGATCCTGGAGACCTTCGTAAATGTTGTAGGGCTGCTGCATGTCTGCGCCGATGGCGTAGACCTCACCTAACTCGAGATTGGAGAAATGGTCGGTGGTGCGGCCTCCATCGTAGGAGACGGTGACGCCGCCATCGGAAGTGGCGACCATGTGGGTGGAATCCTGGGGGTCGATCCAGAGGCTGCGGAAATCGCCGAAGGTGGATTGAAACGGCAGGCGGCCTCGACCGCCGCCAGCGCGCAGGCCCGGCCAGGTGCGGCCGCCATCGTCGGATTCGAGCAGGCTGGAGCCGGTGATGAAGACGCGGTCGGGGTTGTTGGGGTCGACGCGAATCTGATTGAAGGAATAGCCGGCCTTGCGGCTGACGTCCTCGGCCTGCGGGCTGACTTTTTGCCAGGTGCGGCCGGCATCGGAGGAGCGGTAGACTTCGCCGCCGATTTTCTCCTGTCCGCCGGCGCCGCCACGGCCGCGGGGAGGGCCGGTATAGAGATTGAAGTTGTCGATGACGGCGTAGAGCACTTCGGGGTGGGAACGGCAGAGGTCGATGCCGATGCGGCCGAGGATGCCTTGGGGGAGGCCGTTGGCGAGTTTGTCCCAGTGCTTGCCTCCATCGGTGGTTTTGTAGATGCCGCTGCCGGGGCCGCCGTCCTGAATTTTCCAGGGATAGCGCATGGCGTCGTACAGGGCGGCGTAGAGAACCTGGGGATTTTGCGGATCGATCACCAGGTCGACCGCGCCGGTGGTGGGGTTGACGAACAACTGGCGGGTCCAGGTGCGGCCTCCATCGGTGGACTGGTAGACGCCGCGCTGCTGCTTGGGCGAATACTCGTGCCCGAGCGCGGCGACCCAGACGATATCGGGATTGGAGGGGTGAATCACGATGCGGGCGATGTGCTGCGAATCGTGGAGGCCCATGTTGACCCAGGTAGAGCCGCCGTCGATGGATTTGTAGACGCCGTCGCCGAAATAGGCGCTGCGGGTGAGCGAATTGTCGCCGGTGCCGACCCAAACGACGTTGGCATCGGAGGGGGCCACGGCGACTGCGCCGACCGAAGTGATGCCGGCGCGGTCGGTGACCGGCTCCCAGGTGGTACCGCTGTTGGTGGTGCGCCATACGCCGCCGGTGCGGGCGCCGGCGAACATGACGCGGGCGTGGGCGTGCGGCGGGGTTTCGGGGACGGCGAGGGCGGCTACCCAGGCACCCGCGCGAAAGGGTCCGAGATTGCGATAGGTAAAGGCTCTCAGGAGATCGGGATAGGAAGGATCGGCCGCCAGGGCGGTGCTGAGGGTGGCGGCTAACAGCAGGGGGATCGTCAATCGACTCATAAAATCACCTTGTCCGGGGCGGTTTGGCTTGACAAAACCACGCGACCACCCCAGAATCATAAATTATAGATTAACGATGAGAGTCAATTGGCACGGCGTATTCCCCGCCATCACGACGCAATTCCGGCACGATCAATCGCTCGACCTTGCCGCGACCAGCAAACATTTGAACACCATGATCGAGGCCGGCATTCAGGGAGTGGTGGCGCTCGGGACGGTGGGAGAGAACACGGCGCTGGAATATCACGAAAAGCTGGAAGTGTTGCGGGAGATCAAGCGGACGGCGCACGGCCGGATCCCGGTGTTGACGGGGGTGGCGGAATACACCACTGCTCTGGCCAGCCGCTTCGCGCGGGACGCCGAGAAGGCCGGAGTGGAAGGGCTGATGGTGCTGCCAGGGATGGTGTACAAATCCGATGAGCGGGAGACGCTGACGCATTTCCGCGCCATCGCGCAATCCACTGGTTTGCCCATGATGATCTACAACAATCCGGTATCGTACGGGGTGGATCTGACGCCGCGGGCCTTTATCGAGCTGGCGGGGCAGCCGAACATCGTGGCCATCAAGGAATCGTCGGAAGACGTGCGCCGCTTGACGGATCTTCGGAACACGGTGGGCGACCGGTTTATCCTTTTCGGCGGAGTGGACGACCTGATTCTGGAGAGTATTGCGCTGGGGGCGGAGGGCTGGGTTTCCGGCCTGGTGAACGCCTTTCCGAGGGAAAACCGGGAGTTGTGGGACCTGGCTACTTCGGGGCGATGGCAGAAGGCTCTGGAACTGTATCGCTGGTATACGCCGCTGCTGCACCTCGACACAAAGGTGAAGTTGGTGCAATATATCAAATTGGCGATGCAGGAAACGGGTTTGGGTTCGGAGCTGACGCGTCCGCCGCGGCTGCCGCTGGTTGGGGCGGAACGCGAGGAAATTCTCGGAATCATCCGCGACGCGATCGCCACGCGGCCGGCGATCGGGGCGGCCACGGTACAGTGAACCCAGCGGCCGCAGCACCGGACCTGACCTTCGAGGAGCTTTCCCGCCAGTTAGGGCGGCGCGCGCCCATGGCGGACCAGATTGCCGAATTCATCCGCAAGATGATTGTGGCAGGGGACCTGGACCCGGGCGAGCGGATTGTGGAATCGCGCATCGCGCGGCAAATCGGAGTGGGACAGCCGACCGTGCGCGAGGCGCTGATGTCGCTGGAGCACCAGGGGCTGGTGGTACGGAAGGCCAACCAGGGGTGCGTGGTCACGTCGCTGACGCGGGCGGAAATCTGCCAGTTGATCCGGGTGCGGGCGGAGTTGGAAACGCTGGCGGTGGAACTGGCGGTGGAGACGGCCACCAAAGAGGAAATCGGCGAGCTGCTGCTGGTTACGGAACGGATGAAGGAAGCGGCCGCATTGGGGGATCCGCAGCGGTTCTTCGAGCACGACCTGAGGTTTCACCAGACGCTTTGGAATCTTTCGCATAACTGCTTTCTGCCGCGGCTGCTGGAGCAGGCGCTGGCGCCGCTGCTGGCGTTTCTTTTCATTCGCAACCTGCGCCGCAATCCGGGGATTGACATGATGGTCTCGGCACAGGCACATGTGGAGATGGCGGAGGCGATTCTCACCGGGGATAAGTGTGCCGCGCGCCGCGTGGCGCTGGAAAAACTGACGATGTTCGCCGACCAGCACCTGGCTCTGTACGAGTAGGTAGGGGACGGCGTCGATTCACCGCAGCGGGGGTGGCCTCGATTCACCGCGGAGACGCGGAGGAAACGGAGGAAGCGCGGAGAAGAATAAGAGAGAGAAACTGCGGAGATCGGTGGGCGGCCTCGATTTACGGCGGAGCACACGCATCGACTGCTGTCGACGTTCTTGGGGCGAGGAAATTCCCGAGAGACCAGCGGCGGAGCCCATTCGACGCGGAGACGCGGAGGAAACGGAGGAAGCGCGGAGAAGAATAAGAGGGTCGGCTATGGATCTCAGGCGACCTTGCGGCGGCCATTCTGGGTAACTGGCTTCGCGTGGCGGAGTCATGCGGCGGTATGTGGGCGGCAGTCACTTACAGCCGGGGACCAGAAATGAGCCGATGCGGGTGGTTGATGTGGTGTTGCCGCTTTTGAGGTAGTTCCCGACAAACCAGAAGGTGCAGTCGTCGGATGGGTCGACGGCTATGTTGGTGAAGTCCTCCCAGCGCAGGCTGCCGGTTTGGGAGGCTTGGCCTTCGGCCAAAACGGATTCGTGGAAAGTAAGTTGGCCTTTCGGGTCGTTGGCTTTCCGCGCGGCGAAGCGCTGGCCGGGATAGTTGGGATCGCCGCCAAAGGAATAGCCGATGCCGATATCGCCTTTGCGGTCCATGGACATGCTTCCGAGCCAACGATAGAATCCGCCAGGGGCGTAGGTGCCCTGCTGGTAGAGGACGGGGTCGCGCTGTTTGTTGAGGCGAAACTCGTACCAGCGGACGCCGCCTCCGGGGTGCTCACGGGTTCCTGCGGCGACGGAATGTTCCGCCAGAATCGATTCGTGGCCGCCCATGTTGCGGTAGACGAGACGCTGGATGAGCTTATCGCCCTGCGAATCGAGGCGGCGCTCGGTTCCGGGCTGCGAGACGCAGCTACTCAACTGGCCGTCGCAGAGGTAATGGTAGGGCGCCACGGAGATTTTTTGCGGCTTGGAGATGGTGGTCTTGGAAGGGTCTTTCCAGTCCACGTGGACCTTATAGAAGTAGATGCCGTCGTCTTCGAAGATCTTCATGAGCTGCGTGCCGCCGGTGGACATCATGATGTTGGGGGCGCCTTTAGGAGGCAGGCGGGTGCCATCCACGTCGGTGTTGAGCATGAAGACGCCGCCATCGATGACCACGCACTGTTCGGTGGCGGGGAGTCCCTGGAGCATCTGGTTGCGGTCGGCGATGCAATCGTGTTTCTGGGTGATGACTTCGGGAAGCAGGTTATCGCTGCTGCTGGTGGGGTTGTAATAGCCGTCCGGCCAGACCGCCGGGCGGGGGTAATCGGGGAACAGCGGGCGCTGAAATTCGTAGCGGTAGTAGGGACCCAGCGGGTCGGAGGTGACGCTTACGGCGTAGCACATGGCATAGGGTCCCTGGGGATTGTCGGGCGGACGCGAGAAGACGGGAACCACGATCAGCCAGCGGCCGGCGAGTTGGTCGTAGCGCACCACGGAGTCGCTGTTGTTGCTGACACCGCAGCGCACGCCGAAGCCGGCAAAGACGGTGTTGTTGGGGACGGGGCCATAGAGTAGTTTGCCGGTGGAATCGTATTTGCGGCCCTTTTTGGTGAAGACGGCCAAATTGCCATCGAGGATCTCGAAGAGATGGTCGGGGCCGACGGCGAGGCTCATATCGATGCCGCCACGCCGTCCGCCACCGCGGCTTCCGGCGGGTTCGGGGGCAGTTTCAGCGCCGGGAAAGAGACGGCCGGTGAAGCCATCGCCAAGGCCATCGAAGCTGGCTCCGACGGGGATGGCGGGGCGCTTGCCCTGGGTGGTCTGCTCGACGGCGCGGCCGGCGGCGCCGATTTCCGGAGCGGGCGGGGGCGGCGGAATCGGCGGGGGACCGCCGCGGCCTGCTCTGCCACGGCCCGCTCTGCCGGCACGGCCGCCACGCGCCGCGGGTGGTGTGGGCGGAGTTTCGCCGAGGCCGTTACCGGGACCTTTCAGGGCGCCCTCCTGTTCCGGATGGCTTTCCACGGCCGGGTGAATGACCACCGGTTTATCGGGGATAAACTGCTCCATGTCGGCGAGGGGCGCGGATTCATCGAAAGCCACGGCTGCGCGGGCGATTACCGCGGGCGGCGTGGCGGCATGCGGTTTGGCGGCGTGGACATTGCCGGGTTGTGCCACCCATACACAGATAACCGCGACTGGGATTGCGACAAACAAAAACAGGTTGGAACGTTTCATGAGGTTGGGGCCGGTCCGGTGGTTTGCCGGATGACGAGGCCGGTGGGGACTTCGTAATCGCCGCCCGGGGAATCGTGCATCAGGCTCCAAAGGGACTGGAAGGCGAGGCGGCCGATTTCCGCACGGGGCGCCGCAACGGTGGTCAGCGCCGGCTGGGTGAACTGCGCGAAATTGATGTTATCAAAACCGACGACGGAGAGGGCCGCGGGAACGGGAATCTGGCGATCGTAGGCGTAGTGGAGGGCGCCGATGGCCATGAGGTCGTTGGCGGTCATGATGGCGGTGGCGTCGAATCCGCCGAGCACGCGGGAGCAGCCGAAATAGCCGCCCTGGACGGTAAAGTCGGAGTCGAAGACACGCGTCTCCATGCCGGCGGCGGCGGCGCATTCGAGGAAGATGGCCTTGCGGCGGAGCGAGAAGACGCCATCGGACGGGCCGCCGATGAACCCGACGCGGCGATGTCCCAGGGCTTCGAGGTGATGGACGGCCTCTTCGATGCCCTGGCGCTGCTCGATGGAGATGTTCGAAATCTTCGGTCCGGGCGAACCGAAACCGAGGTAGGCGGCGAAAATGCCCTTTTTGGCGATGAGTTCCTTGACCGGCGCATCCACCTGTGACGTGAGAAAGGCGATGGCGGGGGCTTGCAGGCCCAGCAGGCGCTCGACGAGGTTGCGGGTGCGCTGCGGATCGTTGTTGCCGTCCATGGTGACGGTTTCCATGCCATAGACGGCGGCTTCGCTTTGAAAGCTTTTGGCGATCTCCGGAAAGAACGGGTTCAGGATGTCGGGGACAATCAACCCAATGATGGAACTGTGGCCTACGGCAAGGCTGCGGGCGGCGGTGTTGGGCTGATAGCCCAGTTCGCGGGCGGCCCACAGGACACGCTGTTCGGTCTCCGGACGGACCTTGCGCGCCTCGTTCAGGACGTACGACACGGTGGCGGGCGATACGCCGGCCTTTTCGGCGACATCTTTGATGGTGGCCATTTCCGATTTGCCCGCACACGCGGCGTGGCAAAGCTTCGCTTCGCGGCATGTACAGATTGCCAGAATTACCTCTGGCCTGTCAAGGCGTGGTGAAGCGCTTAAATGAGACGGGCAGGGATCCCCGCAAGAAATAATGCGCTTGTTTGCCTGGAGATACGCGTGGGCGGACGGGTGGTACCGGGAGGGGCGGCGGGAGAATTTAAGTGGCCGTCACGGGCATAAACAGGCTATGATTGAGATAAAAGAAGACCTGATTGACTGAAATTGGCTCCAGAACGGCGGGTGAGATAGAAGCTTCCGCCCTGATCTTCAATGTGATGCGGTTTGCGGCGCAGGATGGTCCGGGCATCCGCACGGCGGTGTTTCTGAAAGGCTGCCCGCTTTCCTGCTGGTGGTGCCACAATCCGGAAGGCCGGAGTTTTCTTGCGGATCGGCTGTATTTCGAGGAGCGCTGCCGGCACTGCCTGGATTGCGCGGCCGCCTGTCCCCAGCACGCGATTCAGGAGGTGGATGGCGTGCTGTACACATCGGCGGCCTGCACTTTGTGCGGCTGCTGCGCGGAAGCCTGCATGGCGGAAGCCCGGCAGATGGCCGGGAAGCGATACAGCGTGGGCGAGTTGCTGGCGGAGGTGGAGCGCGACAGGGTGTTCTTCGACGATTCCGGCGGAGGCGTGACGCTTACCGGGGGAGAGCCGGCCGCGCAACCGGCGTTTACGGCTGCATTTCTGGCAGCGTGCCGCGAGCGCTGCATTCGCACGGCCATAGAAACCAGCGGGTTCGCGCAGCCGGGGGCGTTTCGCAGCGTGGCGGGGTTGGCCGACCTGGTGCTGTTCGATCTGAAACTGGTGGACAGCGAGCGCCACAAGCAGTACACCGGAGTGCCGAACGGCGCGATTCTCGCCAACCTGGAAGAGTTGGTGTGGCGGGGGCGGCCGTTGACGGTGCGTATTCCGGTGGTGCCGGGGATCAACGACAGCGCGGAGGATACGGCGGGGTTCGCCGCTTACCTGGGCCGAATCCATCCGGCAGTCGTGGAGTTGCTGCCGTATCACGATATCGGGGCGGGCAAATACCGGCGGCTTGGATTGCATTACAAGCTGAATGGCACGCCGCCAGCCGCGGCATCCGACCTGGCCCCTTTGCAAGATGCCTTAATACGGGCCGGTTTGCATGTGACTGTGGGAGGTTGAGCATGACGGAACGAGTGCAAAGACTGCGCCAGGCCAGCCTGGACGCCAAGCCGTGGGTTTCGCTGGAACGCGCGCGGCTGTTGACGGAGTTCTACCGGCAGGCCGGGCCGCTATCGCCGCCGATGCTGCGCGCCAAGGCTCTGGAATACATTTACGAGCGCCGCGGCATTTATATCGGGCGAGAGGAGTTGATTGTGGGCGAGCGCGGCCCAAGGCCGAAAGGGACGCCGACTTATCCGGAGCTGTGCTGCCACAGCATGGAAGACTTCGAGATTCTGAACACCCGCGAGAAGATCTCGTACTGTGTGGACGACGAGGCGCGGCGGACGCAGCGCGAGGAGATCATCCCGTTCTGGCAGGGGCACAGCATGCGGGACCGGATCTTCACGGAAATGACGCCGGAGTGGAAGAATGCCTACGAGGCGGGGGTCTTCACCGAGTTCATGGAGCAGCGCGCGCCCGGCCACACGGTGTTGGGCGGCATCATTTACCGGAAGGGCCTGCGGGAGCTGCAGCGGGAGGTGGCGGAAGCGATTGCCCGCCTGGACTATTGGCACGACCCGCTGGCGTACGACAAAGAGCAGGAGCTGCGCGCCATGGCCGTGGCGGCCGGCGCTGTGATCCGTTTTGCGGAGCGCCACGCGGAACTGGCGGCGGAGATGGCCGCCCGCGAAACGGACCAGCGGCGCAAGGGCGAGCTGGAGAAAATCGCGGAAGTCTGCCGGCGCGTGCCGGCGGAGGCGCCGCGAGATTTCCGGGAAGCCCTGCAGGCATACTGGTTCACGCACCTGAGCGTGATCACGGAATTGAACGGGTGGGACTCTTTCAATCCGGGCCACCTGGACCAGCACCTATACCCGTTCTACCGGAGCGGACTGGAGGCCGGCACTCTGACCCAGGAGGAGGCGCGCGAACTGCTGGAGTGTTTCTGGGTCAAATTCAACAATCAGCCGGCGCCTCCCAAGGTGGGAGTTACGGCGGCGGAGAGCGGCACTTATACGGATTTCTGTAACATCAACACGGGCGGGCTGAATGCGGATGGCTCTTCGGCGGTCAACGATCTGTCTTACCTGGTGCTGGAAGTTATCGATGAGATGCGGCTGTTACAGCCGTCGTCAAACCTTCAGCTCAGCCGGAAAAGCCCGGACCGTTTTCTGAAACGCGGCCTGGAGATTGTGCGCAAGGGCTGGGGGCAGCCCTCGATCTTCAACGCCGATATGGTGGTAGAAGAGCTGCTGCGGCAGGGCAAGTCGATTGAAGACGCGCGGGCTGGAGGGACGTCGGGCTGCGTGGAAACCGGCGCTTTCGGGAAGGAAGCATATATTCTGACGGGCTATTTCAACCTGCCCAAAGTGCTGGAAATCACGCTGAACAACGGCCTCGATCCGCGCACCGGGAAGATGGTGGGGATGGAAACCGGGGACCCGCGCGACTTCCGGTCGTTTGACGAGACGATGGCGGCTTTCCGGGCGCAGTTGCAATACCTGGTGGACGTGAAGATTCGCGGCAACAACGTGATCGAGCGGCTGTTCGCGCGGCTGATGCCGGCTCCTTATCTTTCGCTGCTGGTGGAAGACTGCGTGGCGAAGGGACGCGATTACAACGACGGAGGACCGCGCTATAACTCGACTTATATTATGGCCGTGGCGCCGGGCACCTGCACGGATAGCCTGGCGGCCATCAAATATCATGTCTTCGAGCGGCGCAATGTGAGCATGGCGGATTTGCTGGGGGCGCTAAGTGCGAATTTCGAAGGGCACGAAAAGACGCGCCTGATGTTATGGAACAAGACGCCGAAATACGGCAACGACGACGCCTATGCGGATGAGATTCTGGCGCAGGTGTTCAACCTGTTTTTCGATGCCATTAACGGCCGGCCGAACACCAAGGGAGGCCCTTATCGGGTGAATTACCTTTCCACCACCTGCCACGTTTATTTCGGCTCGGTGACGGGGGCCACGCCGGACGGGCGCAAGGCGGGCGAGCCGCATTCCGACGGCATTTCCCCGGTGCAGGGGGCCGACCGGCACGGTCCCACCGCGGTGATCCAATCCGCCGCCCGGATGGACCATGCGCGCACCGGCGGCACTTTGCTGAATCAGAAATTCACGCCCAAAGTTGTGGAAGGCGAGGAGGGGCTTGACCGGTTGGCGCACCTGGTGCGTTCGTATTTTAAGCTGGACGGCCACCACATTCAATTCAACGTGGTGACGGCCGAAACGCTGCGTGCCGCGCAAGCCGAGCCGGAGAAATACGGCGACCTGATTGTGCGGGTGGCCGGGTACAGCGATTACTTTTGCGACCTGACAGCCGGCCTGCAAAATGAGATTATCGCGCGCACGGAGCAGACCGCTTTATAAGGCGAGGGGTGCGGCGGGCGCTTTGGGATTGGATCCCAGGGCTGCTGGGGAATGGCATGAGTGTGCCAGTTAGCGCTTGCTGACACGCGCAGGTCGGAAAGTGGTGGCGGGCTGGGAAACGATACTAGCGTGGGCGGGCGGTGGTCTGGCGGATCACGAGGTTGGTTCGGACTTCGCAGGTGGCGCCTTCGGTGTCCGGGCTGGCGATCATGACCGAGAGGGCTTCAAACGCGAGCTTGCCGATTTCGGCACGGGGCACCGCCACGGTTGTCAGCGCCGGCTGGGTGAATTGGGCAAAGGTGATGTCGTCGAAGCCGATGATGGACAGGTCTTCGGGGACGCGCACGCGGCGGTCAAAGGCGCAGTGCATGGCGCCGATGGCCATGAGATCGTTGGCGGCAACCACGGCTGTAGGAGGGGAGGCGGAAAGCAGCTTGGCGCAACTGAAATAGCCGCCCTGGACGGTGAAATCGGAATCGATGGTGCGGGCCTCGAGGCCGGCGGCGGTGGTCCCTTCGAAAAATGCCCGTTTGCGTTTCTGCGCCGCCACGCCATCTTCCGGTCCGCCGATCAGGCCAACCTTGCGGTGGCCGAGCTGTGCGAGGTGGGCGATGGCCTCGAGCATACCCTGGCGGTAATCCACGGCTATGGTGCCGATGCCTTTGCCGGGAGCGCCGTAATCGAGGTATACGGCGGGGATGCCTCGCTGCACCAGGTCTTGCTTGGCCGCGGCGTCTACCTGGGTAGTGAGGATGGCGGCCCCGGCCACCTGAAGGCCGGCCAGGCGCTCGATGGCCTTGCGCGTCCGCTCGGCATCGGAATTGGTGTTCATGACGATCAATTCCATGCCGGCGAGACTGGCGGCGCCCTGAAAGGACTTCATGATTTCGGGGAAGAAGGGGTTGCCGATATCCGGCACGACGAGGCCGGCAAACGAACCACAGGCGGCCTCGAAGCCGGGGGCCGCGCGGTTGCGCCGATAGCCAAGTTCTTTGGCCGCCAGGCGCACACGCCGTTCGGTTTCGGCGCTAACTTTGCGGATATCGTTAATCACGTACGATACCGTCGCAATTGAAACGCCCGCCTTCCGCGCGATTTCCCTGATGGTGGCCATGCCGGCTCTTTGGAAAGCCGGCATACAGAGTGCCACGCGGGAGCCTGCGTGTCAAGTCAGGGTGAAGCGGTTCAACGATTTTCCGCAAGTCTTAACGGAAGCAATTAACACGTTTGTTTTCAGTAGATAACTCGCAGGGAAAGGAAGCCTTGACAGCCCCTTCGAAGTGGCATATACTTGCCAGCATTTCACTTTGGTTCAATTTTGTTCACTCGCTTTGTCGGTGGACGGTAGTGGGAACCCCTTCCCACGGCAAGAGGAGAAACGTATGCTTCAGAGGGTTGCTCGCAATTTTCGAAGGATCGCCTACATTTTGGTGTGGGCCTCGCTGGGGGCCATGGCTTTCGGCCAAGTGACGACGACGGGAATCCACGGGGTGGTACGCGACCCGTCGGGCGCGGTGGTTCCGAAGGCCACCGTGACGGCCACCGATACAGGCACCGGCATCGAGAGAACGACGACGTCCGCCAGCGATGGCGGCTTTGTATTTCCAAACCTGTTGGCGGCGACGTATCGTGTCGCGGTGACCGCCCCTGGCTTTGAGACCGCGGTAGTGGCGGCAGTAGTGGTGGACACCGGCCGCATCACGGACGTACCGGTGAAGTTGACGGTGGGAACCACGACGCAGACCCTGGAGGTTACGGGAACGGCGGCGCAACTGGAGACCACCTCGAACGAAGTCGGCACGACGATCAACAACAAGAATATTCTGAACCTGCCGTACAGCAGCCTGGATTCGCTGAATTTTGCGCTGCTAATGGCCGGCGCGCAGACGGGGTCGGGCGGGGACACCTTCAACAACCTGCCCAATGCTTCGATGGCGATCACTATTGACGGCATGGACAACAATTCGGAGCGGTTCAAGAGCGGCGGGACGAGTTTTTACGCTTTTGCTCCGGAGCGCATCGGGTCGACCGACGAAGTGACGGTTTCGACCACCGGGATGGGCGCGGATGCCTCGGCGATGGGGGCCATGAGCATCCGGTTCACCACCAAGCGCGGCACCGATTCGTACCACTTCTCCATCGGCGAGCAGTTCATCAACGAAGACCTCAACGCCAATACGTTCTTCGGCAATCTGCGCGGCCAACCGATCTCGAAAGCGCGGCAGAATAATCCGTACGGCGGTATTGGCGGACCGCTGTTCCCCTTCAACGATAAATGGAAACATAAGCTGTTCTTCTACGCTTACTTCGAAGCACAGCCGCAGCCCGGGAGCACCACGCTTACGACGAACGTGCTGACTCCGGCGGCGGCGCAGGGCAACTTCACGTACCTGGGAACGGACGGGCAGCAGCATACGGTGAACCTGCTGGCGGCCGCGGGGCAGGCGGGGTTCACGAGCACCATCGATCCCACCGTTGGCAGTATGCTGAGCGCTATCAACAGCTCGGAAGCGAAGGCGAGCGGATTCCTCTCAATTACCGGCCAGCCCTATTGGCAGACCATGGAATGGACCCAAGGGACAGACACGACGCAACTGTTTCCGAGCGCGCGCGTGGATTACCAGATCACGCCGAAGGTGGCGTGGCACGGATCCTGGAACCTGCGATATGAAAATATCGCGGGTAGTGCACCACCGTATCCCGGCGAGAGCCAGTACGCGTTCCCGAACGGGTACAAGATTACCACTTATGTAGCAACCGCCGGTCTGGATTGGACGGTGACTCCGCGGATGATCAACAGTTTCAACTTCGGCGTGCAAAGCAACGGCGAATACTTTTACGACGGCGCTTATCCCCAACAGTGGGCCCCTTACGGCAACCGCGCGCTTTATTCGCCGCTGATCAACACCACCATACCCAATCCGGTGAGCGCCAACGTACTGCCTTTCATACGCAACAACCCGGTGTACCAGATCCGAGACGATTTGAACTGGAGCAAGGGAAAGCACACCATTCTGATTGGCGGCATCTATAAGACCACGCATTTCTGGGAGACCTCGTACGGCACGGCCGGCGTGCCAACATACACCCTGGGCATCGCCTCGGGCGATCCGGTGGTGACGGCGTTGACCGCGGCCTTGCCCGCCATCAACGCCGGCAACGGCGACCTGACTAACGCGGAGAATCTATATGCGCTACTCACCGGCCGCGTCAGCAGCATCAGCGGCAATGTGAATGTGGACGAGCACACGCACCAGTACGTCCAATACCAGCCCGAAACACAGCGATGGTCCTTTAGGACGGGCGGTCTGTATATTCAGGACAACTTTCGCATATCCACGCATCTGACTTTGAACTATGGGCTGCGCTGGGAGTTTGACGGCGCCATCAACAGCACCAACGGGATTGACGGCGAGCCTTCCGGCGGAGCGTTCTTCGGGCCCTCCAATGGACTGTTCCAGCCGGGGGTACTCAGTTCCAATCAGAACCCGATGTACTCCGCGGTCAGCGCGCCGTATAAGTCCGACATGGCGAATCCGGCGCCCAATTTGGGATTCGCGTGGAATCCGATGGCCAGCGGCGGCCCGATGCAAAAGCTATTGGGGAATGGCAAGACCGTAATTCGCGGCGGCTGGTCAATTACTTATTACAACGAGGGCATGAATACCATCTCGAATACGATTACCGATAACCCAGGGGCTACGCAGTCGATCACTTCGACGCCTGGCAGCCCGGGATTTGCGTTGGGCGGGTTGAACCTGAGTTCGCCGGCCCCGCCGCTCTCGGTATTCCCGGCTTCGTTCGGCTATCCTTTCCCGGAATCGCAATTTGCGCTGGCGGGCGGGCAAACGCTGGGCTACGTGAACCCCAACCTGCGCACGCCATACGTGCAGAACTGGAACTTTGGGATCCAGCGGGAGATTCCGAGCCACACGGTGATCGAAGTGCGGTATCTGGGCAATAAATCCACGCACATGTGGCATTATCAGAACCTAAACGAAGTGAACATCTTCGAAAACGGTTTCCTGCCGCAATTTACTCAGGCGCAACAGAACCTGTCGATTAACCAAGCCAATGGCAAAGGCAACACCTTCATCAACAACGGGCTGCCGGGACAGGCGGCGATGCCGATTTTCGATTCGGCATTCGGCGCCAACGGCACATTTGCGGCCCTGGCATCCAGCTCGGGTTACAGCAACAGCACCTTCGTTACGGACTTGGAGGAAGGGCTGGCGGGGACGCTGGCCGGCTCGCTGGCCAGCACCACCAGCACCAGCCCGGGATATTATTGCCGCCTGGTGGGGAGCAATTTCAACCCGTGCGCGAACGCGGGTTTCACCACCAAGACGAGTTATCCACTGAATTTCTGGACGCCCAACCCTTTCGCCAGCAACCTGGAGTACCAAGACGATAACGGCAACAACAATTACGAAGGGTTTCAGGTGGAGGCGCGCAAGGCACTGGGCCACGGGCTGGCATTCACGGGCAATTTCGTATGGAGCCACTCGCTGGGCGACCTTCTGAATTCCAGCGATCAGACGGCCACTTATCAATGGTTTACTCAGCGGAACGGGCATCTGAACTACGGTCCGTCGCCGTTCGATCACCGGATGGCATGGAATTCATTCTGGACTTACGATCTGCCACTGGGCCGCAACAAGGCGGTGAACCTGCAGAATCCGATTCTGGACCGCGTACTGGGCGGATGGACTTTGGGCGGCGTGGAGCAGATCGCGACCGGCGCACCGAGCATCCTAAACAGCAGCCGCGACA
>Ga0335074_10005467_pt1 | contig 17571 bp, 17 predicted proteins | sample Lox_Sample_23_FD_206715 | JGI IMG/M metagenome (GOLD analysis project Ga0335074, IMG submission 206715) | Soil microbial communities from Loxahatchee National Wildlife Refuge, Florida, United States - Lox_Sample_2.3 | ecosystem: Environmental > Terrestrial > Soil > Wetlands | place: USA... | reverse complement strand
CAGGCTGGCCGCACTAGCTGCGGTCCGGACGTGGCCGCGGCGCCACCTCGAATCTTCAGTGTGACGCTAAGTGAGGCCCGAGTTCGGGGAGAGCGCTCACCGAGCCGCCGTTCGGTGTGGCTGACGGCTCCTCGCTGATCATCAGCCAGGGCGCACCGATCAGATCGATCTGTGCGCCGGCGTCGCCTGATCTGCGAATAGCGGCGTTGCCCAAGAGCATGCTTAGGCGTTGCAGGGCATATTTGATCGGAGCTCGGCGGTCTGCCATGATCATCGATTCGACTGGGTAATTTCATTGTGTCAGGACGCGCCGTTTGGTCAATGTGCGGTAAGTTGCCTTCGGCGAAGCCGGGCACGCCATATTGGCAGTTTTAGCGGAGCCGCATTCGCCTGTTCTCGCGCCGGAGATGAATCGCCATACCGTGTGGCGTTGTCAAAGAAATCCTGGCGTATAAAATTCTCCATGATCCGCCATGGAATAACGCCCACGATGAGATAGAACACGATCATTGCCAAGATGACACCAGCAAGGCGGACGGCCAGATTGCCGACTGAAAAATGCGGCCCAGCCATGTGCATCGCCTGATTCACCGGGCCCGCCACCGGCGTTCGGGCCGTAGCCTGCCAGAGCGCTCCTCCTGCGGCAAGCGTAACGAGCCGGACCGCGATCAGCCAGCCGATCAGCCACCTGCGGTGCCGGGTGACCTTGTCGATGTCTTTTTCCCGCACGAGCCTGGGGCAAGGCTTCCTGCGGTTGTGGCCATACGCGGCCGCTACCAGGTCGTTGAGCAGCCACGGCAGGAACTGGTCCTGGTTACGGAGGTAGCTGATGTGGTCGGTGATCAGCGATCCGCTGTTGTAGACCTCGCGGCAGCGACGCGGCAAGCCGTGTGCCGCATGCCGCGGACCGCGGTCCTTCGACGCCGCCGCCTGCTCAGAATCGATCCGGCCGTTGGAGACTGGGTCAGCGCTGGCGTAGTAGTCAGACCACGCCAAGCGCCGCGCGGCAGAAGGAAGAGCCAGGCTGTCGTCCACCGCCCTGGCGTTGGCATGGACCGCCTGCCACACTCCGGACGCCAGGCTCACGAACCCGACAATGATCAGCAGCGGATACATGACAGCCGCATCCAGGACCCGCAGACCCGGCACGCCTAGCCTGTCGGCAAGCCAGCCAACGGCCGGGAGCCCGGCCAGAAGCAGACCGACCACCACAAAGGACCGGCTGCGCTTCGCCGCCCGGCGACCCGACCGTTCCCAGTCCATACGCTGAAGCAGATGCAACTTCGAAATCCCCTGACCCAGGGTGATAAACGCCCGAACACCACTGGCAGGCCCGGCGTCGCTGAGAACCTGATGCGCTTACGCCGCGCCCTGCGAATGCGCCACCACCGCGACAAAATCGCACCGCCTCTGCAGCCAGCGCAGATCATCGGCAACCTTCGAGCGCATCGCCGCCAGCTGCACCGGGCAGTGCGCCAGCAGGTAACTGTCCCCCAAGATCGCTGACAGCCGCACCACCGCCCATTTCACGGCACGGTCGATCCGCGGGATCGGCAGCAACGCGGCCACAGCCAGCGCAAGCAGAACTTGGGCCAGTAGCACCGACGACATGGCACCAACACCCATCAACGCCAGGTAACACAAGCTCGCAACAGCGCTGCCTGGCCGCCGCCACCACGCCACGCCGTCGCATTTATGCCGTCGCCAGTGACCGCGCATGGGGATGACAAACTGCAAGACAAGCAGGCATGTCGACACCTTCCAGATCCACAGCCCAAGCTCTAGGAACCGGGGCGGGATGTGCGCATCCGCCCACGACGACTCCGCCAGCAGCCACCCCGCCGACCTTTGGCCTCCGCTCAGCTGCAGCGGCACCTCCAGCATCAGGTGAGCAGGCTCTGGCGATCCGCTCTCACCAGCACACAGCACGGTCTTCCCCAGCACAGGCGCATCCGGCGACGTCAGGGACTCTGCCTTATTCCACTGCAACAGCCAGCGGAATAAGGCTGAGCCCAGTGACGCGACGGCGCTGCCTGGCCTCTGGCTGCCGATGCCTTCGACGAACAAGACACCGAACTCAGCGCGCTTTCCGCTGACAGACCCGTCCATCTAACCCCCAAGGCGCCATGAAGACCCATGTCCAGGCGCCAGCTCGCACCATTTGCTACTAGACGTCCTGCCACCGTCTCAAGTTCACCCCAGCAGCCTTCACGCCAATTCGTCCGCTACTGGCCACCGCACCCCCGCAGGCCGCATGCCATCAAGCACATCAAGCCTGGCGTGATGGCTCCAAGCACGGCCGCGAACGACTGCCGCGCCACAACGAAGCCATCCTCGAAGCCCTGCAGTAGATACGCGATCACTCAGATGAAATCGCCGAGATCCTGAGCCGACCCGACTTCGTTGGAGGCTACGATGCTTTGGCCTCGGGAATGATTATAGTGTTACCCGAGCCCATTAGCCAGTCTTTCTCGTATTCTGCCGGAGGGATATCCCCGCAAGCAGAATGCAGCCTCTCGTTGTTGTACCAGGACACCCATTCCGCTGTCGCCACGGTCACGTCCCCGGCGCCTTGCCATGGACCCTCGAAGTTGATAAGCTCCTTCTTGTACAGGGAATTCACCGCCTCCGCGGCAGCATTATCATACGAATCACCTTTACTCCCGACCGAGCGGACCGCCCCGATATCTTCCAGGCGCTCGGTGTAACAGATGGATGTGTACTGCACGCCACGGTCAGAATGGTGAATCAGCTCATCACCGATATTCTCCCGGCGTGACCAGATCGCCATCTCCAGCGCGTCCAGGGCAAGATCAGCCCGCAGATGATCAGCGACCTGCCAGCCGACGATAGCGCGGGAAAACAGATCAGTGACGAATGCCGTGTACACGAACCCGCAAAACGTGTCCACATACGTGATGTCCGCGACCCAGCGGCGGTTCGGCGCCGACGCGGTGAAGTCGCGTCCCAGCAGGTCAGCGGGCCGCTGCCCGGCGGCATCGGGCACTGTCGTGCGCGGCTTCTTGCGCCTGGCCGACACCCCGGCGATACCCAGCTCCTTCATCAGCCGCGCCACCGTGCACCGGGCCACCTCGATGCCCTCCCGCCGCAGCTGCCGCCACACCTTCCGCGCCCCGTACACACGGCGGCCCTTCCTCCGGTCTTCCCACACCCGCATGATCTCTTTCTTCAGCCACTCATCCCGCTGCTCACGCCGCGACGGCTCACGCCCGCGCTTCTTCGCCGCGTAATACGTCGAGACCGGGAATTCCAGTACCGCGCACGCCGGCTCCACCCCGAACCGGTCACGATGTGAATCGATGAACCCGACTAGCGCGGAAGCCTGGGGTCGAGTTCGCGGGCGAAATACGCACTCGCCGCCTTCAATATCTCATTGGCGCGACGGAGTTCCCGATTTTCGCGTTCCAGCTCGGCGATCCGCCGCGATTCCTCCGTCGTGGTACCCGGCCGGATGCCGCCGTCAATTTCCGCCTGCCGCACCCACGTCCGCAGCGCCTCCGGGTGGACACCCAGCTGGCGGGCCACCCGCGCGAGCTCACCCCGGCCCTTTCCATCCTGGTCACGGACCTCGAACACCATCTTGACCGCGCGCTCACGCAGTTCCTCGGGGTACTTCCGCTGTGCCGGCATGACTCTGCATCCTCCCAGGAATCAGAGCCTCCAAGATCACCGGGGCGGTCCATCCAGAGAAACATCGCCCAGCGTGAGCACAAGAAGCCGGTCACCTAGCGCCAGACCTGGCAACTCACCAACCTACTTCATTGGTCATGGTTGGGAGCATTGACGATGAGCGGCCCGCGATAACCAAGCCCGAGCCGCCGTTCTGCGCTATCACCTGAGCGTAAGGGTGATGACTGTGACAGACGCAGATCTGGCGTATAGGAGACGCTCCGCCGTCGCCAGATCATGGAGCGCCGAGATTCGGCTGGTTCGCCGAGACCGAGACGGGTGACTCATCGGATCTCGCGTAAACCTTAACGATGCTGCTCTCCCGCTGCTTGGCTTTGATTAAGCTGAAGAAACACCTAGCCAGTATAGTCTTGCTGACGTTCTGCAGAAATCTCGCCTGATCTAACATCGCTGACGCTGCTCCGGTGTTTTCCTGGCCGGACCGCGTTACTGCCACTCTGGTTCCTGTGATCGTCAACGTCGCCATGCCGCCTATCATGTGAACCTGTGAGAACTTTAGCGATCTCAGCAAGACTGTGCGCGATCGTCCCATCCTGAAGGGTTCCAAGCACTCTGATCTTCTGTTCGGTAGTGAGACGCGATTCCCTGTTCACCCAAGCCAAAGCGATACATTTCCACAAGAATTTGAAGAGGGCCGCACCGCATCCCGCAATTGCCGCGATAGCGGCAATATCCAGGGCGGTCATAAGCGCTCCAGCGGACAAGGCGCATCAGCCCGGCCTGATGCGTCACCTACTGGAAGTCGCTCTGCCGTTTCTCGGGGTAGCGGCAATCAGGTTCCCAGGAGAGCAGGCCGGGCTGTTCTCCTGAGAGAGAGTTTTCCGTTGGCGGGCTCTCTGTCCCGTTTCGGGATTGTTTGTGATCAAAGTTATCGCCATTTTTCACGAGGATTTGCATGCCGCGACATCGGCTTCAAATTTTGCACCAGAAGCCTGCTTTAGCCATTCGTGCGACACGCGCCTGGTCGTTCAGATTACATCGTAGGCCAGCAGAGGCCGCAACGCTCAATAAGGTTGTAAAGGGACGATGGAAGAGGTAGGCGAGCGCAAGAAAACGCTCCAAGCCGGCACGACCCACAGGTCGACGACCGCCGAGAAGGCCGTTCCAGGACCAGCCTCGTCTTGCCGAGAAGGTTCTGCTTGCGGTTAACGGCCATGTCCAGGTCGCACCCTGCCACGGCTGACTGTCTGCGGAATGGGGGTCCCGCCTGCCACAGCTTGAGCGTCGCGTAGCGCCGGTTCCTACCACAGTCGGTCCGGACGGAGATGCCTTAGGTCCTCGGGCGACCCGGCCAGCACGGTCTCGGCCAGCACGCCATGGTTGTCGCTGACCATGTGACCGGTTAGCGGGCGGCTAAGGCGATATTCCGCCATTGTGTCTGGTCAAGGACAGTACGCCGGATCCGCCGTTCGGGCCGGCCAGGACAGTTGGGATGCTCATCCGCTCAGGCGTGCCGATCAGGTCGCTCTGCCTGCCGAGGTCGACCGGTGGCCGCTGAGCGTGTGCGTCAACGGAGTAGGCCCATCGCTATCGTCTACATCGGAGTCCGGGAATCCAATCCCTCACTCTGGATGGAGATCGTCGCTTGGAACCGCATCAATCGACTTTGCCGCCGACGGCTCAGTGTAATTGGCTTGCACCGGTATAGGAACGGTGCGCTGTTCGTCAGGGCTCCGAATTTCGTGATGGACGCTACGAAACTTACTAATGCCGCCTGTAATTCCCAGATGCCATACTAGCCCAAGCATCGCCAATGAGAATACCAGTAGGCAAAGTGTTGGCACCGCCGGAGGCAGCGTATCAATGGGGGCAAGATACGAGTCAACCAAAGCATATGAGATTGTCGATGAGAAGGTGATAGTCAAGAGTACGCGACTAATCAGTGCGGCGGATCCAATAGGCAAACTGTGCATTTTCCCCCGAGACGAAAGATTATAGATTAGTGGGTAACCAATCCAACTCACCACAACTTGTATAGCCACTAGAAGCCAGCCTAGATGGTCAAGTGACGTAACCTGGTGACATGGCCGATATCGAAAATCCTCATAATCTTGCACGGCGATGTAGATAAACAATACAAGAGTCGGCGCGAAGGCTACAGCAAGGACGTGCCTTGTCGAAGCCTCAACGTCTATACTTGCTTGCGAGGGGGCCTTAAGCAACTGATTTGCGGCCCTAAGCGTTGATGCGACCGCATAGATTACGAGTATGCCGGCAGTGGCAAATCCGATACCGACTATAGGCTCCTCGCTTGCGGTCCTCCCGTCCGTTCCTGGATCGCCGGCAAGGACTGCATAATTCACACTAACCAAAAGAAGCGAAAGGAAGGCAGCCACAAGAATGCGCATTGCGTCACTGAATTCACCGCCGCCATCTTCTCCCTGCCGAGCTTGGGTTGTAGCAAGGAGCATGAGAGCAGTAAAGGCGAACCCGGCCAGTACTCCAGCTAACTCAGAGTACAGTGCAGCAGTGGCAGTGATCTTGAAGGTGGGAAGGTTATAACAATGGCCAGAGGCCAGGGCCAGCATTCCTTTCATGGCTATGCAACTCTCTCTTCGCGTGCGAGACGCTTTGTCTCAGGCAATAGTGCACTGGCAGAAATGCCGTCGGTTAAGAAGACCACCCGGCTCGCCGCCTTCCGTTCGACCTAGTGGCCGACTGGCATCGTGAATAACAGCTTCGCCACCCGTGCCTAAGGACGCGTTGTGCTACCGCCAGCGCGGAACCCGCGCCCATCCGGTCCGACCGGGACCGCTTGCGTCACCGGATAGTCCACCGGCGATGCGTCGACCGATGCACTCACATAATGCCGCGAGCAGGATTGGGCTCGCAGCTAGGTTGGTCTACATCCTGACACTTCTTGAAATTCGTGGGCCGACCGGACGCTTGCACTAATCGCCCGAGCGGCCAGCCGTCTGCCCCGGTAGGCGGAGTCGGGTTGGGGAACCAGTCATGCCGCGATGACGATCGTGTGCCAGCACACGCAGAACCGGCGGATCGGCATCTGGTCGGCCATGCGGGCAGGGCGGTGCCCGAGGCGCACTAAATCGGCGTTCTCTGGAGCCGCGTCGCACAATCCCCGGTGGGTGCTGAGGCCCTTCGTCGTGGACATGTAGTCGCGCTGGCTCCCCGTGTCGACGGGCAGGACAAGAGACGCAGCGACAAGGGGGAATCGGGGATCCTGCCGTAGGAGACGTTGCTCTAGGGAACCTGTCCACGACAAGGCGACACGCCCAGAGAAGCGACATCATGGGCGCGCTAAGACCGCTCCAGAGTATCGGCGATCTGTCGCGGCCCGGGTGGTCGGGGCACCGCAACGGTCTTCACTTTGCGTAGCTAACGCTATCTGTGCCCGGTGCTGGCCTCGCGCGAGTCCGGTGGCGTCCGGCTGGGCACGGTTCTGACCGGGTGGTCGTGGTTGAGTGATGGTTGAGCGGGCGGGACGGGGCATGGCGGCTTGCATTGTCCCAGCTCAGAGGCGATTTCGTCGCCGGGTGGGGGCTCCCTGTAAAACCGTCGGCTCAGCCTACGTTGGTTCGAACCCAACACCTGCCACACGTTTTCCCAGGTCAGAGCCGTTGACGCGGACTTGCGCCAGCGGCTCTTCCGCTCGGGAGGAGCGGTTCCGCAGACCGCTTGCTGTCTGTTGTGGGCCATGCGTGGGCCAGATCCGGCCCGTCCCGCTGCTCGCTTATGGCGCCTGCTGCTGCCTCCGGGATGCACTCTGAGCTGCGGAAACGGTAATCGGTGGTCGAAGCCGGGGATTTCTGGCCGTGATTGCATGAGTCCGGCAGGCGCCCGCCCGGGTGCGCGGTGTGGCCACGCACGGACATATGGCGGACAGGTTCGGGGCGGTACCGGCGGTTCGCCGAACCGCTTGCTGTCATGCAATGTGCCTGGCTGCCGGCCTGGAGGGCGTGCTCGATCTGCCGGTTGGTGATGTCGTCCTGGCCGTCGATGCAGTGGGTGTAGACGGCCAGGAGCGTGGTGATGCTGTGCCCGGCGCGTTGCGCGATCTGGGCGGGGGCGGCGCCAGCGTTCAGCCAGAGCGACAGCGCGGCGTGCCGCAGGTCGTAGGGGCGGCCGACCAGGGAGGTGGCAGCCGCTGCGGGCCCGAGGACCTGGCTGCGGGCAGCATGCCATGTGCGACCGTAGCTGCTTTCGCTGAGCGGTCCGCCGCGGGTTCCTCGGAACATCCGGCCGTCGGGTGCGGTGCCGCAGCAGCGGTCGTGATGGCGGAGCATGGTGACCAGGACGGGTGGGATGGGCACCGTTCGGACCTATCCCGCAGGCCGATGCTTGAGGCCGCGCTGTTCGTGGCTGGTTCCGTTACCGGTCCAGGTCGCGGCGGTGCGGGGCGTGGCCTGGGTAAGGGTGAGCATTCCCCAGCCGTGGCGGGGCAGGCGGCAGTCGGCCCGGCGCAAGGCGATGGCTTCTTCCGGGCGCAGTGCGGCGTAGTACAAGCAGCCGAAGAACGCCGCCAGGGCCGGGCGGATCCGGGTTACGGCGGCAAGCAGGGCTTCGGTCTGCGCGGGGCTGGCCACGACCCGTGGGTCGACGGTCGTGGCGGCCTTGGGGATATGCCAGCTGATCGAGTCGACCGGATTTGAGTCCAGCAGGTTGGCCTCGACCGCGTAACCCAAGGCGTTGTGAAATACCGCGCGTTTGCGAGTAATGGTGTTAGGGGCGGCGCGGTTGCCGTCTAGCCGCAAGGTCAGGGCGTCCAGTGCCCGTCGGAGTATCTGAGGGTCGGTCAGCCGGGTGATGGGCAGTGACGCCTGCTGGGCCCAGGCCAGGACGCGGTTAGCGTCCGGGTCTGCCATGCCGGTGCCGGCGGGGTTGAAGGCGTGCTGGTATAGGGCGGTGCGCAGCTGAGCTGTCGGTGGCCGTCCAGGCGCGGCACGGGTCAGAACGGGCGTGACGGTGGCTAGCGCTTCGGCCATGCTGGCTCGCGAGTGTGCAGCCAGCGTCGGCCATTTCATCGCTGCGTAGTCTGCCGCGTGCTGGTACCAGGTCACGGTCACAGGTTCTGGCTCAGCCCATAGCGTCGGCTCCCCGGTGTGCGGGTCGAACTCCAAGCCATTACGTGCGGCGCGGACGAGTTCCGCGCGGTAGCTATCGGCTAGGGCCCTGGTGAGGAAGGACTTCGACCTGGCCCGGCCCGCGGCCTTCCAGCGGACCTCGAACGGACGGCGGCGGTCACGTCGGCGCCGGATGGCATAGACGGTCACATCGAACTTGTTCATCTCTACCCCCTGTTGCGATAAGAACATGTACGGACCCGCCCAGCCGCTGGCGATCAGTTTTCGCCTGCGGCACGGCCGAACGGTACGGCAGATACGCGTCCATGGGAGTCAGTGGAACAAGGGGCAGCCTCGGCGGCGCCGGTGTGTGCTTGTGCCCCTTCCGACATTCGGCGTTTTACACTGCGGATATGAGCGAGGACACGCGGCCGGACGAGGACGAGGCCCAGCACGAGGAAGTCCCTGCGCTGCCAAGGCATCTGTCCGCGCTGATCGGCTCTCTGCGGGGCCCGGCGGATTTGGGCCGCAATCACGACAAGTATCTGACTTACGACGATCGTGAGGATGCTGGCGGGGCTGCGTCAGCGTGATCTTGTGCGACACAGGACCACTGGTCGCCGCGTTTAACGCCGCTGACCGCGACCACGGCCGCTGCACGGAGTTCCTGCGGGAGAACTGGTCCCGCCTCGTCGTCCCTTCGCTGGCGGTGACCGAGGTCTGTCACCTGCTCGCCGACCCCCAACGTCGCGGACGTCCTGGCTTGGCCGCCGAGTTCTGCGCCGCGATCGCCGAAGACGAATTGCGGGTCATCGAGGCGACTCCCTATGACTACCGCCGCATGGCCGAGTTGTTGACTACCTACGCCTCACTGCGTCTGCAAGTGGTGGACGCTTGCGTGATCGCCCTCGCCGAACGGCTCGACGTCCGCGAGGTCGCTGCCCTCGACCGGCGCGACTTCCTCGTCGTAGCACCCCGGCACCTGCGCAAAGGAGACCGGCTAACTCTACTGCCAGCCGACTGATCCGCTTTGGGCCGCCTCGTCAAGTGGTCCCTGCGGCGGCATGTCGCGTGTTGGCCACAAGTTCCCGTGAGGTGGAGGACATCAGGTAAAACAGGCATGGGCCGGGACCTGGGGAATTACGTGAGCGTCGGCCCGGGAATTAGATGATCGTCGACACGAGCAGAGCGCTGCGCGGGAAACGCGATACCTGCCCAGGTCGGCGTGTCCCGGCGCGTCGCCCGTGATACGCGGAGCCGACTGTGCACGATTCTCGGCGACGCAGCGGCGGGCAGTCAGGCGAACATCTGGCGAACTGCACAACGCCGAGGAAAGCTGGCTGTGTCAATGACAGGCCGGACTGGGGCCTCGGTCGCGCCGGACATCCATCTTCCGCCTCCGTCTTGGGCCAGTAATCCAGAGCTGCTGCTGGCCATCGAGAAAGACCTCATCCTCGCCGGGAACCATCCCGGCATGGTCGCCGACGACCTGGCCGACTACCTGTTCGCCCGCAGCACCGGCCACTTCGCCTCGCTGATGACGCTCATCACCCGCGGCTGCCGCCGCGCCGTCCGCACCGGCACCGAGGAACTCACCCGTGACCTGCTGGACCAGGTCCGCAACGACGCCGCCGCCGAGGCCGCCCGACAAGAGCTGCTGGCCGCGTTCGGCGCGGGGAAGCTGTCGGCCCGGCCCCAGCCCGCCGCCGGGGCGCGGGCCCTGGCGGCAGGCTGAGGCCCGGTCATGGCGGGCATCCCGATCCGGCTGGCGCCGGTGCCCGGCGAGGCGCTCGACAGCTGGCTGGGAGCCTACGCTGACCTGCTGCACGTCACCGTCCGCGACATCTTCCGCTTCGCCGGGATCGACTGCGGCCGGGCCGGCCGCGGCGAGCTCAGCGGCAAGGCGTGGCTGCACCGGCTCGGCGAGGCGGACCTGGCCGCGCTGAGCGCCGCCACCGGGGTTCCCGCGCCGGCGCTGGCCGGCATGACGCTGGCCCGCTACCAGGGCACCGGCCTGGCCGAGGTGGCCGCCCGGCCCGGCCTGCCGTCGGTCCCGCGCTGGTGGAGGCACCTGGCCGGATCCCGCTACTGCCCCCGCTGCCTGGCCGTCAACGGCGGCCGGTGGATGCTCGCCTGGCGGATCCCGTGGGCCTTCGCCTGCGCCGGCTGCCAGGTGCTGCTTGCCGACGCCTGCCCGGACTGCGGCCGGCGGCACCGCAGCACCCGCCCCGGGCGGGCCCGCGGGCCCGGCCGCTGCGACCTCGCCGGCCTGCCGCTGCCGCCCTGGCGGCCCCCGGCCGGCACTCTTGCCTGCGGCAGCGACCCCGCCGCCACGCCGGCCGTCGCGCTGCCCGCAGGCGGGCACGTGCTCACCGCCCAGCAGCACGTCGATGCCGTCATCGCCGCGCTGCTGTCTGCGCAAGGCCGGCCAGCCGAGGCAGCCGCCCTGCGGCAGTACCTGGACGACGCCTGTGCGGTCGCCCGCGCCGCCATCTCAGCCGCCGGCCGCACAGCCAGCTTCCCCGCCGCCGTCACCGCGGTCCTGGACGAGCTCGGCGCGCAGACAGGGCCAGTTAGCGCCTTCGCCAGCCCGCCCCGCGCACCTCCCCGCCAGCTCGCGCCCGTCACCGCGTTCGGCGTCGCCGTCGCCGACATCATGCTGCACGGACGGCCCGGCGATCCCGATCCCGTCATCGCCGGCTGGCTCGCCGCCGATGCCGCCAGCCGCGGCCAGATGACCTGCCCGGGGCAGGTGCCCATCGTCTGGAGCCGGTCCAGTCCCGCCCTGCAGGCCTCCCTGGCGGGGCCGCTGGCGGCCCAGGCGGACACCGTGCGCCAGCTGCGCTACCGCGCCGTCGCCGGCCCGGCCTGCATCCCCGACCCCGCCCGCGGCCGGGAACGCGCCGCGGCCGTGCCGTCGCTGATATGGCCGGGCTGGGCGCTGCGCCTGCTGCCGCCCTGGCGCCGCGGCTTCCAGCGCTCCCGGGCCCTGCTCGCGGTCATGCTCGCCATCGCGGTGACCGGCGAAGAATACGGCACCGCAACAGGGCTCCTCGGCCTGGAGCCGTCCCGCCTCGGGAAGCTGGGCAGCTTCACCGCCCTGCTGCGCCAGCACGGCGCCCTGGAACCGGTCACGGCCGCGATCTGCCAGCTCGCCCGCAACCTCGACCAGCACGGCGCCCCCGTCATCGACTACGCCCGCCGCCGACGGCAAGGCAGCCTCTGCCAGGCCCCGCTGGATACCGGAAGCTGGCGCAGCCAGCGCGACCTCCTGCCGGCACAGCGCGGCCGCCCCGGCCAGCGCGCCCCTGCGCAGGAGCAGCTCGCCCGGCTCCGCCTGATCGAGCTGCTCACCGGCACCCACCCCCGCTACCTCCCCGGGCCGCTGCAACTGCCCCGGCAGCGCGGCCCGGACTACGCCGCATTCGTGCTCACCATGCCCAGGCAGCTGGACCTGTGCCTGCGCCGGCAAGCCAGCGCGCTGCTGTCCCAGGTCGGCATAAGCGAGCCCGTCACCTGGGAGCCCCCGTCCGGCTGGGCCCCCGGCATCCCCCCGCCCGGCCCGGACCCCGACGCCGCCAGCGCCGGACAGCGCATCCGCAGGCTCCTCGCGATCCCCGGACAATCCGACCTCCAGCACGCAGCCCGCCAGCTCGGCATCACAACCGCCCGCCTCGCCAGGCAGGTCCGCCAGCTCGAAGACGCCGCCGGCACCGCACTGCTGCGCACCGGACCAGACAAGCGACTAATGCTGACCGCCTACGGCCGTCTCCTCGCCCGCGACGTCCGGCCTGCCCTGGAAGCAATCACGCAGGCCCGTGAGAGGGACCCCGGCAACGCACCGTGACAACGGCGCCGAACCCCGAATGCTCAACTACACCAGCCGGCCTTCTCCAGGCACTGCTCAACTACGCACAACGTCCCAGGTCGCGCTGCTCATCTTCGTCTGTTCCCTACACCACCACCGGCCGGGCACCAATAAGGATCACGTCGTAGGTGTTCTCCGCAGGAGGCTTATGGGCTGAGCATCGACAGGGGTCGGCCGCGGCATATCGTCAGGACTGGCGACGGAACGGGGGCAGCGCTCCCTCCTGGCCGAGATGCCAGGTGACCGCGGAACTGGCCGTTCTTGATGGTGTGGACAGCTAACGGGGTGCCGACGCTGAGGCCATGTCACGTACCAGCCACCGGGTTATCGGACCGCTGGTTCCCGAAGAGCACTGGCGCTCCTTGGCTGCCTGCCAGTTCGCCGAGCCCGATCTGTTCTTCCCGATCTCATCATCCGGCCCGTCCGGGTCGCAGGTAGCTATCCGCGACGGTCCCGCTCCGCTGGTGCCCGGCCGGGGTGGTCGCTGCAGGCGATGAGAACTCATGACCTGTCCGCCGCCTGCTCCATGACGATGCGGGTGAGTTCGACGCGTGAGGCGATGCTGAGCTTGCGGAAGGCCTGGCGGAGGTGATGGGCGACGGTGTGGGTGCTGATGTACAGGCGGGCGGCGACCTGGTTGTTGCTCAGTCCCTCGGCGACCAGGTCGGCCACGGCATGCTCGGTGTCGGTCAGGCTGTCCCACCCGGTGACGGCCCGGGCGGCGGGGGTGCTCCAGTGGCGGCGGCGGATGCCGAGCTTACGCAGCCGACGCCGGATGCGGGCTTGGTCACGGTCGGCACCGACCTGGCCATATCTGCCGAGTGCGTCCTTCAGGTGACCGATGGCCTGGTCCGGGTCGCCGTGTCCGGCGTGCAGGACGCCGAGGTCTTCTGCCGCGGAGGCCCTGGCCCACGGATCGGGGTGCTGCGTGGCGGCTTGGGCCAGGCGGGCCGGGTCGCGGCTCACCAGGCCCCCGCTGTGGGCTGCGGCGGCGGCCAGGGCCGGGAACCTCGGGTGGGTTTCGGTCAGGTCCTGGGCGGCGCGGGCGGCGCGGGCGGCCAGCTCGCCATCGCCCGTGGCCAGTGCGGTGCGGGCTAGCCAGGCCGCAAGAGCGGGGTCGCCAAGCAGGAGCCCGGGCCGGGCCTTCAGGTCGGCGCAGACCTGGCGGAGCGGGCCGAGGGCGGCGGCGGGCCCGTCGCGCGCTTCGGTGATCTGCGCTGCGGCCAGGATGGTTTCGGGGCGCGCGTAGATGCCGGCGAACTGCGGGCCTGTCACGGGACGGCCGGCGAGGTGCTGGGCCGCGGCCGCGAGGTCGCCGCGGCGTAGCTCGATCATGCTCAGCACGCTGTGCGCGGTCGCGGCGTACCCATCCGCGCCGAGGATCCGTGCGGCGGCCAGGGCGGCCTGGGCGTCGTCGTCGGCGTCCTCCAGCCGGCCGCCAGCCAGCTGGATGCGGGCGTGCAGCAGGGACCGCGCCGCCTGGGCGGGGATGTTCTCCAGCGCCGGGTGGTCCGCGGCGCGGAGGATATCCTCCGCCTCGCCGAGCTGGCGCAGATCGACCAGGGCGGCGGCGAGCGCGAGCAGCGGCTGGACCTGGCGAGCATCCGCAGTGATCCCGGTGCCGTGCCGTGCCGCGTCGCGCAAAAGCCCGAGCCCGTCGCAGATCTGGCCGCTGTCCCAGCTGATGACCGCGCGGGCGAGCAGGGCCGCCGCGGTGGCGGGGCTGTCGTGCTGGTCCGGGGCTCCCAGGATGGCGTCGGCTACCGGAGTGGCGAGTTCGTCGCGCAGCCCGGTCAGGGCCTGCAGCTGCGCGGCCAGCGCTTGGTCCCGCAAGCTGCCGGGTAGCTGCGGCCGGGCCAGGACCATCTGGGCCTGGTCGGCGGCGTCTCGGGCCTGGCCGCGCGCACACATGACCGAGGACAGGGCGCACCGCAGCCGCTCCTCGGCCGCCGGGGGCAGCGGCTTGGCCAGCAGGTCACTGGCGATCCGGGCGGCCTGGTCCAGCCGGCCGGCCGCGGTCAGGGCTTCGGCGCCGGCCACCGCGCGGGACAACGCATCCGGATCGTCCGCAGGGGTCAGCTCCAGCGCGCGCAGCGCCAGATCGGCTGCGACCTGGGGCGCTGAGCGCAGCGTCTGCGCCGCCGCCTTGTCCAGCCCGGCCAGCGAGGCGCGGTCGGCCGGGTGCGCGGCCTGGAGCAGGTGGCTGGCGGCCCGGACCGCCGGTTCGCCCCGGCTGAGCAGGAGCTCGCCGTACTGGCGGTGCAGCGCCTTGCGGGCCGGCCGTGGAATCAACTCGGCGGCGGCGCGGCGCAGCAGCGGGTGGCGGAATGTGAACTCGTGTTCGGCGGCGGTCATGATCGCGGCGTCCATCGCCTCCTCGACTTCGGGCAGCAGCGTGGCCGGGGTCTCGCCGAGCATCTCGGCCGCGTCTTCCAGCCGGAACGCCTGGCCCAGCACCGCCGCCGTCACCAGCAGGTGCCGGGCCCGCTGGCTGAGGCCATCGAACCGCCGTTGCGCGAGCCGGTGGATCCGCTGCGGCAGCCTGGCCGACATCAGCACGGCGCGTCCGCCGGTCACCTGTACGGCATGATCCTCGCGCAGGCCGCTGATCAGCTCGGCCACGAGCGAGGGGTTCCCGGCGGCGTCAGCGGCCAGGTCGGCCAGGGCGTGGTCCGGCGGTGCGCCGAACGCGTCGGTGAGCATGGCCGCTACCGCGTCCTGATCCAGCGGGCCCAACGTGAGCCGGGCGGCACCGTCCTGCTCCAGCTGACCGAACAGGTACTCCGCGGCGCGGTGGGGCGTGCTTGACCGGGCCAGGAGCCAGGCGACCCGGTGCCGTTTCGTGTCCCGCGGCAACGCCCGCAGCGCGGCCAGCGTGGCCGGGCCGGCCCAGTGCAGGTCATCCAGGCAGACCAGGACCGGTGCCGCTGCGGCGCGCTGTGCGAGGTGTGTTCGTACCTGGCTAATCCACCACGCGGCCGCGGCGGGCAGATCATGACCGGGATCATCGCCGATGAGTTCGGCGAACGGCGCGCGCAGGGCCGTGCGCAGCGCGAAGAACGGGATCGTCTGGCCTAGCTGGTCCGCCGCCCCCGCGGCCAGCGAAAAGCCCAGCTCAGCTGCGTCGTCGGTGGCGTCTCGGAGCAGCCCGGACCTGCCGGTACCCGGGTCCCCCTCCACCAGCACCACGCCGCCCGCCCCCCGCCCAGCACGCCGGAGCAGATCACGGACCATCCTCTGTTCGGCCGCACGTCCGTGCAGGACTTGCCGCCCGCCCGGCCGCTCCCGCGGCTTGGTCCTGCCGGCCGCTTCCGGGGAGGAGTCGCTGATCATCGCGGTCATGTCACGCCTCGCTCACGGCCGCTTGGCGGCCAGCCAGCGCCAGGGGCCGGATACGGGACAGACCCGCGCCCGGGCCGGGCCCGGGCGCCGGATCCGCGAACGCCTCGCGGACCACGCTGCGCGCCCAGCGCATCCGGATCACCGCCGTCTCGGGATGATCGCCGAACTCCTGCGCCACCCGTCCGGCACAGCCCGAGCAGCCGAACGCCCAGATGGCCGCGGCAACGGCCTGCCGGACCTGACCCGCGCTAGGCTCATCGCGGTGCTGCAGGTCCGACGCGAAGACGGCGTCAGCCCGGACCGCACTCGCGCTCAGGTAAGCCATCATCAGCCTCCTCGATCATGCCGGTTATGGCTGCCTGGCCGGGGCAACGAATGGCGTCCATATCTGGCACTGTGCACTTCAGGCTGGGTGAGCGGTCATCACCCGCCTAAGCCCGTTCACCCGGGTGATCTGCCCGGCGGCGTCCGATCTGCGAACTCAGCTATGCGCGAGGCCTTCGCTGACTCGTCGGCGTAGCTGCGGCATGGCGGCCGCGACCGCGAGCCCGAGCACGAGCCAGCCCCCGGGGTCCCGGTCTGGTGCGAGACAGTCGCCAGGATCCGGTCGCGAGCCAGTGCAGCGTTCGCGACGCGACGGCCACGCCAACGAGCGCCGCTCTCAGCGCGCTGAGCACGGCGGCGACGTCGAGCACGGCGGCCATCGCGGGCCCGACATAGGCGAGCGCGAGATCACCGAGGGGTGCCGTCCGGGATTGCCTCGGCGGCCCGGCATGACTCTTCGCCAGCTGAGATCGACGACTCGAAGCCGCCGAACAACAAGATGCCATAGGTGCACGCGAACCCGACCGCCGCCAGTCCGGTTCCACGCGGAAGGTTGAACACATCAGGGGTCAGGGTTTGGTGGCCCGGAGCGTTTCCGGTGCCGAGCCGCACGAAGATGACCACGATCAGCGCTGCGGTCAGCAGCAGCGAGACGGCCTCCACCGCAATCACCGACCGCGCCGTCAAACTGATGCCACGCCAGACCAGCAGCCACACCAGTGCCCACGAGATCAGCGTGATCGGAAGCCAGTCCGCACCTGTCACGATCCCCGTGTGGTGCAGGAAGGCTTGCGTGAACACCGCCATGCTGAGCACCGAGACCGGTGGGAACACGATGTAGTTGCCGAGCACCATTCAGGTCGCGGCAAGACCCGCGCCCGGTCCGAGCGTCTTGCCTACGAAGGCGTAGACCGAGCCGGCGTGATTGAACGCCGCGGACTGGCGCGCGAAACCGAAGCCGATCAGCAGCACGGCCGCGCCGGCGAGGAGATACGCGAGCGGTGCCGCCGTCCGAGGAGGTGCACCACCTGGACGCCGGTGACCGACATCGCGAGCGTGGGTGCCATCCCGCCAACCGACAGCGCTGCAGTGCCCGGGAACTCGAGGTTTCTGCGTAGCGGCATGTCACTGCCGGGCAGGCCTGGAGCGCCCGAGCAGGCCGAGTTCGCGAGCCCGGACCACGGCCTGCTGGCGGCTGCTCACCCGGAGCTTGGCGTAGACGTTGCGGGTGTGGGTCTTGATCGTGTTCAGCGATACGTACAGCTCGTTGCCGATCTCTCGCAGCGAGAGACGCGACGCCAGCAG
>Ga0335074_10005466_pt1 | contig 17571 bp, 19 predicted proteins | sample Lox_Sample_23_FD_206715 | JGI IMG/M metagenome (GOLD analysis project Ga0335074, IMG submission 206715) | Soil microbial communities from Loxahatchee National Wildlife Refuge, Florida, United States - Lox_Sample_2.3 | ecosystem: Environmental > Terrestrial > Soil > Wetlands | place: USA... | reverse complement strand
TCGGCCATGGGCGTTTCCTCCTCTGCATATCCTGTGTTTATCACATGCTAGCAAAGCCCCGACCGAGAGGGGTAGACGCGCCGCTGCACCCTCGCCTAGCATCGCCGGCAGGGAGAAACGCGCGAGGTCGGCATGATCATCGATTGTCATGGGCACTACACCACCGCGCCCAAGGCGCTGGAGCAATGGCGGCAGCGGCAGATCGCGGCGCTGCAGGACAAATCGGCGACGCCGAGCAAGGGCACCCTCGCCATCAGCGATGACGAGATCCGCGAGAGCCTCGAAGGCGCGCAGCTGAAGCTGCAGCGTGAGCGCGGCACCGATCTCACCATCTTCTCGCCGCGCGCTGCCGGCATGTCGCATCACATCGGCGATGCCACCACCAGCCGGCACTGGTCGGAGCATTGCAACGACCTCGTCCATCGCGCCTGCTCGCTTTATCCCGAGAACTTCGTCGGCGTCTGCCAGCTGCCGCAATCGCCCGGCGTCGCGCCCAAGACTTGCATCGCCGAGCTCGAGCGCTGCGTCACCGAGCTGGGCTTCATCGGCTGCAACCTCAACCCGGACCCGTCGGGCGGCTATTGGACCGACCCGCCGCTCACCGACCGCTGGTGGTATCCGCTCTATGAGAAGATGGTCGAGCTCGACGTGCCGGCGATGGTGCATGTCAGCGCCTCCTGCAATCCGGCCTTCCATTTCACCGGCGCGCATTACATCAACGGCGACACCACGGCTTTCATGCAGTTTCTGACCTCGGACCTGTTCAAGGATTTCCCGACGCTCAAATTCATCATCCCGCATGGCGGCGGCGCCGTGCCCTATCACTGGGGCCGCTATCGCGGCCTGGCGCAGGACATGAAGAAGCCGCCGCTAAAGGAGCTGCTGCTCGGCAATGTCTATTTCGACACCTGCGTCTATCACCAACCGGGCATCAACCTGCTGACCGAGGTGATCCCGGTCGAGAACATCCTCTTCGCGTCGGAGATGGTCGGCGCGGTGCGCGGCATCGATCCCGAGACCGGGCATCCCTTCGACGACACCAAACGCTACATCGAGGCCGCCCCCGCCCTCGCTGCCGCCGACCGCGCCCAGATCTTCGCCGGCAATGCGCGACGGGTATTCAGCCGGTTGAAGCTCTAGGAATCCCGCTTCCCGCTAACGGCGGCTCCGCGCCTTCCGGCGCGCTGCCGCGGCGCCGAGGAAGGCGCCCATCCTCTGCCGCGGCTCTTCGGTCAGGAAAGCCTCGGCGAAAGTACCGATGCCGCGCTCGATCGCTTGCGACATCGGCAGGTCCTCCCAGTCGCGAATGAGCCGCTTCTGCAGCCGGATCGCGTTCGGGCCGCAGGCGAGGATGGCATCGAGGAGCTCGCCGACCGCGGCGTCGAGCTGCGCCGCCGGGACGCACCATTCGACAAGGCCCCAGCGCTCCGCCTCGCGCGCTTCGATGGTCTCGGCCGTGAGCAGCAGGCGGCGCGTGCGGCCCCAGCCGATGAGGCTCGGCAGCAGCGCCGCTTCGATGACCGAGGGAATGCCCACCGTCACCTCCGGCATGCCGAAGCGCGCATGCTCGCTGGCGATGCGCAGATCGCACGCCGCCGCGATCTCGAGCCCAGCGCCGAGCGCATAGCCGTGGATGCGGGCAATCACCGGCACCGGCAGCTTGCGCAGCGCGTCGCAGGCGCGGTGCAGCGCGGTGATGAAGGGCGCGGCGCTGTCGCGGTCGAGCGCCGCCATGTCGCGAATATCGGCACCGCCGATGAAAGCGCGCTCGCCGGCGCCGGTCAGCACCAGGGCGCGCAGCTGCTCGTCGCCGGCGAGCCCCTCGACGGTCGTGGCGAGCTCGTCGATGAGCGCGCGGTTGACGATGTTGAGCTTGCCGGGATGGTCGACGACCAGCCGGGCGACGCGCCCCGCCTCACCGCGCTCGAGGAGGCTCAGCTCGAGACGCGGCGCGGACGTCGCTTCAGTCACGTTGAATGAGCTCGATCTTGTAGCCGTCGGGATCTTCGATGAAGGCGATGACGGTCGTGCCGAACTTCACCGGTCCAGGCGGCCGGGTGATCTTGACGCCTTCCTTGCCGAGCTTTTCGCAGGTGGCGTAGACATCGCTGACGCCGACCGCGAGGTGACCGAAGGCGCTGCCGAGCGCGTAGGGCTCCTTCTGGTCCCAATTGTAGGTGAGCTCGATCACCGTGTTGCTGTCCTCGGCACCGTAGCCGACAAAGGCCAGCGTGTAGCGGCCTTCCGGCACCTCGCGCTGCCGCAGCACCTCCATGCCGAGGAGCCGCGAATAGAAATCGACGGATTTGTCGAGGTTGAAGACGCGCAGCATGGTGTGCAGCATGCGCCCCTTGCCGATGACGGGTGCGGCGGGCTTGCTGGCGGTGGCGGTGCTCATCGGGTCTCTCCTCTCCGGTTGTTTTCGGCGGTGGTCTCAGGCCGCGTTCGGCGCCACCTCGCGCCGTTGCGCGGCAATCAGCGACAGCACGAGATCGGCGGCGCGGCGGCTCGGACTCTCTTCGCCCAGGCCGAGCTGCTTCAGCGCCTCGCGGCAGGCGGCAATCTGCGCGCGCCGCTGTGGCTCTTCGGTGAGGAGCGCATCGACCGCGCGGCCAAGCCGCTCGGGCGTGCAATCCCCTTGAATCAGCTCCGGCACCACCGCGCGCCCCAGGATCAGGTTGAGCAGGTGAATGTGCTTGACCTTGACGATGCGCCGCAGCAGCGAGTGGGTCAATGGGTTGAGGCGATAGGTGACCACGGTCGGCACGCCGGCCATCGCCAGCTCGAGCGCCACGGTGCCGGACGCCGCCAGCGCCGCATTGCTGGCGGCAAAGGCGTCATATTTGGCCCGCTCACCCCTGACGACGACAGCGGGCGCTGCCCAGCCCTTGACCGCTTCGGCGACGATCGCCGCCACCGTCTCGGTCGTCGGCACCACCAGCCTCAACCCGGGATGGCGTGACGCGAGATCGGCGACGGCGCCGGCAAAAGGCGCCAGCAGCCTGCCGACCTCGCCGCGCCGGCTTCCCGGCAGGATCGCCACCACCGGCGCTTCCGGCGGAATGCCGTGGCGGCGGCGAAAACCGGCGCCGTCGCCCTGATCGGCACCGCTCTCGACGACGGGATGGCCGACATAAGTGCAGGGCAGGCCGACGCCGGCGAAATACGGCGGCTCGAAGGGCAGCAGCACCATGAGATGGTCGTACCAGCGCGCCATGCGCCGCGCTCGACCGGCACGCCAGGCCCAGACCATGGGCGCGACATAGTGGATGAGCGGCAGCTCGCTCTCGCCCGCCGCTCTCAGCCGCTGGGCGACCCGCCAGGTGAAGCCGGAGCTGTCGATAGTAACGACCGCCTGCGGCCGAAGCCGGCGGATTTCGGCCACCGTCGCCTTGACGTGACGGAGGATCCGGCGCGCCCGCGGCAGCACCTCGGCGACGCCCATCACCGCCAGCTCATGCAGCGGCACCAGGCTTGCGAGCCCTTGCTCGGCCATGCGCTCGCCGCCGATACCGGCGAAGCGGATGGCGCCGCCCGTCCGCTCCTTGAGCGCCGCCATCAGCCGCCCGCCCAGCGCATCGCCCGAAGGCTCGCCGGCGATGAGATAGAGCAGCGGTACCGCGGCGCTCATGGCGGCATGACGCCGATCACGAACAGCCCGGCGCGGTCGGCAGCAGCGGCAATCGCGGCGCGGTCGACCAGGATGCTCGAGCCGGCCTCGACGGCGACGCCGCGCAAGCCGGCCGCGGCCGCCGCCGTCACGGTGTGCGGACCAATGGTGGGGAGATCGACGCGCCGTTCCTGGCCGGGCTTCATGCCCTTGACCAGCACGCCGCCGGGGCCCTCGCGCTTCAGCGCGGCGCAGCGCGCGATGAGCGCATCCGTGCCTTCGATCGCCTCGACGCCGAGCACTAGTCCCTGTTGCACCACGACCGCCTGACCGATATCGAGCGCGCCCAGTGCGCGCACGATGCGGAACCCGTGGGCGATATCTTGCCGCGCCTGCTCGTCGGGAGCGTTGCGGCCGATCGGCCCCTCGGGGGCGAGCGACGTCCCGAGGAGGGTGTCGAGGCCCACCACGCGAAAGCCCTCGACCTGCTCCAGCTCGTGGATCACCGCCTTCATCAAACCGTCGTCACCGAGCGCGCGGTAGCCGATGCGGGCAAAGAACTTGGCCGTACGCCAGTCCGGCCGCAGCTGCAGCACCGAGGGCCGCCTGACGCCGCCTGCCATCACCAGCTCGGCAACGCCGTTCGCGCGCAGGATGCGGAGCCCCTCGCCGGCAGCGCCGAGCCGGATCCAGGCATGCGGCACGCCTTCCACCACCGTGGGATCGGCCGAGCCCTCGAACGCGAGAACGAAAAACGCGCGGTCGGCGGCGCGGCAGGCTTCGATGATGCGGAGCGGCAGCTCGCCGGCGCCGGCGAGAATGCCGAGCTTCGGAGCCGCTCGCGGCTCCTCAGGCGCCATTGAGCTTGGGCTGGACGAAGCCGCGCGCATTGTCGGCACGCATGAAGTCGACGAGATCGCGCACCGGCTCCGCTTCGGGATAGCGCGCCGCGACCGCGGCGACGCGCTCGGCGAGCGTGCCGTTGGCGTCCTCGAACAGCATCTGATAGGCGCCGCGCAGCGCCTGAATGTCCTCGCGCGAGAAGCCGCGGCGCTGCAGCCCGACCATGTTGAGGCCGGCGAGCCGCGCGCGATCGCCCATCACCAGCCCAAAGGGAATGACGTCGCGCTCGACCCCGGTCAGTCCGCCGACATAGGCGTGCTGGCCGATGCGCACGAATTGATGCACGGCCGCAAGCCCGCCGAAGGCGGCGTAGTCGCCGACCACGACATGCCCGGCCAGCGGAACGCTGTTCGCCATGATGATGTGGTTGCCGAGGATGCAGTCATGGCCGACATGTGCATTGGCCATGAACAGGCAATCGTCGCCGATCCGCGTCACCATGCCGCCGCCCGCAGTGCCGGGATTGATCGTCACGTATTCGCGGATGGTGTTGCGCCGGCCGATGACCAGGCTGCTGTCCTCGCCCTGGTATTTGAGGTCTTGCGGCCAGTGCCCGATCGAGGCGAAGGGAAAGATGCGCGTGCCTTCGCCGATGCTGGTGCGGCCGGCGACGACGACATGCGAGAGCAGCTCGACCCCGTGTCCCAGCGCCACCTTGGCGCCGATATGGCAATAGGGCCCGATGGACGCAGTGGCGGCGATCTCGGCCCCCGGCTCGATGATCGCGGTCGGATGGATCTGCGGCACGGGATCAGCGATCGCGGATCATGGCAGCGAAGGTCGCCTCGGCCATGAGCTTGTCGCCGACGGTGGCGCTGCCGTCGAATTTCCACACGCTGCCGCGATTCTGCTTGCGCACGACCTTGACGTGGAGCTGGTCCCCGGGGAAGACGGGATTGCGAAAGCGCGCATTGTCGACGCTCATGAAATAGACCAGCTTGCCTTCGGATTCGCGCCCCAGCGTGTGCACGACGAGCACCGCCGCGGTCTGCGCCATCGCCTCGATCATCAGCACGCCCGGCATCACGGGATGTTGCGGGAAGTGCCCCTGGAAATAGATCTCGTTGATCGACACGTTCTTGATGCCGATAGCGCTCTCGCCGCTTATGACGTCCACCACCCGATCGATCAGCAGGAAGGGATAGCGGTGCGGGATCATCTCCAGGATCCGCTGAATGTCGATCTCGGCGATCTTGTCCGGCCGGGTCGTATCCATTCCTCTAGTCGCCCTTCTTCCTCGCCAGGCGCTGCACGGCCGCGACCTGCCGGAAGAACTCCTTGACCGGCTGGGCCGGCGACCCCATCACCGTCTCGCCTGGCGCCACATCGCGCATGATGCCCGCCTGCGCTCCGATGCGAGCGCCGTTGCCGATGGTAAGATGGCCGATCAGCCCGCCTTGCCCACCGATCATGACGTAGTCGCCGAGCCGCGTGCTGCCGGAAATCCCGACCTGTGAGACCAGCACGCAACCGCGCCCAATCCGCACGTTGTGCCCGATTTGCACGAGATTATCAATCATCGTGCCGGCACCGATCACGGTATCCGGCCCGGCGCCGCGATCGATGGTGGTATTGGCGCCGATCTCGACATCGTCGCCGATGATGACGCGGCCGAGCTGCGGCACCTTGACATAACCCTTGGGGTCAAGGGCGAAGCCGAACCCGTCCTGGCCGATGCGCGCGCCAGGGTAGAGCCGCACGCGCGCGCCGATGATGGCGTGGCTGACGCTGACATTGGCGCCGATTCGCACGTCGTCGCCCAGCACCGAGCTGGCGCCGATGACGCTGTTGGCGCCGATCACACAGCGCTTGCCGATCTCGACGCTGGGGCCGATCACGGCATTGGCCTCGATGCGGGTGCCCTCGCCCAGCCGCGCCGAAGGGTCGACCACGACGCCCGGCGCGATGCCAGGCACGGGCGGCGGCTCGGGGTAGAAGGCCTGGGCGGCGATGGCATAGCCGCGATAGGGCTGCTCGGTGAGCAGCAGCGTGGCGCCCGCCGGCGCCTGAGCGGCGAGCGCCGGCTGAACGAAGACAGCGCCGGCGCCGGTGGCGCGGAAGTCGGGCAGGTATTTGCGGTTGTCGAGCCAGGTCACCTGCTCGGGTCCGGCGGCATCGAGCGGCGCCACGTCGCGCAGTATGAGATCGGCGTTGCCGGCGCCGCCCAGCGTCGCCCCGGTGCGCCGCGCGATTTCCGCGACGCTGAACGGTCCGGCGACGGTGAAGAAGCGCGCATCCGCCATCGCCGTTCCCCCGCTCGCTACTTGGACTTGGCGGGCGGCGCCGTCGCGCCGCCGTCATCGAGCTTCGGCAGATTGACCGCCACCGAGGGCAGCTTCTGGTCGAGCCGCTTGATCGCGTCGGCGGTGACGTCCATGCCTTCGGGCTCGTAAACCACAGCCTGCTTCTCGAGCACGAGATTGGCCCGGCGCTCCTTGACGATGTCGGCGACGACCTCGAGCGCCGCGTTCTTCACCTTGTCCATCGCCTCGTTGAGGCTCTGTTGCAGCGCCGCGCGCTTTGCCTGAACCGATTTTCCGAGCTCGTCGTAACGCTGCTGCAACTCGCGCGCCCGCGTGTTGTAGGCGTCCGGTGCCATCACCGTGCGTTGCCGCTCGAGCTCGGTGCCGCCTTTCTGCAGCTCGTCCTCCTGCTCCGCCACTTCTTTGGAATACGCGGTGTATTGCTTGTTGAGAATGGCATGCACCTCCTGCGCCGCCTTGGCTTGCTGCAGGATTTCCGCCATGTCGACGATGAGGATCACCGGCGGCGGCAGCACCGGCGCTTGCTGCGCGTGGAGCGGCATCGCCGGCGCGAGCGCGGCGGCGAGAAGCAGAAGTGCGCCGACTGTGCGGCGTCGAACGAACGGACTCATCAGAACCTCGTCCCGAAATTCACCCGGAAAAATTGGCTCTTGTCGAAGGGTTCGCGCCGCACCGGCACAGCGAAGTCCAGCCGGATCGGACCGAGCGGCGATTTCCACGAAAAACCGGTCCCGACCGAGACGCGGACGAAGTGCGTATCTTCGAGCTCGGCGCCTGCGGGGGGATTTGGCTCGTTGACGTCGAACAGGCTGCCGAAATCGCTAAAGATACGGCCGCCGATGCCAAGCTCCTCCGGCAGGCCCAGCGGGTAGGAGAGCGACAGCGTGCCGGTGTAATAGATGTTGCCGCCCAACGCGTCGTTGCTCGAGAGGTCGCGCGGGCCGATGCCGCCGACCTTGAAGCCGCGCAGATTGTCGCCGCCGACGAAGAAGCGATCCTCGATGTTCACCGTGCTGTCGAGGCCATGAATAAAGCCGCCTTCAGTGTTGAAGCTCAGCACATAGCCGGGCGCGACCGGATAATAGTAGCCGCCGCTGAGCACTGCCCGGCCGTAGCGCACATCGCCGCCGAGCCCGGCGATGTCGGTCGCGAGCTGGGCGAAATAGCCGGCCGTCGGGTCGAGGCGGTTGTCACGCTTGTCGTAGAGCAGGACCTGGCCGACCGCCGAGGTGTTGCGCGACCCCGCCTCCTGTTTGATGAAGTCCGAAGCGGTCGACGCCACGTTATTGATGGTATCTCGGCGGACCGTGTATTTGAGCGTCTGCCGCAGCGGCTCGGTGATCTGATAGCCGACACGCAGCGTCGTGCCGATGGTGAACTGGTCGAACTCGGCGATCTGCTGATTGTTCTGATTGATGAGAAAGAGGTCGAAGCCGGCCGCGAGATTGCGCTCGAGCCAGTAGGGATCGGTATAGCTGAGATCGACCTGATCGGTGCGCTGGGCGATGGTGGTGCCGATCCGCAGATCCTGACCGGTGCCGAGCAGGTTGCGTTCGCGGATCGAGATGTCGCCGAGGACGCCGTCGGTGGTCGAGAAGCCGACACCGACCGAGAACTCGCCGGTCGACTGCTCCTCGACATTGACGCCGATGACGGTCTTGTCGGGGGCGCTGCCGGGATTGGTGGTGATGTCGACCTTCTTGAAGAAACCCAGATTCTTGATGCGCTGCTCCGAGCGCTGCAGCCGCGAGGTGTTGAAGGCGTCGCCCTCGACCAGGCGGAACTCGCGCCGGATCACCTTGTCGAGCGTGCGCACATTGCCGGTGATGTCGATGCGCTCGACATAGACGCGGGGGCCCTCTTTGACGTCGAAGGTGACGTCGATGGTGTGCGTCTGGGGATCGCGCTTGACGCGCGGGTCAATCTCGATGAAGGCATAACCGCGATTGCCGAGCGCGTCGGTGAGCGCCGAGATCGTCTTGTCGACCTGATCGGCATTGTACCAGTCGCCCTGATGCACCGTGACCAGCGGTTTCAACTGCGCGGCGGGAACATCCTTGATGGCGCTGATGACGTCGATCTTGCCGAACTTGTAGCGCTCGCCTTCCTCGATGGTGAAGGTGATGAGGAAGCCATCGCGCTGCGGCGTCAGCTCGGCGACCGCGGAGACGACGCGGAAATCGGCATAGCCTTCCGACAGATAAAATTTGCGCAGCAGCTCGCGATCGTAGGTAAGCCGGTCGGGATCGTAATTGTCGTCGGAGCTGAAGAAGCGATACCAGCGCGATTCCTTGGTCCTGATCACCTCGCGCAGCCGGTCGGCGGTGAACAGGTGGTTGCCGACGAAATTGATGCTGCGGATGCCGGTGGTCGGCCCTTCGTCGATCTCGAAGACGAGGTCGACGCGGTTCTGGCTGAGCGGAATGAGCTTGGGCTCGACCTGCGCGGCGAAGCGGCTGTTGCGGCGGTAGAGATCGAGGATGCGCTTCACGTCGCTCTGCACCTTCGTGCGGGTGTAGACGGTGCGCGGCTTGAGCTGGAGCTCCTGGTTCAGGGTTTCGTCGCTGAGCTTGTGATTGCCTTCGAAGGAGATGCGGTTGATGACGGGGTTCTCGACCACGCTCACGATGAGCGCGTTGCCGTCACGGCGCAGCCGCACATCCGCGAAGAGGCCGGTGGCGAACAGGCTCTTCAGCGATTTGTCGATCTTGTCGGCGTCGAACGGATCGCCGGGCTGCACCTGCATGTAGGATCGCACCGTCTCCGGCTCGACCCGCTGGGTTCCCTCGATGCGGATCTCGGAAATGATGCCTCCCGAGGGCACCTGCGCCGCCGCCGGGCGGATCGGCACTACAGCTACTCCAGTTGCGCCCGCGACACCGACGCAGACTGCCGCAACAGCAAAGTTCCGCCGCAATACTCCCCCCGCCTAACAAACGCCGCCGACCCGCCCGGCTTCGGTGATGCTCCCGGTTTATGAGCTCCAGGATTTCGAGAGTCGAACCAGATCGTTCCAGGTGGCGAAGACCATCAACATGAGCACCAGGGCCAGCCCGAGACGGAATCCATATTCCTGCGCGCGTTGACTGAGCGGTTTTCCACGTATGGCTTCGGCGGCATAGAACAGCAGATGGCCGCCGTCAAGAACGGGGATCGGGAAGAGATTGATAAGACCGAGATTGATCGACAGCACGGCGGCGAAGCCGAGCAGCGGGATGATGCCCTCCTGCGCCACGGCGCCCGAGAGCTGGAAAATGCCGATCGGCCCGCTGAGCTCGTCGCTCGACCGCAAGCCGATGATCATCTGCCACACCGCCTGCAGCGTGCCGGTGGTGAGATACCAGGACTCGTCGGCGGCGTACCACAGCGCCGCCACGGGGTTGCGGCGGACGAAATCGACGCCCTTGCGGCCAATGCCGAGCCGCGCGATGTGATGCGTGAAGCCAAGCCGGTCGGTCTCGGTCACGACCTTGGGTGCGACCCGGAGATCGAAGGTCTGCCCACCGCGCCGCACGACGATCGTGAGCGGCGTGCCGGTATTCACCTCGACGATGCGCTGGATGGTCTCGAAGCTATCGATGGATTGGCCATCGATCGACACGATCATGTCGCCGGGCTTGATGCCGGCGGCCTCGGCGGCGCTCCCCGGCAGCACCTGGCCGACATCGGGCGGCGAGAATTGCTGGCCGCGAACGGCGATGATCAGGGCGAGAACCAGCACCGCCAGCACGAAATTGGCGATCGGCCCGGCGGCGACGACGGCGACGCGCTGCAGCAGGCGCTTGTGATGGAAAGAGACGGCCTTCTCCGCCTCGGTCATGTGCTGCAGATGCTCGCCGGGCAGCGAGGCCGGGTCGGCATCGCCGAACATTTTGACATAGCCGCCCAGCGGCACCGCGCTGAATTTCCAACGCGTCCCGGCGCGGTCGTTCCAGCCGAACAGTTCGGGCCCGAAGCCGATGGAGAAGGTCTCGATGCGCACGCCGTTGTAGCGAGCCACGAGATAGTGGCCGAGCTCGTGCACGAAGACCAGCACCGTCAGGACCAGCAGGAAGGAGATGAGATGGCCGAAGCCGCCGGTCAACAAGAGCATGAGGAGTGAACCATCCTTTCACCGGAACCGACCCGCCCCAACATGGGGCGAGAGTGTACGCCCTTTTTGTCAACAATGTGGATAGGGCGTGCTGTCTCGCCTTACGCCGCTCTCCTCACCAGAGCAAAGGGCTCCGCCCGGTTCCGAGAGTGGCCGCGCCGGCTAACACCGAAGCGGCGAGCAGGCCATCGACCCGGTCGAGCAACCCGCCATGCCCCGGAATCAGCCGGCTCGAATCCTTAACGCCGAAATGGCGCTTCGCTGCCGATTCGGCAAGGTCCCCAAGCTGGGCTGCGACACCCAGCAGCAGGCTGGTCAGCACCAGAGCGAACGGACTTCCCTGCCCGGAAAGGCGGCTGGCGAGCCCGCCGACGAGCCCTGCCCCCAATACGCCGCCAAAGAACCCTGCCCAGGTCTTGTTCGGGCTGATGCCGGGCGCAAGCTTGGGACCGCCGATCGCGCGCCCGCAAGCATATGCTGTAATATCATTCGCCCACACAACGGACAAGAGCCATAACAGCGTTGGGCGCCCCTCCACCGGAAGGCGGCCGAGCGCCAGAAAGGCGATGCTGCCGAGGGTCAGCCAAAGCGCGCCGACCGCGGTCCTCAGCGGCTCGGCGCGGCGGCTCCGGGCGGCCGCGGCGAGCACCACGACCGCCCCGGCGGCGGCGGCAAGGGCGGCGCGCCCCGCCCCTGCCCCGAGGCCTGCCAGAGCCGTAGCGCCGAGCGCGGTAGCGATGGTGAGCACACCGGTCGCGCCGAAACGGCCCCCGGTCGCCAGCCCGGCCCATTCCCAAGCCATCACCGCGGCGCCGAGCAGGACCAGCGCCAGCAGCCACACCCCGCCGAGCCACACCGCGCCGAGCACCAGTGGCCCCAGCACCGCGGCCGAGGCCACGCGCAGCAGCAGCGGGCTCACCTTACCGCGATCCAACGGAGGCGCCGTAGCGGCGTTCGCGGCCGTGATACTCGTGGAGCGCCTTTTCCAGCTCCAGCTCGCCGAAATCGGGCCACAGCGTCGCGGTAAAGACGAGCTCGGCATAGGCGGTCTGCCACAGCAGGAAGTTGCTCATGCGCTGCTCGCCGCTGGTGCGGATGACGAGATCGGGGTCCGGCATGCCGGCGGTGAGGAGGTAGCGCTCGAAGCGCGCCTCATCGATGTCTTCCGGCGCGAGCTCGCCGGCGCGCGCCGCGGCGGCGATGGCGCGGGCGGCGGCGGCGATCTCGGCGCGGGCGCCGTAAGACAGCGCGATGGTGAGCGTGATCCGGCCATTGCCGGCGGTGAGCGCCTCGCCGTTCTCGATGAGGCCGACGATATCCGGCGCCAGCCGCGTGCGGTCGCCGATGACCTGCAGCCTGACGCCGCTGGCGTGCAGCTCGGCGATCTCGGCGCGAATGTAGTGGCGCAGCAGCCCCATGAGGTCATCGACCTCATCGCTCGGCCGCTTCCAGTTCTCCGAGGAGAAGCCGAACAGGGTGAGATAGGCGATGCCGCGCGCGGCGGCCGCCTTGAGGGTGCGCCGGACCGCATCGGCGCCGCGGCGATGGCCGGCGATGCGCGGCAACCCGCGCGCCTTCGCCCAGCGCCCATTGCCGTCCATGATGATGGCGACGTGAGCGGGCGGCGGCGGCGCGGGCGAAACGGGCTCCATCGGCTCAGACCTGCAGGATTTCCTTGTCCTTCTGCGCCAGCAGCGCATCGACTTTCTTGATCGTGTCGTCGGTCAGCGCCTGAATGTCCTTGTCGAGCTTGCGGTGCTGATCCTGCGTGATGGCGTGGTCCTTCTCCTGCTTCTTCAGCAGATCCATCCCGTCGCGCCGCACATTGCGCACCGAGACGCGCGCCTGCTCGGCATATTTGGCGGCGACCTTGGTGAGCTCCCGGCGCCGCTCCTCGTTGAGATCGGGGATCGGCACGCGCAGCGTCTGGCCCTCGGTCTGCGGATTGAGGCCGAGGCCCGCCTCGCGGATCGCCTTCTCGGTCGCCTTGACGTTGCCGCGGTCCCAGACCTGGACGATGATGAGGCGCGGCTCGGGCACGCTCACCGTGCCGACCTGGTTGAGCGGCATGGGGTTGCCATAAGCCTCCACCATCACCGGATCGAGCAGGCTCGCCGAGGCGCGGCCGGTGCGCAGCCCGGCGAACTCCTTGCGCAGCACCTCGAGCGCGCCGTCCATGCGGCGCCTCAGCTCCCTGATGATCTGCTCCTCGCTCATGACTCCACTCTCACTCCGTGATGATCGTGAAGCGCCCCTGCCCGGTCACGACACTGGCGAAGCCGCCATGGTCGTGGATCGAGAACACCAGGATCGGGATGTCATTCTCCCGCGCCAGCGAGATCGCCGCCGCATCCATCACCTGCAGGTCGCGTGACAGCACGTCGAGATAGGTCAGGCGGTCATAGCGCTCGGCCTCGGGATCCTTGTGCGGGTCGGCGGAATAGACGCCGTCCACCTTGGTCGCCTTGAGCAGCGCGTTGCAGTCCATCTCCGAGGCGCGCAGCGCCGCGGCCGTGTCGGTGGTGAAGAAGGGATTGCCGGTGCCGGCGGCGAAGATCACCACCCGGCCTTTCTCCATGTGCCGGATGGCGCGGCGGCGGATATAGGGCTCGCACACCGCCTGCATGCTGATCGCCGACAGCACGCGCGTCACCACCCCTTGCCGCTCCAGCGCGCTTTGCAGCGCCAGCGAATTGATGACGGTGGCGAGCATTCCCATGTAGTCGGCGGTCGCCCGATCCATGCCTTGCGCCGCGCCGGCGAGGCCGCGGAAGATGTTGCCGCCGCCGATGACGATGCAGATCTCGGCGCCGAGCTCATGCACCGATTTCACCTCGGCGGCGATGCGCGAGATGATCTTGGGATCGAGCCCGTGCCCCTGATCGCCCATCAGCGCCTCGCCCGACAGCTTGAGGAGGACGCGGCGGTAGCGCAGAGTTTGGCTGTGCTTACTGATCGGTTCCGCGGTCATGGGCGTTTCCGGCTCTTCTGGCGGGCCATGATACACGAGGGCCCGCCTTCCGTCTCCTTTTGCCAGACAGGCGCCTAGCGCGGCTTCACCGCCGCCGCGACGTCGGCGGCGAAGTCGCCCTGCTCCTTGGCGATGCCTTCGCCGAGCGCGAATCGGGCGAAGCCCGCGACCTTGACCGGCGTGCCGAGCTCCTTGGCCGCGGCGTCGATCACCTTGCTGACCCGGCTCTCACCATCGACGACATAGATCTGCTCGAGCAGCACCACTTCCTCGTAGAATTTGCGCAACCGGCCCTCGACCATCTTCTCGATGATCGCCTCGGGCTTGCCGCTGGCGCGCGACTGCTCGCGCAGCACCTCGCGCTCGCGCTCGAGCGCCGCCGGGTCGACCGAGGCGATGTCGAGATAGTCCGGGCGGGCGGCGGCGACATGCATGGCGAGCGGCTTGCCGAGCGCCGCGAGCTTCTCGCCATCGCCGGTCGATTCGAGCGCCACGAGCACGCCGATCTTGCCGAGCCCTGGCGCCAGCGGGTTGTGGACATAGCCGAGCACGGCGCCGTTCTTCACCTCGAGCCGGCGTACCCGGCGCAGCGCCATGTTCTCGCCGACGGTGGCAATCATATGGGTCAGCTCGTCGCCGACGCTGCGGCCGGTGCCGGGAAAGGCCGCGCTGCGCAAGCGCTCGAGGTCATCGCCGGTGGTGAGAGCCAGTTCGGTCGCGGTGCGCACGAAGTGCTGGAAGGTCTCGTTGCGGGCGACGAAATCGGTCTCGGCGTTGACCTCGAGCACGGCGCCCTGCTTGCCGCGCGTGGCGACGCCGACCAGCCCCTCGGCGGCGACGCGCCCGGCCTTCTTGGCGGCGGCGCTCAGACCTTTCTTGCGCAGCCAGTCGACGGCGCCTTCGAGATCGCCCGCCGTCTCGGCGAGCGCACGCTTGCAGTCCATCATGCCGGCGCCGGTCTTCTCGCGCAGCTCCTTGACCAGCGCAGCGGTGATCTCGGCCATGGTGTCTCTCTCTTTCCCCTGGTTTATCCTAAAAGAACGGCGGCCCAAGCCGCCGCCGTCCCTGGTCCTCTAACGGTGCGGCGCAGCTCAGGCCGTCGCCTGCTCCTCCGTTCCGGCCGCGGCCTCTTCCTCGCGCGGCGGCAGCTCGGCGGGAAGCTCGGCCTGCTCGCCGAGATCGACGCCGGCGCCGGAAAGCTCCGCCTGCAACCCGTCCAGCACCGCCCCGGCAACCAGCTCGCAATAGAGATGAACCGCGCGCATCGCATCGTCGTTGCCCGGGATCGGCAAAGCGATGCCGTCGGGCGAGGAATTGCTGTCGAGCACCGCGACCACCGGGATCTTGAGCTTGTTCGCCTCCTGGACGGCGATCGCTTCCTTATTGGTGTCGATGATGAACAGGATGTCGGGGAGCCCGCCCATCTCCTTGATGCCGCCGAGCGCCCGCTCGAGCTTGTCGCGCTCGCGCGTCAGCTCCAGCAGCTCGCGCTTGGTGAGGCCGGCGCTCGGCTGGTTCACGCGCTCGTCCATCTCCTTCAAACGCTTGATCGATTGCGAGATGGTCTTGAAGTTGGTCAGCATGCCGCCGAGCCAACGATGGTTCACATAGTATTGGCCGCAGCGCTTGGCCGCTTCGGCAATCGCTTCCTGCGCCTGGCGCTTGGTGCCGACGAAGAGGACGCGGCCGCCTTGCGCGGCGACGTCGCGCACCGATTGCAGCGCGCGGTGCAGCAGCGGGACGGTCTGCTCGAGGTCGATGATATGGACGCCGTTGCGGACGCCGAAGATGTAAGGCGCCATCTTCGGGTTCCAGCGCCGTGTGTGGTGGCCGAAATGGACGCCGGCTTCCAACAGCTGGCGCATGGTGAAGTCAGGTATTGCCATCGGATCCTTCTCCGGTTAGGCCGCCGCGGGGGATCATCGGCTCGATGCCGACACCGGACCGGCTGCTTCTGCGACGGCAAAAGCGACCGCGTCCCCGCGTGAGGTTTGCTTAAGAGCGCCCTTAAATAGGGCTCCGGAGAAGATTTGGCAAGCCCGAACAAGCCCGCAGGCGACGGCGCGAGCGGCGCCCAGGCTCAGTGCAGGGGCACCTTGGTGGTCTGCACCATGCGCCCGCGGGGGTCGTTGTCCGACGGCCCAAGATGATGCATATCCAGGCACTTGGCCTGCACGGCTGAGGCGACGTTCAAGCTGAAATCGAGCTCGTTGGTCGAGCCCCCCAGCTTTTCCATGAGGCTGTCGCAGCTATGTTGGCCGACGGCGCCGCCGTTCAGGGCCAGCACCGGCGTCTCCTCATGCGAGAAGGAGCTGGCGATCAGCAGCGAGCCGCCGCCCAGCGCGCCGAGCCCGCCGATCGCGGCCAGCGCCAGGACGGCGAGGCGGCGACCGGCGCGGACCGCGCCGCCCGCCCGGCCGGACGCCGCCGGAGCCGACCGGCCGCCCTCGTCCTTGCTGAGATCAGCGAGCAGCTTCTCCTGGACGCGGGCCGCCACTTCATCGGGCGCGAGCAGGAATTGCAGCCCGGCCTCGCCTTCGCGCTGCCAGACCACCTTGGCGCCGAGTTCGTCGAGCTGTTTCAGCATCAGCGTCAGCTCGTCGCCGGCGGCGACGGGGGCATCGAATTTGAGCCGCGCGCCGCCGACCGAGAAATCGACGATGGTGCCTTCGAAGCGCTGCCCGCGCACTTCGACGGTCGCGGCCCAGAGCAGCTGCTTGCGCTCGAAACGCCGCCGGTCTTTCAGCCGCGCGCCGAACTGGCGCACCCGCTGCAGCAGGTCCTTGGCATCCGTGATCCGATCGTCCGGCATCCCTCTGCCCTCTGCTCCTCGCGCGCCAGCAGCCTAGCCGCCAATTCTTCGAGTTTTCCACCAGAAATTGCAGAAATTCCAGAAATCGCCGCGCATTCTCCTAAAAACGACAAGAGATGCCCAAGAATAAGCCAAAGTTCGACAGACGTTTTCCTTCGATAAAATTGTTGAAAACTTGGGCTAGTGCCTCACGGTTACGCCGCACCTCTGTCGGGCGGGAAGCGCGCGCGCATTGTTCTCCTCGCCGCTGTTTCGCGGCGGAGCGGCCGGCGACGGCCTAGCGCTTCGGCTCGACCCGTTTGGCCTCGACCGGACGCAGCTCCCGGCCGGCATTGCGGGTGATGCCGAGCAGGTTGGCCGGCTTTTGCACGATGACGCGGTGCCAGACGCCGCGCGGCACGATACAGGCGTTGTTCGGCCGCAACGTAATGCTGCGCTCGATATCGCCTTCGATCAGCACGAGGTCGACGGCGCCCGAGAGCAGATAGAACACCGCATCGCCGTTGGGATTCATCTCCCAATTGGGCCAGTCGCGCGCCTGTGCCGCGGTCCAGACCAGCCGGCCGATGCCGAGGTCGGCCTGCGCCGCAAACCGCGTCCAGAAATCCGTGCCCGCCTCGACCGGCCTGGTGGCGCCATTGTCCGCGAGTTGGACGTAGGTAGCGCTGAGGTCGAACACCGTCTTCTTGGGTTCAGCCATATCTCCCCGCCCCCTTTGCTCCGCTAAACGTCATGCACGTCGAGGATGCCCGGCAGCGACTTTACCGCCGCGCGCACCCGCGGGCTGATCTTGAAGCCGCCGGGCAGCAGGATCTCGATCTCGCGCGTCGGCGGCACCGGCACCACGACCGTAACCCGGCCGCGGCCGCCGCTTTCGCGCTGCATCAGCCCGCGCAGCGGCACCAGCGCCTCGCCCTC
>Ga0335074_10005465_pt1 | contig 17572 bp, 15 predicted proteins | sample Lox_Sample_23_FD_206715 | JGI IMG/M metagenome (GOLD analysis project Ga0335074, IMG submission 206715) | Soil microbial communities from Loxahatchee National Wildlife Refuge, Florida, United States - Lox_Sample_2.3 | ecosystem: Environmental > Terrestrial > Soil > Wetlands | place: USA... | reverse complement strand
CTGGGCTTGCAGGAGATGCTGGTGTACTTCGATCCGTGGATGGCCGGGGTGGTGATGCCGTCGCTGATCATCATCGGCCTGATGGTCATTCCGTACATCGACACCAATCCGCTGGGCAACGGATACTACACCTACAAGCAGCGCAAGTATTCCATTCTGACCTTTATTTTCGGCTTCATCGTGTTGTGGGTCTCGATGATTGTGATCGGGACGATGATTCGCGGGCCGGGGTGGATGTGGTTCTGGCCGGGCACCACCTGGGACCACAACCGGCTGATTTTCGAAGTGAACCGCGACCTGCCGGATCTCTTCGGCATTACCGGGAAGGTGCCTAAGATTATTTTCGGAGCGGTGGTGCTGGGGCTGTATTTCGCGGCAGCCGGCACACTGATCCACAAGCTCATTACGCGGACCGAGTTCAACCGCAAGATCTACGCCCGCATGAGCGTGCTGCAGTACGTCATCATGCAGACGTTCCTGATTATCATGCTGTCCCTGCCGGTGAAGATTCTGGCCCGGCAGTTGTTCCGCATTAAATACGTTTGGGTCACACCCTGGTTCAATATATGAGCGATCAAGGTCAAGACAAGGATCCGGTAGTCAGTTCCTCGCTAAGCAAGCAGCTCTTCATCTGGTCGGCACTGCTGGTGCTGTCTCTGATCTGGGGGTTGTGGGACGAGATGTACGGCATCCGTCCGTGGAAGGGCTACGAGGCGCGCTTTGAGAAGCTCTACAGCCGTTACCTTTCCTCGGCGAAACTGGGGGAGGCGGCCAACGAGCGGCAGATCAAATCGTCACCCGAATACCGCCGGCTGGATGCGGAGATGCAGGCGGCCGAAAAGGCCGCTATGCCGGCCGCCATGGCCATCGATAAAGAAGTCAACCAGGAGATCGTGCCCAAGGTCCTGGCGCTCAACGATCCTTTTCAAACCGTGCGCAGCCACATCGGGTCGCTCACCTACGAAATCGAGATCTCCAAAAGCCAAAGCCGCAAAGACTCGCTGCGCAAGCAGATCGCGGAGTTGAAGGAAGAGACGCACCAGGTGGCGCTGCCGGGCGAGAGCCAAGAGCGCACCATGAAGTTCGCCGATATGGACAAGCAGCTTCAGGACTGGAAGGCCCGCAAGGCGGAGCTGCTGCAGAAGCGCGTGGACATCATGAAGCATGCCACGGAGCTGCGGACCCAGCGCGACAAGTACCTCTCGGACCGCATCGCCGACGCCAGCCTGGCCACCATTTCGGCGGTGGAGAATTCGCTATCGACGTTCGACATCCGCATCCGGCAGATTCATGTTAAGGATATCGACTTGGTGGACCGCTGCGAATCGTGCCATTTGGGGACGCGCGAGCCGGTGGTGCTGACGGCGGCCAACATGGGCGGCCAGGCGGTATTTGCGAGCCATCCGGAGCCGGAGCTGCTGAAGATTCACGACCCGGATTCGTTTGGCTGCACGCCGTGCCATGGGGGAAACGGCGTGGCGGTTTCGAGCGTGGAGACGGCGCACGGCTACAACGAGCATTGGCTATGGCCGCTGCACCATAAGGAAAACATCGAAGCCGGCTGCCAGCAGTGCCACTCCAGGGAGATTGTCACCGAGATGGCGCCCACACTGGACGCGGGGCGCGAACTCTTCCGGCTGCGCGGCTGCATGGCCTGCCACCGCTACGATGGCTTCGACCGCGAGGCCGATGAAATGAGCTCGGTGGGGCAGCAGCTCCGGCAGCTTGAACAGCAGAAGGCCGAGTGGCTGCGGCAAGCCGGGTTCGACGAGCAGAAGGGCAACAATCCGCGGACGACCGACGCCGAGGCCAAGAAGCTGTTCCAGGAATCCGCCGATTTGAAGGTGCGGGGCAGCGGCCTGGACGCCAAGATGGAGCAGCTCGATATGCGGTCGCATGAGCTGATCCGCGAAGTGAAGAAGGTGGGACCGGACCTGAAGGAAGTGCGCATGAAGCTGCGCAAGGAATGGATTCCGGTCTGGCTGAAGGACCCGCACGCGTGGCGCGAGGGCACCAAGATGCCCACCTTCCGGCTGGACGATAACGAAATCCGCGCGATTGCCGCGTTCATCTGGCAATCGGGCGTGCAGGGCACCCTGCCGCAGCAGAAGCCGGGCGACCCGGAGAAGGGCAAGGAGGCTTTCGAAACGCGCGGCTGCATGGCCTGCCATTCGATGGGCGAGGGCGCCCAGAAACAGGGCGGGACGTTCGCCGCCAACCTGAGCCGCGAAGGCGAGAAGGCCAACTACGATTACCTGGTCCGCTGGGTACACAATCCGCGCGAGCGCACCGAGCCGTACTGTCCGTACGAAAAGAAAGATATCACCGAAGACGATTACAAGCGGCACAACCTGCCCTTCGTTTTCGACCTGCAACATACCAAGTGCCCCAACGACGGGCATGAGCTGCAGGTGGAGCAGGAGACGCCCATGCCCAGCCTGCGGCTGACGGACGACGAGGCCCGCGACATCGCCAGCTACCTGATGACCCGCAAGCGCGACAATTTCAGCTACGCCGACGCCAGCTACATGGACGATCCGGGTTTGAAGAACCAGGGGCTGGCGCTGGTGCGGTTCTACGGATGCGCGGGCTGCCACGAAATCGGGGGCCTGGAAGAGGAGCAGCGCATTGGCACGGAGCTGACCAAAGAGGGTTCCAAGCCCATCGAGCGCCTGGATTTTGCCCTGCTGGGCCACCAGGCGGAAGCGGAGGGCTGGTACACCCACAAGGGCTTCTTCGAGCACAAGCTGGCCAACCCGGCGGTTTACGATCAGGGCAAGGAAAAGGCCAAGCAGGACCGGCTGAAAATGCCGAACTTCAACCTGTCGAAGCCCGAGATTGACTCCGTCACCACCTTCCTGGAAGGCTCCGTGGACGCCACCGTGCCGGCGCGATATTTCTACGCGCCCACCGACCAGCGGCAGGACATCATCGACGGCTGGTGGGTGGTGCGCAAGTACAACTGCATGGGCTGCCACAAGGTGCATGTAGGGCAGACCACCACGTTCGACACGCTGACGCGCTATCAGGATCCGGATTGGAAGGATCAGAAGCCGCCCACGCTGATTGGCGAAGGCGCGCGCGTGCAGCCGGGGTGGCTGGAGGGTTTCCTGGCCAATCCGTCGCTCAGCGATACGGACACCAATCGCGATGGAGTGCGGCAATACCTGAAGGTGCGGATGCCGACCTTCTATTTCTCCGATGGCGAGATTCGCAAGCTGGTGCGCTTCTTCGAGGCGCTTTCCTCGCAAGCCGAGCCGTTCATCGCCGAGCCGACCGAGCCGCTGACCGACCAGGAGCGCGGCATGGCCCGCGCGCTGTTCACCAGCGAGGGCGCGCCGTGCCTGAAGTGCCATATGACGGGCGACCCGAAACACGATGCCAAGGCCACCGCGCCGAATTTCACGGTGGCGCGCGAACGCCTGAAACCGGGCTGGACGCGGCGCTGGATTCTGGAGCCGGCGTCGATGGCGCCGGGCACCGCCATGCCGTCTGGATTGTTCCGGCAGGAGGGCGACCGGTGGGTGTTTAACGGTCCGACACCGGCCAGTTTCCAGGGATACACCAAGGACCACGCGGACCTGCTGGTGCGCTACATGTTCCAGTTCACGCCGGAGGAACTCAGCCGGCTGCGGGCCGGCGCGAGCGCAGGGGGATTGCCATAAAGCTCGACAGGGAGGCGCCGCCCCCGGGGCGACGGTTTGATTTTTAGGAGGTTTTATCTACGATGAAGAGATTTTGGATCGGAAGCGGGCTGGTTTCCGCGCTGGTGGCTACCGCATTCACGCTGGCGAGTTGCGGCGGTAGCAGCACTCCCACGGAAGCGCCCAAATCGGCAGATGCCGGAGCGCCTCCTGCGGGGGGACCGGCCGCCACGCCGGATATGGACAACGGCGGCACCATCACGGGCAAGGTGACGTTCGATGGAACGCCGCCCAAGATGGCCACGCTGGATACTTCGGCGAACCCGGTTTGCGCCAAGGCGCACGCCACTTCGCCATTGAAAGCGGAAGAGGTGGTGGTCAACCCGAACGGCACTTTGAAAAACGTGTTCGTGTGGGTGAGCGCAGGCTTGCCGGATAAAACCTGGCAGGTACCCACCACCGCGGTGACCATCGATCAGAATGGCTGCCAGTACAAGCCGCACGTGATCGCTTTGATGGCCGGGCAGAACCTGGAGATCAAGAACAGCGACCCCACCAACCACAATATTCACCCGCAGCCTACCGTGAACCAGGACTTCAACGAGTCGCAAGCGCCCGGAACTGCCCCCATTGACAAGACGTTTCCGCGGCAGGAAATCATGATCCCGGTGAAATGCAACGTACACAATTGGATGCGTTCGTATATCAGCGTGGTCTCGCACCCCTTCTTCGCGGTGACGAGCGACGACGGAACGTATACAATAAAAGGTCTGCCCCCGGGGACCTACACGATCGAAATCGTTCATGAGAAGTACGGCAAGCAGGATCAGCAGGTCACCGTCGGGGCCAAGGAGAGCAAGACCGCCGATTTCACGGTGAAGGGCTAAGAAAAAACGCATTGGCCGCAGGAGGGCGCAGAAGAAGGAGAAGTGTCTGCGTTCGCCCGCGGCCAATAATCATTCCGTATGGACAATTCCCGGCTGCACCGATTCACGGTGGTGGTTGCCGTATGCACCTTTCTGCTGGTCGTGGCCGGCAGCCTGGTCACCAGCAACGATGCGGCTTTGTCCGTGCCCGATTGGCCGCTTTCCTACGGCCGCCTGGTGCCCCCGCTCGAAGGGGGCATCCGTTATGAATTCGCCCACCGCGTGATGGCCGCGCTGGTGGCGGTGTTGACTATCGTGCTGGCGGTGTGGCTGGAGCGCGCGGAACCGCGCCGGTGGATGCGGCGTCTGGGATGGGCGGCGGTGGGCGCGGTGCTCTTGCAGGCGGGTTTGGGCGGCGCGGCGGTGCGGCTGGTCACGCCCAAGACCCTGACCATTGCGCACGCCTGCCTGGCGGAGATTTGTTTCGGCCTGGTGGTGGCCGTAGTGGCGGGGCAGACCATGCAGTTGGCGGAGATCCCCAGGATTAGCGATCCCGCGCCGCTGATGGCCGCGGTGGCCCTGTTCGGCCAGGCGATTCTGGGCGCCATGGTGCGCTATGGCGCGGCCGGAGTGGGCTTCCACATTATCGGGGCGGCGATTGCCACGATTCTGGTAATGTGGGCGGGGCTGCGGATTCCGCTGCGGCGGCCCGCGCTGGCCCTGTTGACGTTGACGTTTTCGCAGGTGTTTCTGGGCCTTGGGGCGTACATGGCGCGGGTGGTAAACGTCACGATGCCGCAGCCCATGCCTTTAACTGTGGCGTTCACCTCGGCGCACGTCGCCGTGGGATCGCTGGCCTTTGGAGCCGCAATCGTATTGACCATGGCGCCCGCAGTGGCGCACGGAGGAGTAGCGCTCGCCTGATGCGCGATTACATCGAATTGACCAAGCCGCGAATCACCTGGCTCATCCTGATGAGCACGGGGATCGGCTATTTCTTCGGACTGCCCCGCGCGGCCCATTGGTGGGTGTTCCTGCGGAGCATCCCGCTGGTTTCGCTGCTGCATACCATCCTGGGCACGGCCCTGATGGCTTCCGGCACCGCTGCGCTCAATCAATGGTACGAGCGCGAGGCTGATCGCAAGATGCGGCGCACGGCGGCCCGTCCGCTGCCCTCCGGCAAGATCCCGGCGGGGCGCGCGCTGGCGTTTGGCGTGGCGCTTTCGGTAGCCGGCTTCGCCGAGTTGTGGCTGGGGGTGAACCTGCTGGCCGGATTTGTGGGCGCCTTCACGCTGGCCAGCTACCTGTTCGTCTACACGCCCATGAAGCAGCGCACCTGGTGGTCCACCACCGTGGGCGCGATTCCCGGAGCGATGCCGCCGGTGATTGGTTACGCCGCTGCGGCCGGGGCATTGCCGCGCGAATCCTGGGTGCTGTTCGCGATCCTGTTTCTGTGGCAGTTCCCGCATTTCTATTCCATCGCCTGGATGTACAAAGAGGATTATGCGCGCGCCGGCATTCGCATGCTGCCGGTAGTGGAGCCGGATTGCCGCTCCACGGCGCGCCAGATTCTGCTCTACGGCGTGGCGCTGATTCCGGTGAGCCTGATTCCCAGCGTCCTGGGGATGTCCGGACGCATTTACCTGGTGGGAGCTTTATTGCTGGGCCTGTGGTTCCTGTATTCAGGTGTGCGCGTGGCGGCCGAACGCAGCATAGCCCGCGCGCGCGCTGTGCTGGTCACGTCGGTTCTTTATCTTCCGCTGATCTACGGGCTGATGCTCATCGACCGGCCGGGGCTGTAGTCGCCGTAAGCGGCACGCCTTTCCGCGAGGCCCAAACGGGATTGATGACCTTCGCTGAATTTGAGCAACTGCCCGATCCCCAGTCAGGGTATCTGGAATTGCATCACGGAGAGGTTGTCCTCATGCCGCCGCGAAGGAAAACGCACGTGATCACCCAACAGACGCTTCTTTTTTTGCTGAGGCCGCTGGAGGCGTTGGGGTTTCTTTGGGCAGAGCTTCCCTTTAGACCGGCCCCGGAGTATGAATCCTGGACCGCGGACATCGGTTTCGTTACGCAGGCGCGGTGGGACGCCGACACCAATGACTACTTCATGGGTGCTCCCGATCTGGTCATCGAGGTTTTGTCCAGAAGCAACACAATGGATGAGATTCTGGACCGCCAGGACGTCTGCCTGAGGAACGGCTGCACCGCATTTTGGGTAGTAGATTCCAAGCGCAAGACTATTCTGCTCACGACGCCGGAGCGAAGCTACATGCAGGTGTGCAGTTGTGGACATAAGGTCCCGATGCCGTTCTTGAGCGACACCCTGGAAGTGGCGGCGATTTTCAAGAGATAGCGAGGTTCAGTCTTCGTCCAACTCGGCAAACATTTCGGCGAATGGAAAATCAAGCATGGCGTCGTCGTGCAGGCGCAGGGCAACGGATGTTCCAGACAGGTGCCGAAGATTGCTCTCTTCAAAGAGAAATGCCCGCTTGTTGTCGGGATCCATCACCAGAATGTTTCCCACACCCAGGTTCTCGTACTCGAAACATTTATCCACAATGTCGTCGAAGGTGTCGTCGGGCGATTTGATTTCTATGGCGACGATCGGAACATCGGTGACAACCCTGCCCTTGCGCCAGGGCGGTTGAAGAACCATCACGTCAGGGATCCGATAGTGGCCCTTCACCAGGAGCCGGGTCTCCGTGAAGACCTTCATGCGATGGGAGTGGCGATATTGCCGCAGATATGCCCCGACGATGGTTTGCAATAAGCCATGAAGTTGTGTTCCCGCATTTCGCCTCACCAGGACGCCATCCACGAACTCCATGTCGGGTTCGTAGGTGGTGTTCAGGTATTCCTCCGAAGAAGCTAAAGTTGGCGTGGTGCTGCCCATAGGCTGCCACAACTTCTTTCAGGTTAGCTTACTTCCTTACGCGGGTGTGGATTCTGCGCGGCCGAAATTGCCCGACGGGCATCCGAATTCCGCGATCAGCGTTTTGCCGCAAGCAGTTTGGCGCAAACTACTCGAAACGCAAAGAGTTGTTGTACCCTGGATTTATACAGGCCACTGTGATTCAAGTCCAAAATCTGACCCACCGCTACGGAGACCGTGTCGCCCTATCTCACGTGAGTTTCGAGGTGCGGAAGGGCGAAATCTTTGGCCTGCTGGGACCCAACGGGGGCGGAAAGTCGACGCTGTTTCGCATTCTGTCCACCATGATGACGCCTACTGAGGGCAGCGCCACGCTGGCCGGCTTCGATGTGCAGCGCCAGGCGGCCCAGGTGCGCCGGCACGTAGGGGTGGTGTTTCAAACGCAAAGCCTGGATAAAGCACTCACCGTGGAGGAGAACCTGCGCGCGCAGGGGCACTTGCACGGGCTGAGCGGCGCGGTGCTCACGAGCCGCATGGAACGGGCCATGGAGCAACTGGGGCTGGCCGATCGCCGCAAAGATTTGGTGGAAACGCTTTCCGGAGGCTTGCGGCGCCGTGTGGAAATCGCCAAGGCGTTGCTGCACAAGCCGCAGATCCTGCTGATGGATGAAGCCTCCACGGGCCTCGACCCTTCGGCGCGGCGCGATCTTTCGCGGCACGTGGAAACGCTGCGCGCAACCGAGGGCGTGACCATCCTGCTCACCACTCACATTCTGGAAGAGGCCGGCCGCTGCGACCGGCTGGTGCTGCTGCACCAGGGCAAGATTGTGGCCGAGGGCAGTCCCGCAGAGCTGCGCTCGCGGATTGGCGGCGATGTGGTGGTGCTGGAAGCGGCCGACAGCGAAAACCTGGCCCGGCGGATTGGCGAACGCTTCGGCGTGCGGCCCTCGGCAAGCGATGGCCACGTGCGCGTGGAGATCGCCAACGGGCACCGCTTCATTGCCGAAGTGGTGGAGGCCTTTCCCGGCTCGATCGACTCGGTGGGGCTGCACAAGCCCACGCTGGAGGACGTTTTCGTGAAACAAACAGGAGCATCCATTGAATAGCTTTGTATTGCCCGCGGCAACCTTGTGGCAGCGGGAGCTGGTGCGGTTCTGGAGGCAGAAGAGCCGGGTGCTGGGAGTGGTCGCCTCGCCGCTGGTCTTCTGGCTGCTGATCGGCTACGGCTCGAACGACCTGGCGCGGTTCTATTCGGGAGCTCTGGTGCTTACAGTGATGTTTTCGGCGATTTTCTCGACCATCTCGATCATCGAAGACCGCCGCGAAGGATTTCTGCTGTCCATGCTGGTATCGCCCGCGCCGCGCACCAGCATGGTGATGGGCAAGATTCTGGGCGCGGCCACGCTGGCGTGGATCCAGGGGCTGATTTTCCTGGCCTTCGCTCCGCTGGCCGGCGTGCGTATCGGCTTCCTGGAGCTGATCCCCGTGGCGGCATCGATTTTTCTGATTTCGTTCACCCTCACCGGGCTGGGATTTGTGATCGCCTGGAGAATGGATTCCACTTCTGGCTTTCACGCCATCATGAATCTGCTGCTGGTGCCCATGTGGATGGTCTCCGGGTCGCTGTTTCCCATGGCCACGGCCCACGGCTGGGTGAAGGCCGTGATGTGGGTGAATCCGCTGACGTATTCGATCGCCCTGTTGAACCACACCTTGCGGCTGCCCAACGCGGCGCCGGGGGAATTGGAGAGTCTGGTGGTAACCGCGGTTTTCGGCCTGGTGCTGTTGGTGGCATCGGGCATGATGGCCGCGCAGAAAACCACCCGCAGCGCGGCATGAGACATGAGAAAAACTTGACGCGGAGGCGCGGAGGCGCGGAGCAACCCGCGGAGAGGGCAAGCGTTGGTTCTCTCCGCGCCGCCGCCTCTCCGCGTCGACTGGTTTTGATCGTTTCCGTGCTTGCGCTGTCGGCTTGCCTTCAGCCCAAGCCGCTGCCGGTGATGGGCGACGCGCCCAAGTTTCAGCTTACGGCGGAGGATGGCCAGCCGTTCGACAGCCAGTCGCTCAACGGGCACGTCTGGGTGGCGGATTTCGTGTACACCACCTGCCCCGGGCCGTGCCCCATGATGAGTTCGCATATGCATCAGATCCAGACGCTCACTGCCGAAACGCCGGACGTCAGGCTGGTGTCGTTCACGGTAGACCCCAAACACGATACGCCGCCTGTGCTGGCCGAGTATGCCAGGCATTTCAAATACGACCCGGCGCGCTGGTTCTTTCTCACCGGCGACCAGGCGCGGATGAACGATGCCGGCTTGGGCTTCAAGCTGAACAGCGTGGATGGCTCGCTCACGCATAGCACGCGCTTCGTGTTGATAGACCAGCGCGAGCAGGTGCGCGGCTACTACATCGATTCGGACGACGGCATGATTCAGCACCTGGTCCACGATATCCGGCAACTGGAGCGGCAATCCTCATGAGCGCCCCGCTGCTGCCCACCATCAACGCGATTCTCAACGGCACGGCGTTCATACTGCTGCTGTGGGGCTATTGGTTGATCCTGCACAAGCGCATTAACCAGCACCGCAAGGTGATGATCACGGCGTTCATCACTTCGTGCCTGTTTCTGGTCTGCTACATCGTCTACCACGTCCAGGTGGGCAGCGTGCGGTTCCGGCATCCGGGCGCGATTCGCACGGTGTATCTGAGCATCCTGACCACCCACACGATCCTGGCGGCCACGGTTCCGGTGCTGGCCATCATCACCCTGCGCCGCGGCTTGGGCAAGCGCTACGTGATGCACCGGCGGATCGCCAGATGGACCCTGCCCATCTGGATGTACGTCAGCGTGACGGGCGTGGTGGTGTACCTGATGCTGTACCACATGTAGCGCACGGCTTTCGGGAACTTGGGAGAATAGGTTCGTGCACAAGAATGGATTCTCCCGGCGGAATCTGCTGGCCTCCGCGGCAGGGCTTCCGGTAGTGGCCAGGGCGCAGGCGCGCCGCGCCGATGGGTACGTCGATATCCTGCGGCCGCCGGATCTGGCGACCGCCTTTCTGGAACACGATACACTGCCGCTGACGCGCCAGGGTGCGCGCTGGACGGCGCAAGGGATCTCCGTGGAAGCCGAGCCGCGTGGGTCCGCGCTGCCGGTGCGAATCGAGGCTCCGGATGCCCCGCTGCTGCGCATCCGGCTGCGCTGGCACGCGCCGGTGCCGGAGCGTTGGCGCATCCTGAACGACCAGTGGGAGCGCAGCTACGGCGACCTGGAATGGCGCTGCCTGCTGGGCGAGCGCGTGCTGCCGTGGTATTTTCTGGCCTTCGATGGCCAGGCGACGCATGGCTACGGCGTGGCGACGGGCGCTGCGGCGTTCGCTTTCTGGCAGGTGGACCCGGACGGCATTTCGCTGTGGATCGACGTACGCAACGGCGGCGGCGCGGTGCGGCTGGGCCAGCGCACGCTGGAGGCTGCCACGGTGCGTGTGCGGCGCGGCGCGGCCGGCGAGACCGCCTATGAATCCGCGCGCCGCTTCTGCCGCGCGCTTTGCGAGAAGCCGCGCCTGACCGCCGCGCCGGTCTATGGCGGCAACAATTGGTATTACGCCTACGGGCGCAATTGCTCGGCGGCGGACATCCAGCGCGATAGCGGGCTGATTGCCGAGCTGGCGCCGGCGGGGCGCAACCGGCCGTTTATGGTGATCGACGACGGCTGGTCGCTTACCAATACCAGCGGGCCCTGGGAGAGCGGCAACGACCGGTTTCCCGATATGCCCGGCTTGGCTGCCGCGATGAAGAAGCAGGGGGTGCGGCCGGGCATCTGGCTGCGCCCTCTGGTGACCACCGCGGATATTCCGGAGAGCGCCCGGCTGCGGGCTCGGCCGGGTGGGCGCGGCCGCACGCTCGACCCCACCGTGCCCGAGATGAGCGAGACCGTCCGCCAGGACATCGGCCGCATGGCCTCCTGGGGTTTCGAGCTGATCAAACACGATTACTCCAGCTTCGACCTGCTGGGCCGCTGGGGGTCCACCATGGGCGCCGAACTGACCAGCGAGGGCTGGCATTTTTCCGACCGCAGCCGGACCACCGCCGAGGTGGCGCTGGCGCTCTACCGCAGCATTCGCGAGGCCGCCGGCAGCGCGCTGGTGCTGGGCTGCAACACCTTCGGGCACCTGGGCGCCGGCCTGTTCGAATTACAGCGCACCGGCGACGATACCAGCGGCAGAGAATTCAACCGGACCCGTCGCATGGGCGTCAACACGCTGGCCTTCCGCGGGCCGCAGCACCGGGCGTTTTTCGACCTGGATGCCGACTGCGCGGCGATCACCCCGCAGGTGCCCTGGGACCTGACGTCCCGTTGGCTGGACCTGGTGGCGCGCAGCGGCACGGCCCTGTTTGTTTCGCCCGACCCCGCGGCGCTGAATGCCGGCTCGAAGCAGGCCATCCAGCGGGCATTCGCCGCGGCGGCCCTACCGCGCGAAACGGCCGAGCCGCTCGACTGGATGGAAACCAACACGCCCGGCCGCTGGCGCATCCAGGGGCAAACCGTGGAATATGACTGGTACGGCCCTGAGGGCGGCACGCCGTTTCTGCGGTGAGCGGCGCTCCGCCTGATCCTCAGTTTTGGTCATCGCTTGCGCTCACCGTGCACGGCCGCGAAATCAGTGTTTGAGGATGGCCGCCAATGCGCGCATCCGGGTGGCATCGGTTGAGGACTTCGCCTTGCCAGCGTCTTTGTCGAGAGTTTCGCCCATTTTCTGGAGAGCCGCCGAGTCTTTCCGGCTGGCCCCCGGTTTTTCAACCTCGGCGATGGCAGCCCTCAGAGAAGCAATCCGCGAAGCCGGCAGCGACCCGCTGCGCTCCAGTTGAACGAGGTAGGCCTTGCCCACGATCAGATTCTGCGGCCATACGATCTTCGGCTGGCTCTGCACGTTGAGAGTATCAAAATGCACCTGGTTCGAGGCATCGATCTCCTCCTGGGTGAGGAACTTAGTCGGCTGCAAGCGGAAGACATCCACGCCGCGCGCGATCTCCGAGCCATAGATGTAGCCGTTGTACCAATAGACCGACCAGAAGCCGCCCAAGCCGTGCTTGACGGCGTCGAGCGGTCCGCGATCGAAGTAGCCGATTTCGAATGGATGCGAGGGGTCGGTGAAATCCACCAGCGAGACGCCGCCTTGATACCACGCCTGCACGAAAACGTCGCGGCCGGGTATCGGCACCAGCGAGCCGTTGTGCGCGACGCAGTTTTCGAGGTCGGTCTGCGGCGCCGGCATCTTGTAATAGGACGACAAGGCCAGCTTGCGGTTGGAGAGCGAGAAGATGGCGTCGGCGCCCCAGTACATCGGGTCGGTGGCGCGGCAGCGAGGCTGGGAGCCGCCACCCCATTCGTCGGTGTAGAGCACCTTGGAACCGTCGTTGCTGAAAGTGGCGGAGTGCCAATAGGCGTAGTTCGGATCGCTGACGGCGTCGATGCGCTTGGGGTTCACCGGGTCGGACACATCCAGCAGGATGCCGTTGCCGGAGCAGGCGCCGGCGGCCAGGCCGATGTCGGAATAGATGGTGATGTCGTGGCACTGATTGGTGGTGGAAGTGGCCTGCGTTCCTTCGCCGTGCGTGCCGCCCTTCCAGAGGCCATCGATGTTGCCGGTCTGCGTGTCGGTGAAAATCCGTGGGCTGGAGACGATCTTGGCCAGCTCGGGGTGAGCCAGGGGCACCTTGATGATGTCGATGCGGAAGAGCGCGGTTTCGGGGTTGGCCTTGGGATCGCCCCCGGAGCAGCCGGCAAGTTCTTCGGCTTGCCGTACCGGGCCGGTGCCGGAGATGTAGACGTAGATATTGTCTTTATCTTTGGGGTCGATCAGGAGCGTGTGGGTATGAGAGCCGCGGCAGCTTTGCACAGCGGCCACCTGCCTGGGGTTCTGGATATCGCTGATATCGAAAATGCGCACGCCGCGGAAACGATCGGGACTGGGGGGCGGGGGACGGCGGCCACGGCCGGCGCCTGCCGCGGGTTGGCCGGGCGCGGCACCGGCGGCGGCGGTCGGCTCAGCGGGCGGTTCAACAGGCGCGGGCGGCGGAGTGGCATTGGCGGGAACGGGGATGCCCTGCGTGCCGCAATCGATGCGTCCGTTCATGGCCTCGGCCGACATGAAAAGCAAATGGCCATAGACGGATACGTCGCCTTGCCCGCCAGGGCAGACCAGCGAGGTGCCCAGTTTGATGTGCGCCGGGGCGTCGATGTCGTAGAAGTTGATGCCGTTGTAGTTGCCGACGAACAGGTGATTGCCGCTGAAAGCGAGGTCCGAATTGACCGAACCGGTGTTGAGCGTCGGACCCCGGCCGCGGCGGCCGCCCGCGGGAGGAGTCGGCGGCGGAGGGGGTTCGGGCGCGTTCGGATCGGGCGCGAACCCCGGCGGCTTCGGCAGGCTGGCGACTTTCTGCAATCCGAAAATCGCTTCGCCGGCGTCATAGAGGCCGGCCTTGAGGCCGATGCGCGGATCGTCTGCGCCGGCGCGCGGGTTGGAATAGACGGTAGGCGGCGCAGCCTTGCTCGGGTCGGGCTGCGGTCCCCGTTGCGCCATGCAGAGCGTGGGTACCGCTAGGGACGCTGCGAATGCAAAGCCCGCGCGAAAACGGCGGGAATTTGGTGTTGGGGTCATTTCTTCTCCTTGTCAAGCATGCCGCGCATGATTTTGATTTCCGCGCTCTGGGTGGCGTCGATGTCGGTGGCAAAGTCGAACAGGACCGGATCCTGGGCCGCGCCGGGGGTCTTGAAGAGTTCGTCCACCATGGTGAGCGCGCCGCCATGATGCTGGATCATTCCGGTAAGGAACAGGTGGTCGAACCGCGCGCCGCGCGCTTTTGTAAGGGCCGCCATCTGCGCAGGCGTCAGCATTCCCGGCATGAGCATGTTCATCTTCATGTTTTTCATGCCGGCCGCACTCATGTGGCTATGATCCATTTCCATGGTGGTGGGTTTGCCGCGGCTTTCCAGCCAGCGCTTCATAAAGCCGATCTCGTCGGTTTGAGAGATGGAGATTTTTTCCCCAAAGGCTTGCAAAGCGGGGCTTTTGCCGTGGATGCGCAGAAGCGCAACCATGTCGACCGCTTGCTGGTGGTGCATGATCATGCCCTGCATGAATTCCACGTCGGCCTTGAAAGGAGCCTTGGGCTGAATCCAGACGCTGGACCCGGTGAGGAGTTTGCTGGGCTGGCCAGGGGCGCCGGGTTGCACAATGGGAGCGGTTTGCTGCGCAGGCGCCGCCATCGCGCTCAGTAACAGAAGCGGGAAGCGCAGAAACCGGTTACAGAGAGCCATGCGTTACTATACATTTGGCGTTTCGGAGAGTCAAATTCCGATAGAGCTATTGCCCGCTCGACCCGCTGGAAACCAATGGCCGCCCGGCGGCGGCGCTAGGCATCCGAAGTCCGGTTCTGGGAGGCGCCGCCCGGATCATGCGCCAGCCGGAAATTGGCGGGAACCACCTTGCTTCGCCAGGTGACGCGGCCTTTTCGCGCGGGCCTGTCGCAGACCGGACCGGCGGCCTGCGGCCGGCGCTGCCGACATGCCCAACGCCGGCCGCCAGCACGGCCATGAGGATGGGGCGCAGCCGCATTCGCAAAGGTGGCCCTCCGCGGAACCTCCGCCGTCTTGCCCGGATCCGGCACGATTACGCTACGCTAGATGTAGATCTCCACCGAGGAGGCAGCATGCTGCGCCGCAGATTTCTCCAGACTATTTCCGCCGCCGCGGCTACGGCGGTTGCCGCGCCAGCCGCACCTGCGCCGGCGCCCGATGTCACGCCGGTGAGGTTGGGGTTCGACACCTATTCCATCCGCGCCTTCAGATGGAAGGCGCCGCAGTTCCTGGAATATGCGGCCGGCCTTAAGCTGGATGCCATCCAGTTCTCCGACCTGGCGGATTACGAAAGCCACGACCGCGCCTACCTGCAAAAAGTCAAAGACCAGGCGGCGCGGCTGAACCTCGCCGTGGATTCCGGTATGGGCTGCATCTGCCCCTCCAGCAAGGCCTTCCGCAAGAACGGCCCGCCGGCGCGCGAGCAGTTGATCGAGGGGCTGCGCATCGCGCACGATGTGGGCGCCAAGGTCATGCGCTGCTACATGGGCACCAGTGCCGACCGCATCGGGCTGCCGGGTATCGAGGTCCACATGGAGAACACCATCAAGCTGTTCCAGTCCGTGCGGAACCAGGCGCTCGATTACGGGGTCAAAATCGCGCTCGAAAACCACTCCGGCGACATGCAGGCGCGCGAAGTCAAAACCATCATCGAGGAATCCGGCAAAGATTTCGTGGGGTCGAACCTCGATACCGGCAATCCTATCTGGGTGGTGGAAGACCCCTTCGTGACGCTGGAGACGCTGGCGCCTTACGTGGTCACTTCGCACATGCGCGACTCGGCGGTCTTCGAAACGGCGAACGGCGCGGCCGGGCAGTGGGTGGCCATGGGCGATGGCAACATCGATTACGTGAAGTTCGTGGCCGAGTTCCGCCGGCTGTGCCCGAATATCTCGATGCACCTGGAAATCATCACCGGGCGTCCGCCCACGCGGCTGCCCTACCTGGAGACCGATTTCTGGAAGGTCTTTCCGAAGATGCCTGCCTGGGAGTTCGCGCGCTTCGTGGCGCTGGCCAAGAGCGGCCATCCCTTCATGGGCGCCATGGTGGTGGAAGACGTTCCCGGCACTCATCCGGAGATTATGACCAGCGCGCTCAAAGAGCAGCAGCGCATCGACCTGGAACGCAGCTTCGAATACTGCAAGAAGAAGCTCAACGTGGGAATCAACTGGCGGGCATGAGACCGCCGCATTCGCTCTGGCCGGCGGCGGCGCTGGCGCTTTGGCTGGGCGCCTGCGCGCACGGTCCGGTTACGCTCACGGTGTCGGTAGCCGCCAGCCTGCAAAAGGCCATCGGCGAAATCGCCGCGCGCTATCAGGCAGAGCATCCCCGTGTGAAACTGGCGTTCAATTACGGCGGTTCAGGCATGCTGGAGCAGCAGATTGAAAACGGTGCGCCGGCCGACGTGTTCATCTCCGCCGCGCCCGGTCCCATGAACAAGCTCGCGGCCGTGGGCCTGATTGACGAGGCCACCCGCCGCGACCTGCTGCGCAATTCCATTGTGCTGATCGCTCCCAAGGGGAGCACCCAGCCGGCCTCCTTTCAGGACCTCGCCACGCCCTCGGTGAAGCTGATCGGGCTGGGCGATCCGGCCAGTGTCCCCGCCGGCGAGTACGGCCGCCAGGTGCTCCAGCACCTCAACCTGCTGGACGCCGTGCGCTCCAAGCTGGTGCTGGCTAAGGATGTGGAGCAGGTGCTCCAATACGTGGAAACGGGCAACGCGGATGCCGGAATCGTGTACTCCACCGATGCGCGCGAATCGCACCAGGTGCGCGTGGCGGCGGTGGCGCCGGAATCCACCCACCAGCCGGTTATTTACCCCGTGGCGATGATCAAGGGCAGCCACGCACCAGCCGAGGCGCGCGAGTTTCTGCGGTATTTGGAGGGCCCGGAGGCGGGCGGCATCTTCGCCGCGCACGGATTCACCGTCCCCGGCTTTCCCGTGGCCGCGCCCTGATGCCCGCCGATCTTTCGCCGCTGTGGATTTCGCTGCGCACCGCGGCGGTCGCCACCGCGCTGGCGTTTGTGGCCGGCATTGCCGCCGCGCGCCTGATGAGCGCCTACCACGGCCGCGCGCGCGGTCTGCTGGATGGGCTGCTGATCCTGCCGCTGGTGCTGCCTCCCACGGTGGTGGGCTTCTTTCTGCTACTGCTGTTCGGGCGGCGAAGCTGGCTGGGACATCTGCTGGCCCAGGCCGGCATCGCCATTGCGTTTTCCTGGCCGGCCACGGTGATCGCGGCCACGGTGGTGGCGTTTCCACTGATGTACCGCACCACCCTGGGAGCCTTCGAACAGGTGAATCCCAATCTGCTGGATGCGGCCCGCACGCTGGGGGCAGGGGAGTGGCGCACCTTCCGCCGGGTGCTGCTGCCGCTGGCCTGGCCCGGTGTGATGGCCGGGACGGTGCTGGCCTTCGCCCGCGCCATGGGTGAGTTCGGAGCCACGCTCATGCTGGCCGGCAACATCCCCGGCCGCACCCAGACCATGCCGCTGGCGGTTTTCTTCGCGGTGGAGGGCGACGAGAACGGGCGGGCGTTGGCCTGGG
>Ga0335074_10005462_pt1 | contig 17574 bp, 16 predicted proteins | sample Lox_Sample_23_FD_206715 | JGI IMG/M metagenome (GOLD analysis project Ga0335074, IMG submission 206715) | Soil microbial communities from Loxahatchee National Wildlife Refuge, Florida, United States - Lox_Sample_2.3 | ecosystem: Environmental > Terrestrial > Soil > Wetlands | place: USA... | reverse complement strand
ATTGCCGCCGAAGCGTTGGCCTGCGCGATCGCCCCGCACCTGAGATGGTCGCTATCACCGCGATTCATTGAAGCTGCAGCGGCGCTCACCATTGCTTACCTCGCGTTCGAAATCATCCTGCTACCTCAGTCCGGCATGCGATGGCTGGTAGTAGCGGTGTTAGGCCTCTTTCACGGCGCGTATTTCGCTGCGTTCCTCACCGGGAGCGGTTACAGCTTCCCGGCGTTCTTCTCGGGCGTAGCAATCTGCGAACTGTTCCTGGTCGCGCTATTTGCATTCCTTCTCGACCGGCTGGTGCGTTTTTCGTTTCTGCGCCGCGCTGTGCCGGTTGCCGCTTCGGTTCTGCTGGCCGCGGGCGTTGCGTGGTTTTTCCTGCGGTTGCGCGCATAGTGCAACCTGCCGGCTGCGCCATCATATTAATATGCGCAGCTTTGACAGTTTATCCGAACGTGAGATCCTGGCACTCGCCATTTCGCTCGAGGAGGAAGACGAGCGCGTTTATGCCGAATACGCCGAGGGACTGCGGCAAAATTTCCCCGGATCCGCCGCTGTCTTCCGTGGAATGCGAGAAGAGGAATCCGGCCATCGCAGGCGTCTGATCGAGCTGTTCCGCAAGAATTTCGGCGAACACATTCCGTTGATCCGCCGCCAGGACGTGCGGGGCTTTGTCCATCGCAATCCGGTGTGGCTGATGCGGCCGCTGGGAATCGACACGGTCCGCAATCAAGCCAGCGCCATGGAGGCCGAGAGCCGCCGCTTTTATGAGAAGGCTGCAGCCCGCGCGGAGGATGCGGGCATTCGCCAATTGCTGGACGATCTGGCGCAGGAAGAGCGCACGCATGAGGACCGCGCCGAGGAACTGGAGAAAACCAAGCTCCGGCCCGAAGTGAAATATTCCGAAGATGAGGCCAATCGCCGTCTGTTTGTTCTGCAGATCGTTCAGCCGGGGCTCGCGGGACTGATGGATGGATCGGTCTCTACACTTGCTCCTGTCTTCGCTGCGGCACTGGCGACGCAAAACAGCTTTGACGCCTTCAAAGTCGGGCTTGCGGCATCTCTGGGCGCGGGCATCAGCATGGGATTTGCAGAGGCGCTCTCCGACGATGGCAGCCTCACGGGCCGCGGCCATCCCTGGGCGCGCGGCATTGTCTGCGGGCTAATGACTGCCCTCGGCGGAATCGGCCACACGCTGCCGTTTCTGGTCCCAGATTTCCGCGTCGCGATGATTGTCGCCGGAATGGTGGTTATCGTTGAACTTGGCGTGATCTCGTGGGTGCGCAATCGCTACATGGACACTCCCCCGTTTTCGGCGGCACTGCAGGTGGGTCTGGGCGGGGTGTTGGTTTTCCTGACCGGCATTCTGATCGGCAGCTCTTAACTACGGAACCGGTCGCGCCGAGCTCAACACCAGCGAATTGAAGAACAGCTTGAACGCCTGATAGCTTTGCGCGCGATATTGCGGGCGCATGCCGAAGAGCACCGCGCGGCCTTGCCCCAACGGAAGCTCCACTAGTGCGGCGCGATTCTCGATATAGCGCTCCCCGAGCAGCCATCCCGATGCCAACACGTGATCGCTCGGGTAACGGACAATTACGCGACCCTTGCTGCCCGGCGGAATCTCCCACGCGGGACTGTCCTCGCTCCAAATCGCGATATGTTCGGGCAGCCCGTAGGCAAGACGGCTGCGCGGGTCGAGGGTTGCGTTGAGCAGGGATCCGGGTGAATAGAAGTCGCGACTGGACACGCCCTCCAGCACGTTCTTGATATCGAGATGAAGGTGCTCCACTGCATAGTTGGCGGCGTGATTCAAAAAGATGAGCGTACCGCCTTGCTCGGCGAACTCTCTCAGGTTCGCCGCGGCCTGCTTGCCCAAACCGCCAGTGTATTCCTGCGGCATTGTGCCGGCCGCGAATCCATTCGCGATTTGCGTGGCCGGCTGATCGGGAAAAACGATGACATCGAAACGCTGCCGCAGATTCCCCGCCTCAATCTCCGGATTCAAAATATTTCGATACGCGAAGCCGAAGTTCTCGAGCAGCCAGCGCGTCCAGCCCTCGTCGATCGCGGGAACGTAGCTTTTATACAGCGCGATGCGCGGCCGCGTCAGCTCCACTGCCTGTCCGGCCTTTGGCTGCCGCGCGAAAAAATCGCCGGTCGCGATATCGCGCCAGATGCTTGCGCCGCTGCTCCAAGCCTTGTTCGCCTCCCGCCACGAATCGACGTCCGATGCGGGCAGATCGCCTTCAACGCGCGGCGAGCTTAGGTCAAATTGGAACGACTTCACCAAGCGCGATGTTACCCGGAACGGCGCGGCGATCGTATCGGTCGCAACGCCCATCAGCAGCGGCAATGTCTGCGCCGTCACATCATAGGGCCGCTGCGGCGGACCGCCCGGATACGACCGCAAGTCGGGATAATGCTGCCGCTCGAGCAGCGTCTTGGCATAGCTGCTGTAAGGCTGCTGCATTCGAACGACATAGCTTCCTTCCGCGTAACGCGTGCCGCCGGCCTCAAATGCATCGTTAGCGCGCTCCACCTCAACGTCGCCAAAGCTAAGCAATTCGAGCATTTTTCGCGCCGCGCCGGGATCCATTTGCTCGCGCGGAATTACGAAGGCGTAGGGCGATGTCCGCGCCACGGCGTGCCGGCCCACTTCGTAGAAGTTTCGCAGCAGATCCGAGCGCCGGATCGCGGCTTGATACAGCAAACTTTCGAACGCGATCAGCTGATAATCCACGATGTCGCCGATGCGCCACGTCCCGCCCCTCCAGGGCTGCAGATAATTCCAGCTTCGTTCCCGCGGGTTGTAGCCGAGTCCGCTGGATTGAATCTGATCGGGCGTCACAGTGAGCGGGCTCGCCAGCGCCGCGCTCGCTGCCTCGCTCAAGATGCGAATGCCGCCGTGATACGCCATATACTGTCGGGCGGGCGCCCAGAAATCGTACAGCGCGTTCGTTACTACGCCCCTCTTGCCCGCGCCCGTCAGATCCGCGGCGATGCTCATCCCCAAATAATTGCCTTCCTGCGCCAAAATTGCATCGACATTCGGATCGATCGGATCGAGCCACGGCGGCACAAACATGCGCGACGCGTAGGCGCCCTGCTGGTGCACGTCGTAGACGATCTGCGGATGCCAGGTGTTTTGCAGGGACACCGTCAGGCGCGTTTCCGGCTGCGAAAAAACATACCAATCGCGATTGTTGTCGTGCCCGACGTACTTCTGATAGAGTTCCGGGGGCGCGCTGCCTTCAAACGGCGTGTCGAGCGTCTTACGATACCAGCGCGTCACAATATCCAGCCCGTCGGGATTTTGCGACGGCACCAGCAAAATGATCACATTATCCAAAATCGCCCGGAATTTGGGCGTATCTTGCGTCAGCAAGTTATAAACGAACTGAATCACGGAATGCGTGGATGCCACTTCGGTGGCGTGAATGGAGCATGTGATCAGTACCACGGTTTTTCCTTCAGCGATCAGCTTCGCCGATTCCTCGGGCGTGGTGCGGCGCGGATCGGCCAGCTTGGCCTGAATTTCCCGGTAATGATCCAGATCGCGCAACGTTTGGGGTGCGCTGATGGTCGCCGCAATGAACGGCCGGCCTTCCGCGGTTTTTCCCAACTCCTGGACCCGAATCTCGTTGCTGGATTGCGCGAGCGCCTGGAAATAGGAAACCACCTTGTCCCAATCGAGCAACTCGCGATCCACGCCCATGCGATGACCGAAGTGGCTTTCGGGCGTAGGGATGTGCGCGGGGACTTGCGCCGCCGCGCTCAGCGACACCAGTAGAAAAGATACCAGGCGGGATTTCATCGGGGACCGCTATTCAACAAACTACACTGGCGGGGGTGGGCGCGTCTACCGGCAACATTGTCAGGCCCGCAGGATCGCTAAGGCATCCGCATGATGTTCTCGCCGTAGACTTCAAGGATCGACCAGACATTCGTAATGCGGAACAGATCGCCGACGCGCGGGCTCAGGTTGATCAAGACCAGCCGCGAGCCGGAAGCTTTGGCGGAAACGTAGAGCCCGACAATTGTTCCCAGGCCCAGGCTGTCCATGAGCGTGAGATCCGTGAGATCAAGCACGATCTTCTTCGATTGTGGGATCAGCCGCTTCACTTCGTCGCGAAGAATGCCGGTGTGGCCGGCCGTCAGCTTTCCGGTGCAGCGAATGACGGCGGAAGCGTCTTCAAGCGAGGTCTGAAGGACGAATGGTGGCGCATTCGGTGGAAGTGCGGCGTCGGCCGGGCCTGCGGACATAATGGGAAGCTCCTTTGGCCCCACCATTGTATCTGGAGGCCTATTGTTTTGCCGCCGAAGCCGCGATCACCTCATATGGCCGCATCATTTCATTGTCTTCGTGTTCCAGCACGTGGCAATGCCAGACGTAGCGGCCGACGTAGCCCTCGAAACGAACGATGATCCGCGTGACCATCCTCGGATCGGCGCGCACCGTATCTTTCCATCCGGCTTCTTCAGGCGCGGGCGGCGTTACGGGACCTGTGTATCGAATTTCACCGCGCGTCTGGTAGAAGAAAGGTTCGAACCGCCGGCGATCCAGAATCTGAAAGCGGACCAGGTGCAGATGAATGGGATGCGAATCATCCGTGGTGTTAACGAAGCTCCAGATCTCGACACTATCGAGCACCGGATTCTCGGTCACCGGCGCGTGCCAAGGCGTGTTGTTCAGCAGCATCTGCTTGGATTCACCCTTGAGCGTCAGATTTTCGATCAATCCCAAAAGGCGTGTTTTGACAGCGGCGGACTCCGGAGTTTTCAGCACCGGACGTAGAACCGAGGGCAACGAACTCGCATCGCGCGATTTCATTTGACCTACCCGAAACTGCATCACTTGGAACGAATCGTTCTGAAGCACGATCTGTTCGCCGGCGTGACCCGCGAAATCGATCACCAGGTCGGCGCGTTCACCCGGCGCGAGTAGCGAGCGGTCCAGAGGAACCGGCGCGGGCAACAGCCCTTGATCGGTCCCAATCTGAATCAGTTTTTGACCGCTCGAAAGCGATAAGTGGAAAAATCGGCCATTCGCGGCATTCAGCACGCGAAAGCGATACTTGCGCGGCTCCACATTCAAGAACGGGAAAGCCTTACCATTCACGAGCATCACGTCGCCAAAGACTTCGGGAACCCACGGTTTGGCCGGATCGCCGGACACCGGATATTCAAGCTGCCCATCTTGCTTCAGCGAGCGGTCGCAAATTACCAGAGGAATTTCGAACGTCCCCTTGGGAAGGTTAAGAGTACCTTCAAAATCATCGCGAATTAAGAATAATCCGAACATACCGGCGTAAATATTCAGCCGGTTGATGCCCATCGCATGATCGTGATACCACAACGCTGCGGCATCCTGATGGTTCGGGTAATAATAGATTCTGGATTTCCCGGATACATACCAATCCTCGGGAAATCCATCGCTTTCCGGCGGCGCTTTCGCGCCATGAATGTGGACCACCCCGCGAACGTCGGGCTTGCCGGCTTCGGCGCCATCCAGAGTGTGATCGATCGGCAGGAAATGTTTGGCCGGTAGTTCGTTGGGCCATTCCACAATCAGCCCCTGCCCGCTGCGCGTCTCAAACGTCGGACCTGGGCATGTTTCGCCGTAACACCACAGCCGCGTTGCCGGGAGATCGCGATGCATTTTGCTCTCTATCTGCCGCATGGGGACGCGATAATACGGAACCTTGGCCGAAGAACCCGGCGCCGCGCGCAAACCCGCGGGCTTGGCAATCTCTGGGATAGGCAACGGATCGACAAACTTCGCCAGCGTATTTGGGTTCAACGATGGAACGGCCGCCGAACTACGGCGGGCAACGGCTGCCCAAGCCGCGTAATAAGCTGTTTGGAGCGCGAAGTGGCGGCGAGTCATGCTCACAGTTCTAACATCAAAAAAGTGAACCGCGCATCCGTGCTGCGGCGCGCGGTTCCGAAGAGATCGACTGCGAACTTACTTTAGCGGGTCCCCGTGGGAGTTTTGTAACTGTGCGGATGCATTGCTGTATGTGGCGTTGCCGACTGCGCAGGGTTTGTTGCCAAACCGCTCGTTTCCGAGAGCAGCAGAGTCGCAGTGTTCGGCGCCGCTTCGAAATTGAACATATTGTCGAGCGTTCCCGCGATCGCATCAAACGATCCTTGGATGCGTTCTCCATTGAGCCAGTTATCCTCGATAAAACGCACAATAGAGCTTTGATCCGTGATGGTGTGATCGACGAAATTCTGCTTCGCGTAGGGGGAAATCACCATCATCGGGAGGCGCGGCCCATATCCGCAGCGGCCCTGCGCGTGCGCCGTTCCCGAGGCGACACCCGGCAGTGCGGAAGCCCCGTTCCCGCAGGTGCCGTTGCCAGTCACCATATCGGCGCTGCTGGTCGATTGATTCACCAGCGGCGGCATGACGTGGTCATACCATCCATCCGAATCATCATAGGAAATGACGACCGCGGTGGACGGCCACGAGGGCTGCTGCTGCAGGAAGTTGATCACATGCACGATGAACTGCTGCTCGTCCAAAGGATCGGAATATCCGGCGTGCCCATCCTGAAATCCGGGCGCTTTGAGATAGCTGACAGCCGGAAAATTGCCTGCATTCACCGCGGCGTAGAAATCGTTGATGTCATATTGATGGTTCGCGGCGTCGCCCTGCTGGCCGATCATCGCTACCGAAGTCGGCCGCGTGTGGTTCAGATTCTGCGTCGATTTGTAGTATTGGAACGGCTGGTGGTGGGGAATATAATCGGCCTTCTTCGAGCCGGTGATCAACGAAGTGGTGCTGCGCGCGCAACCGGTGGATCCATTCGGATTCGTCGCCGTCAGATCGAAGCCACCTTCGAAAAATCCCCAGCTCACGCCCGCCGCATTCAGCAGGTCGCCGATATTCTTGCCGCTCATGCTGAACGTTTCCCCCGTCGTGGTGGAACAAACATCGCCGGCCGGATCGGCATCGCTGATATCGGTGTAACCTCCGGATCCGTCTTCGATGAGCGAGCCGGTTCCGTTGGTATTGTTGATCGCGCCGTTGAGCTGTCCGGAGATCACGTTGAGCGCTCCGTCGGTGGACGGGCCAAAATTCGTGCCGTAGGAATTGTCGCTCATAGCGTAATGCTGGGCGTAATTCCAAAGAGCGGTGACGGTATTGCCGTCGTAGTAGCCCATCACGATGCCGGTCGTGGAGGCGACGGGGAGATTGCTCGGCGGAGGGCCGGGGGTGCCAGTCGCCATCGGAAACAAATCCACTAAGCCGCTGTGATACGCGATCTGCTCGGCAGTATAGTCGTGATCCTGGTCCGACGTCGCAGCTTGCGATCGATCGAAACGGAACGGCGCATTGGCTCCCGAGCCATTGGCCGTGTTAGCAATTGTCGCGGTGCCGTTCAGAATGGCGGGGCTGAATCCGTTAACGCTGGGCGTGTTGGGAAAGGCGTAAAACGCGGGCTCGCCCTCCGGATTCGCGGCGAAGGGATATGTTCCGAAGTAATGATCGAACGATATGTTCTCCTGAAAAATCACCACCAGATGCTGAATCGGCGTGGCTGCTCCAGCCGCAGGTGCGGGTGTTTGCGCGTTGGCTGTTCCCACCGCAATCAGAGTCCCGGCAATCAAAGCGCTGCCGAGGAAATTCGACAGACGTGTTCGCATAATTCTCCTCTCCAGTCGTGAACTGCTTCCATCTCCCTCGACGTGCTTTGAGGTTGAACAACTGAGTGTACGCGGGGAGTGTGAACATCGAATGAAAACTCAGTGAACCATTGATAAGAGAATCGTTTCGAATGGATTGCTGGCCCACTACGCGTCTTGCGTTGGCCGTCGAACTCGCGATATCCTTCCGGTGTTCGGAGGTTCGCTGCATGAAGACGCTTTCGCCGAGGGTCCGTGGCCTGGCTTCTATCGTTTTCGGCCTGGCGATGGGTGTGTTTCCCGCACTGGCCCATCATTCTTTTTCGGCTGAGTATGACGCCACCAAGCCCGTCAAAGTCTCGGGCGTTGTGACCAAGGTGGAGTGGACGAATCCGCACATCTGGTTCTTTGTCGACGCCAAGGACGCCGATGGCAAAGTGACGCATTGGGCGTTTTCCGGGGGCGCACCCGGCCAACTGATGCGCCGTGGCATCACCAAGGATGTGATTCAGCCGGGAATGATGATCGATGTCGAAGGGTTTCGCGCCAAAGACGGCTCCAACAATGCCAACGGATCGAAGGTGACATTCCCCGACGGACGCATGGTGTTCACCGCGAGCCAGGAGCCGGAGTCCAAACGCGACAGCAAGCACTAAGGGAGAATTGAGATGAGCACACCCTCTGCCAATTGGGTCGGGCGCCGGATCGCGTTTGGTGCATTGCTCGCGGGATTGGTCCTTTCGCCCGCGCGTTTGCAGCCGCAGACCGCGAAGATGCCCGGCTCGAAAGGAATGCCGCGCACTCCCGATGGCAAGCCGGATTTCAGCGGGATCTATGAGTGGCCGAAATCGGACGGCGGGGATCGCTGCCGCTGCTCCGCCACAGTTTTCGATCACAAGAAATTCGCGCCCTTCAAACCCGGCGGCATGCCGTTCTTTGAGCCGCCCACCGGCGATCCGCGCCACGACGAACCGCGCGAATTTTGCATGCCCGCCGGCTTTCCGTCTGGGATGCTCTCGGCCAATGCAGTCCAGTTCGTGCAGAACAAAAATTATCTCGTGATCGTCCACGAATTCCAGCGCATGACGCGCATTATTCCGCTCGATGGCCGCCCGCATCGCCAGGGACTGGAACCGATGTATTACGGCGATCCCGTTGGGCATTGGGAAGGCGACACCCTGGTTGTAGAGACCACCAACTTCAAGCGCTGGGGCCTGGACGATTACTACTACACCGACAAAAATCAATACCGCATGCATTCCGATGCCTTACGCACGGTAGAACACATCCGCTGGCTGGACGACAAAACGCTCTCCTATCAGCTCACCATTGACGATCCCAAAGTTTTCACCGCGCCCTGGACGCAGGACTTCACCATGGCGTATCGCCCCGATTGGGATGTGTCCGGGCTGTACGAATACGTCTGCGAGGAAAACAACCGCTGCCCGGGCGGAAAGTGTAAATCTGAATAGTAGGAGCAGCCAACATCAATGAAGATCCGTAAGCTGGGAGGTTCTGGACTCGAAGTGTCGCCGGTTTGCCTTGGCGGCAACGTTTTTGGCTGGACCGCTGACGAGCCCACTTCGTTCGCCATCCTCGACGCCTTCGCCGGCGCCGGATTTAATTTCATCGACACCGCCGACATCTATTCGCGCTGGGTGCCCGGCCATAAAGGCGGCGAATCGGAAACGGTGCTCGGCAATTGGTTCAAGCGCAGCGGCAAACGCAAGAGCGTGATTCTCGCCACCAAGGTCGGACTCGAGCTTGCGCCCGATAAAAAGGGCCTCTCGAAGGCTTATATTCTGCGCGAAGTCGAAGATTCGCTGCAACGCCTGCAGACCGATTACATCGACTTGTACCAATCGCACATCGACGACGCGAGCGCACCTTTGGAAGAAACACTCGAAGCCTACGATCAATTGATCAAGCAGGGAAAGGTGCGAGCCATCGGCGCGTCGAACTACACCGGCGCGCGCCTGGCCGAGGCTTTCGCCGTGAGCAAGCAGCACAACCTTCCGCGCTATGAATGCCTGCAGCCGCACTACAATCTCTACGAGCGCGCGGGATACGAGAAGGACCTGGAGCCTGAAGTTTTGAAAGAAGGCATCGGCGTGATCCCGTATTTCGCGCTCGCAAGCGGATTCTTGACGGGCAAATACCGGTCGGAAAACGATCTCGCCAAAGGCCCGCGCGGACAAATGGTGAAAAAATATCTCGACGAGCGCGGTTTCCGTATTTTGGCGGCTCTGGACGAAGTTTCCGCGCAGCTCGGCTCCACGCCGGGTAAAGTCGCAATCGCATGGTTGATCGCCCGGCCTAGCATCACGGCTCCGATCGCCAGCGCCACCAGCGTCGAACAATTGAAGGAGCTGGTAGATGCCGCAAATCTTCATCTGGATGCGGCGGCGATCAAAACATTAAACGAAGCCAGCGCCTACTAACGCGCCTCCATCCATGACGGCGCCTGAGCTGCGATTCGCCTTTGAAATTACGGTCGATGTTCACGCCGCGCTCGATCTGGGGCAGACGCAGGCGGGGCATCGCCGGGTAATCCCAATCGCCGGCGGCGCGGTTTCCGGGCCGAAACTGCAAGGCCGCATTTTGCCCGGAGGCGCCGATTCGCAGATCTTGCGTCCGGACGGCACGGCCGACCTCGAAGCGCGCTATACCATCCAAGCCGACGACGCTGCCCTGATCTACGTTGTGAATCGCGGCCTGCGGCATGGACCGCGCGACGTTCTGGCGCGATTGAACCAAGGCGAACAAGTGGATCCGGCGTCTTATTATTTCCGCAGCGCGGCAGTTTTCGAAACCAGCGCACCGCAGCATGTCTGGCTCACTCGCGCCGTCGTGATTGGCGCGGGCGAACGCTATCCCGGCAAAGTCGTGATCCGCTTCTGGGAAGTTTTGTGAGGACAACTTCGTGAGCCCGATCGCGCTGGTCACCGGGGCGGGCAGCGGCATTGGCCGCGCCGTAAGCCTTGCGCTGAACTCAGCCGGTTATTCCGTCGTATTGGCCGGACGCCGCGCCGCTGAGCTCGGCCGCACGCGTGGCATGGCCGGTCCCGGTACTCTGCCCATGCTCGCCATCCCGACGGATATTACGCAACCGGCCGCCGTATCTGCTCTGTTCGATCAAATCAAACAAACATTTGGCCGCCTGGATGTTCTGTTCAACAACGCAGGCACGGGCGCCCCAGCCCTGCCGATGGAAGATCTCACGTTCGAGCAGTGGAGCGCGGTGGTGGCCGTCAATCTCAGCGGCGCGTTCTTATGCGCGCAGCACGCCATTCGCCTGATGAAATCGCAAGAACCGCGCGGGGGCCGGATCATCAACAATGGTTCGATTTCCGCCCATTCGCCGCGTCCCAATTCCGCGCCTTACACGGCGACCAAGCACGCCATCACCGGCCTGACCAAGAGCATTTCGCTCGACGGCCGGAAATACGACATCGCTTGCGGCCAAATCGACATCGGCAACGCCGCTACCGAGATGACCGAGCGCATGACCGCCGGGGTCGCCCAGGCCGATGGCGCCATCGCGCCCGAGCCGCGTATGGATGTGAAACTGGTGGCCGACGCGGTCCTCTATATGGCGAACCTGCCGCTTGAAGCGAACGTGCAGTTCATGACCGTGATGGCCACCAAGATGCCGTTCGTCGGGCGGGGCTGAGCCATGCGCGTGTAATCCCGCGCGGCCGGCTCACTGTTGTGTTTGCTCCTCGGCCGCCACCAGCGTAATGAGGCTTGCCACAATCCGCCGCAGCACTTCCGATTGGGTGCTCATTTCGCGCGCTGCCGACGCAGTCTCTTCCGCCGTTGCTGCCGTGTTCTGCGTCACTTGTTCCATTTGCGCGATGGCCTTGGAAACCTGCCCGATGCCGCTGGTCTGCTCCGCGCTGCCACTCTCCACATCGCGAATCAACACCTTCACCGCGCCGGCATTTTCGGCCAGCGACTGAATCGAGCTTGCGATTTGATCGAGCTGCTCTTTGCCCGAAGCAACCTTGGCGACGGATTCCTCAATCACGCCCGCGCTATCCCTCGCCGCCTGCCCGGCGCGCTGAGCCAGGGTGCGAACCTCGTCGGCTACCACCGCAAAACCAAGGCCGCTCTCGCCCGCCCGGGCCGCTTCTACAGCGGCGTTGAGCGCGAGAATATTGGTCTGGAACGCGATGCTGTCAATCACTTCGATAATCTTTGAGACCTTCCGGCTGGATGCGTTGATTTCATCCATGGAAGCGATCATCTGCTGTACTGCGCCGTTTGCGCCTTCCAGCTTGCGGGCTGTTTCCTCGATATTTTGCGCCGCGGCCTTCGACGACGCGGCATTGCGCTCCGCCATGGTTCGAATTTCGACGGAGGAGGCCGACGTTTGTTCGATCGACGCCGCTTGTGCGGACGTGTCGTCGGCCAGCGATTTGCTGGCATCGGCAATCTGTCCGGTGGCCGCGTTGAGCTGCGCGGAAGCCGAATTCAGGCTGCGCACCGCCGGTACCAGCACACGGCTGATGTGTCTCGCCAGGCGCCAGCCGGCCCCGCCCGATCCGGCTAGCGAGAGCGCCAGCAGCGTCCAGATCCACATCCGTCCCATGAAATTGGCGGAGGCCGCCGCCGCAGCCTTGCGCGTTCCGTCCTGCTGCTTGAATTCCGCCAGGCTCTCGATGGCGCGTTGTGCATTCTGATAGGCCGGCATGGTCGTGTTCCGAAACAACTCCATGGCCTGCTCGGTATGCGAGTCCCGGCTGAGCGGCAGGATCGGATCCGCACTCCGCAGCAAGCGGTTAAGCGCGTCCGGAACCTGCTCGAAGAGCTGGCGGTCGCCCGGCTCGGTGATGGTCGCCTGGTAAGTCTGCAGTTCTAATCGCGATTCCCGCTCCAAATTCGCCAGATCGCTTTCCGCCTTGGCTCTCCCATCCGCGTTCGCCGCCGTGATGTGCCCCCGAATTCCCCCGCGAATGTCTTTGGCGATCCCGGCCAACCGGCCGACCGCATTGATCCCCGGCAGCGCCCCCGTAGCCAATCGCTGGACGGTATCGTTCATCCCGCGCATCAGTATGATCGCCAGCCCGCTCACCACTACCGTGAACGTGACCGGCACTCCGAACGCGAACATGATCCTGCTTCCGATAGTCATGAGTCCACAACCTTCCGAAGGTGCATATCGGCCAGGAAATTGATATATCAAATGCTCGTCCCCGAGACCATCGCCAGACTCGCGTTTCGCACCCGTGCAGGACGGGAACGGAAGCCTGGTTTCCCAGCAGAAAGTCAACTGAATCTGAGAGATCAGAAACTTGACACCGAACTTCACCGCCTGTCATACTGCCTTTGCAATGAGCGCACCAGCGGTAACCGCAACCTCCACGTCCGTCTCCGATGCAGCGTGGAAAGCGATCGAAGGCGCCTACGATTTACAGGTTCACGTGGCTCCCGACGTAATCGAACGCCGCATCGATGACATCGATCTGGCGCACGAGTTTTTGAAGCGCAAACTGAAGGGCTTTGTTCTTAAGTCGCACTATTTCCCGACCGCTGAGCGCGCCAAGGTGGTAACCAAAGCTGTGCCCGGTATACAGGCGTTCGGCGCTGTCACGTTGAATCACAGCGTGGGCGGATTGAATCCGGTGGCCGTGGAACTGGCCGGGCGGTCCGGCGCGAAAATCGTCTGGATGCCAACCGTGGATGCCGCCAACGAGACCGCGGGACGCGTGGATGGTCCCAATACCAAGCTGCCTTTCTGGGCCAAAATCCAGCGCGAACTGGCGGCCACCGGAATCGCCCCCGCCCCGCTCACCGTGCTCGATGACCAGGGCAACTTAAATGAGCCGGCGCGCCGCTGCCTGGAGTTGATCGGCCATCACAATATGATCCTGGCCACCGGCCACCTGGGCCGAAAAGAGATTTACGCTCTGGTGCGGGGCGCCCGCGAGAGGAAGCTCAAGCGTGTTCTGGTGACGCATGCGGAATTTCCGTCGCAGAATCTTACCTCCGATGAGCAAGCCGAACTGGCGAGTGAAGGCGCGTTGATCGAGCATTGTTTTACCACCATGCATACCCGCAAGGCGCCCTGGGAAGAAGTGATGGTGAGCATCCGCAAAGCCGGGCCGGAGCGCTGCATCCTGTCCACCGATCTTGGCCAGACCATCAACCCGCCGGTTTCCGAAGGCTTCGCGATGTTCGCGCAAACTCTGATGGATGGCGGCTTCTCGGCCGCCGATATCCAGCGCATGGCCGTCACCAATCCGGCCTCGCTGGTAAGCTGAAAGTCAGAACGTTTTCAAAGTAACGATGCCCCACAAGGTTGTCCGCCGCATTCCGCGTCCTGATGTCCAGCCGGTGAAGTTGCTCGGTGAGCTGGGCGTCGCCACGGTGCATGAAGCGCAGGGCCGCACCGGTCTGATGGCGCCCTACCTGCGGCCGATCTATCCCGCGGCCAGGGTTTCGGGGGCAGCCGTTACTGTGTCCTGCCATCCCGGCGACAACTTGATGATTCACGCCGCCGTCGAGGTCTGCCAACCCGGCGACGTGTTGGTGGTGGTGACGCATTCGGAATCCACCGACGGTATGTTCGGCGAATTGCTCGCCACCTCCTGCCGCGCGCACGGTGTCGTCGGGCTGATCATCGACGCCGGTTGCCGCGACACCGCTGAGCTTGCTGAGATGAATTTCCCAGTCTGGGCCAAGGCGATTTCCGCGCAGGGAACCGTGAAGGCGAGCCCCGGATCGGTGAACGTTCCCGTAATTTGCGCCGGCGCTCTGGTGAATCCGGGCGACGTGATCGTGGGCGATGCCGATGGCGTGGTTGTGGTCCCGCGCGCAACCGCATCGGCCGTCGCTAAAGCCGGCGACGCGCGCCGCAGCAAGGAAGAGAAAACCCGGGCGCGTCTTGCGGGCGGCGAGTTGGGTGTCGATTTTTACGGTCTGCGCGCCAAGCTGAAGGAACTCGGAGTCGAATACGTGGAAGAGATCCCTGACGAGATTCCGGCCAAGGCCGAGGCGCTGTAAAGTGTTGTTGTAAGGAGCCAAAGTATGGGAGAGATTGTTTTCGCCGCGGCGACGGTTCACGCCCCGCAGCTTTTTACCTATCCGCCGAGCGAGGATAAGGCGCAGCTCGATGCCGACATCGCCGCCATGCGCGAGCTCGGCAAGACGCTCGACGAAGTGAAGCCCGATGCCGTGGTCGTGATTGGCAGCGATCACCTGGAGACCTTTTTCCTCTCCGCTGTTCCGACGTTTGCGATCGTCGGCGGTGAGAAATCGAAAGCTGCGTTCGCCCGCAAAAGTTACGCGCTGCCGATTCACGGCTTCGCCGAGGAGCTGGTGAATGATTTGGTCACTGACGGCTTCGATCTGACGTATTCACAGGATGCCGAGCTCGGCCACGCCTTCGCCGCGGTCTACGAATGGGTCATCGAAGGCCGATCCATACCGGTGGTCCCGATCTTCGTCAATACCTACCTGCCCCCGCTGCCCACCGCGCGGCGTTGCGCGCAGCTTGGCGCAGCAGTCCGCGATGCGATTCTGCGATCGCCATACAAGATCGCGATCGTCGCAAGCGGCGGCATGTCGCATTATCCCGGCGCGTGGAAATATCCGCAACCGGCGTTCGATTTCGATTGGTGGGCCATCGCCCACATGGAGCGCGGCAACAATAACGCGCTGCTCGAATTGAACAACGAACAGCTCGATGAAGTGGGCAACACCGAGATGCTGCCCTGGATGATCCTGTTCGGCGCCATCGGCCAGCAGCCCGGCGAACTCATTACCTATCAGCCCACCTGGCATCACGGCCACGCGGTGATGCGATTCATCCCAAACAAGAAGGGCACGCCGACCACGCCCGAACCCGCGCCCAAATTCAACTTCGGCAGCGCGGGCGGCTATCAGTTCTACCGGCATCCGGACCCCGCGGTCTATCCGCTGAACAAGCTGCTCTACGATCTGCGTTTCAGCTCACCCCTGCGCCGCCGCCTGTTCGAGGACACGCCCGGGCTGGCCGCCGAGTACGGCCTCAACGACGAGCAGGCGAAAGTGCTCGAAACGATGAAGGACGACAGTATCGACGCCGTGCGATCGCTTAAACCGCATCCGCTGGTGGATGCGGGCGCGCATCCGCTGGGCATGTGGATGTCGCTCATCACGGTGCAAGCCGAGCAGCGCCGCATGCGTGCCGAGCAGGCGCAAGCGCGGTGATCCATGGATCCCGAACTGAGGATCGGATTTGTCGGCTTCGGTGAAGCGGCTTATCATATCGCGAAAGGTCTGCGGCAGCCAGGCATAGCTTCCATCACGGCCTTCGACATCCAGGTCACCGACAAGGTACGGGAGCGTGCGAGGGAAACGCAGACGCGGCTGGCCGGAACGAATCGGGAACTCGCCGAATCCTGCGACATCATGATGTCGGCTGTCACCGCGGATCAAGCGTTCACCGCCGCTGGCCAAAATGCCCCTTTTCTCACCGCGCGCCATATTTACGCGGATCTCAATTCCGTATCGCCCGGCGTGAAGCAATCCATCGCCCGCGCGATCGGCGCTACCGGTGCGCGTTTCGCCGAGATCGCCATGATGGCGCCGGTTCCGCCCTACAACCACAAGGTCCCGATGCTCGCCGGTGGCGCCGGCGCTCCGGATTTCTTGGCAAAGCTCGCGCCCTTCGGAATCGCGGCCGAGATTGTTTCGCGCGAAGTGGGTACGGCGGCTGCCACTAAGATGTTTCGCAGCATCATCGTGAAAGGCATGGAAGCGCTGCTCACCGAATGCGTGCTCGGCGCCAGCCGCTACCACGCCGATGAGCGCGTCTTTGCGTCGCTTGCGGAAACGTTCCCCGGCATCCAATGGCAGGCACTCGCCGACTATATGGTCGGCCGCGTGGTGGTGCATGGTGAGCGCCGCGCCCGAGAGATGGAAGAAGTCGCGGCCACACTCCGCGAAATCGATATCGAGCCCATCATGGCCGAAGCCATCGTGCGCCGCATGGATTGGAGCGTCGAGGCCGGCCTGAAGCAAATCTTCCACGGAGAAGCCCCCAAGAGCTACCGCGAAGTAGTGGATGCCGTCGCGAAAAAGCCCGTGGGAGCGGACTAAGCACTGAAGCGGCTTCTCGTCACGCTTGTTGTCCTCGCCGCCGTTGCCTGCGCCCTGCTGGCCGTCGACCTCAAGCCCAAAACCGAGGAAGCGTTCGACCGCTACATCGCGGACACCGAGGCGAAGATGCAGTCCCGCTGGAGCGGCGAGCATTTTCTCTGGTTCGACGATTTCCCCGGATTGCGGCAACTGCTGCTCGCGGGCGACGTCATCGTCCGCCCGGTCGAAGGTAACGGCGTCGTGAATCTTCCCGGCGGCCTCATTCAGGATTGGATCGGCGCGGTCTTCGTTCCGGATACAAACCTCAAGACTGTTCTAGCAGTGGTGCAGGATTATCCGCGGCACCCCGAAATCTACAAGCCCGATGTGGTCGAAGTAAAAGTTCTGTCGCATACCGGCAACGATTATGTGATTCACACGCGCGTAGTGAAGGCCAAGTTTTTTATTTCCGACGTCCTCGAAATCGACAACCAGATTCATTACGTGAATCTCGACGCCAAACGAACCTACAGCCGTTCCGCCAACCAGCGCGTGGTCGAGATCGCCAACCCTGGCAAACATAATGAGCACGTACTCGAGCCCGGCCACGACCGCGGCCTGATGTGGCGCATCAACGGCTATTGGTTTTTTGAAGAAAGCGACGGCGGCGTTTTCATTACGTGCGAGTCCATCACGTTGACGCGCGACATTCCGTTCCTGATGGCGAAGATGCTCAGCCCCATCCTGCACGAACTACCAGCGGAAGCCTTAAAAACCAGCCTGGAGCAAACGCGGAAAGCGATTCCGCACGAGGCGCGGTTGACCACTCCCTGAGCGGGACCTGCAGCGGCTTGCGGATGGGTCAGGCTTCTGCTTGCG
>Ga0335074_10005461_pt1 | contig 17575 bp, 14 predicted proteins | sample Lox_Sample_23_FD_206715 | JGI IMG/M metagenome (GOLD analysis project Ga0335074, IMG submission 206715) | Soil microbial communities from Loxahatchee National Wildlife Refuge, Florida, United States - Lox_Sample_2.3 | ecosystem: Environmental > Terrestrial > Soil > Wetlands | place: USA... | reverse complement strand
GGAACCGTCAACCAGTCGTATTCGGCGACGCTCGCCGCTTCCGGTGGCGTGCCGCCTTACACCTGGTCCATCTCATCGGGCGCACTGCCCGCGGGGCTTTCGCTGAACGCCTCCACCGGTCTCATCAGCGGCGCCGCGACAACCGCTGGAACTACTTCCTTTACTGCTACCGTCCAGGACAGCGCAGGAACCAGCCTGTCCCTGGTGTTCTCGCTCACCATCAGCGCTTCGTCATCGACATTTGTCATTACCAACACCTCGTTCCCGAATGGCGTGATCAATCAGCCTTATAATCAAGCCCTTACTTCGAGTGGAGGAGTGGTAACGCCGTTCGCCCCGGATCCCGTATTCCAAGTGTCGGGCGGCGCGCTGCCCGGCGGCTTGAGCATTGTGAGAAATAACGATCTCTCATTTTCGATTACGGGAACACCGTCCGCAGCCGGGCTCTTCAACTTCACGCTCACCGCAACGGATGCAGCCGGAGATACCGCGGCGGCGAACTTCAACATCACCATCACCGGTACGCCCACGCTCGAAACGATGGCCGTAACTCCCGGAATGCTTTCTTTCTCCGTTCAATTAGGCTCCGCCACGGCGCCAGCGCCCCAGGCGCTTTCCGTTACCGGGAATGGCGGATTGCTGGCCTTCACCAGCGTCCTCACGACGGCGAGCGGAGGAAGCTGGCTGGTGATTCAAAATTCGGCCGGCAACACTCCCGGCACAATCAATGTGTCGGTGACAAACTACGCGAACCTGCAAGCTGGTACGTACACCGGAACGATCACAGTCAGCTCGGCGGCCTCCAACAGCCCGATTCCGGTAGCGGTCACATTGACAGTCCTGGCAGCGCCGTCGCTCACGGTTACCCCGGCACAAATCAACTTGAGCCAGGGACAATTCGCCGGATCCAATGTCTCGACCCAAAGCGTTCAAGTTACGGATGGGACAGCGCAGGGTACGTCCGGGACTATTCCCGTGGCCTTCAGCGTCGCCGCAGCCACCAACAAAGGCGGCAATTGGCTGACGGTAAGCTCGTCTACGGGCACCACGCCCGCCACGCTCACCGTCTCGATCGATTCCGGCGGTCTCGCTATCGGTACGTACGCCGGGACCATCACTATTACACCCACTTCGGGCGCTGTTCAGCTCGTCACCGTTACGCTGAACGTGATCAACCCCCAAATGCTGACCGCTTCGCCCGCTCCGGTGGCGTTTACGTATTCCCAAGGCGCTCCCGCTCCAGCCGCGCAAAGTGTCACCGTGTCGAGCAGCACCGGACCGGCGCTGAGCCTTTCCACCGCAGTCTCGACCACGGACAAGGGCAACTGGCTGTTTGTGAATCCCAGCAGCGGTATTACTCCGCTCGATCTGTCCGTCTCTGTTAATCCGGCCGGGCTCGCTCCCAACACCTATACGGGAACCATCACGGTCACTGCATCCGACGATTCGGTAACGCCGTTGCCCATTCCAGTGACACTAACCGTCGTGCCGCCCGAGCCCACCATCGGCTCGGTTGTGAATGCCGCCAGCTCTGCGCCCGGGCCGATCGCACCCGGCGAATTTGTAACGATTTTCGGCTCGGGCCTCGGTCCGGCGACACCGGTATCAGCAACCGCCGGCTCGGCTACGATCAGCCCGAACCTGGGCGGAACCCAGGTCTTCTTCGGCACCAACGCCGCGCCGATTCTTTACACCTCGGCTGGACAAGTGAACGTGATCGTTCCCTACGAACTCGACAACTCCAGTTCCACAAATCTTACCGTCTGGTATCAAGGCACCGCGTCGGCCGGCGACGATCTGCGCGTCATTGATGCTGTACCCGGCATTTTCATGCTCAACGCAGCCGGCCAGGGCGCGATCGTCAATCAGGACGGCACGATCAATTCCGCTACCAACGGTGCTCCGGTTGGCTCGATTGTCAGCATCTACGGCACCGGCCAGGGACAGACCAATCCGCCGGGCATTGATGGCGCGATCAGCACACAGGCATCGCCGCAGCCTCCGCCCTTGCCGGTGACCGTTCAGATCGGCGGGCTGCCCGCTACCGTCAGCTACGCGGGCGCCGCTCCCGGTGCGCCTGCCGGATTTATGCAAGTCAACGCGATGGTGCCGGCGGGCGTTCCCGCGGGGACCAATGTTCCGGTCCAGATTACCGTGGGCACGGCATCCAGCCAAGCCGGCGTGACGATGTATATTCATCCGTAACTGGGCTCTCAAATCTTAGCCCGCGCTGCCGATAAGCACCAGCGTGGAGCCGTCACCGAACCAGAGTGCGCTGCTGGACTGTGAGCGCCGTTTTCGGGCAGCGTTCGATCGCGCCGCGATCGGCATGGCCATCATCGACAGCAGCGGAACGTTCACCTACGCCAACCAGGCGCTGTGCCGCATGACCGGTTACAAAGAACACGAACTCTGCGGACTGAACTTCACGGCGACGCTGCATCCTGACGACCGGGCCCCCCGGCTCGACGTGTTTCAGCAGATTCTGGCCGGCCAAGTGGACAGCTTCGTCAATGAGCGCCGGCTGGTGAAGAAAAACGGCGATTTGCTCTGGGTACGGACCAGCATCACGGTTCCGGACGGTGCGGAACGCCCGGTGCAGATCATCGCTCTGGTGGAAGATATCACGGAGCGAAAACAGGCCGAGGACGCTCTGCGCGCTGCCGAAGAGCGTTTCCGCATCGCTGCCGAAAACGCGAGCGACGTGATCTATGAATGGGATCTGCGCACCGGTCAGGTAGCCGTGTTCGGACGAGCGCAGCAGAGCCTGGGAGACTGGCCGATGCCGGAAACGCATGCAGCCTGGGCCCGGCTGGTTCATCCAGCGGATCTGGAGCGAGTTGCCCCGGAATTCGAACAATACATTCAAAGCGGGGAGCGCTATAACGGCGAGTTCCGGATCGTCGGCCGCAAGGGTCGAATCTTTCATTATTCCAATCGCGGCCAGGCTATCCGTAACGCGGCCGGCGAACCGTACAAGTGGATCGGGCTTTCTACGGACATCACCGAGGCCAAGCAGGCCGGGGAGGCGGTTTCCCAACTGGCGGCCATCGTCCAATGCTCGGAAAGCGCCATACTCGCCACCGATCTTGCGGGCGCAATCACTACCTGGAATGCCGGAGCCGAAAAACTCCTGGGCTACACCGCCGCCCAGGCGTGCGCCTTGCAGATCGGCGAGTTATTTTCCTCGGCCGCCGCGGCTCGGGAGATCCTCTCGCAAATTCGCCATGGCGAATCCTCGCGTCCGGACGAAGCTGTATTCGCGCGTTGCGACGGCAGTGTGGTCCCGGTCCTGCTGAGCGTCTCGCCCATCCGCAAACCGAATGGCGAACCCAGCGGCTCGGCCATCATCGCGCGCGACATCAGCGCCCGCAAGGAAGCCGAAAAGGAAATGGCGCACCGCGCACTGCACGATCATCTCACCGGCCTGCCCAACCGTCTGCTGCTCGCGAGCCGCCTGGCCGAAAGCATCGCCTGTTCCGGTCCGGCCCGCGGAACGGCCGTGATTTACGTGGATCTCGACGGATTCAAATTCGTCAACGACACGCTCGGCCACGAGACCGGCGATTTTCTTCTGCAGCAGGTGGCTCAAAGGCTCAGCACCTGCATACGCCGCGGTGATCTGCTGGCTCGTATGGGCGGGGACGAGTTCATGGTGGTGGTCAACGGCGTGGAAAGCGATCAAACCTCCGTCAGCGTCGCCGGGCGACTGCAAGCGGCGCTGCGCGATCCCTTCTTCGTGGCGCATCACGAACTCGTCATCACCGCCAGCATGGGGATCGCCATCTATCCGCGCGACGGCGCCGACGTGAGCACTCTGCGGCGCAATGCCGACGCCGCGATGTACGAGGCCAAGCAGGCCGGCAAAGATCGGGTCCACTTTTATACGCCCGCGCTCGGCGCTTCTTTTCAGGCCCGCCTGGAACTGGAAACCGACCTGCGCCGCGCACTCGACCACGGCGACCTGCGCCTGCATTATCAACCCATCTTCTCGGCCCTAGACAATCGACAGACGGCCTACGAGGCTCTGGCGCGCTGGCCGCATCCGCATCTTGGGTTCGTACCACCCAGTCAGTTTATCCCTGTGGCCGAAGAAACCGGCCTCATCATCCGGCTGGGCGAATGGGTGCTGCGCGAAGCCTGCCGCGAGTGCCGCTGGTGGCAGGACCATGGACAGCCCTTGATCCGCGTGGCTGTCAATGTCTCGCCCTTACAGTTTGCCCGCGCCGATTTTGTAGCCACCGTGCTCGGCGTACTCTCCGACAGCGATCTGGCAGGCAGCCGGTTGGAACTGGAGCTTACCGAATCCATCGTGATGCGCGATATCGACAGCGCCATCCAGAAAATGTCCGAGCTGCGCAGCCACGGAATCCGTATTTCGGTGGACGATTTCGGCACCGGCTATTCCTCGCTCGGCTACCTGCACCGGCTGCCCATCGACGCTCTCAAAATCGATCGATGTTTTGTCGCGCAGATCGGCGAGATCGCCTCGGCGGTTCCTCTGATCCAGGGCATGATCTCGCTCGCTCACAGCATCGGCCAGCATGTCGTGGTGGAGGGAGTGGAAACCGCCGCGCAACTCGATATCCTGCGCAAACTGGGCTGCGATGAAGTACAAGGATATCTGCTCGGCCGCCCGGCCGAGCTGTACCGCAACCAGCGGCTGGCAAGCTGAAGCTTTAGCCGGCGATTCCCAAATAGCGGAATCCGATCCGTTCCAGGCGCGCCCGGTCCAAGGCGTTGCGGCCGTCGAGAATCAGCGGCGAACGCATCCGGCTCGCCATCACTTCCCAATCGAGTTCGCGGTATTCCTGCCACTCCGTCACCAGCACCAGCGCGTCCACGTCGTCGGCGGTGTCTTCGGGCGATTCGCAGCACACCACGGTGAGATCCGGATACTCGCGCTCAAAACGATCCAGCGCCACCGGATCGTGAACCTTCACTTTGCAGCCGCGCTCCACCAGTTTGCGCGCGATGTCGATGGCCGGCGCTTCGCGCAAATCGTCGGTATTCGGCTTGAAGGCCAGGCCGAGCAGCCCGATGCTGCGGCCTTTGAGAATCTTCAGCTCGCCCAGCAGTTTGTCGACCACACGCTCGCGCTGCCGCTTGTTGATTTCGCGCGCGGCTTCGACGATCGGCATCCCGATGTTGTATTCCCGCGCGGTGGCGACCAAAGCCGAAGTGTCTTTGCCGAAGCAGGAACCGCCCCAACCGATCCCGGCTTGCAGGAAACGCATGCCGATGCGAGCGTCGAGCCCGATTCCTTTGGCCACTTGTGAAATATCCGCGCCAACCTTCTCGGCGAGCTGGCCGATCTCGTTGATGTAGGAAATCTTAGTGGCGAGAAAGGCGTTGGCGGCATACTTGATCAGTTCCGCGGACGCGAGGTCGGTGGAAATCAGTGGCACGGCTCCCACGCCTTCCGGGCGCGGCAGGTAGGTGGGCGGCGCGAAGGTCTGATCCAGAATCGGGCGGTAGAGCGAATACAGCACCTCGATCGCGCGGTTGTTATCGGAGCCGATCACAACACGATCCGCATAAAGGCTGTCGTGCAGCGCCGTGCCTTCCCGCAGGAACTCGGGATTCGAAGCCACCGAAAAATGACCGTTGGCTTTATGGCCGTGCTGCTGTTCGTAAGCTTCGCGCACCAGCGATCCGACCCAGTTGCCGCTGCCGATGGGCACGGTGGATTTGTTTACGACCACCAGGAAATCGCCATCGTAGTGCTTGCCGATGCCTTGCGCGGCCTCGCGCAAATAGCGCAAATCGGGGCTGCCGTCGGCCGAAGGAGGAGTGCCAACCGCGATAAAAACCACGTCCGAGTCTTTGATCGCACTGGCGTATTCGGTACAGAACTGGAGATTCGGCTGTGCGGCCGCCATCAGTTCGGTGAGGAAAGGCTCGTAGATGGGCGTTTTGCCCCCGCGCAAGAGGCCGATCTTTTTTTCGTCGGTATCGATGCACGTGACTTTGTGCCCCAAGTATCCCAGGCACACTCCTGTAGTCAATCCGACATAACCCGTTCCAATGATTGATACTTTCATTCTGTGTTTTGGCTCCTTCCCTACCGTAGCAAAGCGCTCGCCCCGACCAAAGAACTCATAGTACTAATTTTGGTTGACCGGGGTACTAGACTGCGTTAGCGATGTTGCATGACCAATGGAAATGTAGGTCGCCGCCGACACAGGCCCCTGGTGGCGGATTGATCGTCTATGGCGGAGCCTTTTTCTGGAAACTCCCGAAGCGCATAATCGATTTTTATTCGGAAGGATTATAAGTGGTATCGCAACTTTTCGCTACTTGCTCCCGGGATGGTACGGAAACGTCCAGGCGAGATGGAGCTGTTGCGGAATGTAGCAGACGCGATCGTCGCAAGCTTGATAGCGTAGTGTGCCGGTGACCGTGAGCTTTCCGGACGGATCAGGCGCGGGTCCAACGATCATGTCGCGTGTCAGGCGGAAATGGTTGCGGTACGCGGGCACGGTTTCGTCGATGGCCTTGAGGTACAGTTTTTCGGAACGCGGGAAAACTGCCGGATGCACGGTTGCCGCCGGAGAATCCTGCATTTTCCAATCGATCGGGATGTAGCCATTAACGCCCGGCGCGTAGACGTGCATACCTGGATAAAGATCGATATCGAGTGTCAGCGTGACGTGCTCGCCCCGCGCGACCGCCGCATTACTCGCGCCGAGTTTCGCTGAGAGCTGCTTGCCTTGGACTTCGGTTGCGGCGTAGGGCGGCGCGCCGAGAGCGACCACAGCGCAGAGCAAACCGAGGATTGTCAGACACAGCCGCATCGCTTTCGCTTGCTCCTATTATCGCTCTGCCGGACGCGGGAAGTTGAAATGCTTGCCGGGACGTGCTCTACTGCAAGGAACGTGAAACCGCTGCGTTTGCGTCTGGGACGCATTGACGATGAACTGCGCGAGGTCCAACGTTACTTCCCGGCCATTAACGCGCTGCTCAACAGCCGCCGTGATGAATTTACGGACACGGTACGGCAGAATATGGTTGCAGCGTACGAGTTTCTCGATGCGGCCGTGAGTCAAGACCTGGACTTGTTTAGCGACGAAGGTCTCGAAGCCCTTCTCCAGCTCAACCATCTCGTGCTGCTCGGTAGGGGATATGATCCGGCCGAGTTCCGGCGGCACATCAGCGTTACGCGACAGCAGTTCTTCGACAATTTCCTGCAATACGTCAAGCCCCTGCGCCGGTGGTATCGCAAACACGAGACGGACAATCCGTATAAGGTGGCGGCGCAAGTGTACATCGGCGTGCTAAGCCAACCCCAGCTCTATCAAGAAGGCAATCATCGCACTGGGTCCCTCATTGCGAGCGGTATTCTTTTGCAGAACGGATGCCCGCCCTTCGTCCTTACACGTGAAAATGCCGTCGCTTATTTCAATCCCTCGTCGGAGATCAAGTTCACCGACAAACGCACGGTTCGCGGCAAGCTACGGCTGCCCAAGTACCAGCACGATTTCCGAGATTTCCTGCGACGCAACGTGAACCAGGCATACGTGCGCCAACCTTAATACTGACGCCCGCTAGAACTTGGCCCCGCCTTCCTTCATGATCGCCGCCAATGCGCGCAGACGCCCTGCATCGGCCGGTGTTTTCGCCTCGGCTGCGTCTTGCTCCAATCCCGCGGCCGCGGTCTGAAGCTGGGCCAGTTCCTCCGGATTGTGGTGCGACGCTTCGACTTTCTCAAACAGAGCGGTCAGCGCTGCGATTCGTTCGGCGGCCAAAGCTTTGCCACGGGTGAGTTGATCGAGATAGGCGCGGGCAACCACGAAATTTGCCGGCCAGGTGATTTTCGGCTGGTTCTGGACGTTCAACGTGTCAAAATGCACCTGATTAGCGGCGTTAATCTCGTTTTGGGTAATGAACTTGCTCGGCACCAGCTTGAACACATCCACACCGCGCGCGATCTCTGAACCGTAGATGTATCCGTTGTACCAGTATGCGGACCAATACCCGCCCAGCGCAGGCTTTTTCGGATCCAGTGGTCCGCGATCAAAATAAGCGATCTCCATGGGATGCGCGGCGTCGGTGAAATCCATCACCGAGACGCCGCCCTGATACCAGGCCTGTACAAAGATGTCTCGGCCCGGAATGGGGACCAGCGATCCATTGTGAGCCACGCAATTCTCGAGTTCGGTCTGCGCGGCCGGCATTTTGTAATACGACGCGAGTTTCAGCTTTCCGTCGGAGAGATTGAAGATGGCATCGGCGCCCCAGTTCATGGGATCGGTAGCGCGGCAACGGGGTTGCCCGCCGCCTCCCCACTCGTCCGTGAACAATACCTTGGTGCCGTCGTTGTTGAATGTCGCGGAGTGCCAGAAGGAATAGTTCGGATCGCTCACCGCATCGATGCGGACCGGGTGGAGCGGGTCGTGGATATCCAGCAGGATTCCATTTCCGGAACACGCCCCGGCGGCCAGCCCGACCGCGGCGTAGACCGTGATGTCGTGACACTTGTCGGTGCCTTCCGTGGTCTGCGTGCCTTTGCCGTGGTTGCCGCGCTTCCAGAGGCCGTTGATGGCTCCCGTTTGTTCATCTTTAAAAATGCGGGGATGGGCGACGATCTTCGCTAACTCAGGGTGGGCCAGAGGCACCTGGATGATATCGATGCTGAATCGAGAGGTATTGGGATTGACCGAGGGATCTTCGCCTTCTGAACAGCCGGCGAGTTCCGCCGCCTGCCGAACAAGCCCGGTGCCGGAGATGTAGATGTAGACGTTGTCCTTGTCGTTGGGATCGACCACCAGCGTATGCGTGTGGGAGCCGCGACAGCTCTGCACAGCGGCGACTTGCCGGGGATTCGCAAGGTCGCTGATATCGAAGATACGAACGCCGCGGAAGCGGTCCGGATTCGGAGGCGGAAGCGGACGCTGCCGATACGCCGGCTCTACGCCAGGGACAACGGGCGGCGGAGGGGGCAACGGGGGCGCGACATAGCCGGCTGGTACAGGCACTCCCTGGGTGCCGCAGTCCAGCCGTCCGTTGAGTGCCTCTGCCGACATGAAGAGAAGATGGCCGTACACGGAAACGTCGCCCTGACCGCCAGGACACAGCAGGGAAGCGGTCAGCTTGACTTGCGCCGGGTTGTCGATGTCGTAAAAATTAATTCCGTTATAATTACCGACAAAAACATGGTTACCGCTGAATGCCAGGTCCGAATTGGTGGAACCGTATTGAAGCAGGGGAGGTTTTGCCGGCTTACCTGGCTCCGGCGGTTCGGGCAGCTGCGGCGGAGCAACGTTGGGAATAAAACTGGAGGGCGCGAAACCGGGCGGCTTGGGCAAGGAAGCAACCTTCACCAGTCCGGACGCAGCTTCGCCGGCGTTGTACAATCCCGGCTTGAGCCCGACGCGCGGATCAGTGGATGGCGCCCGCCGATTCGTGGCAACAGTCGATGGGCCGGGGATCTTATCCTGCCCGGATCCAAGTGCCGGCAACGCTACTGCTAGCGCGAGAGTCAGGACGCAGCGCGACAGCAGGGAAGCTCGTTCGTCAATCATTTTTTCTCCTTGAGGAGCAAATTCTGCATAATTCGAATTTCGGCGCGTTGGGTGCTATCGATATCGGTGGCGAAATCAAACAGGACGGCATCCTGGCCGGCCCCCGGAGTGTCGAAGAGATCCTGCACCATAATCAGGGCGCCCGTGTGGTGCTGAATCATACCGGTCAAAAATAGGTGATCAAAGGTAGGGCCAGTGGCCGCTTCGAGCGCCTTCATTTGCTGCGGAGTCAGCATGCCGGGCATCAATGGCATGGAGTCCGTATTCATGTGTTGCATATGATCGCCGCTTTTCACTCCGCTCATGTGACTCATGTGGCTCTCCTCCATCGAATCCGGTTCGCCGCGATCCGTGAGCCACCGCTTCATGTATTTGATCTCGTCGGACTGCGAGATATTGATGCGTTTGCCGAGTTCTTGGAGTTCCTTGTTGCTGGTTCGGGTGCGAAGCCAGTCCGTCATCTTCACCGCCTGGGAATGGTGCATGATCATCCCCTGCATGAAGCTGATATCCGCCGGAGCCGGCGCGCGAACCGTGGCTGTGGCCGCCTCTCGGGTGAGCCGCTTGCTGTTTTGCCCCGGCGCGCCTGGCTGAACAATAGGCGCGCTCTCCGACGCGGTTGACGCTGCTTGGCCCAACCCTGCAGTTGAGCTTACGATGGTTGAGCTCAAAATGAGGACCGCGGCGGAAGTTAGGTGAATGCAAGTTCTCATGGCGTAAGAAATGGACATTTCCGACCCCGAGGCAGCCCGGTGGTCCTGGGTTAACGGGAGAAAAATCCGGTCGCGCGGAAAAAACGGGCGGGACCAAACCCGATCAGCAGCAGGGATCGGCGATGGGAAGACGAGTTTTGATAGTATGGTGCACTCGCAAAACCGTTGTCAAGTGCAGGCTAGTGGCTCCAAGTGCCACTATGGTAGTCCGCTGCATTTAGCCGACTACCGCCACCACCAACTCCATCGCGTAGTATAATTATTCAGTACGATGAATAAATATAAAGTCGGCGTCGCTGGCTTCTCCGGCTATAGCGGCGCTGAACTCCTGCGGCTCCTCGGCTCCCACCCCCATGCCGAACCCGTCCTCCTGGAGCACCGCCAACTGGAACATGGCAATGCCCCCGGCGCCCGGCCGCATCCCATCAACCAGCACCAGCCGCGGCGAATTCCCTGCACCGCCGAAGCCGTTCGAGCCGAAGGCCTGGCCGCCGTCTTCCTCGCCACCCAGCCCTCGGTTTCCATGGAGCTCGCGCCTGCCATGCTGGATGCCGGCGCCAAAGTGATCGATCTCAGCGGGGCGTTTCGCCTGCGCGACGCTGCTACCTACCAGCGCTGGTACAAAGAAGATCACACCGCGCCCAATCTGTTCGCGGAAGCCGTCTACGGACTCCCCGAATTTTGCCGCGACCGGATTCGCCATGCGCGCCTGATCTCCAATCCCGGTTGTTATCCCACGGCCGCCAATCTCGCGATTCGTCCACTCATCACAGCGCACGCAATCGACCGCGCGGCCGGCATTATCTGCGACGCGAAATCCGGCGTAAGCGGCGCCGGGCGCAAGCCTTCACTCAAAACCAGTTTCTGCGAAGTCACCGAAAATTTTTCAATTTATTCCGTCCTTGACCATCGCCATGTGCCCGAGGTCCTCATGGTGTCGGGTCTCGAGGAACCCGAGTTGAGCTTCACCGCGCACCTGCTTCCCATCGAGCGAGGAATACTCGAAACCATCTACGTGCGTACGCGCAACATCAAATCCGGCGCCGAACTGCTCGATATTTATCGGCGTCAGTATGAGCATGAGAAATTCGTGCGCCTATATCCGCTCGGCGCGTTGCCCGACGTCGCCGCGGTGAATCGCACCAACTTTTGCGATATCGGTCTGAAGTTCGACGCCGCCACCGGCCGCGCTGTCATCGTGAGCGCAATCGACAATCTGGGCAAGGGCGCCGCCGGCCAGGCCATCCAAAACATGAACCTGATGCTCGGCTGCGATGAAACGGCAGGCCTGCTGTGAGGATGCCGTGAGAGCGCTCATCAAACTCGGCGGCACACTGCTCGACGCGCCCCAATCGCGCAACCGGCTCGCGGGCGAAATTGCGCAGGCCATCGCGCATGGGCTGCAAGCCGTCATCGTCCACGGCGGCGGCAAACAAATGACGCGCTATCTCGCCGATCGCGGCGTAGAGAGCCGCTTCATTAACGGACTCCGCGTCACTACGCCCGAAGTTTTGGACGCCGTACTGAAAGTGCTCGCGGGCTCGGTGAATCAGGAACTCGTCGCAGCTCTGATCGCGAGCGGGGCTTCGGCCGTAGGCTTGAGCGGCATGGATGCGCTGCTCACCGAAGCGCGCCCCATCAGGGATGAACTCGGTTTGGTGGGAAAGCCGGTGCGTTCCGATGCCCGGCTCCTCAACGCGTTATTAGAACTGAAGTATTTGCCCGTCGTCGCTTGCGTGGCGGGCGACCGCGCGGGGCATTTCTACAACGTCAATGCGGACCAGATGGCGGTGTCGGTGGCATCCGCGCTGCGCGTGGACAAACTGCTTTTTCTAACCGATGTGGATGGCGTGCGCGGCCCGGATAATCATGTTCATTCCACCTTGAGTTTGGAACAATGCCATGAATTCATCGCTAACGGCGTCGCCAGTGGAGGAATGCGGGCCAAACTCGAATCTGCGGCTGAAGCGCTGCAGGCGGGCATCGCCGAAGTTGTAATTGCTCCCGGCGCTGCGGCGGATATTGTGCCTCGATTAATTACCGGCGAGGCCATCGGCACTCGCGTGGTTACTCACCTGGAGGTTTTGCCCCATGTTTAGTACAAGTGAATCCGCGGAGGCACGCGTACTGAACCGTCCAGAACCCTTGGTCGTGCGCAAAGCAACGCTGCGCGACATTCCCGCTTTGCTTGGGTTAATCAACGGCTACGCCGCTGAAGGCATCATGCTGCCGCGCACGGAATTCGAGTTAAGCGAGAACATTCGCGACTTTACCGTAATCAAAGCGGACGAACAAATACTTGGATGCGGTGCTTTACATTTCTATACTCCAGTTTCGGGAGAAATCCGATCCCTCGCGGTAGCACCGAGTTCGAAGGGGCGCGGAATTGGCCGTCTCGTGGTTGAATCGCTGGAGACCGAAGCCATTCACAACGATCTGCATACAATATTCGCCTTCACATATGTGTTCGATTTCTTTCACAAGCTCGGCTTCGCGCAAGTCGATCGCGGCCTGCTTCCTCTCAAAGTTTGGAAGGATTGTCTGTCGTGTGCGAAATTCGATTGTTGCGATGAAATCGCTGTAGCGAAGTCGCTTAGGCCTGATCCACTGTTCCCATTAGCACTCGATTTCCCTACCGAGCTAGTGCAGTTACCTCACCCCAAGCGTGATTGAAGGCGCATAGCTTTGCTCGCTTCGTATTTTTAAAAAAAAGAGCTTTGGTGAGATTTTTTCCTGGATTTCCCACTTCGTCCGTGTATAATTTGTAAGCATACTTGACAGCACTTGAAAGGGATCACAAGTCGTATGAAGGCGCAGACCATCGACGTCAAGCAGGCTACCGGAAGGATTCTTTGCTGTACGATCTTTCGCGCAGGCGGGAAAAAATTGCTTGCCAAAGGTCACATGATCAGTGAGGAAGACGCTCGGATGCTCGAGACGGAAGGCATGAACGAAGTCTGGGTGACCGAGCTTGAGGAAGGGGAAGTAGGCGAGGATGACGCTGTTATGCAGGTCGCGAGCGAAATTGGCTGTGGAACGCTCGAAATCCGCCTTGCCGCTGGAGGGAGAGCCAATCTATTTACCACTGAGGCGAGTTGCGTCTTAGTGGACGATGAGCTGCTCAAACAAATCAATTGCACGTTAAGCATGGCGATTGCCACTGCCACCAATTTTTCTTACGCTCGCAGCGGCCAGCGTGTGGCCACGGTGAAGAGCGCACCTTTCGCTGTAGCTAAGTCCGAACTTGAGGCCGTGGTCTCCATGATTCAGGAACGCGGGCCGATCCTGCAGGCGCGTCCGGTTCGAGCGCCCTCGATCGCGGTGCTCTACACGGACCCAGCCAATGGCGAGCGTGCCCGGCAGCTTTTCGAGAACATCATGCGCCAGCGTCTTGACCGGTTGGGAGCAGCCGAAAGCTTCGTGCTTTCGTCGATTGAAGAAGAAGGCGCAGTGGCGCGGTCTCTTCAGCATCTGCTGCGCGCCAAACCCACGGTCGTCTTGATTGCGTCCACCACCGCCCCCGCCGGTCCGGACGACGTGATTGGCCGCGCGATGCTTCGCGCCGGTTGCCAGGTGGAGCGCTTCCTCGCTCCCGTCGAGCCCGGTAATCTGTTTCTGCTGAGCTATAAAGACGACGTTCCCGTCATGTCCGCGCCGGGCTGCTTCCGCTCCGCTAAGCCGAATGTCGTGGATTTGATGCTGCCACCCATGCTGGCGCGCTATCGTGTGTCCGGATGGGAAGTCGCTTGCCTCGGGCACGGCGGCTTGCTCGGCTAACGGCGTCGTCCGCGGGTTTCTTAGGCGGGGTCGCCCCGCCCAAGAGTGCTCCCCGTGCCGGACGCTCACCTGCGTCCGGCTCTTTTTCGGGGACGCAAGATGGTTTGGATTCGCGCCCATCGGGCGCCTCATATCGCTAGCGCGTCACCCCCGCCGCTTACCCCCGCAACCTTCACCTTGCTAACCTAGTCCCCGGTGACATGACCGGCCTCGCCCCGTTCCTCGAATCCACGCTGGGCGCGGCCGCCGTCGTCTCTGCCGCCGGATTGACCTACGCTGTCCGCGTTCCTTCGTGCTCGTGGCTTGCGCCATCGGTTTCGCGCGGCCCCAGCGCCCGCCGATCGATTGCTCTCACCTTCGACGATGGACCCAGCGAATCCACTCCGGAGTTGCTCGAACTCCTCGCGCGCCATCGCGCTCCGTCCACCTTCTTCCAGATCGGTGCGAATGTTCGCCGCCTACCCCAAATTGCCCGTGAAGTCGCCGCCGCCGGCCACGACATCGGCAATCACACCGAAACGCATCCCTTGCTCGCGCTTAAGTCAGGCGGCTTCATTTACAGCGAACTCGCCCGCGCGCAGGAATCTATCGAACACGCCACCGGATTCCATCCCCGCTATTTCCGCGCTCCCTACGGCGTGCGCTGGTTCGGACTTCGCACAGCTCAGCGGCGTCTCGCGCTCAACGGTGTGATGTGGAGCACCATTGCGCTAGACTGGAAACGGCAGACGCCAGCGGTGGTCTCACGACTTCTGGCCGGTGCGGCGCCCGGCGCGATTCTCTGCCTGCACGACGGCCGGAATCTGAATCACCGGCCCGATATCGGGGTCACGCTACAAGCCATGCGCGAACTTTTGCCGAAATTATCGGAGCTGGGATTTCGTTTTGAAAAGGTGGCGGATATTCTATGTCCCACGAGGAACTGACTGCGCGAGTAAGGAGCGTCATCGCGAAAACTCAGCACCTTCCCCAAGAGCGGATCACCCCCGACAGCACGTTCCAGGAGCTCGGCATCGATTCCCTGGATGGCATTAATATCCTCTTCGCCGTCGAAAGCGAATTCAATATCAATATTCCGGATGAAGCCGCGCAAAGCTTGCGTTCGGTTCGCGACGTGATCGACGGAATCGCCAAGCTGCTCGAGAGCGGCCAGGGAAATCAGGCGGCGGTCGGCGTCTGAATTGAGCACGCCTGGAATGCCTCGCCGCGTCGCCGTCACCGGCCTCGGCGTCATCTCCGCGCTCGGTCACAATATCCCGGAATTCTGGAAGGCTCTCCAAGCGGGATGTTGCGGCATCGCGCCACTCGAAGCCGTGGACCGCGCGCTGCTCCGCTTCTCCAACGGCGCCGAAGTGCGCGGCTATTCGCCGGGCTTATATTTCGACGAAAAAGAAATCGGCCTGCTCGATCGTTTCGCACAATTCGGCGTCATCGCCGCGCGCGAAGCCGTTGCGTCGGCCGGGATTAAGTGGTCGGACCGTTTGCGCGAGACCACCGCTATCGTCACCGGCTCCTGCGTCGGCGGCCAAACCACCGAAGACGAAGGCTTCGTCAATCTTTATCGCAATAATATTCCGCGCGTAAATCCGTTCACCATTCCTCGCACCATGGAGAATGCCGCGGCCAGCAGGATTTCGCTCGAAACCGGCGTCGTCGGACCAACCTACACCATCTCCACCGCCTGCTCGTCGTCGAATCACGCCATTGGACAGGCATTCTGGATGGTGCGCAGCGGCGCGGCCGAGTTGGCGATCGCGGGCGGAAGCGAAGCCGTGTTCAGCCTGGGATTTCTTAAGGCCTGGGAAGCCATGCGTGTGGTTTCGCCGGACACTTGCCGCCCGTTTTCAAAAGACCGCCGCGGCTTGATTCTGGGGGAAGGCGCCGCCATGCTGGTGCTGGAACCGTGGGATGCCGCGCGCGCGCGTGGCGCCGCGATCCTGGGCGAAATTGTCGGGTTCGGCATGTCGTCGGACGCGTTCCACATCACGCAGCCATCGCCCGATGGCGCCGCACGAGCCATGCTCGCCGCTCTTTCCGATGCGGGCCTCGCCCCCGAACAAACCGGCTACATCAATGCACACGGCACCGCGACGCTCGCCAACGATGCGGCTGAGACTACGGCGATCCGCAAAGTCTTTGGCCGGCACGCGGACCGGCTGGCGGTGAGTTCAACGAAATCGATGCACGGCCACGCGCTCGGTGCGGCGGGCGCGATCGAAGCAGCGGCTACTCTGCTCGCACTGCGCCACGGCATCCTGCCGCCCACCGCCAACTTCACTGAACCCGATCCGGCTTGCGATCTCGACGTAATTCCAAATACCGCGCGTGCGGCCGCCGTCGAATTCGCGCTGTCGAATTCCTTCGCATTCGGCGGATTGAATGCCGTGCTGGCCATTCGCCGCCCGGAAACTTAAACGCTCCCGTCGCATCCAACTAGTGGGAGGCCTTTATGGCTGAGGAAGACATCAGCGTAACCACGGTTGACGAGCTCTCCCAAGTAGCTCATGCCCACGATCGCACGCGGAAGCTCAGCGAATACAGTCCCACCAATATGCCGCTGTCCGCTTCCGAAATCGAACAGGACGAAGCCCGCGACACCAAGCATTGCGGGTGGGCGCCGCGCACCACGGAAAATATCGGGGACTTAGCGCCTCTTCCAGAGCACACCGCAGCGGCCTGAGGGGCCCGGAATCATCGGCCGGCTGAACCCTCCGCGTTACACTGAAACTACGTGGAAGAAGAGGTCTTAGGAAAAGCTTATGACGGCCGGTTGATGCGCCGTCTCCTTACCTACGTTCGGCCTTATAAGCTGCCGATTGTAATTGCGCTCCTATTTCTGCTCATCAACTCGATGCTTCAGGCGATCGGGCCGCTGCTCACCGCTCTGGCAGTGGACCGCTACCTGACGCCGTCCGGGAAAGTCACCCATACCATTCTCGATCCGTTTCTGTCTCACAACCCCGGGACCGGTCTGCTCCAAATCTCGTTCCTTTATATGCTGGCCATCCTGTTCGGAATGGTGTGCGACTTCGGCGAGCAATACATCATGCAGTGGGTCGGCCAAAAGGCCATGTTCGATCTGCGCCGCGAGATCATGGCCCAGCTCCAGAGGCTCGATCTTTCTTACTACGACCACAACCCCGTCGGCCGCATGGTCACGCGCATCACCACCGATGTCGACGCGCTGAACGAGCTGTTCTCTTCCGGGCTGATCATGATCCTCGGCGACGTGCTGATGCTCAGCTTTGTGGTGGTCGCGATGCTCGAATTAAGCCCCGGTATGACGGCGTTCCTGCTCGGCGTAATGCCTCTGGTGGTGGTGGTCACGATGCACTTCCGCCGCGTGGTGCAAAAAAGCTACCGCACAATTCGCGTGGCTATCGCGCGCATTAATTCTTATTTGCAGGAGCATATCAGCGGCATAGCCGTATTGCAGCTTTTCAATGGCGAAGCGCGCAGCCGCCGCGAGTTTGAAAAGATCAACCGCGATCACATGGAAGCCTACAAGGACACCATCCTGGCGTACGGCTGGTTTTATCCGGTGGCTGAATTCCTCGGCAT
>Ga0335074_10005460_pt1 | contig 17577 bp, 7 predicted proteins | sample Lox_Sample_23_FD_206715 | JGI IMG/M metagenome (GOLD analysis project Ga0335074, IMG submission 206715) | Soil microbial communities from Loxahatchee National Wildlife Refuge, Florida, United States - Lox_Sample_2.3 | ecosystem: Environmental > Terrestrial > Soil > Wetlands | place: USA: Florida... | reverse complement strand
CTCGCTGCCATGGGAGATCACGACCTTGCCCAGCTCTATGTTGACCTCGACGCACAGAATGAAACCAAGGAGGGAGTAGTCGTCGATGTCCGCAACAACAACGGCGGTTATGTAAACGGGCGTGTGATTGATGTGTTTGCGCGTCGAAACTACCTCTTGATGACGCCTCGCGATGGCTCGGAAATGCCCAGCCGGCAAGCGCTCGGACAGCGGGCGCTGGGCCTGCCGACAATCCTGGTGACGAATGAGTCGACGCTTTCCGATGGTGAGGACTTCACAGAAGGCTATCGCGCTCTCGGTCTTGGCAAAGTGGTTGGGACGCCTACGGCGGGCTGGATTATCTTTACGGGAGCGCAACGGCTAATCGATGGCTCGAGCGTACGTGTGCCGGGCGACCGCATCCGCGATATGAAGGGCGATGACATGGAGATGCATCCCCGGCCGGTGGACGTCGAAATTCTCGAGCCGCTGGGGCAAACGGAATCGGGAGACGATGCTCAGCTGAAAAAGGCGGTCGAAGTGCTAATGGAACAGGTGAAATAAGCCGACGCATCTTGACTGGATGGCAGACTTGCGCAAACGATGGACTCCGATTGGCGCTATAGGAGTTTCTCGGCCGCTGTCAGTTTTCAGTAGGCTTTGTGATGTGGTCGATGACCAGGTTTGGAACGGGCTCGCGCACCGCATCGAGTTTCAGCCCCATCTGTTCCTGCACCGCGGTGAAGATCGAAGGCCAGCCATCGGGATCGTTCGCGGACCAGTCGCGGCCGAATTGGAGCGTGTAGTTGTACGTGCCGGTGAGACCGGTCTTGTCGACAACGGGCGCTTCCACCATCGAACTTAGCGCGCCGGCGATGGCTCTCATCGAAGCGTTGGTCCCAACGAACTCAAGTCCATGCCGTGAACCATGGGCCTGCACGTCAGCCGGTGGCGGCGTCGCTGGCGCCTGGCCGTCCGGCGGCCGGGGCACAGGCTGCATCTTCACTCCGCCCTTTGCCACAAGCAGGTTATAGATGGAGCTGTTGCGAGTTTCGAGGTGTGTCTTCAGTCCCAGGCGCTCGGCGAGAAGTACACGGATTGCATTGCGCTTTTCCAGCCGCACCTCATTATCCGTGAGCTTGGCCAGCCTGGCATCCGTGGCTTCGTCCGAGCGCGCGCTGATGTCATAAAAAGTGTTTGCGACCCAGTCCGGCGCGCCCACAACCGGGGCATCGAAGCCGTAAGCGATCTGGATAAGCACCTTGATGGGAAGGTTCGTCGCTTCGAAACGGCTGGAGCGCGGCGGGCTCGACACCGATACGTGGAAATTGGCGTCCGGTGGCGGCGCAAGGCGAATGACCGCGACGTCAAAGGTTAGCGTCGGCTTGTAGTTCGGTTCCTCAATGATCGGTGTCTGAGCGAACGCGCAAAGACCCGTCGCAAAGACGAGCAGAACCGCGAGCACACCGAGATGTCTCTGAATGCGGAGCATGGGCGTGGAACTCCTTGTTTGAATCATACGAGCGCGTAGGGAGCGCGGTTCCAGCTTTTGGCGGAAAGAACCGTTTTCGTGCTTCTCTGCTGTGAAGAGTGTCTGGTGGATGACCTGCGCTTCCGTGTATCGTCTAAGCTACAGTTTTCAGCCTTCCAGATCTCACTCCTGTAGCCGATCGGACGGATTCATGACATCGTGCGCTGCTGCTTTCACCCGGCATAAACCCGGTCTGAAATGGATGCCGATACTTTTCTGTTTCATGGCCCTTTTTATCGCTGTAGGTGCAAGCCGGGCACAGGCTCCGGCGGCGAAGGGGATCGACGATACATGGCAGGGAACGCTGCACCTTCCCCAAAGAGATCTCCGCATCGTGCTGAAGGTATCGCGCGGAGCGGACGGGGTCCTGGCGGGAACGATGTATTCCATCGACCAGGGCGGACAGCCCATGAAGACTTCGTCGATCAGCTTTCAGGACGGAACACTGAAGGTTGCGATTCAGATGTTGGATATGACGTACGAGGGCAAGCTGGCCGCTGACGGGAGGTCGATAGCGGGCACGTTTACCCAGGGCGACCATCCTATCCCGCTTGTCCTGGAACGCGCTACGCCCGAAACCGCATGGGCCATTCCGGAAGCACCCAAACCGATCCCGCCGATGCCTGCGGACGCGAAGCCCGTCTTTGAGGTGGCGACAATTAAGCCAAGCGCTCCGGATGAACAGGGCAAGTATTTCACGGTGCGCGGAGATCGATTTGTAACCGCCAATACGACTTTGTTGGATCTGATCAAGTTTGCCTATGGCGTGCAGGACAAACAGGTGGCGAACCTTCCGGACTGGGCCACGAGCCAGAAGTACGATCTGGACGGCAAGCCGGACATTCCCGGAATGCCGGATCCAGACCAGCTTCGACACATGGTGCAGTTGATTCTCGCGGACCGCTTCCAGCTGAAGTTCCACGAAGAGAAAAAGGACATGTCGGCGTACGTGCTTTCGGTCGCCAAGGGCGGCGAGAAGATGGAGAAGGCCGCTCCTGATTCAGGATCGCTCCCGGGACTGTTCTTCCGCGGTCTGGGGGTGCTGACGGTGCGCAACGCGACAATGCAGGACTTCTGCCAGTTGATGCAGTCTGCAGTGCTGGACCGTCCGGTGGTGGATGAGACGGGACTGCAGGGCCGGTATAACTTCCTGCTGAAATGGACGCCGGATGAGTCACAGTTCGGTGGCCTTGGAGTTAAGGTGCCTCCGCCGAGCGACGCGGCCGATGCGCCGCCGCCTCTATATACCGCGATTACCGAGCAGATCGGGTTGAAGCTTGAGGCAGGGAAGGCCTCGGTTCGGGTGCTGGTGGTGGATCACGTCGATCAGCCGTCGGCCAACTAGGCAGCGACGGATGAGCCGTGCCGACATAACCAAGGCCCGGAGGATCGATCGCGTTGAATATCTTCCGGAAATTGAACCTGAATCTGCGGCAGAACGTATTAAGAGGAAATGAACGGAGGTTCTGGTTTGTCCGGACACTGGCGCGTTGGGGTGAGGGCTGCTTGCGTCTGTCTTATCGCCGCGCAAACGATTTGGGCTGCGGAGTATCACGGACGCGTGCGCTATGGCGGCGTGCCGGTTCCGGGTGCAACCGTCACTCTGACCCAAGGTTCGACGGAGCTGACGAGCGTTACGGATTCGCAGGGACTGTATGAATTTCCCAACATTGCGGAAGGGAGCTGGAAAATTGACATTGAGCTGCGTGGCTTCACGCCGACGCACGGCTCAGTAACAATTGGCGCGGACAATGAACAGGGCGAATGGATGCTCCAGATGCTGGGCCTGAAGGATCTCCTCGCGATGGCACAGACGGAGCCGGCCACAACAACTCCCCTGCAGGCCCGAAATAAAGAGCAACCGAAGCCGAGCGAAAAGAGCGAGAAGCCGGAGGAATCCGTGCCGCAGCCACCTCAGCCGAGTGAGGATGCCGACCGCGCGGCAGACGGCTTGCTGATCAACGGCAGCGAGAACAACGCTGCCACGTCTCAGTATTCGCTGTCACCGGCGATCGGCAATCATCGACCTGGAACGAGGGCGCTGTACAACGGGAGCTTCGGTGTGTTTGCGGAGAACTCTATCTTCGATGCAAAGCCATATTCCCTCACCGGACTCGTGCTGCCGAAGGACAACTACAACAGAATTACGATGGTTGCGACCGTTGGTGGGCCGATACGCATTCCGCCTCTCTTCTATCACGGCCCCAACTTCTTCGTTGCCTATCAATGGACGCGCAATGGCAGCGCGAGCACCGGCAGCGGTCTGATGCCTACGCAGGCGGAACGCGATGGAGATCTCAGTGGCCTCCAGAATGCACAAGGCCAGCCGGTCATTTACAACCCGGCGACGGGTCTCCCTTTCACGGGCCCGATTCCTGTGAGCCCGCAGGCGCAGGCCCTGCTCGCCTTATATCCGCTGCCCAATATCGCGGGAAACACCCGATACAACTACGAAGCGTCACTGTTGAGTAACACGCATCAGGATGCCCTGCAGTCGCGCATGGATAAGACCGTCAGCCACCGCGATTCGCTGTATGGTGGTTTTGGATTTGAAAGTATTCGCGCAAACAGCGAGAATTTGTTTGGTTTCGTCGACACGACCGACACCCTTGGGCTCGAAGCAAATGCCAACTGGCAACATCGCTTCGAGCGGGGAATCTTCGCGACCCTGGGATATCGGTTCACTCGGCTGCGTACACAGCTGCAGCCGCAGTTCGCGTACCTGAACAATATCTCCGGCGATGCTGGAATCACGGGCAACGATCAGGATCCGCGGGAATGGGGACCGCCGGCGCTTGCATTCTCCAGTGGAATTGCCGGTATGGCGGATGGAAACAGCGAGTTCAACCGCAATCGCACGGATCAGGGCACGTTGCGGCTTTCGATGACGCGCGGCCGGCATACCATCCTCGCCGGTGGCGACTTTCGCAGGCAGGAGTACAACCAGTTGCAGCAGCAGAATCCGCGCGGCAATTTCACCTTCACCGGCGCGGCCACCTCTGCCGATGGCACCGCGTCCGGGACGAGCGGATCGGATTTCGCTGACTTCCTGCTAGGACTCCCCGATACGAGTGGGCTTGCCTATGGGAATGCAGATAAGTATCTGCGGCAGACGGCGACTGACGCCTACATAAACGACGACTGGCGGTTGCGTCCGGAGTTGACGATTAACGCCGGCCTGCGCTGGGAGTATGGCGCTCCCATCACCGAATTGAAGGGGCGGCTGGTGAATCTTGACCTAACACCGGACTTCACAGCAGCGGCACCGGTTCTGGGCAGCGCACCAAAGGGACCGCTGACCGGCGAAAACTATCCAAGCTCGCTCGTTCGTGGCGACCTGCATGGCATCGAGCCACGCATCGCGGTATCGTGGCGCCCCATTCCCGCATCGACGCTCGTCGTTCGCGCAGGTTACGGAATCTACGATGACACCTCAATCTATCTAGCGGCCGCGGAGACTATGTCACAGCAGGCCCCGCTCTCCAACAGCTTGAATGTGCAGCGAAGCGCGACCTGTCCACTTACCCTTGCAAATGGATTCATCAATTGTGCGGGTACGACCGCCGACAACTTCGCGGTGGATCCCAACCTCAAGGTCGGCTATGTGCAGACCTGGCAGCTCTCCGCACAGCGCGATCTTCCCGCCGCCCTGGTGATGACGGCCACCTATCTTGGTACGAAGGGCACACACGGCACGCAGGAATTCTTGCCGAACACCTACCCCGTCGGCACGACGAATCCGTGCCCGCTATGCCCTGTCGGCTTCATCTATAGGACTTCGGGCGGCAATCTGGAGCGTGAGGCTGGAGAGTTGCAACTGCGTCGAAGACTGCGGGCTGGATTGACAGCGACCCTCGACTACACATTCGCGAAGTCGGTCGACGATGACGCACAGGTGGGGGGCCAGGGCCATGTCGCGGCGAACTCGGCGACGGCAATCTCGTCCAGCTCCAGCTCGAACGCGGCTGCAGGCAATGCGATCGTCGCCCAGAATTGGCTGAATCTCCGCGCGGAACGCAGCCTTTCCAGTTTTGATCAGCGTCATCTACTGAACGCCACTGTGCAGTACACGACAGGCATGGGAAAGGGCGGCGGAACACTTTTGAGCGGCTGGCGCGGACGCGCATTCAAAGAGTGGACGGTGCTGGCGCAGGTGACTGCAGGTTCTGGGCTTCCGGAGACGCCGGTCTACCTGGAGCCCGTGCCCGGCACCGGTGTTACCGGGACGATCCGTCCCAACCGCACCAGCGCACCTTTATATACCGCGACAGACGGATACTTCCTTAATAGCGCGGCTTATACTCCGCCGGTGAGCGGACAATGGGGAAGTGCGGGACGCAACTCGATCCGAGGTCCGGCGACATTCACGACGAATGCGGCACTCGCACGCACGTTGCAACTGCATGGCAACTATAGCCTCGACCTGCGGCTCGAGGCGGACAACTTTCTGAATCACGCAACTTTCACAGCCTGGAACACGATCACGAACAGTACCACCTTCGGTTTGCCGACATCGGTGAACTCTATGAGAAATGTTCAACTAAGCGGGAGGTTTCGGTTCTGATGAGACGCCGTCGACCTTCGCCGCTGCTTGCCTGGACCACACTGATGATCGTCGCGCCTGTATTGTCAGCGCAACAGATCGGCAGTAACGAGCCGCAGCGAGACAGCGATGGAACATACAAGCTGAGCGTCACCTCTCAGCTCGTCGTCGAGACCGTGGTTGCGAAAGATAAGCAGGGACACTTCATCAATGGCCTGTCTGCAAACGATTTCTCCATCACAGAAGACGGAGTTCCGCAGAAGATACGTTTTTGTGAGCACGAGACATTGCCCACCGACGCGGAACCGCTTCCTCCTTTGCAGGATGAAGACGAGAACATCACCATCTACAAGCATCTGACCAGGACGACCATCGCCCCGGAAGATACGGCGCGAGATACCGGGAAGAGCCGCTATCAAGGACACAGACTGATTGCTCTGTACTTCGATATGACGACCATGCCGCCCGAGGATCAACTGCGCGCGATCACAGCCGCCGAAACCTTCATTCGGAAGCAAATGACGGCAGCCGATTTGATCTCGATCATGCGCTATCAGGGCGGTTCGGTAGATGTGCTCCAGGACTTTTCCGCGGATCGCAACCGGCTGTTAAGCATTCTGCAGACAATGCTCGTCGGCGAGGGACAGGGTGAGCAGGACTCGATCGATGATGCCAGCAGCGCCGACACGGGCGCGGCCTTTGGGCAGGACGACAGCGAATTCAATGTGTTCAACAATGACCGGCAGCTCTCCGCTCTGCAGACTGCGGCGCAGATGATGGCGAGCATGAATGAAAAGAAATCGCTGATCTACTTCGCCAGCGGAATGCGGCTGCATGGGATCGATAACCAGGCGCAACTGCACGCGACGGTGGATGCAGCGATCCGTGCGGGCGTGACCTTCTGGCCGGTGGATGCGCGTGGCCTTGTAGCGAATGCTCCACTCGGCGATGCGACGCAGGGCTCGCCCGGCGGTCAGGCGATGTACACGGGAGCATCTGCGCAGGCAGTGACCACCAACTTTCAGCAATCACAGGACACGCTCTATTCGCTGGCAGCGGACACCGGAGGCAAGGCGCTGCTGGACAACAACGATTTGACGCGAGGAATTACTCAGGCTCAGCGCGCGGTTACGGACTATTACGTCATCGGCTATTACACAACGAATACGGCCAAGAACGGCCACTTCCGGAAGATAAAGCTGACGCTTAACGGCGATACAGCCGCCTCGCTGGATTACCGCCAAGGCTACTACGCCAACAAAGATTTTTCGCACTTCAACGAGGCAGATAAGGAGAGACAGCTCGAGGACGCCTTGATGCTGGGCGATCCCATCACTGACCTCACAATTTCGATGGAAATTAATTACTTTCAGCTGAATCGAGCTGAGTACTACGTGCCGCTGGTTGTGAAGATTCCGGGGCGCGAACTTGCGCTGGCAAAGAAGATGGGATCGGAGCACACGCTGATCGACTTCGTCTGCGAGATCAAGGACGACTTTGGCGGCACAACGGTAAGCAACATCCGCGACAGCGTCAACGTTAAGTTGAGCGACCAGACAGCGGCTCAGTTGGCGCATCAGCCCATTGAGTATGATGCCGGCGTAACCTTGCTGCCAGGGCACTACACCATCAAGTTCCTCGCGCGTGATGACGAAACGGGACGCATCGGTACATTCCAGACATCCTTTTCTATTCCCAACCTCAACAAGGTGACTACCGAGATTCCCATCAGCTCGGTCGTGTTGAGCAGTCAGCGCTTGAACACGGGGGACGCCCTGTATAACGCCACGCGGGGAAAGCAGGCGGCTAAGAATGACGCAGCGAATCCACTGGTGCAGGCAGACCAGAAGCTTATTCCCAGTGTGACCCGGGTGTTCAAAGCCGACAAAGATCTTTACGTATTCCTGCAGGCTTACACGACGCCGTCCGAGCAAGCCCCTTCCGTGCCGCCAACCACAGAGACGAAGCCGCTTGTAGGCTACGTGAGCTTATATTCGAACGGCACTCTTGCGTTCACTTCCAAGCCGCTTGCCGTGACTCCGCTGGCGAACACTCGACTGGGGATTACTCCATTCCTCTTTACTCTGCCGCTGGGAACGCTGAAGGAAGGCAACTACAGGTGCCAGGTCACATTGCTCGATCCCGGGCAGCATAAGGTGGCTTTTTGGCAGGGGCCTCTGCGAGTTATTCCATAAAACGCCACCTCTAGTTCGCATCTCGCCACTGCGGTTTCCCGCGGTCGCGAATATTTCTCGTCTCGGCTCGGTCGCGATCGAAGAACGTCATATCCATATCTGCACTCGGCGGTAAGGGCACCCTTCCAAGGGTGGCTAGGTTGGTAGTTCCCGCACGTTTGCGCTTTGGTCACAAGTCATTTACGAAGCAGCTCCGGCCGTTGAAATCGGCGACCAATTTCTCGCATTTCAATATATGAAAATAACATTCCTATATTTGGCATCAAATTGTTTTTCGCGGTAGTATCAGCGGGTTGTTATCTGCCATGTCGGACACCCGGTGAAAGAATCCATGTACTCCGCCTACCGCCTTCTGCTCGCCCTTTTGTTAGCCACCACCGCGGCTTCGGCCCAACTCTACGTATCGCCCCGAGGCAACGACCAGAACCCCGGCACGGCAGCTCGGCCAGTCCTCACCATTCAGCACGCATTAATCCTCAGCCGCCGCCTGAATGACCACCACATTATCCTTCGGGGAGGAACCTACAGGCTCGTGACGCCAATTCACATTTCTGCGGCCGACGCAGGCGTCGCGTTGATCGCTGCTTCCGGCGAGCACCCCATCATCAGCGGAGCGGTCCGCGTAATACAATGGCACGAAGTCGACTCCAGCAAGCATCTTTGGGCGGCGTCCGTGCCTGCGTCCGTCGTGAACTCGCGACAGCTGTATGTGAATGGCGTTCGAGCGACCCGCACGCGCGGCCGGGTCCCCGCCCAGCTCACAGAGACGCCAACGGGATATATCGCTGCCAACCTCGCAATGTCGGCATGGAGAAATCCATCGGATATGGAGTTCGTCTACACCGGCGGCAACAGCATCTGGTCCGAGCACTCTGAAGGGCTCGGCTCGTGGACTGAGCCACGCTGCCCGATCGAGTCTATTAACGGCGCCTCAATCACAATGGCGCAGCCCTGCTGGAACAACTCGACAAAGCGCGTCATGCTTCCTAACGGTGCGCGCACGGCCAATCTCGTTGGCCCGATGAGCGTCGGCAAGCGCCCGGAATATGTGGAGAACGCATTCGAGTTGCTCGGCACGCCGGGCGAGTTCTATCTCGACCGACCCAGCCACACGATCTACTACGTACCGCGCAAGGGAGAGGACCTCAAGACCGCAGATGTGGAACTTCCAGTTCTTGAAACTCTGATCGATGGCGACGGTACTGCGGCTGCGCCGATCGACAACATTCTGTTCTCCGGCATCCAGTTTTCATACGCGACGTGGCTTGCCCCCAATGGTCCGGATGGCTTTTCAGAGATTCAAGCCAACTACCAGGTCACGGGTCCGGATGGATACTCACGACAGGGGCTATGCCATCTTGTTCCCGATGGTGCGTGCCCGTACGGCGCATGGACACAAGCGCATGGCAACATCAGTCTGTCCTTCGCGCATCACGTACAGTTTCTGAATGACGACTTTATCCATCTCGGCGCAGCTGCGCTCACGCTCGGGGATGGCGCACAAAACGACACCGTTGAGGGATGCATATTTACTGACGTCTCCGGGAATGGTGTTCAACTCGGTGGTGTAGATACGCCGCTCGCTCCCATCGACGAGTTCACCTCTGCCAACCGCATCGAAGACAACCTGTTCCGAAATGTAGGGGCTGAATTTCGCGGCGGAATTCCGATTGTGGTTGGATATGCGCGCAATACCGTGATCGCGCACAACCAGATCGATCACATTCCTTATGCCGCAATTTCAATGGGGTGGGGCGGCTGGCCTGACAAGATCAAGCAAGCCGGCCAGGCCAACAATTCAACCGGGAACGTCATCCGCGATAATCTCATTCACGATCTGATGATCGATCTCTCCGATGGCGGCGGGATATACACGCAGGGCCTAACCGGAAAGAACTTAGCCGACGGTGAAAAGATCACTGGCAATGTTATTTACGACCAGTTCAGCTCCGGCCACGAGATTTACACCGACAACGGCTCCTCCATGATTACCGTCAGTGGCAATGTAATGTTCGATACCGACCACGACAACTGGGGCAGCCGCCATCGCGACTACTACGATGGACAGGACGGAACGAACTTCGATCCGCTCGCGATCGAGAACAATTACTGGCAGCAGGGCGATGCAGATTCCTCAACGGGAAACGTCACTGTGAGCGGAAATCACCTCATCGCTTCGCTCGATGAGGTTCCGCGGCCCCTCCTCGCGAACGCCGGCCTGACGCCGCAATACAAACTGGCGCTCGAGCGAAGATTCGATGCCCTTGTCCCTCCGCGAGCTCCCGCGGCCCCGGCGCGCGTTGCCGCAGCTCCAGGCAATGGCTTCGCAGTAGTTACCTTCAGCCCGCCGGTGGACACCGGAAACTCGCCGGTGCGATCGTATGCCGTCGTCGCATCGACGGGAGCAACTGCGACTATTTCTGCCGATGACTTTTCGAAGTTGTCGTACCTGCGCGTTTCCGGTCTCTCCAACGGACAGCCAGTCACGTTTACTGTCCGCGCCATCAACGCTGCCGGAACGAGCATAGCTTCGCTCCCATCATTTCCGATTACGCCATCGGATCGGAAGGTACAACCACTCCCGCCTCCGTCCGGTGTGTCGGTTCACCCCGGCGGCAACGGAGAGGTGAGCATCCACTTTCAGAGCCCGGCAGTTGACCATCCTGGCATCGATGAATCTCCCATCACTTCGTATGTCGTTACGATCGAGCCAAGTGGACGCAAAGTGATTTTGACCGGGCGAAACATCATCACGCTGGCCGATGGAAAGCATACGACCTTCAAGGTCATCTCGGGCCTCAAGCGCGGCACATACACCTTCAGCCTCGCTGCAGTAAACGAAGCGGGAGAAGGCGCCGCAGCCATTACGGAACCAGTCACAGTTCCATAAATATACGGAGCCACCTGAGCTTTGGGTGGTCAGCGACGTGGCGGATCTCGCTTGAAAACCGCCGTTTACCGCGCTGGCGGCTGGTGTTTGCCAGCGCCGGCGTTCGACCCCTTGAAACGAAACCCATCTCTCTCTCGATAGCAACAGCATCCATCGTTAGCTACTCAATCCACGGCTGTTGCATGTATCAAAACCAACCCTCCACATGTTGAAACCGAATTTGACAATTGTACGCAGTTTGAACTAATGTTTGGCGCCAATAACGGAGCGCTCCATTTCAGTGGCTCCAGAAACTGGCCGACTCACAACCGGAACGTCCCGGACGGTGCCAGCAGAGTGCAACAACGCTTTCTGAGGTTTTTGAGGAGGGTTATCTCATGCGCAGTTTTGTCAGCCTGCCAGCGGGGATTCATTCAAATGCGCGCAATGCGCTGATCGTTGCGGTGTTTTCTCTGGGGCTCTGCTTGAGCGCCCTCGCGCAGAGCGGTGCCGGTGCGATTCAAGGCACGGTAATGGATCCCACGGGAGCCGTCATACCCGGCGCGGCAGTTCACGTGGTCAATAAGGGCACAGGCGTGGCCTTGGACACAAAGGCCAATGGTGTCGGGTTCTACCAGGTTCCGGGTCTGAACACTGGGACCTATACGGTGTCGGTGAGCGCGCCGAATATGCAGACTAGCCAGCGAACGGTCGATCTCCTGGTCGCTCAGACAGCCGTCATCAACGCCACGCTAACACCGGGTTCCACATCGCAGAAGGTCGAGGTGAATGCGAATGCGGTCCAACTCGTCACCACCGACAAGGGCACTATCTCCTACACGCTGGAAAACCAGAGGATCAATCAGCTCCCGATGAACGGGCGCAACATCATCAGCCTCGTGAACGAGACGACGCCGGGATTGGAAAGCTGCCCGGAGTCCAGTTCATGCGTCAACGGCCAGTCGGGTCCCGCGCTGGAGTATGAAACGGATGGCGTCACGCTGGCCAACCGTGAGTTCGGCGGTGTGCATGAAGGATTCACGCAGATGGTCGATCCGGATGCGGTGCAGGAGGTGCGGGTGGAGGACCAGTCCTCCGGCGCTCAATATGCGGCGCCCGCGACTGTCATCCTGAATACCAAGTCGGGTACAAACCAACTGCATGGCTCGCTGTTTGAAACCGCTCGCAACAACGCCTTCGGTATCGCCCGCAACAGATCAAACCCGGCCAACTACGCCGCGCCCCAATACATTCGTAACGAGTTCGGTGTTTCGGTCGGTGGCCCCATTGTGATTCCGCATCTCTACAACGGAAAGGGAAAGTCTTTCTTCTTCTTCGCCTACGAGCGCTACTCTCTAGCCCAAAGCGTCTCCCAGAACGAGACTGTTCCGACAGTCGCGATGCGCAACGGCGATTTCAGCGGTCTGATCAACAGCTCCGGTGTGCTGCAGCAGCTTTATGATCCCGCGACCACGGCGCCCTCAACCAACTGCAACGGCACTGGCGCCGCCAACTCGGCCTGCCGCGCACCCTTCCAGAACAACCAGATCCCGATGACGCGTGAATCTCCGACGACAGCGGTGCTTAACGCAATGACACCTCTTCCAACCAATGCGAAAGATCCTCTGGTCGGGTCCAACCTGAGCGGTCTTGTTCGCGAACTTCAGGTGCAGCCGCAGATCACCTTCCGCCTGGATCAAGTCTTCAACCAAAGCAATCGTGCGTATCTGCGCTACACGCAAAACCTCTCTACCAGCATCACTCCGCGCAACGACCCCGAGGATGAATCGTACACGCTGCCGGCCACTACCAAGAGTGGCATCGTCATTCCGGCAGGAGCCAGCGGCATCGCCTACGATCCGGACGCGCTGTTTGCCACCGCGCTCGGCTTCGATCATGTCTTCTCGCCGACGTTCTTCTCCGAGACCATCTACAGCATGCAGTGGACCGGCGAGCAGAACTACGCCGGTGGCAGTCCGTTTACAGACTTCGAATCCGAGTTGGGATTGCCGAATAACTTCGGCGAGCAGGGGTTCCCTTACATCGACAACATCTTCCAGCAGATGGATGGCACGCAGTTCCAGTACGGAATGACGTCGACAACGTATCAGCTCGACGAGAACCTGACCAAGACACTCGGTCATCACCAGTTCCTGTTCGGCGGCCGCTACCGTTTCGAGCACTTCGGTTCACGTCCCGACGAGATCAAGGACGAGGTTGAGTTCGGCGGCAACGACACAGCGCTGCTGAATCAATCCACCTACACGAATTCATCGCCGAGCGGCACCACCAACACCGGTCAGCTGAATGCCGATGAGTTCCTGGGTGGCGCCTCAGTCTATAGCGTGAACCTGGAGCCGCCGTATCAACACCTGCATGACATGGAGACCGATCTCTATTTCCAGGACAACTACCGCCTTCGCCCCAACCTGACGGTGAACCTCGGCCTTCGCTATGAGGCACACCCGGCCATCTGGGAAGGGCAGGGGGCGATGATGGGCTTCGACCTGAAAAACGATGCCATCGTCACCTCCGCACCAACCTCCAAGCTCATCGCGGAGGGCCTCACCACGCAGGCCATCATCAACAACGACGAGTTGGACGGCGCGAAGTTTGAAACTCCTGAAGAGGCCAATCTGCCGCCAATGCTGGTGAACAGTTACGACTTCACATGGGGTCCCCGTCTGGGAGTGGCCTGGCAGCCATTCGAGGGCAGCAAGTGGGGCACCGTGCTGCGCGGCGGCGCCGGCCGCTACATTTACCCCATTCCAATTCGCGAAGCCTATCGCGAGGTCAACCGGAACAATCCCTTTACCGCGGGATATTCGGTCAACTACAACAGCGTCAACTATACCCCTCGCAACAGCTATCAGCTGCTCTCTGCGCCCAACAGTTCTCTGGATTACACCTATGCCACCACGCTGGCGGGAGGAGGAACGCCCATCATGGGCGTCAACACCTCGGCGGCGATCAACAGTAACAGCGCCAACGCGATCGCTCCCGGCATCAGCATCGTGAGTATCGATCCCGTCGATCCGCCAACCTATGTGGACGAGGCGAACCTCACACTCGAGCAGCCGTTGAAGTGGAACTCCGTGCTGCAAGTCAGCTACCTCTACACCCACGCAACCAATCTCAACAACTACTTTTATTACAACGACCATCCATCCGAATTCAGCTGGGAAGTTGAAACTGGCACGAAGCCACCCTCTTCCAGCGCCATTGGACCGACTAATACCAGCACCGGAGAAGGGCCGTACGACAACGTGACCTATGGCGACGGAAGTTATCAGATCCAGAAGAGCGGCTGGTCGAACTACAACGCGCTGCAGCTCAACTATCAGCGGCTCTATCACAACGGCGTTGCATGGCAATTCATCTACGTCTTTTCCAAGTCGATGCGCACCGGCGGCGACTACGGTGGCGAGAACGCCGACGATGTCGATCCATACAGCGCCTTTGCGTACTCCGGACCGTCCTCGGTAACGTACGTGCCCCAGGGCGGGACGTATTTGACTGCTCCCAGGCTCCCGCCGCCTCCGCCATCGGGCACTCCTGCATGGGGGTATTACAAGGCACTGAATCGCTGGGAAAACTACATGGTGGATACCAATAATCCGCCCCAGCACATCCAGTTCAACGGCATTGTCGACCTGCCGTTCGGTCGCGGCAAGCGCTGGCTTGGCGGCGTGAGCAAGGGCTTGAACGAGCTGCTTGGCGGCTGGCAGGTCGCAGGCGCCGGCAATATCGTAGAGAAGGACTTCCAGATCACCACGACGAACTGGGGGCCGACGAATCCGTTGAAGGTCTACGAGCATAGTGCCCCGATCACGGACTGCCGCAGCGGCGTCTGTCTGAAGGGCTATGAGTGGTTCAACGGCTATCTCGCGCCTACCGTGGTCAATGGCAATCCCTGTTCGGCTGGCCTGCCGAACGTCCAGGGACTGCCAGCCAGCTGGGCCCCCTATCAATCACCGATCGACACGATATGCAGTCCCCCCTCGGGCGGCAAGGCAGTGGTAGACAAGTACTTCGGTGACAATGATGTCGCTGTCACTGGAGTAGCCGGGCAGGCCGCGGCCAGCCCTATTGGTTACGGCGTCATCCCGGCCGAGAACGACAACGGACCTTCAGAAGGCGCGATTGACGTGACCAATCCCTTCGGCCACACGGTAATCAATGGGCCGTTCAACTGGGATGCCGATGCTTCGCTGTTCAAAGTCTTTCCGATTACCGCAAGAGTGCTGCTGCGGCTGAACGTAGATGCCTTCAACGTCTTCAACCACCAGGGCCTTCCTACGCCAAACGCCACCGACGGAACGGTCTGCATCACCCCGGGAGGTCTGGGCTGTTCTTCGGCCAACACCGCTCGGCAGTTGCAGCTTACCGCGCGGTTGACGTTCTAAAGCATTTCTTCGACGCAGATTTCCGAAAGGGTTTCCGCTCGTTCCCGGGAACGGCGGAATTCTCTAAGGTCGAAGTTGTGTTTTGAAGGAGCGCTTCCGCGGGCGCGTCCGCTTGAGCAGAAATCGCATCATTCAAGTGCGAGATTTCGTTTCATAGACTTATGTAGGTGGCGGTGGATGCAGTCGGCAGCGAACTCGTCTCAGCCGGGGTTTCCCTGGTATCAGGGAATTTTACAGGGAATCGCGCGGAGCCTACGACGGCACAATGTGGGTTTTGCCACGGAGATGCGAAGGTTTTACGAAGAACCGACTGTTCCCAGCAGGGAATTAATTTAGGTGAATCAGGGAAAGAGACCGGCCGTGCAGCGATTGCTCAGTATCGGCAATCAGGCTCCGATCAGATAGCCCAAGGAATGCAATTGCAAGAAGTACAGATAATAGGCAAAGAGCAGGAAAAGAGCTATCGACTCGAGATCATCGAGAATCCGGAACAGCGGCGGACGCAAGTCACCGACGCATGCAGCTGGATAACTTGTCAATTCGAATATCACAGATGTATGGCGAAGGAGACCTATGCAAAAGATAAGCCGACAGGTGTAATCCGATTGAATCGGCGATGGCTCTCTGAATTCTTGTAGGACGCCTCCCGTCCTGCACTTTCTCTCTCTTCCACTTCGGACTAGAACTTTGCGAACGGTGGGATCGGGGTGGATGCACGTTCACCGATATCTGGGACAATTGGTTGATAGCTGAACACAGTGCTCCGAAAGTTGTAGCAAGGTCTCGAGTCTGGGGTAATCATTTTTCATCGTGAACCGATTACGTTTGTATGTATCCCAAAGTCGTACCCGCACGTCGGAGACAGAGGTCAAGGCTAAAAAGCGTCGAAGCGAAGTCGTGTGCGCCTCTCCGCCTTAGCCACCCAAAGTTTCGTCCACGACCGTTGCTGCTCGACGTTGGGATGGGATGGCACCGTCATCCACGACATTCTAATCAACCGCAGAGGGAGTCTCATGCAGAGTCACATTCTCCTAATCGCTCCAACATTGCCATCGGCGACATTCATTCGGGCGCTAAATCATAAGCTGAACCTCGCATGTACACATGCAGCCTGTTTTCGACATGCACTGGAACACATGCAAAAAAGAGACTTTGCAATTCTATTGATCGACAAGCATCTAGCTTCAGAAGAACCTCTCGCGTCCGAGGCGCTCTTTGCGAGAGTAGGGATGGCCCAAGTGCTGGAATTGGACTTTAAGCGGTTGAATGAGAATCGCGCCCTCATAGAAACGCGTGCCGCGATCAACAGGGGTGTGCATTATCAGTGGCGTGCCTATGAACAGGCCAGAGAGCGTTTAGCAGCCGAGTTACACTCTAATATTTCAGTGCTGGTCACTGAATCGGAAGTCGCGTTGCAATCGCTCAGTCGATCAGAGGCGCCAAGAGTCCGCCGAATAGCGCAACTGGCTAGCAATCTTCGAAACCAACTCGCGGCCGAGTGGTCATGAACACAAAAGGCTCTCTGCAAAAGAGGCGCACATAGTGATCTGCCCACGTTTATGACGCCGCAACCGGGCTTACCGGCTTTCCCGTTCATTCTCGCCAAGACAGTCAAAGGCGCGTATCACGTGGGGAGACAGGAGAACATCGAGCAGTCGGATGATGAAAGAGGCAAATCGTTTGCACAGTGGGCGGTGTACTCCTGAAGATGGCCGAGAACAGTACAGACACGCGCATCGGTGCCACGCAATAGCTCGAAATCGTGGCGCGTCCCTCGGGCGCTCGAAACGAGCCGATCCGCGCTTGCCGTTCAAGTGATTTTCGAGAACCTTCGGAGTCAAATCGTGGGGAACGGCATGGGCCAGCCTTTGCCGGAACCAACTCAAAAGTAGCAATTGATAACGGCATCTGGATCGTCCCGAGTTTAGTTCTGCCGCCCGCACCGCTGCTCGAACAACCGCTGTGCAGGATTCGCAACCAGCCGCTGCAACCTCCCCTCGCGCGTCCGTATGCGCAGCATGTTCTCCGCCGCGCTGATCAATAAATCGGGCCGC
>Ga0335074_10005459_pt1 | contig 17580 bp, 12 predicted proteins | sample Lox_Sample_23_FD_206715 | JGI IMG/M metagenome (GOLD analysis project Ga0335074, IMG submission 206715) | Soil microbial communities from Loxahatchee National Wildlife Refuge, Florida, United States - Lox_Sample_2.3 | ecosystem: Environmental > Terrestrial > Soil > Wetlands | place: USA... | reverse complement strand
CTGTTCTGCCGTTTGAATCGCCGCGCTTAGCGCCATATCTGCCAACTGGAACGGAGGCAGAGCTCCGTCTCCCCGAAAGCGACCTTGCTCCGGAAATGTTTTCACCTGTGGAGTCCAACGCCTCGCCCTATCGCACTCCCCCGAGTTCCCCGCCGGCTGGAACTTCGCTGCCTCCGCCTGGCAACTCGATACCGCCAACCCCGCCAGTTGTTGAGGCTGAAGTTCCTGAGCCGGAAAGCCTGCTTCTCTTCGGAATCGCGCTTTGCATCTCCGGCTGGCTGTTAGGCCGCATGGCGCGGGCGAATCACAAAAAGCGGCAAGACTAATCGCGCACAACGGGCACCAACGCACTAAAGCGAAGACGCCCTGTGCGCTCGCCCCGCCATGCTGGCGGTCAGTCTAAAGAAGGTGGAAAGTAACTTCGACGTTCACGTGCACGTTCACCGGTTGCCCGGCCTTGGTACCGGGCTGAAATTTCCACTGTTTCACGGCATCGATCGCTGTTTGGTCTTCTTCGGCATTCAGGCCGCTCGTTACCCGCAGGTTCGTCGCCACTCCTTCCCGTGTGACCACTGTCGAGATCTTCACCGTCCCCTCCACATAGGCCTCTTTCGAGGACGGCGAAAACGCCGGCTCGACGTAATGCACCAGTTTGGGGGGCTTCACATCGCCGCCTGGTTCGTAGACTGTCTCCGATCCACCTTCGGCCTTCGCGTCTTTCTCGCTTTTCGCTACCTGGTCGTCAGCCGCGCACAGAGCGCCCGCAAATAAAAGAGCGACACAAAGTAAACCGGTCAGCCGGTGAGAAAATTCACGCTTTGCGTTTGGATACACTTCTCCCTCCCAAAGCAAGCGAGTGTCAGAAGAGACGACGCGCCTCAGGCCGAGGTTTCAGGTATCAGCAACAAACTCGCACCCTCAAGCGGCGCCAGCCGTGGGTTCAACCAGCAGTTCCACATTCACCGAATACAAGGCCGGCTTGCCTTGGTGATCGCTTTCGAAATACACGCGCCGGCTATCGGGGGAAAACACGGGCGTTACCGAAGCCGGATGGCTCGCCCGGTGCTCGCATAAGGTCATTTCCCGTCTTACCGAGCGAAGCAAAAGGACGATCGTGGGCTGCGCCTTACTGCGGCTCGCGCCCACGAACACCGAGGCGTCTCCATTCGGCGCAAAGGCCGCGAATTGGCTGGTGGGAGCGACGCACCGCTCCGCCCCGCCCTCTGCAGCCACTTCGTGGATCTCGGAAAGCATTCCGTGGGCTCCCGGAACGTCGCGCAGAAATAGCAGCGATCTGCCGGCTGGCGACCAATAGGGATACGAGACCTGCCCCTTGGCCAGCAAAACCGGTTTGCCGGATCCGGCCAGCGACGTAAACCAGTATTCCCTGCCCTCCGGCGATTCTTCCCGCACGAACAGACAACCATCGCCACCGGGCTGCAACAGGCAAAACGGACCGGCATCTTCGGCAATCGGCTGGCCGCTATTCAAAAGCTCGAGCCGCCGACGCCGCACGATGACAAACTCGCCGCCAGGCGCGGCTGCAAAAGCGTCCACGCCCTCCGCGATGGTCCGCACTCTTCTGTTTGCCAGCGTGATTTCTTTCAACACGCCTCCGTCTCTCAAATAGAGCGCCCGCCCCTTCTCATTCAGGCACAACGACCGCGGCGCCAGCGCAGCAGTCTCGCCCAACTGGTGCGGCACGCCAGTCCGCAGATCGACCTGAAACGGCGCGGCGCGGCCGGTCCGGTCGGAGGAAAAGATCAGAAATCGGTCCTTAACCGAGACGAACCGATTGGTGGGCGCGGGCAGCCAACTGGTGCTCGACGGATTCGTCAGCCGAACCACACGCGCCTCGGTAGTTGGATCTATGAACGGAACGAACTCCCCCACGCGAGGGAGCGGCTGCACTTTCTTGCCGGTATTTGCCGTCAACCCGGCTGGTAGCAGCGCCAGCAAGGTACGCCGGGTCATGCGCTTCGTCACTATACCGAAGATGCGCGGCGAAAAGAGACTGTTGCGTTACAGACCCAGGTCGCTGTGCTCCGCCCTCGTGCTCGCGGCCGATGGAGATTTCGCCAGGTACTTGTAAGGATTGACCGGCGTGCCCCGCAGCCGCACTTCGTAGTGGATGTGCGGACCGGTCGCGCGTCCCGTTCCACCGGAGAGCGCGATCACCTGTCCGCGATGCACCTCTTCCCCAGGAATCACACGGAACTCCGACAGATGGGCGTAGTACGTTTCTATCCCGTTGCCATGATCTACAACCACCCGCTTCCCGTAGGCGCCGCTCCATGCGGCACTGGTCACCACTCCATCCGCCGTCACATGGACCGGCGTGCCAACAGCCGCCTCCAGGTCCACTCCGGTATGGAAAGTGCCTTCGCCCGAGAAGGGATCGGTCCGGCCGCCGAAGCCACTGCTCAAGGCGCCATCTACCGGCCAGAGGCTCGGCATCGCGTGATCTTGCCAGGCGTAGGCGTAGCGGTGGAAGATGCCCGAATAGGTTGCCGCTTTCAGGAAGTTGTATTCCTTTATTGATTCCTTGACGCCAGCGGGTGCGTCCGCCTGCAGGATCTCTGGCGACGGCGGCGAGGACGGGCCGCTGATTCCATAAGCGGCTGAGACTTCGGTTGCCAGCGCCTCAAGCGAGGCGATCTGCTGCGTGTGCAGCCCCGAAACTTGCTTCAATTGCTGGTAGCGGACTCGCAAGTGATCGAAATCCGTGCGGAGCTGATTGTAATGCGATACCTGCCGGCTCATGTGCCAGTAGCTGGAAGCCATTCCAAAGGTGCAGGCCGAAAGCACCAGCAAGGTAAGCACCAGATAGCTGATAGCTCGGTAGCTGATGTGTATCCGCCTGATTCGGCCGTCCACGGAATGAGCAAATTCTAAAACGAAGCACTGCTGATTCATTCCACTCCTCTGAGGCACCTACAGAGATGTACGCCCGAGGCGCGCGGTTTCGCACCGCTCCCGGACTAGTCTGATGTTAACGAATCTTCAGGCAGGGTTCGCCTGCTGGGCTCGGTTCAGGCGGCTTTTTTCACCTCCGGCGCGAGATTTTGGGCGGCCGCGGCCTCGTGGGCGTCCATTTCGAGGTTCAAATTCACGATTTGCTGGTGGGTGACCTTGGCTTCGGCGAGCAAAACGGCGTATTGGTGAAGTTCCTGGCGGCGTTTTTCGGCGGCGGCACGTCTAGCCTCGGCGGCGGCCTGGCGGGATTCGGCGGCTTCGCGGCGGCGCTGCGATTCGAAGCCAATTTCCGATCTGCGTCTTTCGGCTCTAAGCTTTAGAAGATCGGTGAGGCAGCGATGGAAGGCGCGGTCGTTGGTGGTTTGGTAACGGATGAAGAGCGAGAGCTGGCGCTGCTGCTCGTCGAGGCTTAACTCTCCATCGGTGCAGCACTGATCTTGCAGATAGAGGGCACGTTTGCTGAGCCAATACGATTGCGCCATTTTCTGGACGAGGATCGTTTCGGTGATAGTAGAAGGCTGGTGTTCGGCGCGAAGGCCGCAGAGGAGCGCATCGAATTCGTCCTGATCTTCGAAATCGAGGACGGAAAATGAATTGCCGGCGAGGCTGTGGCGGAAATTGTTCAGGCAGGATGTGGCTTTGCCGGCATCGGTGGTGGGACCGGTGCTGTGCTGGGCGTTTTCTTGATTCGCGCGGACCTGGGCTTCGGTGGACATAGAGAGATTGCTCCTTTGTGCGCAGGATGCAATGAGGGCGTGCGGAGTGCGGCTATGCGGAGAGGGTAAGTTACTGGGAGCGGGAGAGATATAGTTCGGGGACGATTTGTCATCGCCCCGTCAGGGGCACAGCACGAAATCTATTTTTGATTACGCCAACTCGGCTCGGTCGATCAACATTTCCTGCATGCTTGAACACGCAGCTTTACCGGCTACTGAATGCGATCGACGGCGTGGTTCACGGGTAAGCGCGGTCATGGTTCAGTCGCGCGATTGTCAAAGCGGACCATGCGCGCCTCGGAAGGCTTTCCATTGCAAGCGACGTAAAACATCATGTAGAAGGCGGGAGGCAGATTGCGTCGCGTACTGTGGGAGCCGTGAACCTGATTGTGCCTCCCCCGTCTTGAAACTGCAAATTAAAGAATTGCTCGCCATTCTGCCAGCCGTGCGTTGCTGACGGCAATTTGATCAGAACCAAAGCGGGAGTCGTTGAGCAATTATCGGGCAGGTCAGCGAGCCTCACATTAAAACTATCGCCGCTGTGGATGAGATAGTAAGTCTTACCGGCGATTTCCTTCTGATACTCATAGTTCAGGTTACCTGTAGGTTGCAGTCCGAGTATCTTGGCGCGCTTCTTGCCGTCTATAAATAGATAGGGCGGACTGTAGATCTCCGCCACCCAGTCTTCGGTCGGTGTGGTGAGCATTCCTTTTTCGCCTTTGGCCATGGGGCCGTCGCGGAAGAAATACATGTCCAGGTCAACCAGGCTCAGATCGGGCAACGGTTGGCTGGAAGAAGTGCGCCGCGCGTCCAGATCGGACGCCAGGTGGACGGTAGCCCTGGTCGAATTGCCGCCGGAAACCCAGACTCGGCCGTCCGGCAGCAGAACCGCATTGTTGTGATACAACCTGGGCTCTACGCCTTCGCTCATGCGCCTCTGTTGATAGCCGGTCAAAGATCCATTGGAAAAAACCGGGGTCAGGAGAACGGGATATAGGATGGGGCCATAGAAATCGTAGTTACCTCCATTGATGATCAGGATTTGGCGCGTGGGCAAGATGATGGTGTAATGCATGGTGCGGTTGTCCTGCATCTGGTTGCCCAAGAAATTGGGATCGAGGGTCCAACTGCCACCCTGACCGGTGGGGGACGGGATGAATGTCTCCAGTTTTCTGCTGCCCAGCCCGCCAGCGAAATGCGTCGGCCCTTGAGGCTTCGCATCGCAAGTGGCCAGTTCGTTCATGGGCATATAGGTTCCCGGCGAAGTCGGCTGGCCTCCCAGCAGACGAATGGCCGCGGTATTGGGATCGCGGAATGTAGTGCCGTAAGAGCTGATCTCTTCCGGCCGGTCCGGCCCGGGGAGAAAGGCTATGCTCGGGTTCTGGCGGTTGTCGTCGATATTGACCCAATAGGTCTTGTTCGTCTTCCGCATGTATATCGTGTCACACGTGCGCAGGCTTACCCAATCGCCTTCGCGGGTCAGATAGATGCGGCCATCCGGCATGAGGTAGTTCTCCGGATACAGCTTGAAAGCGTCGTATTTGTTGTCCTGGACGCAGCGCGCCGGGCACTCCTTTTCGCGATCCAGTGGGACCTTGAAATCGCGATTGATCAAGGTGGAATAGGGACTGTGATCCGTTTTTTTGACGTCCACTGATTTCCATGCCAACTGAGGCCGGTCCGGGTTGAAATGCCGCGGGATCGAAGAAATCGATCCTCGAGTTCATCTCGAACATATACATTTCCGGGTAGTCGGGCCCGTCGAACCCGACATAGCCGCCGAAGACCGATAAGCGCCCGTCCAGCAGCGGCACCAGAGTGGCGTACCAGCGCCCCCGCGGCATAAAGCCGGAAAAGATCCATGGATTGTGGTCCGAGCTCGGGATCTCCCGCCAGTCGACATCGGGCCATTTGATAGTCAGCTCTTTTCTCCAATCAAAAATGTAAGTGGAGCGGTTTCCTGTACGAAAAGGCGAGTAATATTGGGTGCCCCCTGCAAAAAGCACGTTCCCATTCGGGAGGTGCATGTGCCCGGTGCAGAAGAGGTCATTCGGCGCGAAGTGTAATACACCATCCGGCACAGGAACAGGATGAGGAATTCGGTAAAAGGTATTCGTTTCTGGATCGTAGATGCCCGCATTGTTCACCAGTTCGTAGTAAGTCTTCAATTTTTGATTGAGAAATGGCTCCTCATCCTTGTTGAATAGGCCCTTGCCTGCCTCAGGGTTCGGATCTTTTGGATAGAACTGGATGGGCGCGAGATTGCGCCAACTGCTTCCGCTGGCCAATAGCACCTTGCCCGAAGGCAGCAGCACAGCATGTACGCTTTGCATGCCCAGCACGCGGCCAATAGCGCCGCCTCCCTTTTCGGGAATCACTGTTTCCCACTTTCCGTAAATGCTTGGGTCAGGGCTGCTGGTTTGGGCCCAAGCCGCCGGCGCGAGCGCGGTAATGACGGCTAGCAGAGTGGAAATTCCGATGCGACGAACGTTCATGCGCCCTCCTGGGTGTGTTGCGCCACAAACATGCAGCTCCTCTTTGGCTGCTGGAGAAAGATCCTATGTTCAGGAATTAATCAGTTTCTCACAAAAAAGGCCGCCATATAGATGGCAAATAAATACATCTTGGAAAAACGAACGGCAGCCTGGTTGCCGCACGGACTTTGTTCGGAGACTTTACCGTCCGGTAAGCCCCAGCTTCTCCTCTAATAAAAATCGTGCGAGCGCATCACCGCGGCGTCAGGGAAACTCGATTCCTCGATCTTCCCTGGCTTCACGGCGCGATGGCGCCGCACAGCGATGAAAAAGAGTTTGCCCGGCAGAGCTCTGCCCAGGAGTTTGGTACGCGCCCGTAGTACACACTGTGGCTCGTCAAGGAAAATCAGATCCGCGCAATGCGCGTTTCACGGCCACGTGAACTGACCCGGACTTAGAAGGGCTGCATTCGACGATCAGCTTGCGTCGTATGAGGCCGCCAAAAGCTACGATCTGCTCCCGGTGTCCGAGCCCGTCCCCCCCGCGCTTCACTCCTCGCACTTCGTGGGCGAGTAGGGTTACCCTGTACTGTGACTTGCCAGTTTTTGGGCTAGGGTGGATGCCGCATCGAGCACTGTCGAATATGGCAACGCCGTGAGGCGGGTTAGGCGGTCGGGAGTGAAAGTCTCCGCAACAGTCGCTTTGGTGTCTTTTAGCAATTGCGAATCCACCGCGAAGCGACTGATCTGATACACGAAGCTGAAGGTCTTTCGGCGGTCCGCATCCGCCGTCAGCTCTTTCGCGAGTTTGATTTGTTTCGCGGCTGAGATAAGGCATTGCGCCAACACGCGTTCCGTTGGTGTAAGCTCGCATGCGAGTTTGCGGGCTCTAGCGAGCGCGTCGAGCTCCGGCTCCAATTTGCCGATCACGGCCTGCTGGATGAGCGCTTGCAGCGGTGCGTCTGAGGTATTCGACGGTTCTCGCTGATCCTGCTCGGCAGGAGGAGTCCTCCAGATCAGCCAGGGCCCGGCTCCCCAGAGACTCGCCCCTATGCGCGAGGCATAAGATCGCGGAGCACGGAGGTCGTTTTCGGCGGTACTGGCGTTCACTAGAATCGACCAACTGGCACGCAGCATCGGAGGTTCGCGATAGTATCGCCCGGCCGACCGAGGGTCGCGCAGGTAAATTAGCAATGAAGTCACGTCGGGGTGATCGTAGCCGACCAGTCTTAACAGGTTATCCACCACCTCGCGCAGCAAATCCATGTCTGGGTTCTCCTGCAACGCAAGCAGATGACCGGCATAGATGCCCAGCATAGGATTTTCGAACTTACCACTCAACAAGGCGCTCATCATTTCGCGGTTGGGCGCGGCGCGCGAACGTCCTGCCGTTAAGGCCTGACGCGCAGCCGCCGTCCAGCGAATATCCATTGCTGTTGGTTGCTTTCGGGAATCGTCTCGGACAAGCATCACACCGGATTCTGACAATTGAAATTGCCATCGGTCGGCGGAGTCGTTGGTGTATGCACCGGACTCGGAAGCTACTCGCTCGCTGAGCGCTCTGGGACCCAATTTGTCCGCGAGCCGGATATAAACTTGCGTTTGCCAGCCAGGGCTGATGACGACCGTCTGTTCAATCGGCAGCCCAGACACGCGAGCTCGCAACAGATAATTTGCTGGATTCAACTCGATCGTACAGCCGCTGCACAGTCGAGATTGGTGTGCACCGGCGAAATCGCCGATCAAAGCGCCGTCAAAGGTATGGAGCGACAGACCAGATGCGGGGTTGTCGAGCTTCTCATCGTTGTCGGCCCTTACAAAGATGAACAAAGATCCGCCGCTGCCTTGGTGCATATCCGCATTGCGGCTCACTTCGGCCGCGAATTTTGCTGGTGTCAGCTCTGAGGTATCGCCGGCAGTCGGCAGCGGCGCAGGTGTTATGATCGGCAACTCGGGAGTAGAGATCCGGAACTCGCCCTGTCCAACAGGGATTTCTTCGAGCTTGTCGGTTACATAGTCACCCACCCGATAGCGGATCTTGTACAGCCCCGGCGGAAGCTGGCATTCAAGAGTTCTAACGCTCCGCGCGACTACGGTGCCGTTGGCGTCGATTATGAAGATTTCCGTGCCTGGCGTTTCGGTGTCGATGGTAACTGTGCGCTTAGGAGCGTCTTCAGACTTTGACAATCTGGACCTCCTCTGTTCCCGTAATTTCGAACATCTGAGACCGGGTGGTGCCCGAGACTGCCACTTTGTACAACCAGCCGGTTTGCCATTCACCCGTCCATGGGTTGTTGTCGATGCTGTGTGTGTCAATAGGGTCGCGAAGGTTGTTTCCCTGAAACAATTCTGCGGTGCAGCCCGGACACGGGGGATCAAACCTGATTTCAACCGGTTGCTTGGCCCGTGGAAACCATTTGGCAATAATAATTTCCGGCTTATTATCGTGCGGGTAATCGATGATAGGGTCCTGCCGGTTATTCAACGTCGGAATGGTCTTATACAAATGGCTTTCGAGAGCTGACCCGGTAAGCTGGCCCTTGTCATCGTAGAGCTTGGGATTGTTCAGCGCCTCCGTAATGACGTATCCGAATACGCCGCGAACTCTTCCGTATTTATCTAAGGGCTTCTCCCAAGCTTTCGATCCAAGCATGGCCGGGAAAGCGTAGAAGAATCGGCCTTCGGGTCGGAGAGCTTTCCAGGGCGGAACAATGAGATCGCTTGGGGAAATATTGTCTTCCTGATCGCGACAACAGTCGGTGAACAGAATCACTTCGTCGAAAATGCCATGTGCTCGGAACCATTCGGCAGCGGCTCGCGCCCCAACGTGCAATACAAGGGAGTTGGAGTCTGCATTTGCCATTAGCAGAGCAGCTCCTCTATAGTCCGGCGTCCGATCGCCGGTTGCCACTATGCCGTGTCCAGAGAAAAAGATGTACAGTCTCCGTCCGAGCCGGTGAAATCGCTTGGGCTCTGCTGCCCTGATCAGCCTCCGAAACGCGTCGTCGATTTTTTCGCGGGTAGGTTCAGCGCTGTAGACATCGGGCGGCGCAGCCTCCGGGGACTTGATGTGGTTGAGCTGGTCGTCCGGAACAAAACCGCGCGTCAACGCCCAGTCTTTGAAGAGCGTCGTATCGAGCACCGGCCCTTGGAGATTGCTGAATCCTGGATAGTAGTTAATACCCGCCACCACCGCCCAGTCTTCGTCGTTCAGTCGCTCGACAGTTGCGCCTGAAGAAATTGGTTGCAAATCAGCAGGCTGCTTCATTTCCGGGTCGCTGTATGCCGAGAATGTGTTTCCCGAGCTGCCTTTCGACTTGATGTAACAGAGCTTGGTTGAAGCGCCGCTCCGAAGGCGCACGCGCGTACCATCCTCGAGCCCGTGCTGGTCCGGCATCTCAATTACCGACGTGCTCCCGCGAGTTATGGAAACGATATCTCCTATGGGACCTGCTTCACCAGGCATCTCCGCAACCCCTCTGAATTAAGTACTGAACACTCGCCAGGGTTTGGGGAGCGTTCGCCCAACCGCCGTGCGTAACCATGTCGCAGTTTGCGCCTTCAAAGCCGCTCACCTGAGCCCAAGCATATGAGTGCGCCCCTTGCAAGCGATCAAATCCTTTCACATACGCGATCTCGCCAAAGCTGCTTCCCGCATACGGCCCTGAGTAGTAGCGCTGCATTCCTGCCAGCGGTTCATCGCTATCGTCCTCCAGCACTCCTGAGACAAAATACAAGAGCGAGGCTGGGAATATGAGAGGAACCATCTCGTCGCGCCGCTCGACAGCATCGCTCATGCCAAAAATACGCAGATTGGCCAGCCGGCCTTCGGCTGCTTTTAGAGATTCGGCGAGATACTTGAACGTGCATGCCGGCGCGATGAATACAACGTTGACCCGGAAATCGGCGTCCATCCTGGAGTGCAGCTCGCGCAGCAAGCGGGCGGCGTAGATCGCGCCCGCACTATGGCCGACAATCGTGAGGCAAGGTTTCACGTTCGCTTTCCACGCATCGTGAATTGTCTTCACCAGCGCAGCTCCTCCGCACTCCGGCTCGAATCCGAATGCGCTGTCAATGGCGCCTTTCATCTCCTGCCAAAGAAATCTCCCCGCTGCACGGACGTAAAACTCGCGCATGACCTCTTCCACGATGGTCAAATATGGGCCGTGATCGCGGTGCTGAGCGAAGCGCCAAATTACCGAGCCCACCACGGCTACAATGTGTTTGCCGAGCGCGATGGCTCCCAGAATCGATCTGGATCGCTCTTCGTCGACCTCGGCCGCACCCTGGCCCGCAATCCCTTTCACTACCGCATCGTCCATCAACGATTCAACCGGAGCCACTGAGGCAACACTCTTAGCTCCAGCATCTCCCTCCGGATAACGCGAGGCCGCTATCGCTCTCACGCGATTTTTCAAATCGCCGTCACTGTCTATTTCGGCTTCGATCTGCGCCTTCTCATGATCGGTGAGGGCCTGCTCAGGTGTTGGCGCAGCCTGCTCCGGCACATTCTCGACGGGAGTATCAACAAACATCGGTTTCCCGGCCCGGCCCTCGTCGATCTCCGCCTGTGCTTCTGACTCATACGGCAAAGATAGGCCCCCGGCGACGGCTCTGGCCCCGGGCGGACCCATAATCTTGTCGAGTTTGCCTTTGACGAATTGAGTGACGCGGCGAAGGATGGTTTGAAATACTTCTTCGTCGAAGATTGCCTGCACGTTTTGGGAAATGATGTCTGCTATTCCAGTTTCCCAAACGATAAACAAAGGTTCCGCTCCTGCTTTTCGGTATTCGGGGCCGAGTTGGGTAGCCGCCGCGACACCCGCCTCGCGCGACACCAGACCGCCGTGGAAGTGGATCACTAATCGGTTGCTCTTTGCGGCTAAGTCAGAGAACATTTCTTGCAACCGTCCGGCGTCACTTCCGTATTCGGTGTCAAATTTCCCCGCGCGCAAAGTAACACAGTTTGAAGGAGCTGACTGTGAGGGAGATCCCATAATCGACTTATCATACATCCCACAGAGCGGCAAGCCACTCACGATGTATGCGGCCCGAACAGTCAGGTAGGTCACGGCGAATGATGTTTCGGCCCTGGAGCCATCGCGGGCACTCCCCTTCCCTTATTTCTCATAGTCGCGGCCTGGCGCTGGGCGGCAGCCATGCTGGGTGAGCTCCGCGCGATCCGCAAAGATCTCGATGAAATCGCGGCCAGCGAGAGACAGCACCAACCGCATTGAGCGAGAGACGCGCTGGTGTGATCGTCGACGGATCCGCTGTTTTCTCGGATTTGTGGCTGGATTTGATGATCGCCGATGGGTGGCCAGCGATATAGTGTTAACGACCCACGGAAAAAGCCCACATGCTTCGTCTTGCCTTAGCCCTGACTGTTGCGGCCGAGTGTTGTCTCGCCGCTGCCGCCAACGGTGAGATCGATTTTCAGCGGCAAGTCCGGCCGATTCTCTCAGACAACTGCTTTCTCTGCCATGGTCCCGATAAGGGCACGCGCATGGTGGGCTTGCGGCTCGACATCAAGGAAGGCGCGTTCGGCGAGCGCAAGAACGGGCACCCCGTGGTGCCGGGAAAGCCGGACGAGAGCCTGCTGATCAAGCGGATTTATTCGAATGACCCGGCATTTCGGATGCCGCCTGTGTTTTCACACAAGACGCTTACGCAAGAACAGAAAGACACGCTGCGGCGCTGGATTGAACAGGGCGCGAAGTGGAGCCAGCATTGGGCGTTCGTGCCGCCCCAGAAGGCTCCGCTGCCGGACGTCAAGCAAACCGCTTGGCCGAGGAATGAGATTGACCGTTTTGTGTTGGCGCGCATGGAGGCGAGCGGGTTAGAGCCGGCTCCGGAAGCGGACCGAAGAACGCTGATCCGCCGAGTGACCTTGGATTTGACGGGTCTGCCACCGACGCCGCAGGAAGTGGAGGCGTTTGTCAAGGACAAGTCGCCGCGAGCCTATGAGAAGGTTGTGGACCGCCTGCTGGCATCGCCGCATTACGGGGAGCATCGGGCGCACTATTGGTTGGATGCGGCACGCTATGCGGACACAAACGGCTATCACTTCGACAACTATCGCGAGATGTGGCCGTATCGCGACTGGGTCATCCGGGCCTTCAACAGGAACATGCCGTTCGACCGCTTTACGGTGGAGCAGCTAGCGGGCGATTTGCTGCCCAACGCGACGTTAGATCAAAAAGTAGCTTCCGGTTTCGAGCGCTGCAGCGAGACTACCGATGAGGGCGGCGCGATTCTGCCGGAAGTCGAGGCGATGATTGCCAAGGATCGCGCGGACACGCTGGGCACCGTGTTCATGGGCTTGACAGTGGGCTGCGCAACATGCCACGACCACAAGTTTGATCCGATTTCGCAGAAGGATTACTACTCGCTGACGGCGTTTTTCCGGAATACGACGCAGCCGATTATGGACATGAACATACAGGACACGCCACCTGCGATTCATGTGCCCTTGGATGCTGATCGGAGCAAGTGGGAGCAACTGACGGCGCGGCAAGTTGCACTGCAGCAGAGCTTTGACGGCGAGCGCGAACGGGCCTTGCAGACAATTGCCACGTGGCTGGATGGCGTAAGAGCGTCGGCAGGTTCATACGCGCTAGCGACTCAAGCGGCGGCAGTGAATATGGCCAGCTTGACGCCGTCCGCGGAGGTGGAACAGACGGTGGCCAGCCCGGCGGAGGCCATGGGATTGCGCTTCAAGAAGGAAGGAAAGGCGAGCATACCCGCAGTCGCGGCCATTGATTCGCTAAAGCCGTTCACGATCGCGGCCTGGGTCAATTTCCCGGATAAGGACGGAACCGTCGCGAGCCAATACGAAACAGTCACCGGGAGCGACGGCAAGAAAACCCGCAAGGGATGGTCGCTCGAGATCGACAAAGGAAATCTCGGGATATACGCGCATGCGCCGGCGATTTATTTTAGCGGCGGGGATGGAAAAGGAATCAGCGCCCGCCCGATTCCGCGTTACGAATTCAAGTCAAATACGTGGTTTCATCTGGTGATTGCATACGACGGCAGCGGCTACACGCGGGGCATCAACATGTATGTCGACGGCGAGCCGGTGGTGGTTGTGGGGCGGCCGGAGGACATCGCGCACCTCACGACGTCGATGGCGACGAATGCACCGATCACGTTCGGGAACGACGGCGACAAACAGTTTTTCGAAGGCGGCGGCATAGCGGATTTTCGCGTACTGAACACGATGGCCGGGCCGCAGGATGCCAGGTTGCTCTTTCTAGCTAGCCGGGCTAGCGCGGCGGCGCGGAAGACGGCGGATCAGCTTTCGAGCGACGACAGGGATGTGCTGGCTGAGTTCTACACGACAGCACTCAACCCGGCGACGAAGTCGCTGATGACCGAGATCCGGCGGAACGACGCGGCCTTGTGGGAGATTCAACGGCGGTCGCCGACGACGCTGATCATGCAGGAGCGGACGGATAGCCAACCGACGGCGCACGTGCTGTATCGGGGCCAATATGACCAGATGCGCGCGGAAGTTCATGCGAACACGCCGAGCGTGCTGCCGCCAATGACGCAAGCGATGCCGCGTAACCGGCTGGGGCTGGCAATGTGGGTGGTCGATCCGGGAAATCCGCTGACTGCGCGGGTGACGGTGAACCGGTTCTGGCAGGAACTTTTCGGCACGGGAATTGTGAAAACGGCGGAGGATTTCGGGTCGCAGGGAGAGCCGCCGAGTCATCCGCAACTACTCGACTGGCTGGCGGTGGATTTCCGCGATTCGGGCTGGGACGTCAAGCGGATCTTCAAGCTGATGGTGATATCGGCCACCTACCGGCAGTCGGCTGCCACCACGCCGGAGAAGATGAGTGTGGATCCGCAGAACCGCTTGCTGGCGCGTGGGCCAAGATTCCGCATGGATGCCGAGATGATTCGCGATATGGCGCTGGCGGCAAGCGGCTTGCTGCGGCCGGCGATTGGCGGCCCCAGCGTCAAGCCATATCAACCAACGGCAATTTGGGAAACGGTCGCGATGGAACAGAGCAACACGCGCTTCTATCAGCAGGATTCGGGCGACGGCCTGTACCGCCGCAGTTTGTACACGTTTTGGAAGCGGGCGGCGCCGCCGTCGTCGATGGATATCTTCAATGCGCCGTCGCGCGAGAGCTGCATTGTGCGGCGTGAGCGGACGAATTCACCGCTGCAAGCGCTGGTGACGATGAACGATGTGCAGTTTGTCGAGGCCGCGCGCGTGCTGGCGCAAAACGCGATGAAAAGCGACAAGCACGTGGATCGGGAGCTTGGGTATATTTCGGAACGCCTGCTGGCACGGCCGCTGGACAAACAAGAAGAGGCTGTGCTGGCGAAGTCGTATGCGGCTTTTCTGGCGTATTACATGAGTGCACCGCAGGACGCCTCGAAGCTTTTGAAGGTGGGGAATTCGCCGGCGGACCCGGAGCTGGCGCAGCCGAAGTCCGCGGCACTGGCAATGGTCGCCAATGAGTTGCTGAACCTGGATGAAACCTTGACCAAATAGGAGGCTCAACGATGGACCCAATCCGAGAGAGCGTGCTGACCGAGACGAGACGGCAACTGCTGTCTCGCGGGACGCGGGGTTTGGGTGCGCTGGCTCTATACACGCTGTTGGAGCGGCACGCTGCCGCGGCGACGGAAAAGAAGGCAGTGGGCGGTTTGCCGGGATTGCCGCATTTCGCGCCTAAGGCGAAGCGTGCCATTTATCTGCACATGCTGGGCGCGCCGCCGCAGATGGACACATTCGACTATAAGCCGCAAATGGCCGACTGGTTCGATAAAGATCTGCCGGATTCGGTGAGGCAAGGACAGCGGCTGACCACCATGACCTCAGGGCAGGCGCGTTTTCCCGTAGCGCCCTCCGTGTTCAAGTTTGCACAATACGGCCACAGCGGCGCGTACGTTTCGGAATTGCTGCCCTACACGGCGAAGATGGTGGACGACATCGCCGTCGTTCGCTCCATGAACACCGACGCGATCAACCATGAGCCGGCGGTATTGTTTTTGCAGACGGGATTCATGATTGCGGGCAAGCCCTGCGTGGGGTCGTGGATCTCCTACGGACTCGGCAGTATGAATCAGGACTTGCCCACGTTCGTGGTGCTGAACGCGACGCATTCCAATCCCAAGGCGAACGTGCAGGCGATCTCGGCACGGCTGTGGAGCGCGGGATTCCTGCCGGGGCAGTATTCGGGCGTGGCGCTGCGGTCGGGTGGCGACCCGGTTTTGTACATCAATAATCCGGACGGCGTGCCGGCGCAGATTCGACGGCGGATGCTGGACGCCACAGGCGAGCTGAACAAACTTGAGATGGCGAAGATTGCCGATCCGGAGATTGAGACGCGCATTGCGCAATACGAGATGGCGTTCCGAATGCAAACGTCAGTGCCTGAACTGGCCGATATCTCGAAGGAGCCGGAGAGCACGTTCAAGCTATACGGCGAGGACGCGCGCAAGCCCGGGACGTTTGCGAATTGCTGTTTGATGGCGCGGCGGATGGCCGAGCGCGATGTGCGGTTCGTGCAGGTGTATCACCGCGGGTGGGACGTTCACAGCGATTTGCCGGCCGTGCTGCCAAGCCAATGCAAGGATGTCGACCAGGGAGCCTATGGGTTGGTGCAGGACTTAAAGTCGCGCGGGCTGCTGGAGGACACGCTGGTGATTTGGGGCGGCGAATTCGGGCGGACGATTTACTGCCAGGGCAAATTGAGCAAGACGGATTATGGGCGCGACCATCATCCGAAGTGCTTTTCCATCTGGATGGCGGGCGCGGGCGTCAAGGGCGGCGTGGTGCACGGGGAGACGGACGAGTTTTCCTACAACATCGTGAAAGACCCGGTCCATATTCGCGACTTGAACGCGACGATCTTGCACCAGTTCGGGATTGAAGATACACGCTTCACGTTCAAGTACCAAGGGCTGGACCAAAAGCTGACCGGCACGGAGAAGCGGGCGATGGTGGTGAAAGAAATTCTGGCGTAGGCGGCAATGGCGACAAGGCGCGAATTTATGATTGCAATGGGGTCGGGCGCTCCGCTGATTCTGGGCGCAACGGATAAGGCTGGCGCGCGCAAGCCGGTATTGGGATCGGGCGCGCACGTATTCGAAGTGACGCACGATTGGGGCGAGCTTCCGGCCGAGATCAAGTACGGGAACACGCACGGCGTCTGCGAAGATTCTCAGGGCCACATCTATGTGCACCATACGGTGAACGCTTCGAGCGAGAGCAGCGACACGATGGTGGTGTTCGACCACCAGGGCAAATTCGTGAGGAGTTGGGGACCGGATTTCAAAGGCGGCGCGCACGGGCTGCTGATTCGGAAGGAAGGCTCGCAAGAATTTCTGTACTTGTGCGATACGAAGCGCGGGCTGGTGGTGAAGACGACGCTCGATGGCGAGCATGTGATGACGCTCGGATATCCGGACGAATCCCCCGCTTATGCGCCGGCGGCTGATGGAACGAAGAAGAAGTACAGTCCGACCAATCTAGCGGTTGCGCCGAACGGGAACATCTATGTGGGCGATGGATATGGTTCGAGTTTTGTAAATGTCTATACCGCGGATGGGAAGTTCATCAAAACCTTTGGCGGTAAGGGTAGTGCACCTGGGCAACTGGATTGCCCGCACGGGATTGTGCTGGACACGCGTGGGCCGCAGCCGATCTTGCTGATCGCGGACCGGGCGAATCATCGCATTCAGACGTTCAACTTAGAGGGCGAGCATATCGCGTTCATCGAGGGCACGAATCTGCCGTGCACGTTTGCGTTCAACCAGCGCGGCGAGACGGTGGTGCCGGATCTGGGCGCGCGTGTGACGTTAATGGATCCGCAAAATCGCGTGATAGAGCACCTGGGTGATGACTCCGCTGCGAACGACTGGAACAAACTACGGAACGAGCAACGTAGCGCGTTCCGGCCAGGAAAGTTCGTGTGCCCGCATGGGGCCTGTTTCGACCACCAAGGGAACATCTTTGTTGTGGAGTGGGTGGAAGTTGGACGAGTAAGCAAGCTGCAGCGAGTGTAAGTCTCCAGCAAGCGCCAAACCCTACTATCGAGAGCCCGCGGATTGGAAAATATCCTCGACGCAAATGTCGCTCCCAAGAACATCACTTTGGATCGTTGCCCCCTGAGCATATCGTTTAGTGATGTCGCCCTCGGTCACGGTAACCTGCTTACGCTTGTCATCGACCACCCAAAAGCTGGCACACCCGCTTTCCAGACACACGGCAATTTTGTCGTTGATTTCTTGAGCTGTATTGCTTGGCGACAGAACCTCCACCACCAAGTCTGGTGCGCCCTGGAGATATTCATCGCCTCCAATGCGTTTGGCTCTCTCAAGGGGTAAGACTGCTACATCGGCCTGCCATACCTCGTGCTCGGGAGATGGCTGAAAAGGCATTTCCAT
>Ga0335074_10005456_pt1 | contig 17587 bp, 15 predicted proteins | sample Lox_Sample_23_FD_206715 | JGI IMG/M metagenome (GOLD analysis project Ga0335074, IMG submission 206715) | Soil microbial communities from Loxahatchee National Wildlife Refuge, Florida, United States - Lox_Sample_2.3 | ecosystem: Environmental > Terrestrial > Soil > Wetlands | place: USA... | reverse complement strand
CGTTCGACCTCATCCATCGCGAGATTGGTGACAATTGAAGCCCGGGCATCGCCGGCGGGGGCGCCCAGAGAAGTCCCCGCCGGTCGCTGCACCACCGCCAGGACCGGGTGCTTTGTCGTCCGCCGCAAACCCTTGCGGCCGCGGCCCGGCGGCGGCTCGTCAGGGTTCTTCTTGGGCCGTCCGCCGAGAAAGAACTCATCGATCTCGACCGTGCCGCCGAGCGGGTTCTCGCGCGCCAGCATCAGGCGCAAGGCATGTCCTATGCGCCACGCCGTCGGCTGGCTCACCCCAGCGCCTCGGCTAACCGGATTGAGGACAGCCCCTTGTCCGATTGCAGGATCAGCCACAAGGCTTTGAGCCAGGTGCTCAGCGGCAGCTTGGTGGCGTGCAGCGGCGTGCGCGTCGTCGCGGTAAATTGAAAACAGCAGGCGCCATTGGAGCACTGGTACAGACCAGGCCGTGCCCGGTATTGGCTCATGTCGCGTCCGGCCAGCGCGATCGAGCGCTTGTAGCCGCACGCCGGACACACCCGGCCATGGGGCCGTACCATCGCTTCGAGCAGGCGCCGACAGCGCTCCTCATCCCGAAACGCCTCGACCATCTCCGCGACGGTGCGGATCCCCAACAGCACCTCACCGACCGCGCCCGACATTGCCCGAACCTCGTATTTCGCAAGCTATTAGAATCGCACAAAACTCTTTCTTGCACCAGAAACTTCACTGCGTTTGGTTGATAAATGCCTGCTACAAAAATGCGTGGATCGTTAGTTCTGGCCAACTCGGCATCGGTGATTTTACCGCCGTGAAATCAGTGGACAAAATCGCCGCGGCGAGGGACAAAATTCGATTGTCGTGCCACCTACTTTTTGGCTGCGTTGGCCTGGGCTTGCTTCATGACATCGTAGCCATCAGGCACCTCGATGACACCTTTGCTAGTCGCATAGGCCGCGTAGTCTGCAACCATCTTTCTCATCAGGCTCGGTTGTGACCCGCTCAGGTCGTGCAACTCAGTCGGATCGCCGGCAAGATTATAGAGCCGCCATTTCGCATCGCCATAAGGCGGAACACTGCGGACCAGCTTATAATCACCAAGGTAGAGTGCCGCACTGCCGGCAGCCTCGTATCCGACCGGCTCGGTGGGCGGATGGATCAGCATCGATTTACCGCCGAGCAATTCTGCCATGCTTTTGCCGTCCAGCGGCGCAGACTGGTTGGGTGACGGCTTTACGCCGGCGTAGTCGAGCAGCGTCGGGACGACGTCGAGTACGTAGGCAAATGCAGCTGACCTGCCGCCTTCGCTCACATGGCCAGGATAGCGGATGATAAAAGGTGCGCGTACCCCGCCCTCTGCTGCCGATCCCTTAAAGTTGCTGAATGGTGTCATCGAGGTCGACGCCCAGCCCGGCCCATATTCCGAATACGAGCCCTTCTCCCCCAGGTGCTCGTAGCTGAGATCGAAGTTTTTAGCATAATAGGCTGGAAAAAGCGCCTCAAGTTTAGCAGCCTCGCCCCCGTTGTCGCTCATAAAAACCACGACGGTGTCATCGAGCATGCCTTTGGCTTTAAGGTGATCGAGCACCCGACCAATACTCATATCCATATATTCGAGCATTCCGGCGTAAACTGCCATTCGCTTGACATTCATTCGTTGCTCGTCAGGAGACAAGGTGTTCCAAGCCGGGACAACGGGCGAGCGTTTCATCGTCAGCCCAGCCGGCATTAGCCCCATCTCGACCTCGCGCTGGTAACGGAACAGAGAAATTGCCGCCCAACCGGCCTGATAAGTCGAGATATAGCGAGCGGTGAAGTCCGCGGGTGCCTGATGCGGCTGATGCACGGCCTGGAACGCAAGATAGCCGAAGAAAGGTTTGCCGTCGGCAGCGCCGGCATCGATGTAGCCGATCATTCGATCGGCGTAGAACTTGGTGGAGTAAAAATCCTCGGGGAGCGCGAGCTCCTTGCGGCCGTCGAAAAAATGCACTGCCTTGTAGCCCGGAGAATAGGATTTGTTCTGCCAGTTGTCGGCGCCGCCTTCCAAAACCCCAACCGACCGTTCGAACCCTTGCGCGGCGGGGATGGATTCGGGTGTCTTTCCGAGGTGCCATTTGCCGGCCATGTAGGTGTGATAGCCAGCATTGCGGAGCATCGTCGCCAAGGTTGTTGCGCGGCCGTTTAAATAACCTTCGTAGCCCGGTCTGCCGATCTGGTTGTCGGCCACCAATTCGATCATGTTGCCGAGACCGACGACGTGATTGTCTACGCCGGTCAGCAACATGCTGCGCGTGGGCGCGCAGTACGCAGCGACGTGGAAGTCGGTCAACATTGTGCCTTGATTGGCGAGGCTGGCGATATTCGGAGTGAATATTTCGCCGCCATACGGGCTGACATCGGAATATCCAAGGTCGTCTGCCATGATCAGAAGGATGTTGGGCCTGCCGCTGGCCCGCACGGCATCGCAGCCGAAAATCGGGCCGAACCCGATGACCAACATCAGTGCGGCGCGTACGACATCAGAGAGCTTCATGGACATTCCGTAGCTGAAGGGCGGTTTCGCATAAAACCAGGTATCCTCCCGTCGGCCGTGCCACACGCCACGTACCAGTGCGAGTGCCGAGCAAGTGGTCGATCTGTGGCGTAAGCAATACGCTGCCGGCTCGCTTTGGATCAACGGCTCCGCCTCAAAACCGCAGCGTCAAGCCGAGCAGCGGCCCCTTCATGTGCACATTGAAACCGAGCGGTCTACTCGAGGCCGAATAGGCGAGGTTGAGGCTGCGATAGCCGACTTGGAAAGTTAGCTGGGGGTTCCAGACATAATCGAGCAGGCTGGTGATCTCCCAATCGGAGTGGGCGGCGATCCCGAACCCGCCGACATCACCATAGGCAGTCAGTCCGAACCCGTAGCCGAGCGCCCGATGATAGCGCACCGCGATCAACGGATCGGTCCAGCTGCCCGAATCGTTGACCTGTTGCGTCGGCACCAGAAATCGACCGTACAATGTCGTTACGGTCGAAGCATCCCAAAACCGGAAACCGAGACCAGCGTCGACCGTCTGCCCCGGCTGATCGAGCAGGCGGTAGAGCGCGTCGCCGGTCGCGACGTTCAGCATCGCCGCGCTGCTGCCGCCCCTAAAGAATATATTACGGGTCGTGATCGGCACGACGAGCGGCACGTGCAGCCCGTCGGCCAGCACGCCGAATGGTCCGTAGCGCAGTTCGGTCGAGCCCATAAACGGCATGTAGCTGATGTTGCCGAGGATCTCCCCGGCACCGGCGCTGATATTGACCTCCGGCGCGCGTGCGAGCGGCGTCTCTATCGCCATATTGAGCCCGGCCAGCCACAAATAGGGGTAGCCGATCACCTGCAATCCGCTGAGAAAGCTCGGCGAACCCGGCAGCGTCGCGGGTGGTGGCACCAGCACCGGCGCCATAGCGGCCGGCAGCGGATATGCCGGGGTGGGTGGCGGCGCCAAGCCCGGCGCCGGGGTTGTGGAAGGCGGCGGCGGTGCGGCCGTCACAACCGGGCCACCCGAACCCGGATATTGCTGTGCGATCGCCGCCTTCGCTGAAAGCGCTAAGATCACGCCGGCCACGGCAGCTACAGCGAAACTTGCCAACCTGAATTTCGACAAGCGTTGCATCTTTCTCCCTCGATGCAAGTTTTTCCGCCTCGAGCCACGCCCCTACCCCGTCGTCCACGCCCAGCCTGAGCAGCTACGCGGCGGCGCGGGCTGAAGATTTATCGCGAAGAGGTGTCTGAGGCGCACAGATAAAAACCGATATTATATCAGCAACAAAAACGATGACGGCTCTTACATGATCGATCCGGCGGAGCTTCATCGAGTTTTTCCGCCAATCCGTAAGCGCTTGTATGGGCTTTTTGGTGTCAAGGTGGGACGCGATCGCGACAAGAGTTCTGGGAAGTGCTGATCGAGACGAACCGAGGAGAGCCCGCCATTTTGGCGCGAGGCTCGCGCCGCAACCTTGTATTCGGTTGGATCCTGCGGGGATCCCGACCATGAAGCAGCGGATGCGCTTCGGCAGCGAAGCTCGGAGACGACGGGCCCATTCTCGGTACGGCATGAGGGCCATGCGCTTACTCGGGCGCCGCCACCTCGGGTCGAATTGGGTACCAGCAGATCAGCGGATGGTCAGATCGCTGGTCTCAATACGACTCCATCAGGCACCAAGCCAGTGGTCGCTAGGCGCCAAAGAGCGATCAGCAGTTTTCGCGCGAGCGCGACGATCATGGTCGTCTTGCGCGCGCCATTGAGGCCGGAGGTCCGTTTGACGTACCAGCGGGCAAGGGCGCTGTCCCGCTGAAAAACGAGAAATCGCCATGCGATCTGGATCAGACCGCGCCGCACTCGGCTGTTGCCGGATTTGGCGAGCCCCTTTTCCCGGCGCTTGCTGCCGCTCTCGTCGGGCGCGCCGGTGAGCCCGGCGTAGCGTGCAACCGCCCGTCGATCTCTGAAATCGCGAAGCAGGACCTCCCGGACAAGCATATCTGCGCTCTCGATGCCGAGACCGACGACGCGGGCCAACAGGCGCACCCTGGCATTCGCCGGATCGTCCGGCATCCGGCCTATACCCTCCAGCCTGGCCTGCTCGATTTCCTTGATCTGCTCTCGCAAGACCACAAGCCGTGCCATGTCACGGCGGACCGCTGCCAGCGTGTTGGGCGGTAGGGCAGTGTTCTCGGGCGTTCTCAAGCTCTCGAGGCGTTCTGGCGCGCGCCGCAGCTCAGGCTTGAAGCCGCGAATCCCAAGGCGGGCCAAAGCAGCCTTCATCCGATTGATGATGCGCGTGCGTTCGCCTACCAGGCTCTCGCGTTCCCGACCGGGTCGCTTGGCATCTTCTTCCTCCATTGTCGGCACGGTGACCATACTGCAGTGGCCACGTTCTCCACGAAGCCATCCGACGAACACGCGCATCAGCATCGCCGTGTCGAGCCGGTCGGTCTTTGCTCGCCGATGCTCACGGGAGACGGCCACGCTGGTCGAATGGATCACATGCACCTCCACCCCGCGGTGGCGCAGCCACCGCGCCAGCCAAAATCCGTCGCGCCCGGCCTCGTAGGCAAGCGCCACCCGGCTAACTGTTTGGCCGGCCCGGATCGCTTCGTTACGCTAGCGCTCGATAACTCGCATCAACGCCGCTGCATCGGCTTCGAGCTTTTTCAACGGCCGCCGCGCGACACCGGGAACCATCCCGGCGACCAGCCAACTCGACTGGCTCAGTTCGACAACACAAATCAGCGTCTCCTCCTGAGCCAACGCCGTCAGCGATCGGCCCAGATCATCTACCTTGGCCATGGGGCAACTCCCTCGATCCTCGCCGCCGGACGGGATACACCTCCGCCGCGCCCCATAGCTTCTCGGTGAAGGACGCCTGCCGCCGGTTGCCGCCTGGGGCGATGATTTGGGGCATGGCGGAGACAGCAACGGAAGTGTCCACTATCGGCTTAGTGGACGCTACGCGAGCCCGGGCGGGTCCAAGCGTCGGCAGGCGTCCTTCACCGAGCGCCAGAGCCCTTATTCCACGCCGATCTGCTCAAAACTGCGGAAGTTGGGCCTGAACCGACGACGATTGCTCTGCTTGGTGCAGGGGTCATCGGCTTCGCGGTGAGTCGTCGCCGCAAGCGCCCAGTCGTCGACCGATCAACGGCAGCTGGATAAGGTCCCGGGTGACATTTTGATTGGGCGCCTACATGCGTAGGCGATGATACCTTACCCTCCCTTTGGAGCTTTAGCTCGGCGATGCCGTGACCGAGACGCATTCATCCTCGGCGAAGGGCCCCCCCGGTGCGCTCGCATCCGCCTGTCTTCCAACGGACACTGAATCAAAACGCTTGGCAAGTCTGATTAATTCGCTCCTGGCCGCTGCAAAAAGCGCTTGATGAGCCAGACTTCGCAATTGGCTTGCAAGCTCAACATAATAAACTCTCCGATACAATACAAAAGAGCCATCCATCACCAGCCACCTTCTGTTAGCGCCTAGATAGGATGGACAGGGGATGTCAGAAAAACGTCGAGGCACCGTCCTTTCTGGCGTCATTTCTGCGCCACCGGAGCCGACGTAGCCCGACGCGGACTGGTAGTGGGTATGCCCACTAGTGCCCGCTCACGCCCGTTGGTCTTGAAATTGTGTGCGAGACGTTGTAGCTGCGAGCGATCTCGCGGTGAGGCTCGCCATCACAGCGTCCGCGGGTCGCCTCGCGCTTTTTGGTGGTTCGTCGGTTTCGGTTTGCGGTCGAGCCTGACGCCCCGCGCCTTAGGACGACGGACAGCGCGAGGGCGGCCAGCACGGTGTTTTTTTCGATGTGGGTCTGTGTTACATTGACCGGCGACGGCGATAGAACACGCCTAGCCCGGCAAACGCCGCACCGAACAAGGCAAGCGACGAGGGCTCGGGAATAGGTGCGGGTGTGAAAAAGCCGGCATCCGACGTGGCCGTTTCGGCCTCAAAGCCATGGCCATAGATCGGGTTGAAGTTAGTGGTGGGGGTGAGGACGGCAGCTGCGTCTGCCCAGGAGTTGTCGTCGGTAGCCATCAAGGTAAATGTCACTGTAGGAGCCTTAACAGCACCGGTTCCCACCGTCATCGTCCCGAATTGATCAAATCCTCCCGGGGGGACAACGCCTCCGGGGATCGATACTGTCGCGGAGAAGCTCCCGCTAACATTGATATAAGCGGGGGTGTCGACGTTGCTACCGCCTGGCCCTACGAATTCGACCGTTGCACTGGTGGTACTCGTGTCTGTGACGATTACTTCGACGGCTGACGAGTTCGGGATGGTCGGCGGAACGACAGTACAACTATTAGTGCATTCGGGCTGGTTTAGGAAAAAGTCTATAACATCGGCGCGCGCCTGCGCGGCGATGGTCAAAGCAGCCGCCGCAGCGGCCATTGCGGTCAGGTTCCGAAGGATCATCTTAATTCCAAGCTCCACTCATCCGATTCTGCCTCCGTCTGGCGCAACTCCCGTGCCAGCTTTGATTTTGATAGCCATCATAATAACTTACGGTTAATGTGGCGGTATGCGCGCAGCCCACCGGGCGGAATTTGTAAAATATCCCGACAGCGATTTGGGCGCACCACTGGCTGCGCTATTCTCGTCGTGCCGTTACCTGGTCTGATGACAGCAGCGGCTTTCCGGGCTCGTCCTGTTGCTACACTTTGGGACTATTATAATTACTTATGGTTAATGAAGCGATGTGCGTCCAACCCACCGGGCGGAATTTGTAAAATATCCCGACACCTTCGAGCCTTAGCCATGCTGGTCAGTTGGTCGCACGGGGGTAACCTTTGTCAATCGTTGCCGGGCTTTCCAGCACGAGCGATGCGACTTGGGGATAGAGATTGGCGGCGCATCCTCAACCCAATCGCCGGCGGCGGGTAGACCATACCAGGAGAAAAGCCGTAGCCGGCCCAAATGCAAGAGCTATGGACGGGGCTCTGTTGCAAAGCCTTCGGCGCCCACGATGAAAGGCCTCGATCGAGGGGAGGCCGGGCCGTGTCGGATTTCAAGGGGCGCCACTTTGGAGGCGAGATCGTGCTCTGGGCGGTGCGTTGGTATTGCCGCTACGGCATAAGCTATCGAGATCTCGAGCAGATGATAGCCGAACGGGGTGTGTCAGTCGATCACTCGACCATCTACAGGTGGGTCCAGAAGTACGCGCCCGAGATCGAGAAGCGGCTGCGCTGGCATTGGCGCCGGCCGCCTCGGGGAGCTGGCGGGTGGATGATAATGAGACCTGTCAAACGGCGCGCAATTGGGCCCCCGAATCGGTGTGGAAAATTCCACGCCGATCCACAGTCAGCCGGGGGCGGCGCCCTGGGTTGCGGTCTCCATCATGTACAGAGACTGGCTCGCGGCCATGAACAGGCGGTCGCGCTTGGGGCCGCCAAAGGTCAGGTTGGCACACACCTCAGGGAGGCGGATGCGGCCGATCAATTTGCCCGCCGGATTGAATACCAGTACGCCGGCATAGCCGAGCGGCGCATTGGAGGCACACCACAGATTGCCGAAGACGTCGGCGCACATGTCGTCTGGCCCGCCTTTGACCCCGTCCACCATCATGTCGGTGAACAGGCGTTTGTTGGTGAGCTTTGCGCCATCGAGATCGAAGGCATAAATGACACCCTTCCCGCCGGTCCCGGTGTCGCCCGGGCCCTTGCCGGTGCTGATCAAGTAGAATGTCCTGTGGTCGGGCGAAAAGCAGAGGCCGTTCGGGTCGGGAACCACCTCCTCGGGGACCACGACATCGAGCTTGCCGCTCGGGTCCCAGCGGTAGGTGTTGGTCGGCAATTCGCGCTTCTTCCCGTCAATGGCGCCGGCATTCTCGGCGCCAATCCGCGGGTTTAAGATCCCTTGCGGGTTGGTGGGGCCGCCGGCCTCATCGGGGTGACCCTCAGCGATCTGATCGCCATAGCCGGGATCGGTGAACCAGATGCTGCCGTCGGGATGGGGTGCCACACCATTGGGAGAATTCAATGGCTTGCCCTGGTATGAATCGGCGATCACGGTCACCGTGCCGTCGTGCTCCCAGCGCACGAGACGGCGAAAAAAGTCCTCGCACGACAACAGCCTGCCCTGAAAATCGAAGGCGTTGCCATTGGCATTGTTGGATGGCCGGCGGAACGCGGTCACCCGCCCATCGTCCCAGATATAGCGGTAAAGGGTGTTGCCCGAGACGTCGCTGAAGACGAGGTATTGGCCCTGGTTCGACCATGTCGGTCCTTCGGCCCACAAGGCGCCGGTCCAGACGCGGTAGATGGCGCCCTGTGCTCGCCGCAACGGGATAAAGGACGGATCGACGACGACCACGTCGGGGTCCGGGTAGATCGACGGCCGGCCCGGCGTGAAGTCGCGTGGCGGGTTCGTGACGACGCTCGCTGGGGTACTGAGCTGGGCTCGTGTCCTTTGTTGGGCAAAAGCGCGCGAGGGCACCAGTGCTGCGGCACCCGCAAGCCCGGCGCTGCCGGCCAACAGCGAACGTCGCGACAAGGAACGCCGAACCGCCTGCTGCATTGTCCCCTCCCCCTGATCTCGTTTTGGAGCGCAATAGTGGCGGCGGCCGAGCCGCACGGCAATCCCGGATGGCCGGAAAGCCATTAGAGACCGGTGGGTGCTGCCGTCGAATTCGTGGTGCGGTTGAGCGCGACTCAAACGGAGAAAAGACGGCTCACACGGCCGCACGAGTGAAGCGGCGACTTCGGCCGGCCGCGCCGAAGGCCGCGTCAGGCCGGCAAGTCTGAGTTGCCGATAACGAGCCAGCCAGTGCTCGGCGGTGCGGACTGGAACGCTGGCATGTCGGGCGGCGCGCGCCAACAGAACGTTGTCTTCTAGATGCGGCAGCAAAACCGCGAACCGCTGCATCGCCAACTGGCGCTGCTCATCATTCAGGGCCGCAGTACCGCGGGCTGGCTTCTGATCGCGTGCTATTTCAGCCTCCTTGCTTGGACCGGCGGCATGGGAAGCGTGTCCGCAAGAGGATGGTTCAACGAACGGTTCTCGCCCGCTGGCCGAGCGCCGCAATGACGCGCGGAACGCCGTCTCATATGAGCGGTACGGTTAAGATATCGTTTGCGGGGGGTTTATCGTACATTTCGGGCCATGACCACGACCCTCATCGGCTACGCCCGCTGCTCCACCGACAAGCAGGACCTCGCCGCCCAGAAGGCGGCCCTAGAAAAGCTCGGCGTCGCTCTCGAGCGGGTATACACCGATCATGGATTGACCGGCACCAACCGGTCCCGTCCTGGCCTCGACCAGGCGCTCGCTGCCGTGCGCGCCGGTGACACGCTCGTCGTGCCCAAGCTCGACCGGTTGGCGCGATCGGTTCCGGATGCCCGCGCCATTGCCGACGCACTCGTGGCGCGCGGCGTCAAACTCGCACTCGGATCGAGCGTCTACGACCCAGCCGACCCAATGGGCAAGATGTTCTTCAATATCCTGGCTACCTTCGCCGAATTCGAAGCCGATCTGATCCGGCTGCGCACGCGCGAGGGCATGGCGATCGCCCGGGCGCGGGGAAAGCTGCGCGGCAAGCAGCCAAAGCTGTCCGAGAAACAGCAGAAGGAGCTGCGCCGGATGCACGACACCGGCGAGTACGCTATCAGCGATCTGGCCGAACTGTTCTCGGTGTCTCGCCCGACCATCTACCGGACTCTCGGGCGGCCGGCGGCCGCCAAATTGGGCTGAAGAAACCCCGCCACTTACCTTTGAAGGTCACACCAAAGGAGACGAGCAGAGCAATGCACTGCAGGCCAAGGCCCTCCGCTGCCGCCACATCTTCGAGGAGATTGCCTGCGGCAGGCGCCGGGACCGTCCCGAGCTGCACCGCATGCTCGACCAGCTGCACGAGGGCGATGTTGTCGTCGTCTGGGAGCTCGACCGCCTGTCGCGATCGCTGCAAGACGTGCTCCACATCATGGAGCGAATCGGCGACGCCGGTGCCGGCTACTGCTCGATCACGGAGGCGATCGACACCACGAGGTCAGCTCGATCGCATGATGATCCAGATGGTCGGGGCCTTCGCCGAGTTCGAACGCGCCATGATCCGGGTACGGACGTCAGCTGACCTGGCTGCGGCACGCGCTGAGGGCCGCCTCGGCGGCCGACGCAAAAAGCTGGATCCGGCCAAGCGCCGCGAAATCGCCGAAAGCGTCATCTCCGGCCGCAAGACCGGTGCCGAGATGGCGCGGCTCTATAATGTCAGCGCGCCAACCGTGTCACGGATCGTCGCTCAACACCGGATGGTCGGCTCGTAGCTCGCTGACGGTACGAAAATCGCGTGGGGGAGGAAAGGGAATGCCAATTTCGAAAAAGCCGCGCTCAAAACCCGTCGCTAAAACCTCGCCGAAAGCCAGCGCGCCAGTAGCGTTGCCGGACAGGCGCGCGATGGAGAGTTTCCTGGCCGCGATCTCCAGACGCCGCGGTGACGATGCGACGGCAAAAGCGCAGGACGTCATGTACGAGGCATGGGAGCGAAACACCTCCCGTTCCCGGATAGCGCTCGCCCGTAAAGCACTCAGCATCTCGCCGCTCTGCGCCGACGCCTATGTCCTCCTGGCCGAAGAAGCCCAATCTATCGAGGAGGCTCGAGACCTCTATGCCAAGGGCGTCGAAGCCGGCGAGTTGGCGCTCGGGCCCCAAGGGTTCGAAGAATATGCCGGCCACTTCTGGGGCTTTCTCGAAACCCGCCCTTACATGCGGGCTCGGGCCGGTCTTGCCGACACGTTCGTTCAGCTTGGCAATATTGAGGGTGCTCTCGCCCATTACCGCGATATGCTGGAGCTGAACCCGAACGACAATCAGGGGATTCGATACGTCCTCGCCGGGTGCCTGCTTAGGCAAGACAATTACAGCGCGCTCAAAGAGCTGCTCGCCGCCCATGAGGACGGCAGTGCGTTCTGGCTCTATACCCGAGCACTCGTGGCCTTTCGCGAGAGCGACGAGCAAGCCGCAACGCTGGTCAAGAATGCCTGGGCAGCGAACCAGCATGTGCCTGCCATCCTGGCCGGCGCGACGCCGGCGGTCGGATCAGATGATGGCTACATCACAATGGGAGGCCCGGACGAGGCGTCATACTACGTCACCGAATGCGGCGCGGCGTGGCATCGCACACCAGGTGCGGTCGCGTGGCTGACAACGCTCGCGGCCACCTTGCCGCCGAAACGTCGGACCCGCGCGACGATGCACTGACCGCTTAGCATGCAGTTTTTAACAAATCGCCCGGTACCCCGACAACGAGCACACTATGAGTTCTGCCACATGAACGATGTTCTCAGTGCCATACAAAATACACCTCTGCCGACTATATTGATTTTAGCCGGTATTGTGTTCTGGGTGCTTGCGATCGCGGGGTCAGTAGCCGGGAAAATCACGGTTCAGCCAAGCCAACAAAAGACCGCTGGTCTCGTCGGGAGCGGGTTTATTGTAATCGGTCTGATACTTTATTTTGTACATACCTCTCCAAGCCAGACCCCAACTCCAACTTCATCAACTGCCGCCCCGAATAGTCTCCCCGAACAAAAGCGAAACAAAATGGATCAGGCGGGTCCTTCAGGTGGCTTTGGTGGTAAAGAATTTAGTGATGAGGCCTACATCCGACCAGGTTCATCAGTGGCTGAAGTGCGGATCTGGGCTGGGAACTATGTTGATGCCATTCAAGTCGTATTGCGAGACCAAAACGGTGTCACATACGAATTGACTAAGCACGGCGGTGACGGTGGAAACTACCACAGTCTTACGATGACAGAAGGAGAGAAAATCGTTCATGTCTACGGAAGGTGTGGCAGCTGGGTAGATTCTATCAATGTTGTTACCAACTTTAACCAAAGCCTCTCAGCAGGAGGCGGGGGCGGTTCTACCTCCTACTCCTACGCATTTGACAATATCCTTGGTTTTATGGGACGAGCAGGTGAGCCATTTCAAGGGGCTAAGGAATCTTTCATCGACGCTATCGGAGTGGTGTTCGAATGAACAACAGCAAGACTGAGGTGAACCCCGGTCGTGAGACAGCCGGAGCCATCTTCTAAAGTATAGTCCGGCCGATTTCGGTACCGGTTCCGATCGAGCTTGGCGCCACGATCATAGGGGGAAGGAGCAACCAAGCGAAAATGTACGGTAAGGGGTCACGACAAGAACTGTGCGTAGCTGTACGACACTATAGAACGTAGCAGAAACACTAGGCTTCATGGATCGGGCGGCGACCATGAAGCCACTGGCCACGATGGGTATACCGAACTTGGCCAACCGTAGATCGCGTGGTCAAGAACGGCAAAGCCGATGTATGTTGGCTATGCCGAATTTAGCCATTCATCGTGGCTATCATTGGCTTGCCGGCACCTGACAGCCTGCTGGCACATCGCCGCCCTGGCGATCCCGAGGTTTATCGCTGGCGACTGCAAGCGAATCTCACCGACGGTACCGTTGTCCTGACGTGAGTTTCCTATCCGTTCTGCTGTGCCGTACAGTTACGTACAGCTCTTGTCGTGACCCCCTAGTGGTCAGAACGCAACAGATGGTACCGCCAAGAAGCCTCAGTTTCTGCGGGTTCAGCCTGTCTCGGGGATATCCGGCGATCGCCAATGCCCAACTTGAACAGTTAGCGCGGGATTGGACCTGGCAAGTGATTGATTTATTGCGGGTGTGCGGGGAGATTCTCGAATTTGCCCAATAGTGTAGTGGAACATTTTCAGTAGAATGGTTGATTATAATTGCTTTTGTTAACGAATCTGCGGACAACGATTCGATGTTTGTCCGCGAGAAGACAGCGCGAGGCCACAGCTACCTCTATCTCGTCGAGAACGAGCGCGAGGGCGGTCGCGTGCGCCAGCGGATCATCCGCGCGCTCGGCCGCAAGGACATGTTGCTGGCGAGCGGCGAACTCGAGCGCCTAGCCGCCTCGCTGGCGCGGCATTGCGATCGTGCCGTCATCCTGTCCGACATCGAGGCCGGGCGCATCGCCTGCACGCGCATTGGCGGACCGCTCTTGTTCGGGCGGATCTGGGAACGGCTCGCCATTGCCGCGGTACTCGATGAGCTGCTCCAGGACCGCGGCTTTGAGTTTGCGGTCGAGCGCGCGGTTTTTGCCAGTGTCCTGCACCGGCTGTTTGTGTCCGGCTCGGACCGCAGCTGCGACAAATGGATGGCCGATTACCGGATCGCCGGGATCGACGGGCTGCAGCTGCACCATCTCTACCGCGCGATGGCCTGGCTCGGCGAGGAGACGGCACCTCCCACCCCCGGCGTGTTGGCGCCACGCTGCATCAAGGACCTGATCGAGGAGCGCCTGTTCGAGCGGCGCCGCAATCTGTTCAGCGATCTCTCGCTGGTCTTCATGGACACGACCAGTCTGGCGTTTTGTGGCGCGGGCGGCGAAAGCCTGGGGGCTCACGGCCACTCGAAGGACCATCGGCCGGACCTGAAGCAGATGATCCTGGCCGTCATCATCGACGGCGAGGGCCGGCCGATTTGCACCGAGATGCTGCCCGGCAACACCGCCGATGTGACGGTGCTGTTGCCGGTGATCGACCGTCTGCGCGAGCGCTTCCATATCGGCCGGGTCTGCGTCGTCGCCGATCGCGGCATGATCTCCGCCGCGACGATCGCGGCGCTGGAGGAGCGCAAGCTCGAATACATTATCGGTGCCCGCGAGCGCAGCAGCATCGTCATCCGCCGCCTCGTTCTCGACGACGAACAGCCGCTGACGCCGCTGTTGATCGAGCGCGTGCGCGGCGAGACCCAGCTCTTCGTCAAGGAAGTCAAGGTTGGTGCGGCGCGCTACATCCTGTGCCGCAACGAGGCCGAAGCCGAACGCGACCGCAGCGAGCGACAAGCCATCGTCGCCGGGCTCGCCAAACAGCTCGCGCGCGGCGACAAGGCACTGATCGGCAATTCCGCTTACCGCCGCTATTTGCGCCGGACGCCGAGCGCGGACGGCAAGCCGGGCCCAGCCTTCGAGATCGATCCCGGCAAGCTCGCCGAGGAGGCGCGCTACGATGGTCTCTTCGTGCTGCGCACCAACGCCAGGGTCACGCCGCTGCAGGCGGTGTTGCGCTACCGCGATCTCTTGCAGGTCGAAGACCTGTTCCGCCGTGCCAAGGCGATCCTCAGGACCCGCCCGATCTATCATTCCTCAGACGCCGCCATTCGCGGCCACGTGTTCTGCTCGTTCCTCGCCCTGATGCTGCAGAAGGAACTGGCCGATCTGTGCCACAGCCACGGTCTCGTTATCGAATGGGCCGACCTGTTGCGCGATCTCGACCGTCTCCAGGAAGCGACCATCGAGAAGGACGGCAAGCGCATCACTACCCGCACCGCCGTCGCCGGCCAAGTGGGTGGCGTCTTCCAGGCCGCCGGCGTCGCCCTGCCGCCCAATCTGCACGAACACACCGCCTGAACCCGCCGATGCGGGTGTAGTGCTAACACCGAAAATCGGTGGCGTAACCTATTGCGCTGGCCTCTCTTTTTCTGAAGCACTGTTGAAGTCGGGCAATGGTCGGCTGGCGCCGCGCGAACCCAGAGCTCGCAGAGCTGGTCTACCGACCGACAATTGGGTTTGAGTTTATTTCAGGTGAGGTGAAGAGAGGCGAGCGCGGGCGAGGCCGGCAAAATGGCCGTCTGGGTGCTGTTCGAGATAGGCCTCGAGTTCCTCGCGCCGGTTGCTGTCCTTGACCGAATCCCAGAATGCCAGATCGAGCGCATCAGCGGCGGCATCCGGATGACCGGAGGGCTCCGGCGATTGCGCTGAAGCAAGCCGCGTCTTCGCCAATGCGGCAAAGGTCCCGTCCGGATACCGTTCGAGATATGCCTCGAGTTCAGCGGGGGTGCCGTCCTTCGCACTTTCCCAAAAAGCGAGCTCAAGCGCGGCCTCGCTCTCAGCCGACAATTCGGAGATCGTAGAGGGACCGGTCGGACCTTCTGCCAACCCGGGGTCTTCGTCGTCTGGGGTCGAAGATTGCGGATCGGGCGTATCCTCGCCGGCGCGCAGCCGAAACGCGCGGATTGGATGGGCAATGTTCTTGACGAGTTGTTCGCCCAAATCCTCGAACAGCATCCCGCCACGATGACGCAGATGGTCGCGTACACCTCGGGAGACACAGATTTCGCCACCCCTGACGAGCCCTTCAAGTCGCGCGGCGACGTTCACGCCGTCACCAAAAATGTCGCCATCCTTGACCATCACATCGCCGACATTGATGCCGATCCGGAACCGCATCTCGCGGCCTTCCGGCTGATCGGCATTGGCGCGGTCGAGCGCCTCCTGCATCTCGATTGCGCAACGGATCGCATCGAGAACGCTGGAAAACTCGGCCAGAACACTGTCGCCGGCGGTGTTTGCGATCCGACCCCGATGTAGCCCGATCAGATTATCGATTACCGCGCGATAGGCCGATAATGTCGCCATCGTCGTTTCTTCATCGCCATGCATCAGCCGGCTGTAGCCTTCGACGTCGGCAGAGAGGATCGCGGCGAGCCGTCTCTCGATCGGCGGAGCTTCCATCACCGATCATCCCCTCGTGAGACGCAACAAAAGATCCCTGGGCAGGTCGCATCTTGATGTAAAATCACCCGCATTGTCCCCTAAAAAACAGCGGCGCAAATTTCGCAAAGATGGTGAACTTCGGTAGCTGAACGCGACGCCTTGACCAAGCGGATCGACGGCTCTTGGACTTCAGCGACATTGTTTCACCGGCGCTTGCATCATTACGATCGCGCCGGGTAGCAAGGGGTAACGCTAATCTTGTCGCGGTGGTGATGAATCTCGGCCTCGCTGAAGATTTGGCAGTGATTGCCTTTAAGCGTTATCCGCGCGACCAAGAAGCCGTAGGTCTTGGGGCTGCTGCCAAAAGAAAGCGTGATCGTATCGCCTACCGCGATCCGCGGTGGCAGGCGTATGTGGTGATAGGTCCGATGCGAACTCGCGACCAGCCAATCGATTCGCTTGGTCAGCACGCCGCGCCCGCTAGACCAGACGGCATTGACGGTGTTCGGCTGGGCAGCGGCGCCGATACTCGTGATGACCATCATCAGGCCGGCGATCCACAGGCAATGCGTGCCCGCCCGTCCAAACTTCCGGGTTCGGAAAGATTCACGGCCCATGGTCTGCCCGCACGCGCGCCTCGGAAAATTGAGCGCCTTCTTTAATGTTCGGCACCGCGCCGACTGCTTGGGTCAGCTCGCGGCCGGAGCCCTATTCACGCGGCCTCGCGCTCAGCAGAGGCAGACTGCCGAGCCTCTGGAGCTGCAGCGGTTGCTTCGTGCATTCCCATGAGGACGCGAAGCGTTTCCCGACCACGGGACAACCGAGAACGCACTGTGCCGATCGGGATACCGAGGATCTTTGCGACTTCCTCGTACCGCATGCCCTCCAGACCGACGAGCAGGATCACTTGGCGTTGTTCATCAGGGAGCCGCCCAATTGCCCGGTCGAGATCACGCAATTCTAAAGAATCATGGAAATTTGGTGCGACGGGCAACTCGGCTGCGAGGTCCTCGACCGGGACGGTTGATCCGTCGCGAAGCGCACGCCGCACCTCGTTGACGTGCAGGTTGTGCAATATCGTAAAAAGCCAGGCCCGCAAATCGGTCCCCGCCTGCCATAGATGCTGCTTGGCAAGGGCACGCAGAAGACAGCTCTGGACTAAATCGTCGGCCCGCGTCGCGTCCCGGCTCAAGGCTCGCGCGTAGCGCCGCAGGCGGGGAATTTGGTCTTCGAGCAAAAGTGCGAACTCGGTCATCAGGTCCACCCTCTCTAGCTCGGCCTGCCTCGCTGCTCGGCCGTTGGATGTCCCTGTTATAATTCGCCGTTGTAATCCCTTAACGTACCGTCGTTTTTCTTTGGTAAAATGTTTTGTGTTTGAGTAAGCGGGTATGTCTGAACTGTAATTGAGAAGGCATTCAGTAAACGGCATTTTGGGCTCTCGGCCGATGCGTCGGCGACCGCCGATCTGGGTTATAACCAACCTGATTAGGTGCTGACCTGCGCGAGCCAAGGGTAAGAGCACAACGAGCGGATGCGGCCGGTTTCGCTGAGCAGCCAGTTCCAGGCATCACAGCAGCCATTGATGATGTCTTCG
>Ga0335074_10005455_pt1 | contig 17588 bp, 9 predicted proteins | sample Lox_Sample_23_FD_206715 | JGI IMG/M metagenome (GOLD analysis project Ga0335074, IMG submission 206715) | Soil microbial communities from Loxahatchee National Wildlife Refuge, Florida, United States - Lox_Sample_2.3 | ecosystem: Environmental > Terrestrial > Soil > Wetlands | place: USA: Florida... | reverse complement strand
GCGATCGGCGACTGGAGCCTTGACGCCATCGCCACCATGCAGAAGGGCAACCCTTTTACCGTCACTGCTCCAAACCATGTGGCATGGCCGGCGGATCAAATTCGCGGAGACCGCTATTGCAACGGACGCAACGAGCTGCAGAACAAGAATCTCAGGGCCAACGGGCGATTCTGGTTCGACACGAGTTGCTTTGTCGATCCGGCGACAGACCCGAACAACACCAGCGGTTCCCAATGGTATTTCGGCTCATCCGGGTTCGATATTTTGACCGGCCCAGGCATCAACAACTGGGATACGGGCATACACAAGAACTTCCCGATCCACGAAAGTATCAATTTCGTGGTGCGCGGTGAATTCTTTAATGCCTGGAACCACGCAAGCTTTGCCAATCCAGCGAGCGGTTTGGGAAGCGCCAACTTCGGCACCGTAACAGCAACCCAACATGATCCACGCCAGGTCCAGATCGGAGCCGATCTTTCGTTCTAAGCCGGCACTTACCTTCTTCTGGAATCCGCCCCTGCATGCTGCGACAATGCATGTGCAGATCCATGGATCCTCGCCGAGCTTGCAAATCGGGGTTCTCGCGAACTTGGCGATAGGTATGTGTGCGTTCCTTTCTGCTCGAACCAACCCCGAAGAACTGCGGCTGTTCCGCGGCCGCGGTAAAAAGAAAGGATTCAAGGATGCAAAGGCGAGACTTTCTGAAGAGCGCGTCACTGCTCGGCATCGGCTCATTGGTCGCCGAAGACGCACTGGCTGCGCCGGTGGTGGCAGACGAGCCGGCGGGTTCAGCGCAACCACCCAACATTGTTCTCGTCGTCTCTGACCAGCACCGTGCAGGACTTACCAGGCGATCCGGCTATCCGGTCGATACCAGCCCCACCCTGGACAAGCTCGCGTCCACCGGCGTCGCATTCGACCGCGCGTATTGCGCTTCGCCGCTCTGCGTGCCCAGCCGCACGAGTATGGTCACGGGCCGCTGGCCTGAAGCTACGCATGTCCGGTCCAATGAGATGATCGATGATGCCTTTTATCCGACGCACCTTTACCAGGTGGCAAAAGAGCACGGTTACCGAACGGGTCTCGCCGGGAAAAATCACACATTTCTCAAGCCGGCGGAGACGGACTTCTGGCGTGAGTATGGACTCGCAAACGGCTGGATGCCGCCCAACGCGCCTGCGATGTACCACGAGTTCGAGAAGTGGATGCAGAGTCTCCATGCCAACATCGCGCTGGAACCATCTCCGTTTCCTTTAGAAGCCCAGTATCCCTATCGCATCGTTTCCGATGCCATTGAGTTTATGACCGAGTCGCCCGGGCAGCCGTTTCTCTTACAGGTCGGCTTTTCCGAACCGCACGATCCGGAGCAGGTTCCTGCTCCCTACTGGAATATGTTTCCGCCCGAAAGCGTGCCCAACCGCTGCGCCGGCCCCGACGCACTCAAGCAGCTTGGCTACCGCGCGCAATGGGAGTACGGCCATCAGGAATCAGGATTTCCCACAGAAGAAAACTGGCGGCGCTACAAATCGAACTACCTTGGCATGCTGCGCCTGCTCGACGACCAACTGGCACGCATGGTCGCTTTCATGCAGCAAAAGGACCTGGTGCGCAAGACCATCGTGATCTACGTTGCCGATCACGGCGACTATCTCATGGACTATGGCCTGGCGCGCAAAGGCGTCGGCATGCCCGAGTGCCTCACGCGCATCCCCATGGTGTGGAGCGGACCGGGCATTCAGCACGGTGCGATCGGCAGTACTGCCTTCGTGTCCAACGTCGACCTGTTTCCCACTCTCTGCCAGGCGATGCAGGCCGATATTCCGCACGGAGTGCAGGGCCGGAGCCTGTGGCCGCTACTGCGCGGCGAGTCCTACCCCGAAGAGGAATTCCGCAGCATCTACGCGACTGTCGGCCTGGGCGGACTCTACTATGAGGCGTCAGATCATGTGCCGTACTATTTGCGCGATGGCTACCGCGCTACCGCGGCCGCTCTCGCCCATCCACATGAATCTGGATTCGACGAGCTGAACAAGGTCACCATGTCGGGCCTGCAGAAGATGGTGCGCATGGGCGAGTGGAAGTTGATCTACGACATGATGGGTTACGGGCAGCTCTATCACTTGCCTTCCGACCCCTGTGAGCTGAACAACCTCTTCGGCCAAGCGCATGTTGCCACCGAGCAGGGGGCCTTAATGGCCGAACTGCTCATGTGGACCATTCGCGCACAGGACTCGTTGCCGACCGGGCCACAGAACGTGAAGTATCAGACCAAGTGGTCCACGCAGCACAACTGGTATGCGCCATATCGCCACGTCAAAGCACCGGGTCCGTTCATTCCATAGAGCGGTTTCTCGGGATGAAAGCAGGCTCGCGGAGACTGTGATGCAAACCCGCCGGACAGTGCTCGGAAAACTGCTGAAGGCGTGCGCAGCTCTCACTTTCGCGCGTGATTCCAAAATCCTCGCGGAAGCAGTGCCCGCTCTTTCCGTGAATCTTGCGCAAACTGCGCCCGTCGAAGTTCCGTCCAATTTCACTGGACTTGGCTACGAGATGTCTTCCGTTGCGACGCCCGATCTTCTGAGCCCCGCGAATCAGCGTTACGTGGAACTCGTTCGCGGGCTGGGGCGGCAGGGAGTGCTGCGCGTTGGCGGTATCGTAGCCAATTACACGCGTTATGTTCCGGATGGGCCATCCAGGTTCGACCGTCAGAATACGGTCATCACGCGCGCAGCCATCGAGCGATTCGCGGCATTCCTTAACACAGTTGGTTGGAGCGCGATCTGGAGCGTCAATTTTGCGCAAGGTACGATTCCGGACGCCGTCGGAGAAGCGCGCGTCGTGTCTGATGTACTTGGCACGCGCCTGTTGGCGCTGGAGATCGGCAATGAAGTAGACAATTACGGAAAAGGCCAGCCCTTCCGCCCGCCATTGTACGACTATGAGGCTTATCGCAAGGAGTATGGCGAATGGCATACCGCGATTGCAAAGGCGGTCCCCGGCATACGCTTTGCGGCGCCGGATACTGCGAAGGCCGTTGACTGGGTAGAGCGGATGGCGAAGGACGCCAACGGCCAGGTGCAACTTCTTACAACGCATTATTATCGCAATGGGCAGGCCCGCGGCAGCGCAGAACAACTGCTGACGGTTGATCCGAGACTGGAAGATATGGTCGCGCGCTTGCGTGCCGCCTCGCGGCAAAGCGGGATTCCGTGGCGAATCTGCGAGATCAACTCATTTTCCGGCGGTGGCCGCCCCGGCGTCAGCGATACTTTTGTCGGCGCATTGTGGACGCTCAACACCATGCTTCTTCTGGCGCAATGCGGCTGCTCGGGCGTAAACGTCGAAACGGGCGTTAACCAGCTCGGCTTCGTCAGTTCCTACTCGCCGATTCAGGACGATGGCAAGGGCATGAACTCAGCGGGTGTGCCCTACTACGGCATGCTGGCTTTTGCCAAGGCGTTCGCGGGATGCCATCAGATGTTCCCGCTCGACGGCAGCCGCCAGAGCAACTTTGTGCACACGTACGTGCTGGGCGCAAAAGGCAGAGCGCGAAATGCCGTGATTGTCAATATGGATTCGAGAGCAGACGCGCATGTTTCTCTCGTGAATATAGGGATTAAACATGCGAAAATTTTGCGCCTGGTTGCACCGGCGGCCGACAGCAAGACAGGCATAACATTGGGCGGAGCGCAGGTGGACGAGAGCGGGCGATGGAGAGCGGCAAGCCAGGAACGAATTCACGACGGCTCGGTTGCCGTGCCGCACATGAGCGCAGCACTGATAATCTCGCCTCGCACATAGGCGCGGGCCCGAGCGATCAGCAGGAGAATTTTGGTGAAAACTTGCAAGCCGGGGCTCGGCGAGACCAATTCACAGGCGGTCCTTCAGCAGATATTCAGGCGCTGGCATGGCCCCGTCGCGAATAGGTCCGGGTGGCGTTTCCGGCATCGGCCACGGCTGTACTCCCACGCGATTTGCCCAGGTCGCGTAATCATCTGCCATTTTTTTTACGCGCTCGGGATACTGGTCGGCGAGGTCGTGCATCTCGGTTCGATCCCGCTCCATGTCATAAAGTTCCCAGGCGTCTGGAAATCGCGAGACAAGCTTCCACTTGCCCTCGCGGGCCGCGCTATTGCCTTCGTGCTCCCAGAAAAGAGAGCGCTCCGCAAGCTCGCGTCCTTCGAAAACGGGCACAAGACTCTTGCCTTCCAGTGGTGGTGGCTGCGTTCCGGCTTTGCTTACCGCAGGGTATGCGACCCCGGCGACCTCAAGGCAGGTAGGCATCACATCGATTTCGTGACCAATGGCATGGCAGATTCCGCGATTCTTCAAACCGTCTGGCCAATGAACAATGAACGGAGTGGAGATTCCGCCTTCGTGCGCATAATGCTTGTATAGTCGAAAGGGCGTGTTGCTGGTGTTCCCCCAGGGAATCCCGTAGCTCGCATAGGTCGTCGCGGAACCCGGCAGAATCGACGGATCGTTCCCCGGAACCACCGGGAGACCGTACCTGGTTTGTTCGGGCATGAATGCCGGCCTGGGCCGGCCGGCAGCGATTCGCGCCATCTCTTCAAAGTTTCCGCCGTTGTCAGACATGAAGCAGATCATCGTGTTATCCAGGATCCCCAACTGGCGCAGCTTCGCCACAATCTTGCCCACATTTTGATCCAATTTGTCGATCTGAGCGGCATACACCTCCATGCGCCGCTGCTCCCAGTCGTGAAATGAGGCAAGCTCCCATGCAGGCACACGAGGATCGCGCGGCGTAATTCCCCACTCGGCTTGTACGATCCCCATGGCAAGCTGCCTGGCGTGCCGCGATGCCCTCAATGCATCCCATCCGCCCGCATATTTTCCCTTATGTTTTGCGATTGTCTCTTCGGGCGCCATGAGGGGCCAATGTCCTGCAGTGAACGCGGCATACAGGAAAAAGGGCTTCCGCTTCTGCGCAGCTTCTTCGATATACCGCACCGATTGATCGCCGATCGCATCGGTCAGATAGTAGTCCCGATCTTCCTTTGAAACTTCAATCGGGTCGTTGTCGTGCGTGAGCGAAGCGGGGTCGAAGTAACTGGCCGCCCCGTTGATGATTCCGTAATACCGATCAAACCCTCGCTGCAAAGGATAATTATGTTTACCTACTGTGATCGGCGTAAGGTGCCATTTGCCGGTCATCAGCGTTGTGTAGCCGCCTGCTTTGAGCGCCTCGGCAATCGTCACGCAATTCTGACTGAGATCGCCTGCATATGCGGGGTAAGGATACCTCCCGTAATCGGAAGTCATCATGCCCATGCCCGCCTGGTGCGAGTACAAGCCAGTGAGGAGAGCCGCGCGCGAGGGACAGCACCTCGGGCTGTTATGAAAATCGCTGAACCTCACGCCTCCGTGCGCCAATGCGTCAAGATTGGGCGTATCAATCTCCGACCCATAACAACCGATGTCGGAGAAGCCCATATCGTCGGCGAGAATGAAGATGATATTGGGGCGGCTTCCAGCAGCTCCGGCGGGCGGTTGGGCGGCAGCTGCCTGCTTGCCGGAAAAATCCAAGAACGCGGAGGCTCCCACGCACAGGCCGGTTTGCAAAAACTCGCGGCGCGTTTTCTCGCCCATTTTCCAGCTACCTCCCGCACAGGAGCAACGTCCAGGCACGGACCACCAGCGCCGAGAGCGAAGATCTTCGATCAACCCACTCGATCACCTAAGTGCCGGCCATCGCCTTGCTTGCGCGTCTTGATTCTACCCAATGGAGGGGTCAGGATGTAATGGGTTACATCAACAAATCAAGACTGTTTCTGATCTCGATTTCGCGTCAAACGCTTTGAATGGAGTGATTTGGACTTTTTCCCGAGAAATGGCCCGGTTGACTCGCGGACCACAAGGTGTGGGTGCAGAATTACATTGCTTGCCAAAGCTTCTCCTCGCAGCACCTGTTGCAGAGCCGCGAATGCCCGTGCGGCCACCTCCCTCCTGGGATGGCGAATCGTGGTGAGGGCCGGATGCACCATGCTCGCAATGGGCACGTCGTCAAATCCAATGAGCGACAGTTCCTTTGGCACTCCAACTCTCGCTTGATGTGCCGTCTGCAGCGCTCCAACTGCCATCAGGTCATTCGATGCCAGTATTGCTGTCGGGCGGGGGCGGCAATTCAGAAGCTTCTCCATTGCAGCGCGCCCGCCCTCCACTCGCATATCGCCGGTGGCAACCCACTCGGCGCGCAAACGCAGGCCATGCGTTTTCAATGCCGTCTTGAAGGCGTCCATTCGGCCTCGCGCCGAATTGAGCGATTGCGGGCCCGCAATGAACCCGATATCACGGTGTCCGAGAGCCAGCAGGTGATCGAGTGCCTCACGAAACCCGGTGGCGTACTCCACGAGCACAGTAGGATACCTTCCCACCAGCTTGTGCTGGTTCATCAGAACGACCGGGACACCCGCCTTTGCCGCCTGGCGCAAAGATTCCTCTTCAATCTCAGAGGTCATCACTGCGATCGCGTCCACGCTCCTCTCGATCATGCGCCGGAGGCAGTTGTCGAGGCGCACCGGGTCATAGTTGGTGTGGGTGAAGATCACTTCGATTCCCTGGGCTACAGCGAGGGATTCGAATGCGTCGATCAACTCCGGGAAGAATGGATTGTTCACATCGGAAACGATCAAGCCGAAGAGCCGGGTGCGGCCTACGCGCAAGCTGCGCGCATTTGGATTGGGGACGTAATTCAAGTCCTCAATGGCACGCCGCACGCGCGCCAATGTCTTTGGGCGCACACCGGGGAACCCGTTCAGGACCCGGGAGACCGTAGCAGTTGAAACGTTTGCGCGCTTGGCAACTTGCAGAATATCCATGGCTTGACTCTTTGCCGGTTCGCATTATTCTAAACCGGAGGTGGCTCTGAATGAGAGGGAAGTCTGATGTGCGGAGGCCGGCTGGGGGAGGCCAAGCAGAACAACGGCCGCAATTTGTAATGCTTTACATGGCTCGGCGCGTGCTGTATCGTCGTTCTCAGTCATTCTGATCGACCGGGCGAGGTTTTCATTGTGGATCGGCGAACCTTCTGTGGCCTTACCGCAGGCGCGCTTTTTGGCGGCGGACTATCACCGAGCGACTCTGCCGCACAGGACAGCACCGCAAAACTGAGATTCACCCGGGAACAAACGGGGAATGGCCCGTTTCGAGAAGACCCCGGCAAACGCTCGCATATTCTGTTGATCTCCGCCGACATGGTGGGGCCCGATCTTTACCATCCAGCACGCGCGTTGTCGCGCCAGGTCCAGATTCCCAACATCCGTTCCCTGATGAAGCAAGGCGTCTTCTTCGCCAACGCTTTTTGCACAGTCCCACTTTGCTCGCCTTCGCGCGCCTCATACCTGACGGGTCGCTATAGCTATGTTCAGGGCAACGGCGAGCGCGCTCCCGAAGGCCTGGAGACGCAGCTTCGGCCAGACGATACAATTTTTCCGGAATACCTGAAGGCCGCTGGATACGTAGCCCGGCAGGTGGGAAAGTGCCACGTTGGAGAGAAGAAGTTCATCGATGCCTTTGGCGACAACGATCAACCCTGGGATCGATGGTCACCGCCGGTTTTCGATGATGATGACTTCCTCGCCTACCAGCGCAGCCTTGGCGTAAAGCCCCAAAAGTACTCGCGCGAAATTGTCTTTCGCACGCAGGACCGGACATCCCCAGGTAATTCCGTGGGCGGTTGGATTGTTCAGGAAGACGGCAAGCCGTTTCCCCTCGAAGCCCAATACAGCTACTACCTCGGTAAGAAGGCGATCGAAACGGTGGAAAGCCTCATCAGCAACGGGTCGATTCAGCATCACCCCATGTATCTCCAGCTCGACATCTTCGATCCGCATCAGCCGTTTTCCATTCCCGCGGGATTTGAAACAAGAGAGCGGGAGTTGCGCCAGATCATGACCATTCCGGAATCCTGGCGCACTGCGCAAAAGCGCGACTTCAAGCGTGCCGACGACGAGCCTGAGATTATCGACATTTATCGCCGTTACTGGGGAATCTACGATCCTGAGGAACTGATCAATTATCGTGTTGCGTACGTGCTGCAGATGGAGTTGGTGGACCATGTAATCGGGATGGTGCTGGCTCGCCTGAAGGAGCTCGGCTTTTACGACAACATGCTCATCGCCTTTATTTCGGACCACGGGGAGATGGATGGGCGCCGCGCAATCGTGGATAAAGGCGTCTATCTTTACCCTGATGTCGTCCGTGTGCCGATGGTTTTCAAACTGCCCGGCACGGAGCCTCCGCGCGGAACAACCGTCGAGTCTCCTGTTTCTCTCCTCGACCTCTCCCAGACCATCCTTGATTTCGCCGGCATTCGTCCTGAAGCCAAATTTGACGGCGTCTCGCTTTTGCCCGCAATTGAGAACGGCCATGGCGAGGAAGATCGGACGCTGCTTTTCTTTGGAGGCTGGCACGTCGGCGTCAATTTCGATTGCGGTATCCAACACCGCGCCTCCGACGGCCGCCGCTACCTATATTCTTATAACTGCACTTCGCGAGTCGACGAGCTTTTCGATTTGGATTCGGAAGACGCGACAAACCTGATCGACAAACCAGAATACGCACAGTTGCGCCGGGAAGTGATCCAGCGGTTGGGCACGGCTCTCCAGTCTGATCCGCGATGGCTGGGTTACTGGGCAGAATTCCGCATCGCGAAATTCAGCGAGCTTCCGAAGAGCGAAGGGGACATGCAGCTTTTTACGGTGCCCGACTGATCGATGGCGAGTTGCGATCCTGACTGTTGTTCCGCGGCGCATACTGCTCTCGGGCTCCAGCAACTCAGCGCATGAATCGTCCCGGCCGGGAAGGGCAAACTCATGATCAGCAGACGAGCATTTTTGCAAGGCGGTGCAGTGTTGGGTGCCGGCAGCATGATGCGCCTGGATCCGGCGGCAAGCGGGGAGACAACCGCGGCAGTCCCCGCAAACAGTCAGTCGGGAAATCCCAACGTTCTCATCTTCATGCCCGACCAGCAGAACGGCGCGACGGTCCTGCCCGGCACGCCCGTACACGCCCCGAACATGCGGCGGTTCTTGAAGGAATCTGTTGCGTTCACGTCAGCGCATTGCCCCGCCCCGCATTGTTGCCCCTCACGCGCCAGCTTCATGACCGGCCTCTATCCCTCAGAACACGGCGTCTTCAATAATGTCACCACCGATACAGCGATTCATCCGAATCCCTATCCGGGGACTCCGTTCTGGGGGTTGTGGCTGAAAGCGGCCGGCTACAACATGGGCTACTCGGGCAAGCTGCACGTGGGCCGCGACATTACGCCGGAATCATGCGGATTTGAGAACATTTGCTCTCTCGAACAGGATTCGCTCGCCATCAATCTCGCTGGGAAAGCCGAACAGTGGCAGGAAGCACGCATCGCATCGTCGAATCCGGGTGCGCGGCGCGCCGGCGAGATCCTCCGTCCCGACTGGACAAATCTTCAGCTTTACAAGACGCTGCCCAATTCCGGACCGGAAGGTTACGAAGGGCTGCCGGACGACCGCATCGTGCAGGCAGGAATCGAGGCGATGAAGCGCATGGCGGCTGATCCTCGCCCCTGGTGCCTTATGGTCTCGAACAGCGGCGCGCACGATTCCTACGACGTGCCGCAGCGATTCGTCGAGATGTACGATCCGGATGGCATTGAGCTGCCTGCCAGTTTCGAGGACACGCTTGAGGACAAACCGCGCGTGTATCAGCGCCAGCGCTTTCAATACTGGTCGCAGCTTTCCGACCGCGAAACACGCGACGCGCTGCGCCACTATTACGCGAAGTGCAGCATGCAGGACGCACTGTTCGGCGAACTTCTTGAAGCGCTCGAACTGACTGGACAACGCGAAAACACGATCGTCATCTATATCTCCGATCACGGGGATTATCACGCGGCTCACGGACTATGGATGAAGGGCGTGCCCTCATTCCGCGAGGCCTACCATATTCCCGCCGTGGTAAGGTGGCCGCGCGGCATCAAGCGGCCGGACCGTCAGGTAGAGGCTTTCATCGATCAGGTGGATTGGGGCCCCACGATCCTTGAGGCATGCGGTGTAGTTCCGGCGAAAAAGCTTTCCGGCCGCAGCCTGATTCCCTGGCTGCTTGACGAATCGCCCGCCGATTGGCGGCGGGCCACATTCACGCAGATGAATGGCGTGGAGCTTTACTACACGCAACGCATCGTGATGACGAAGGATTGGAAGTACGTCTACAACGGTTTCGACTACGACGAGCTTTATGACCTGAAGAACGATCCATATGAGACCAGAAATCTCGCCTTCCCCGATATCGCCGCGAAAAGGAGAACCGTGCTTCAAGGCTCGGGACTGACGGGTGAAGCCCCGTTGCCATGGCCGGATCTTGCGCCCAATCTGGACTCAGCGCGCAGAAACCTGATGGAACAGATGTGGACGTTCGCCGCCGAACATGGCGACACCATTTTCAATCCGTACGGCACAGTCGCACTCGCGCCATGGGGCCCGGGCCTCAGCACAGTCAGTCCGGAGCGCGATGCGCAACCGCCAAACGTTCGCAGGGCTGGTTGACAGCCCAGAAAGCGAGGTGCTACGTTTGACATCCGTCGGGATGTAACGGATTACACTTCCCTTGGAACGGATTGTCGGTGATCCGTTCCCCGAAACCTCGACCATCGCCCCTGCGGCAGGTCAGGAGTGAAAGCCATTCTGGAGTTCTCAGCATGCGCAAGCCGCTGACGCCGTTTTCCGCCAACCGACGCGACTTTTTGCGGCAGGCGGCATTCGCATCCGGAGCCATCGCGGTCGGCGCACAAAATGCACAAAGCGCGGAATCCCCTCCAGCGCCAGCCGAGCGGCCGAACATCCTGATGATTTGCTCGGACCAGTTCCGCGCTGATTTTGTCGGCGCGAATCACGAAAATCCGTCCGCCCGTACCCCGAACCTGGATAAACTTGCCGCCCGCGGCGTCAACTTCCGCCACTGCGTGGTAAACCAACCGCTTTGTTCTCCCTCCAGAGCATCGTTTCTCACCGGACGGTACGCGACGGAAGCGGGAATGTGGCGTCTCGGCCTGGAATTGAATCACTCCCTGCCAACCATTGCGACCGAATTGCGCAGGAACGGATACAGCACGCATTTTATGGGGAAGTGGCACCTGTCCCAGGTGGAACTCCCAGACGGACGAAAGCAGCTAGGATGGATCCCTCCCGGGCCTTCGCGCGGCGGCTTCGACGATCTCTGGGAAGGCGCCAATGTCACCGAACTCACTTCGCACCCCTATGCCGGCAATTATTGGGCTGACGATGGAACGGACATCGGCTTCAGCAACGAATACCGGGTGGATTTCATCGCGAATCGCGCCGTTAAATTCATCGAGCAGAAGCACGACAAGCCATGGCTGCTCTACGTTTCGCAACTCGAGCCCCACCAGCAAAACGACATCGATGCCTTTGTTCCTCCGTTGCGCTATGCCGACGACTTCTCGTGGCAGGTATATCGCTCCCAGCTTTCCGCCGAACAGCAAAAGGATCTGGACGCGCTCGCACACGCGCCGGCGCCAACCTATTCCAATCCTTACATCCCGCATGATCTCCGCAATCTTCCCGGCAACTGGCGCTCTCACATTTCCGGCTATTACGGTAGTACACAGGCGATTGACGATTGCGTCGGGTCACTGGTGGCAGCACTGGAACGGACCAATCAGCTCGACCGCACGATCGTGGTCTTCTTCTCCGATCACGGCAACACGTTCCGCACCAGGCTGGGCGAGTACAAACGCTCGCCGCACGATTCCGCACTGCACGTGCCGTTCATCATCGCCGGTCCGGGATTTGATCGCGGGACCGTGATCGATGAACTGGTATCGCTGCTCGATCTGGCTCCGACACTGCTTGACGGAGCAGGGATTCAGCCGCCCGCCGGCATGCGGGGCCACCCTCTAAAGCGGCTGCTTGATGATCCCAAAGCCCGCAAGGCCTGGGATTCCACGGCCTATTTCCAAATCAGCCAGTCGATTTGCGGACGCGGTATACGTACCCCGGACTGGTGTTACTGCGCCTTCGATCCCTCTGTGCCGCACGGGCAAGCAGAGTACGGCACAAAGTATCAGGATTTCGCTCTGTATTCCATTTCCGGTGATCCCGCGGAGATGGTAAACCTGGTGGGGCGCGAGGAGTACCGGGACGTGGCGGACATGCTGCGCGGGGAGCTGGAGCGGCGAATCGTGACCGCTGGTGAACCGGAAACCAGCATCACGCCAATTCACTACTACGCCTGAAGCCCGTCGGCAGGAATCGCTCAGATCGACGCCCTGCCGCGCGGGTGGAACGACTGGTTGGTCGGCACGATTTGTAATACGCACGCTGCAAGGGTTCGTCGCGCGGTCTGGAAGGCAAGGGCACCTCCGTCGTGATCACTGCCGCAGGCGCCGCGCAGGTTTCCCGGGACTTCCCATCGTGAAGGAGGCAATCGTGAACGTACAACGCGCAAAGGCTCCGCACGCAAGATTCTGTCATCGGGTGCGGCAAACGTTTTGGGTGATAACATGCTCAACGGCCGCATGGATGCTGACCTTTTCGCCCGGTGTCACCGCCCAGGTTGACACCGGGGCCATTGTGGGCAACGTTCAGGATCCGACCGGTGCGGCAATTCCCGGCGTCACCGTCACCGCTGCCAGTGAAGGAACCGGCGTCAAACATAAAGCGGTCACCGACAGTGCGGGAGAATACACGCTTAGTCCGCTGCCGCTCGGGCTTTACACCCTGACCTTCGAACGGCAGGGTTTCAAGACGAGCGTACAGTCGCACGTTGAGGTGACGATTCAGGCGCAGCTTAAAATGAACGCCACTTTGCAAGTGGGCGCCGTGAACCAGAGCATACAAGTCAGTGCGGCCACGCCTCTGTTGGAAACCCAAACGTCCTCGATGCAGCAACTGGTCGGATCGCGTCCTATTGTCGATCTTCCGCTCAACCGGCGAAACGCCACGTTCCTGGCGCAGCTCTCACCGGGTGTGACCTTTGCCCAGCACGACACGCGCGGCTTGCAGGCCAGCGGGTCCTTCAGCGCCAACGGCATGGACCGCACGGAGAACGACTACTTGCTGGATGGCTTGGATAACTACTCCTACATCGGAGACCTGGTCAACCAGACGCAATATGCTCTTTTGCCTCCGCCTGACGCGCTGCGCGAGTTTACAGTGCAGACGAGCAACTACTCGGCTGAATTCGGCCACTCTGCCGCGGCCGTACTCAATATCTCGACCAAATCCGGCACGAACCAGTTCCACGGTGATCTTTGGGAGTTCCTGCGAAATGACGACTTCGACGCCGCAGATTATTTTGCCACGACCGGCAAGCCGGAATTCCGCTTTAACCAGTTCGGGGCTACGCTGGGCGGACCCATTGTGATCCCACATCTCTACAATGGCCGCAACCGCACGTTCTTCTTTATCGACTATCAGGGCACACGCCAGGTGCAGGGTCTGACTTACGACGAAACGGTGCCTACTCTTGCCGAGCACAACGGCCTTGCTACGGCCATGCAGAACGGTTGGAATCTGCAGGACCTGATTACCCTGCAGACCGGCACGACGACCGACCTGCTGGGCCGTACGTTCCCCAAGGGCACGGTCATGGACCCGAAGACCACGCGCGCCGTCACCAAGGGCGTGGCCGATCCGGTCACGGGCCTCGCGGCGACGGCGACGGGCTACGTGCGCGACCCGTTTTACACGGGATCGCTTGGAGGGATGACGAACTTTAGCGGTTCGGTGGCGCAACTGAACCAGATTCCAGCGTCGAGATTGGATCCGGTCGCAGTGGGCATTTTGAGTCTTTATCCCGCGCCCACAAACTCCAGCTTCACGGGAAACTTCATCGATAGTCCCAATAACACCCTGAGCGTCAATGGCGGTGATGTGCGCCTGGATCAGCAAATGGGGCCATCCAATTCCTTCTTCTTCCGGTATGGCTATCAGTTCACAAATCAATTTCAGGCATCGCCGTTTCCCGGTCCTGCCGACGGTGCTCCCTCTCGCCCCGGCACCGGTTACACCGAGGCGCAAAACGGAGCATTGGGATGGACGCACATCTTTAGTCCAAAAATCATCAACGAGGCCCGGTTGGGGTACACGCGCATCTTCGACCAGCGGCTGCAATACGATGGCAACGTATTGGGGATACCTGCAAAATACGGGATTCCGGGCATCCCTCAGGTGTCTGAGAACGGCGGATTGCCGCTCTTCAACTTTAATGAATTGTCGGCTCTCGGAGCGGCCAATACGATTCCGAGCAGCAAGGCCAGCGATGTGTGGCAGGCCGCGGAAAACGTAACCCTGGATCGCGGACGCAACCAGATTCGTACCGGGTTTTCGTTTCAGTACATCGCCTACCCGGAGTTAACGCCATCGCAGCCACGGGGCAACTTTACCAGCAACGGAATCTACACCTCGGTGGTAAACAGCACCGACCCCTCGACGGATCGCGCGCAGGCGGTGATCCTCCCGCAACTCTCGCCCTATAACGCGCAACAGAACTATTTGGGCGAAGCCGAAAGCGTCACCGCCAGCAGCTTTCCCCCCGCCTTTTACCCGATTCGCAAAAATTATGCCGGGTATGTCGAAGACAATTTGCGCGCGACGAGCAACCTGACTTTGGACCTGGGCGTACGCTATGAGTACATCGGGGATCCTTCAGAGAAAACCGGCCGCTTCGGCAACCTGATTTCCCTCTACACCGGGGACTCGCCTGATGGGCAAAATCATTATTATGTGCCGCAGCAGAACATAAGCCAATTGCCGGCGGATTTTCTGAGTCTTCTCACGGCCAACAAGATCGTGCTCTCTCCCACGTCCGGTACGGCGATCGGTTACGCGCAGACCAAGAACTTTGCTCCGCGCGTCGGTTTTGCATTTCAGCCGACACCTAAAACCGCTATCCGCGGCGGCTACGGCATCTTTTACCAGGGCGTGGAAAACCGCGGCATATCGACGGCCGTATTCATCAGTTTTCCTTTCCAGGTTTCAGAGAGCTTTTCCGATCAAAGCGCGGTCGAGGCGATCATCTCAAATCCGACCACGGACAAGACTCCGGAAGGCATGGTTGGCGCAATCAACCAAGGCCTTACCAACGTTCCCTTGACGCCGGCAACGGCCCTTGTGAGCAGTCTTCAGTTGCAGGGAGAGCCCCGGCATCCGAAAACGACGTATGCACAGGCTTACAACCTTCAGGTACAGTATCAAATCGCATCCGGGACGATTCTGTTTGCGGGTTATGTAGGCGACAACGCACGGCATGTGCAGTCGAACATCAATACCAACACGACCTCGCAGATTACCCCGCCGACCACCGCGGCAGGTACGATTGACTTCTTCCCGACGCTTTCTACCAACAGTGGGAATTACATCATTCGCAGCGGCTTCAGCGAATACAACGGCTTGCAATTCGGCGCCCAGCGCCGGTTCTCCAACGGACTGTCGTTCCTGGCGAACATGACATGGTCCAAGTGCCTAGGGGATATTCACGATCTGCTTGACAACGACATTGGCGGTTATCGTGCGCCGTATGTTTCCGGGATTGGCATGGGCGCAGATTCGACGCTCTGCAACATCGATGTGCGCCGCATCATCCACACCAGCGGAACGTACGAATTCCCGTTTGGGCAAGGACGCCAGTTTGTGCACTCGGGTCCTGCATCCTGGTTGGTCGGTGGTTGGACGTTCAACTGGATCGTGACCGCGGAAGATGGAATGCCGTTTTCGGTGAGTTGCCCGTCTACGACCGCTTCGGGACTGGGATGCTTCGCATTGAAGGTGCCGGGGCAAAAGCTGTATGTGGGGAAACAGACCGAGTGGCTGAATCCCAATGCGTTCACCAATCCGCCGGCGGTAGCTGCAGGCACAACCGGTTCGATTTTGAATCTTGGAGGCCCTGGCGGGCAGGTGACATACCCGCCGTGGCGGCGCCTGGATGCCTCCATCTTTCGCCAATTCCCGTTTTTCCATGAGAGCTACTTCGAGTTCCGCGGTGAAGTCTTCAACGTAACCAACACGCCTAACTTCGGAGCGCCAACGCAGACCAACTTTACCAACCTCACAAACTTCTCGAAGATTACCAGCACCGAAGACGTTCCAAACGACCCCCGCGAGATTCAGCTTGCACTGAAGTATTACTTCTGAAAGCAAGGAATGCGGAAGACAAAATAGACGTCCGCAGCGATGCTCGATTTCCGTCGATGGCGCATTTGCATCGCTGCCCGCCCTCTCGCTTGCCTTACGACAAAGGATGTTGGACTTACTGGGCGGAAGTGGAAGTTCGGAACTGCACCCGGCCGGGTCCTATTTTCTCTGCGGCAAAAAGGTCCAGATCGCAGGATCCTCCTGGCCGAGAACCCACGAGCAGAATCCGTCCAGCCCGTCTTGCTGAGTCAGTTGGTAGCGATCTTTAAACGTGCGCAAATCGCTGAAGAAGATCCATTCGCGCATCTGGTCCCGATAAAAATAGAAATATGCGCTGTGGTCTTCAGCATCCCATTGGACCTTGCCGCCATACTCTTGCGCCAGCAGCAAAGCGTCTGGTGTGCTGATGTAATCGGCTTCGGGATCAGGCTTTTCCTGGCCGGTTGTCTTGTCGATGATAGGCGCGCCGGTATACCAGTGGTATCCATAGAGTGGAATTCCCAGCGAGAGTTTTTCCCTGGGCACAAATTTGAGTGCGTACTGCAAATTGTCCACCGTCCACTGCCATCCGGCGACCGGCCCGGGTGTGGTCCAGCGCGTGTGCTGGTCGTAGGTCATCAGGCACACCAGGTCGACAGACTTGCTGAGCGCAGCAAGATCGTAGACTCCGCGCCAATCTGTATAAATCCACCTGGCGAACCCTCCACTGCCGGGGTAACCCGGCGCATTCGGTACCGTGGCAATGCTCAGTTGCAACCCCTCTTTGTGCAGGGCGTCCGCTGAGGTCTTCACCAACGCGCTCAACAAATCCCGGTCGGTCCACTCGATATTCTCGAAGTCGAACTGAAATCCGATGTAGCCGTGCAGCTTGCATTCGCGAACCATCGCTTCGTTCATCCGGGATTGGGCGCCTGCGTTGGTGGCGAGTAAGTGAAAAGATTTCTTGTTAAAGAGTGTGATGATTGGCATCACCGGCAGTTTTTCGCTCTGCGCGCGTGTCAGCACCAGGTCGTTTGGCGCGCCCGTCACCAGGCCGTTTTCGTCCACCTGGTACCACGTCGGAACCAGCAGGTCGATCTGCTTCGCGTGCGCGAGAAACGCTCCCACCGAGTCGGGGCTGTTGGTCATGTAAAAAAGTGCTCTTGGCGCGGCCCACGAAGGGCAGGTGGCGACTGCAATCGTGAACGCTAGAAGAATTTGCTTCATGGCATCCTTTCGCGAACCAGTCGCCGCAGGCTGGTTCTTTAAAACCCCGGGACAAATGGCCGGCTTTCGCGGTTTAAGTTCGCTTTGATGCCCATTCTCTCACCCATCGCTGCCAACGAGATTCCTTTGCTATTCATCGACATCCAGCCGCTTTGGGCTTTGGCGCCGCGGGCCGCACCGGCCAGGTAAAGATTTAACCAATGTCGCAGGGACGCTTCCATTTCGCGG
>Ga0335074_10005454_pt1 | contig 17588 bp, 17 predicted proteins | sample Lox_Sample_23_FD_206715 | JGI IMG/M metagenome (GOLD analysis project Ga0335074, IMG submission 206715) | Soil microbial communities from Loxahatchee National Wildlife Refuge, Florida, United States - Lox_Sample_2.3 | ecosystem: Environmental > Terrestrial > Soil > Wetlands | place: USA... | reverse complement strand
ATACCCGATGAGTTCCAAGACGAGCAGCTGGGGCTAGCCACGTCGCTCGATACCGGCCGCCTCTCGTCGATTCGCGACGACGCGCTCGAGGTGACCCTTCAAATCGTGCCGGGAGAGAGCGGCGGCCCGATCTTCTTGATCGACACCGGACAGATCATCGGCTTAGCCGATTCACGCTTCGACGACGAACGCTCGATTGGCTTCGCCGTGCCGCTCGGCGACGTGTTGCACTTTCTGCACAAGATCGACCGCGATCACGGCTTCTGAAGGCGGTCGATTCGTTCGAGTATCTCCGGTGACATCTGTTCGCGCATGTGTTCGCTCTCGACGATCGAGTGCTTCCCCAGCCACTGCAAGCTAGGGATCTGGAACCATCCGGCAAGGGCATTGAGATGCGAAGCGTAGGCGCGGCGCAGCGCGGAGAACTGTCGCCAGGCCCGATCGCGATCGTGCATCGTAAGCCCGGCGTCCTCGAGCCGTGCGCAGGCTTCGTCGAAGTCTGCGCGCGTGATGCCGACCTCGTGCTCGTCGCCGTCTAGCCTGAAATAGGCGGCCAGGTCGTGCGTTGCGTGCCGCCCGATGTTATAGAGAATTCGAGATTCGCCGGCATCGCATTGGACGGTGGTCATCGACAGCACGGCGGCGTCCAGTAGGGCGCCGAGCGTGCCGACCCAAGATTCATAATCGTGACTCGATCGAAAATAGGCGAGAATGGGATAGGCGAGGTGCGTCTCCATCAGCGACGCGCACCACATCTCAGCGCTACGCATCAAAGCCGGGAGGTCTTTGACGACACCGGCGTGTGCCGCGATCGTGAGCAGACCTACACCACTCGGCGGTGATCCGGCGCGGGCCCCCACCATCACCACGAATTGCTCGCGATTCTGGAACGCCCCGAAAATCGCAAACAAATATGCGGTGGTGGTCGAAATGATTCCGAAACCCGAGGCGCCGGCGGCGAGGGAGAACAGACGCGTAAGTCCCGTGCTGCCGGCGAAGTCACCAAACCCGATCGTGAAAAAGGACGTGCCCGCGAAGTAGACCGCTTCGCCGAAGGTCTGCAGCGCCGGGTGCATCTGCTCGCGCAGTGCGTAAAAAATCGCGCCGTAGCCGAGCAGTAGCATTACCGACCACGTCACCAAGTTGAGGATGAGATTGAAGGGCGCGAAGACCGCAAGGAAATCCTCGCGCCGCTCTTCATGGTTCGGGTAGATCCCGTGGGCTACGCGCGGCCAGATCGTCCACAGCGTTCGCGTCTGATAGTAGCTCGGACGCAGCCGGCGCCCGACCGCGCGCGGGACGATGACCGACTGGAAGACGTCGTTGAGTGCGGCCGCGATCAGCAACATTCCAAGGACGATCAGCGCCACGTGTACCAGCATTCGCGAGTGATTCAATGGAGGCGCGGAGAAGGCTTGCCCATGGGCTTGACGCTCGTAACCGGTCCCGTCCGTTCGGGCAAGAGCCGCTACGTGATCGAGATCGCGCAGCGTTCCGGCCGGCGCGTCTGCTATGTCGCGACCGCGATTCGCGACACCGGTGACAGCGAGTGGGATTCCCGGTTGACGCGGCACGTGCACGACCGTCCGTCGACGTGGGACTCGATCGAAAGCGCATCGCTTGGGCACGACGCGTTGCTGGCGCTCTTTCGGGACGGCCAGGACGAGCAGTGTATCGTGGTCGATGCGCTTGGAACGTGGCTTGCCGCCCGGATCGCCACGCACATCGACGCGCTCGAGCGCGACTTTGCGGCATTCGAAGCGCAAATGGACAGTGAGGCTGGCGAGCTCGCACGAGCGATGCTGGAGTCTGCGGCGCAGGTGGTCGTGGTCGCCGAGGAAGTCGGGTGGGACATCGTCCCGGTGGCGGCCTCCGCGCGGCTCTTTCGCGACGTGCTTGGCCGGATGAAGCAGCGGCTTGCTGCCGACGCCGAAGCGGTGTTTCTCGTGGTGTGCGGATTTGCGCTGGATCTGCGCGCGCTCGGCTCGACGATTTAGCGGTCACGCGTGAATCAAGCGCTGCTGCTCGTTGCATTGTTCGGCGGCGTGATCGTATCGGCGATCGTTGCGCGGCGTTTGCGCATCCCGTATCCCATCGCGTTCGTCGTCATCGGCCTGGCCTTCGCATTCATCCCCGGCATGCCGGCTCGCGAATTGAACCCGCAGTTGCTCTTCTTGGTCGTCCTCCCGCCACTGCTCTTTTCAGGCGGATGGAATACCGACTGGTATGAGTTCAAGCGCAACTTCGGTGCAATCTCGACGCTGGCCGTCGGCCTCGTGCTGTTTACGACGGTCGTGGTGGCAGTACTCGCGCGCAAGATCGGCGGATTCGATTGGTCGACCGCCTTTGTGCTAGGCGCGATCGTTTCGCCGCCTGATGCGGTCGCGGCGGAGGCGATCTTCGAACGCATGGCCGTACCACGGCGCATCGTAGCAATTCTGACGGGCGAAGGGCTCGTCAATGACGGCACCGCCCTCGTGATCTATCGCTTCGCCGTCGCGGCCGCAGTTTCGGGCGTGTTCTCGTTGATGAACGCATCGATCGCCTTCGTCCTCAACGTTGCGCTGGGGATCGCATTCGGTCTTTTGGTCGCCGTAATTCTCGAATTTTTACTGAACTTGCTGACACGCTTTGACGTCGACGATCCAAGCGTTGCGATCGTCGTCAGCCTGTTAGCGCCCTACGCTGCCTATTTGCCGGCCGACGCAATCGGCGTCTCGGGCGTGCTGGCCGCGGTCGCCGCCGGCATCTACGCCAGTCGCCGCTCGCAAGCGATTTTCACGCCGGAGCAGCGCGTGATTGCAAGCGCGGTGTGGCGTGTCATGCTGCTCTTGCTCAATGGCGTGGTTTTTTTGCAGATCGGGTTGATTCTGCCCCGCATCGTGCGGTCGCTCGGCGCGTCCATCGGCACGTATCTGTGGTTGGCCACGGCGGTGAGCATCGCGGTGATCGCCGTACGTTTCGCCTGGGTCTATCCGGTCGGGCGACTGCGACGTTTGATTCCCGCGGTTGCAAAGCGCGACCCGATGCCGTCGTGGCAACAGGTGCTCGTAATTGACTGGAGCGGCATGCGCGGCATCGTCTCGCTGGCGGCGGCGCTGGCCTTACCGTTTCGCAACGCGGCGGGCGCGCCACTCGGGGGACGCTCTGAAGTAATCTTTATCACGCTGTGCGTGATCGTCGTTACGTTGCTCTTGCACGGACTGACGCTGGGACCGCTCATTGCGTGGCTCGGCATCAGCGAAACGAGTACGCGTCAAGGGCAAGAGATGGCCATTCGCGTCAAAGCGCTGCAAGAAGGCCTGGACTATTTAAGGTCGATCGAGCCGTCGCTCACGACGCCTGGAGAGTTAGAGGCGGCGGGCCGTCTGCTCGGCGAGTACCAGCGCCGCATCGAGCATCTGCAAGGGCATCTTGACGAAAAAGAGGAGATGCGCGAAATCGAGGATGACCGCGAAGCCGATCGGCGTCTCGAACTTGCGGCGCTCGACGCGGAGCGGCGCGAGATCGCGCGGCTTCGCAGCCGCGGCGAAATCCCCGACGACATCTATCAATCGATCGAGTACGACTTGGATTTAGCCGGGCTGCAGTTACACTGAGGGACGCGCCACCGGCGCGGGCGACGGCGAGGTCGCGGGCGAGGGCGAGTATCCGGGCGGAACGTACGTCGGGATCACGGTGGCTTCCGGCGTCGGTGTTGCGGGCGGCTGCAGGGTCGGCACGGCGTCGGGCTTACTGAGCGGAACGAGACGAAGATAGCCGGCTTGCGCGGTGGTGTCTTTCTTCACACGCAGGGTCGTTGCGTCGGTCGTGTATCCGGCCATTCGCGCGGTGACACTTTGCAGCCCAACCGGGACGTGCGGCAGCGTGAATGCGCCCTGCGCGTCGGCGGTCACCACGAAGAGCGAGCCGACCGAGACGAGCGCGTTGGCGATTGGACGGTTCGTCGTTGCATCGAGCACACGGCCGGTAACGCTGCCGTAGTCCTGCACGCCGACGACGCCGTTGTTGCAACTGTCGCCCATGGCGAGCAGAAGGACCAAACCGAGAACCAGGTTTCGCATGCTGCCTCCTACGCTTGCATGAACGTCTGAGCCTTCGGCGGGGTTCCCGAAGGTCCATTGGCTGCGATGGTCCGGCCAAATGGAGGCGATTGGCAGGGCTTGTGAAAAAAATCACAAGCCATGAATCCGTACGGACCGGTTGCGATCTACCTCTGCGTTGCGCTTGCCGCCGCCTTGCTTTTTACCTTCTTACCCGGCCTCCTCGGACGGGCCAAGCCGAACCCGCAGAAGCAGGAGGCCTACGAATGCGGTGTCGAGCCGACCTCCGCGGTGACGGGCCGCTTTCCGGTGCGCTTTTACTTGACGGCGATGCTCTTCGTCATCTTTGACGTGGAGGCGGCTTCGTTCTATCCGTGGGCGGTGAAGATGCACGCGTTGCGCGTGTTCGGTCTGCTCGAGATGATCGTCTTCGTGATCGTGCTCGCGATCGGCTACGCCTACGTATGGAAGAAGGGAGGCTTCGCGTGGAGATAGGTCCGGGTCAATTCCTCCTCGCGCGCCTCGATGACGTGGCTCGCTGGGCGCAGAGTTCGTCGGTGTGGCCGCTCACGATGGGCCTGGCATGCTGCGCGATCGAGATGATGAGCGTCACCTCGGCCGAGTACGATATCGCTCGTCTGGGGTCGGAGGTCTTTCGCAGCTCGCCGCGCCAGGCCGATCTGATGATCGTTTCGGGCCGCGTCGCGCAAAAGATGGCTCCGGTCGTTAAACGGCTCTACGACCAGATGGCCGATCCGAAGTGGGTGATTTCGATGGGCGCCTGCGCCAGTTCCGGCGGCGTCTTCGATAACTACGCGGTCGTGCAAGGTGTCGATACCATCATCCCGGTCGACGTCTACGTTCCGGGCTGTCCACCAACCCCCGACGGCTTGTTGTATGCCGTCAACCTGATCCAGCAACAAATTCGCGAAGGGGGCCGTGGCGGCATCTTAGCCCGGTCTTAAGGAGCACACTTGCCTAGCACTCAGACACCGCCGATTGCGGGAACCGCGATCGATCCGCCCGGCGTGCGTCCGGCCATCGACGACGCGACGATTGAGGTCGTCGCGCCACAGGCATTGCGCGCACGTCTCGAGGCATTGCGCAGCGATGGGTACACGATGTTGCTCGACCTCGGCGCCGTGGATTATCTCGAACGCGCGCCGCGCTTCGAGGTCGTCTATCATCTATTGAAGATGCCGGTGGCACCCGCGACGGTCGCGCAAATCGGGACGCCCGCGCGGCTGCGCCTACGTTGCGGAATCAATGAGGGTGAGCATCTGCCGACGGTCAGCGACCTATGGAAGGCTGCGGATTGGGCCGAGCGCGAGGTCTTCGATCTCTTCGGCATCGTCTTCGACGGCCACCCGGACCTGCGCCGCATTCAAATGCCGCACGACTGGGAGGGCCATCCGCTGCGCAAAGACTACCCGCTGCGCGGCCCGGCGCGCGAACGGTCGCCGCGTCCCGCGTTCGGTCTCAAGAGCAACGTCCAGGCCGGCACGCCGCCCTCGGGCCGCACGCTCGAAGCCTTGCAAGAGCAAATCAAGAAAGTGCGTGAATCCACGTGAGTAGTTTGTCGGCCACTCCGCTGACACCGAAGATCGTCTCGCAGGAAGGCAACTCGATGGTGCTCTCGATGGGTCCGCAACACCCATCGACGCACGGCGTGCTGCAGATCATGCTGGAGATCGAGGGTGAATCGGTGGTCAAGGCGGATTGCGAGATCGGCTACTTGCACACCGGCATCGAAAAGAACATGGAGAACCTGTTCTGGTCGCACGGGCAGACCAACGCCGAACGCATGGACTACCTCGCGCCCTCGTCCAACGCGTTGTGCTACGTGCTCGGCGTCGAGAAGTTGCTCGGCATCACCGATCGCATCCCCGAGCGCGCGAAGCATATACGCGTGATGGCCGCCGAGTTGACGCGCATCGCGTCGCATTGTGTCTGGCTGGGCACGCACGCCATCGACCTCGGCGCGATCTCGGTCTTTTTCTACTGCTTCGATCTGCGCGAGAACATCCTCGATCTTTCGGAAGCGACCGGCGGCGCGCGGATGCATCCCAACTACTTGCGCGTCGGTGGCCTCAACGGCGACCTGCCGGCCGGGTATCTGGAAAAAATCGAAGCGTTGATCGAAAAATTCCCGGGCCGCATGCGCGACCTGCGCGGGCTCCTGCAAGCCAATCCGATCTTTCAAGATCGCACGATCGACGTTGGAATTCTCAGCGCGGAAGAAGCGGTGCAGTGGGGCGTGACCGGTCCCGCGTTGCGCGGCAGCGGCATCGCCTACGACGTGCGCAAAGCCTTCCCGTACACGGGCTACGAGCAGTACACGTTCGACATTCCAACCCGCACCGAGGGCGATGCCTATGCGCGCTTTCTCGTGCGTCTCGATGAGATGGAACAGTCGATGCGGATCGTCGAACAAGCGCTCGAGAAGCTCCGCACGCCGGGACCCTATGCGATCGACGATCCCAAGATCTTTCCGGTGCCCAAAGAGACGATCGCGCTCTCGATGGAAGCGCTCATCCATCACTTCAAGATCGTCAGTGAAGGCTTTCGCGTGCCGCCGGGTGACGTTTACCAATCGGTCGAGGGTCCGCGCGGCGAGCTCGGCTACTATTTGGTGAGCAACGGTGAGAACCGGCCCTATCGCGTGCGCACGCGCCCGCCAAGTCTGTACAACTTGCAGTGCCTCAAAGGCATCGCCCCCGGCAACCTGATCGCCGACCTGGTCGTGATGATCGGTTCTTTGGACCCGGTCTTTGGCGAGGTGGATCGGTGAATGTTCTTGTCATGGTGAGCGTAGGCTCTCCCCTTGTCATCCCGAGCGTAGCTGCAAAGCAGCGTAGTCGAGGGACGGCATGCGAGGTGTCCTTCGACTACCTTCGCTTCGCTCGCTACGCTCAGGATGACAAATGAGCACATTTGATTTCGAGGCGGTCGCCAGTAAGCTCAAGCCGAAGTGCGAGGCGCTCATCGCGCAATACGAGCGGCCGCGCTCGGCGCTCTTGCCGATGATGCATCTCTTCCAAGACGAGCAAGGGTATGTCTCGCAAGAAGCAATGCAGTTCGCCGCCGAGATGCTCGACCTTACCACGGCCGAGGTAGAATCGACGGTCTCGTTCTACTCGCTGTTTTTCCGCCGGCCGGTCGGCAAGTACATGCTGCAAGTCTGTCGCGGACTGATGTGCGAGTTGCGCGGCGCCGAATCGATCATGGCCTACATGCGCGAGAAACTGGGCATCGGTCACCTCGAAACGACCGAAGACGGCGTGTTCTCCTACGAAGAAGTCGAGTGCTTGGCCGCGTGCGATCGCGCGACGTGCATGCAGGTCAATCTGGAATTCGTTTACTCGCTCACGCCTGCGATGATCGATGACATGCTCGCCGCAATGCGTGTCGGGACCTACGCCACCAAGCCGCTTCCGCAGACCGAGAAGCCCGGGCGTACTTGGAAGGTCAAACAAGACACGAGCGTCGGCACCGGCAAAAAATCGCCGGGCACGCGTACCTCGAGCGATCCGAACAACGCCGGTGGCGTCGGCGATCCGAGCGGCGTCATCATGCTCGATAGCTTCGTGCTCAAGGATAGCTCGTTCACCGGACGTTCGCGCGAGCGTTTGGTGCGCGATGCGACCGGGGTGGCCGAGATCATCAATGAAGAAGGCGGGGTGCTCAATGCCGGTCACTAAGGTCTTGACGGCCGGCATCGGTGAAGCCGATCTGCGCGATATCAACGTGTATCGCGAGCGCGGCGGCTACAAGCAGTGGGAGTGCGCCGTACGCGAACTCACGCCGAACGACGTCTTCGAGGCCTGCGATAAATCCGGGCTGCGCGGGCGCGGGGGCGCCGGCTTCCCGACCGGGCGTAAGTGGAGTTTTCTTCCCAAGGACGTCTTCCCGCGCTATCTCGTCTGCAACTGCGACGAGGCCGAGCCGGGCACGTTCAAAGATCACATGCTGCTCGAAGAGACGCCCCATCTCGTGCTCGAGGGCATCTTGCTCGGCGCGTACGGCATCAACTGTCATCACGCATTCATTTATATTCGCGGCGAGTTCAAGCGCGGTCATGCGATTTTCGTAAAGGCGCTCGAGGAGGCGCGTGCGGCGGGCCTCGTGGGCAAGAATCTCTTCGGCAAGGGCTTCGATCTCGAAGTCACCGTGCATCGCGGCGCGGGTGCGTATATCTGCGGCGAAGAGACCGGCCTGCTCAATTCGCTCGAAGGCAAGCGCGGCGAACCGCGGCTCAAGCCGCCGTTTCCGGCCATCGCCGGTCTGTATAGTGCGCCGACCGTGGTTAACAACGTCGAGACGCTCGCCTATCTCGTGCCGATACTCGAGCGCGGCCCGGAGTGGTTTGCGGCCGTCGGAACCGAACGCAGTAAAGGGTACAAGATCGTCTCGATCTCGGGCCACGTGCAAAAGCCGGGCAACTACGAAGTGCCGCTCGGCACCACCATTCGCGAGTTGATCGAAATCGGCGGCGGCCTGCTCCCGGGGCGCACATTCATGGCGGTGCAGCCCGGCGGGGGATCCTCGGCTGCGATCTTCGAGGAACATCTCGATTACCCGTACGACTACGAATCGATGGCGAAAGCCGGGTCGATGTTGGGCTCGGGTGCGTTCACCGTCTTCGACGACACCACCGACTTCGTGAAAGCGACGTTCAACCTGATCCGTTTTTACACGCACGAGTCATGCGGGCAATGCACGCCGTGCCGCGAGGGCGGCAACTGGCTCGAACGCGTGCTGCATCGTTTGGTCGAAGGACGCGGCCTGCGCAGCGACCTCGACATGATCAAGCGCATCGGCCATACGATTACCGGTTTGAATCTTTGTGCGCTCGGCGATTCGATCGAGCCGTTCCTCTTGTCGGTGGTCAATAGATTCCCCGAGCAATTCGAAGCGCGGATGATCCGCGAGGAGCTTCCGGCGTGAGCGACGCGACGCAAACGGTGAAACTCACGATTGACGGCGTGCCGGTCGAAGTGCCGAAAGGGACGTTGCTGGTCGAGGCCGCCAAGACGGTCAAGCAAGAGATTCCGGTCTATTGCTATCATCCCAAACTGGGACCGGCCGGTCTCTGTCGCGTCTGTTTGGTCGAGATCGAAGGCACGCCCAAGCTGCAGATCGCGTGCAATACGCCGGTGGCCGACGGCATGGTCGTGCACACGCGCAACGAGAAAGTCGACGCCGGGCGCGGTGTGATCCTCGAACTACTGTTAGTAAATCATCCGCTCGATTGTCCGATCTGCGACAAGGGCGGCGAGTGCGATCTGCAAGACTACGCCATGGCCTACGGGCGCGGCAGCTCCGACGTCGCCGATCCGAAGCAGAGCAAGCCCAAAGGAGTCGATCTCGGTCCGACGATCGTACTCGACGAGGAGCGCTGCGTCGTTTGCCAACGCTGCGTGCGGTTCGACGACATCATCGCGAACGAACGGCAACTCATCGTCAAGGATCGCGGCCACAACGATATCATCGCGACCGCGACCGATGCGCCGTATCAGCATCACTTTACCGGGAACGTGACGGAGATTTGTCCGGTTGGCGCGCTGACGTCGAAGACGTATCGCTTCAAGTCGCGGCCCTGGGATCTACGCCGCACGCAGACGACCTGCACGCAGTGCCCGGCCGGCTGCCAACAGTTCTCGGACGTGCGCCACGGCGACGTGCTGCGCACGATGCTGGTGGAACACGACGATCGCTATTCCGACGGATGGCTCTGCGACCGCGGACGCTATAACGTCGGCTTCTATTCTTCGCCCGAACGGATCACCCAGCCGCTGTATCGCCGCGACGGCGCCTTCGTGCAGATCGGCTGGGACGACGCCTTCAACATTTGGGCGCGCGAACTGCGTGACGCCGGCACGAACGCCGGTGCAATCGGCGGTGGACGCTTGCTCAACGAAGAAGCGTATCTTTTGCAGCACGTATTCCGCGCCATCGGGGTGCGCAATCTCGACTGGCGCGGCGGGCGTCAACGCCAAGCCTCGCCGGGAAAGAGCGGCGGCGACTACGCCGCGCTGGAACGGGCGAACGCCATCGTGGTTGCGGGCCTATCCTCGCCCGCGGAACTGGCACCGGTGATGTGGCTGCGCGCGATCAAGGCGCAGCGCAAGGGTGCAACGATTCACCACGTGACCGCAAGCGATGCGGCGGCTACGATTGGCGCAATCCCTGCGGACGCGCGTATTGCCGTCGTTTGGGACGGCGTCGATTTGGAGCTAGGGAAAGCGCTCACCGATGCTGCAAGCGGCCGCAACGCCGTGACCTACATCGCGAGCGAACAACCCAACGCGCGCGGTGCCGAGGCCATGGGCATGCTGCCGATCGACGGCGGGATGGACGCGGCGCTGATGTTCGACGCGGCGCGTGCCGGCAAACTCGCTGCGCTCTCGCTCTTCGGCGTCAATCCCGTGCGCAACGGCTACGATCCTGACGGCGTGCGTTCGGCACTGAGCGGCGTGCCGTTCGTTGTGGTCAGCGACCTGTTCATGACCGAAACGGCGCAACTCGCGCAGCTCGTGCTGCCTGCCAAAGGCGCGTTCGAGAAGAGCGGCACGACGACGAACCTCACCGGCGATCTGCTCCCGGTCAACCTGTCGCTCGAAGCACCCGTCGGTCCGCTTTCAGATCTCGAAATGCTCATCGGGCTCGCGCAGCAGTTCGACTTAACGCTGCCGACGATCGAAGAGCTCGATGCCGCGGTGATTGCGCGCAGCCAAAGCGCTTTCTCGGGAGCGTTCGGCGATGCGCTCTACCAGAGCGGCGCGTCGCGTCGCGCCGACGGCCCAGGCGCGCCGCAAGCGCGAACGCTGTGGGACGGCGGCGGTACCGCCGCGCACGATCCGCGCGTCGTCGCAATGCTGCGCGAAACGGTGGAAGCATGAGCGCGCTTGCGTCGATCCCGGATTGGGTCGTGATCCTTATCAAATCGGCGATCCTGTTGCTGGTCGTCGTCACGACGTTCGCGTACGCGATGCTAGCCGAGCGCAAGGTGCTGGGTTGGATGCAGCTGCGCCCCGGCCCCAACCGCGTCGGCCCGTGGGGACTGATGCAGCCGGCTGCGGATGCCGCCAAACTCATCTTAAAAGAAGATCTCACGCCGAAGACTGCCGATCCGCTGATCTACCGGTTGGCGCCGTTCATCTCGCTGCTCACCGCGTTTTCGGTCTACGCGATCATTCCATTCGGCGCCGGGGCATCGGGCTCGCCTTGGGCGATCGGCGACGTCAACGCCGGGATCTTGTTTTTGCTCGCGATCACGTCGCTCGGTGTCTACGGTATCTCGCTGGGCGGCTGGGCGTCGGGCTCGAAGTATCCGCTGCTCGGCAGCGTGCGTTCGACCGCGCAGATGATCAGCTATGAATTAGGCATGTCGCTGTCGTTGATCGGCGTATTGATTATCGCCGGCACTACGTCGCTCGACGGCATCGTCAACGCGCAGTACAAATGGTGGTTCGTCGGGCCGCAGCTCGTCGGATTCATCATTTACGTGATAACGGCGGTTGCGGAAACCAATCGTGTACCCTTCGACTTGGTCGAAGCCGAGACCGAGCTGGTCGCGGGATTCCACACCGAGTACTCCGGGCTGCGCTTCGGACTGTTCTTCATCGCCGAGTACGTGAACATGCTCACCGTCTCGTGCATCGCGGCGCTGCTCTTTTTGGGCGGGTGGAACGCACCGGTGGGCCTGGGCTCGGCCCCGATTCCGGGCATCGTCTGGTTCATCATCAAGGTCGCCGCGTTCATGTTCTTCTATATGTGGCTGCGGGCGACGCTGCCGCGCTTTCGGTACGACCGTCTGATGGCATTCGGCTGGAAAGTGCTCTTGCCGATCGCCACGCTAAATCTGATCGTCACCGCCATCGTGGTTGCGTTTCATGGTTAACGAGAGAATAGTTTATTGGGGGTGCCCCAGGGGAGAGTTTGGCGTGGCAGGCGGTCTAATGCACCCCCTGTTCTGGGGGCCCCACGAAGTGGGGGGCGCGGAGGCTGGGCCGGAGCGCCTTGAAAACTGATATGCGTAAACAACTCTATAACGTCGGCGCCATCTTACGCGGCCTTGGCATTACGTTCAAATTCATGTTTGCCAAGCGCCCGACGATCGAGTATCCGACGATCAAGAAGCAGCATTCGCCGCGCTTTCACGGGTTGCACGAATTGCGCCGTTATGAGGACGGGAAAGAGCGCTGCATCGGCTGCGAACTGTGCTCGAGCGCTTGTCCGGCCAATGCGATCACCGTCATCGGCGCGGAAAACTCGCCCGACAACCGTGTCTCGCCCGCCGAGCGTTATGCGGCGCGCTACGAGATCGACGAGCTGCGCTGTATCTTCTGCGGCATGTGCGAAGAGGCGTGTCCAACCGATGCGATCGTACTCACCCCGCGCTTCGAGATGTCCGACTACCGTCGCGGTGCGTTGATCTATAGCAAAGACCGCTTGCTGGTACCGGCCGACGCGGGCGTCGGTGTTGCGCCCGATGAGCGCCCCAACGGCATTCCGGCCGACTTGGGCCACGTGGCCGACGTAAAATCGACCGTCGACATCACTGCGGGTTACGAGGCGACGCATCGTGGGCAGATTCTCAAGACGCAGCGGCGAGGGCTGGCGGGATGATTACGTTCTGGGCGCTCGCGATCCTGATGTTGCTCTCGGCGCTTTGGTGCGTCACTGCAACGCGTCCGATCTACAGCGTCGTCGCGCTACTGGGGAACTTCCTCATGTTGGCGATCATGTATCTGACGCTCAACGCCGAGTTTTTGGCAGTCATTCAAATGATCGTCTACTCGGGCGCGATTTTGATTCTCTTCCTATTTGTGATCGCGCTGCTTTCGAGTGGCATCGCGCCGTTCTCGGTCGGGCCGGATCGCTTGCCGAGAATCGCCATTCCGGTGCTCGCACTCGCCCTGATCGCGCTAGGATTTCTGGCCTGGGCACTCGCGCACACGGCGGTGGCGACACCGGGCGCGACGGCAAACGGTGCACCGCTTGGACCCGTCGGCACGCCCGACGTCTTCGGATCGGTCGGCGACTTCGGCACCGCGCTCTTCACGACGTACCTGCTACCCTTCGAAATCACAGCACTGATTCTGATGGTCGCGGTCATTGGTGTCGTGTTGCTCGCCGGCGATCAGGCGCCGTACGTCGCGACGAAGAAGCGTGAGGCCCAGGTCAAGCGAGATATGCGCGAGGCGATCTTGCGGGAGGGCGGCCAATGACCCTGATGTCTGTGCCGCTCGTCAATTACATCACCCTCTCCGCCGTGATCTTTTTCATCGGCGTCGCGGGCGTCGTCATGCGACGCAACCCGCTGATCATGCTGATGTCGATCGAATTGATGTTTAACGCGGCGAACCTGCTCTTTGCGGCGTTCGCTCGCGCCTGGCTCAACAACGCCGGGCACATCTTCGTGTTCTTGGTGATCACCGTAGCCGCAGCGGAAGCGGCGATCGGTCTGGCCATCGTGGTGACCGTGTTCCGGAGCGCGCGTACCGTCGACGCCGACGAAGTCGCGCTGATGAAAGGCTAGCATGCACCACGTGATGGGAGTCGACGGATACTATCCGACGCTGATTGCGCTTTGGCTCTTGCCGCTTGCCGGCGCGCTCGTGCTGTGGGCGTTCGGCCCACAGCTGCGGCGTTCGGCCGGCCCGCTCGGCTCGGCGGTTATCCTCGGCTCGTTCGTCGGAACGCTGATGCTTTGGAGCTCGGCAACACAGCATCTTTCGAGCGGCGGGGTCGATCTCGTCGGCGCCCATCAAACGCTCTTTAGCTGGATCCCCGGCTTCGACTTCGGGCTCTTCATCGACCCGCTCTCGTTGCTGTGGGCGTTGATCATCACCGGTGTCGGTTTCTTGATCCACGTCTACTCAATCGGCTACATGGACGGCGATCACGCCTTCGCGCGCTTCTTCGCCTACATGAATTTCTTCGTCTTCGCGATGCTGACGCTGGTGCTCTCCGATAACTTTGTGGGACTGCTGGTGGGTTGGGGCCTCGTCGGCCTGGCGTCGTACTTCCTGATCGGCTTTTGGTTCTTCAAACCGACCGCCGTCGCCGCCGCACGCAAGGCGTTCGTCATCAACGTCGTCGGCGACGTCGGGATCATGTTCGCGATTTTCGCCATCTTTTCGTCGGTGCATTCGCTTTCGTTTGCGGATGCGTTTGCGTATGCGGGTTCGTATAGCACGCCGTGGCTGTTCGTGATATGCTTGGCGCTCTTCATCGGTGCCGCGGCAAAATCGGCGCAGATTCCGCTGCACACCTGGCTTCCCGACGCAATGGAAGGGCCGACCCCCGTCTCGGCGTTGATTCACGCCGCCACGATGGTGACCGCCGGCGTCTATCTCGTCGCGCGATGCGCGCCGCTGTGGAGCCAGAATAGCGACGCGCAAGTCTTGGTCGGAACCATCGGCGGCCTCACCGCGCTGGTGGGTGCAATTTTGGGCTGCGCGCAGTGGGATATCAAACGTATTCTCGCCTACTCGACGATGTCGCAAATCGGCTACATGATCATGGGTGTGGGAGTCGGTGCGTACGAAGGCGGCGTAGCCCATTTCTTCACGCACGCCTTCTTCAAGGCGCAGCTCTTCTTGGGTTCGGGTATCATCATTCACGCCTTGCACGACGAGCAGGACGTGCGCCGGATGGGCGGCCTGCTGCGGCGATTGCCGTTCGCTGCGGTAGCAATTGGTACGGGTGTACTCGCAATCTCCGGCATCCCGGGTTTCAGCGGCTTCTTCAGTAAGGATCAGGTGATCTACGGCACGCTCGCGCACGGCTATGCGTGGCTGTACGTGCTCGGCATTCTCACCGCCGGGATCACCGCGTACTACATGTGCCGCTTGTTCTTCGTCACGTTTTTAGGCTCGTACCGCGGAGCGGTCGATCCTTCAGACCTCGGAATGCGGCACCCCGAGTTGGCCGGGACCTCTCACCACGAAACCGAGCCGCACGAGGCGCATTCAGCGAACGCCGAGTGGTTCATGATCGTGCCGGTCGCGATCTTGATTCCGTTCACGGTGCTCATCGGCTGGATCATGTTCGGCGGCGAGAACTCGCCGTGGGCGCGATTCTTCGCCGAGCAGTTCCCGCACCCGGCGCTTACGGCAACCGCGATCAGCGAAGGCGTGACAGGATTGATCACCTTCGTCGTGGTCCTGGCCGGCATCGGGATCGCCTACCTGCGTTACGCGACCGCAAGTGCGCAGAGTAATGCCGTTGCACGGCTGCGCGACGAATCGGTGCATATGCCGGCGATTCTCAGCAACGCATTCTACTTTGACGCGGCCTTCGATCTGCTTTTCGTGCGCAGTTCGCAGGCATTGGGCCGGTTCTTCGGCCGTTACCTCGATCCGCACGTCATCGACGGCGCGGTCCGGGAGACCGCGATCTCGGCGGAGTGGTTAGGCACGTTGGTTCGTTCGTTCCAGACCGGCCTCGTACGCGCGTATGCGTTCATCCTCGTCTTCGGAGCCGCGTGCTTCGTCGTGTACTATGCGATCGTCGCCGGAGGACTCCACTAGATGCTGGTGCTTCTACTCATCCTCGTGCCGATCGTTGCCGGTCTCGTCATGCTCGTAATGCGCGGCGAAAACCCGACTGCGTCCAAAGCGGCCGGCGCGATCGTGGCTGCCGCGACCTTCGCCGGCGCGCTGCTCGTGCAGAACGGCGGGTCGGAATTCAGCTTCCGCTGGCTTTCGCGGCCGTTTGAATCGGCGTTCCATTTCGGCGCAACCGGCGTCTCGATCTGGCTCGTGCTGTTGCTGACCGTGTGCACGTTCTGCGCAGTGCTTGCCACCAACGTGTCGCGCACGCGCGCCTTCGTCGCGCAGTTGCTCTTGCTCGAGGGCACGATGCTGGGGCTGTTCCTCGCGCGCGATCTCCTGGTGTTTGCGCTGTTTTGGGACTTGATGCTGCTGCCGGTATTCTTCGTGCTCATCGGTTGGGGTCAGCATCATGCCACCGCCTGGCGCTACTTTATCTACAACTTTGCCGGCGGCTTGACGCTGCTGCTGGCGACTGCGGCGTTCGGCGTACTCTACGGCTCGACCGACGTGATCGGGCGCGAAGGCGTGCATCTCATCGGTGCATGGGTGCCGTGGATCTTCGCTGGTTTCGCCTTCGCCTTCTTGGTGAAGACGCCGGTATGGCCGCTGCACACCTGGATGCCGCTCACTTACGCGGATACGCCGGCGCCGATGGTCGCGGTGGTCAGCGCGGTGCAATCGAAGGCCGGGCTCTACGGGTTTATCGTGATCGGCATGGCCTTCATGCCGGATTATCTGCGCGGCGCAACGATGCTCTTCGTCGCGCTGGGCGTGATCTCGCTGCTCTACGGTGCGTTTACCGCGCTCGTGCAGACCGACAGCAAACGCGTTGTCGCGTATTCCTCGCTCTCGCACCTTGGCCTTATTCTCATCGCCATCGTCTCGTTCAATCCCATCGCTTTGCAAGGCGCCGTGATCTATATCGTCGGACACGGGCTGTTTTCGGCCGCGCTCTTTTTGATTCTGGGTTACGTCGAATCGCGTGAGGAAACGCGATCGCTGACGAGACTCGGCGGCCTGGGCGCGCAGAATCCGCGTTTGGCAGGCGCGCTGTGCATCGCGTCGCTAGCGGCACTCGGTTTACCGGGGCTCGCCGGCTTCGTCGGTGAGATCATCATTCTCACCGGCGTCTTCCAGGCCGGGTGGACCTGGGTCGTGATTCTTGCGCTCATTCCAATCGTGTTGGCCTCGGCGTACATGCTGCGGCTCTATCAGGGCATCATGAACGGCCCGGAGATCGCCGATCTCCCGGTGCGCCCGGATCTCTCATGGCTCGAGGGCTTCGCGGTTGCACCGCTCGTGCTCGCCTTGGTGCTCATCGGCGTCAATCCGCACGCGCTCACGACGTTCGATCCGACGCTTTACAGCATTGCCGCGACGGAAGGAGCGAGCCGATGAACATTACGGTCACCGGCGCCGACTGGAACGCGCTCGCCCCGCTGACGATTGTCGCCGTGACCGGGCTCATCGTCCTGCTCGCCGATCTGCTCTCGCCGAAGAACGCCAATCGCTACGTTGCAATCGGCATCGCCCTCGTGGGATTGATCGCAGCCGCTGCTGATTGTGCCGTCGCGTACGGCCATGACTACGCCGCCTTTGGCGGGGCATTCATCGTCGGCGGATTCAGCGTGGTCTTCCAGGAGATCATTCTGATCTGCGCCTTTGGTTCGGTCTTGCTTTACGGCACGACCGGAAAAGCTGCACAAATTCCTGGCGCGATCGCGTTGATGCTGTGGTCGACGTGCGGCGCCATGCTGATGGCCGGTGCCGGAAGTTTGATGACAATCTTCCTCGGCCTCGAACTGCTCTCGCTCGCGCTCTACTGTCTGTGCGGACTGTCCGATCGCCGTACGGCGCGCGAGGCCGCGTTCAAGTACTTGATCCTCAGCTCCACCGCGTCGGGCTTTCTGTTATACGGGATGGCGCTGCTCTTCGGCGCGAGTGGAAGCGTTGCGCTCGCTGACCTCGTCTCACCGGCGCT
>Ga0335074_10005453_pt1 | contig 17589 bp, 21 predicted proteins | sample Lox_Sample_23_FD_206715 | JGI IMG/M metagenome (GOLD analysis project Ga0335074, IMG submission 206715) | Soil microbial communities from Loxahatchee National Wildlife Refuge, Florida, United States - Lox_Sample_2.3 | ecosystem: Environmental > Terrestrial > Soil > Wetlands | place: USA... | reverse complement strand
TAAGCCTCAATCCACCGGCGATTTAAGGCTATTCCGGGCGTGGCAACGCGAAAGGTGCCCTCTGAACTGGGATGATGGGAGTTCTCTACGCTTCCGCCACCAGGTCCGAGAGGACACCTCGCAAGTGCGATTGTCGCATAGCCCGGGCCGGACCCGGGCATCGTTCGATGACCCGAATCTCGTGTCGCACGGCGGCCTGGTGCCGGTGATGGCGCTCGCGGAGCGGGCCGGGCTGCCGGGACTGCTCGCGGAGCACGTCCGGCCGGGCGGCGGGTGCGGGGTGAACGCGGACCTGAAGGTCGGCTGCCTGGTCGCGGGCATGGCGGCGGGCGCCGACAGCATCGATGACATGGGCCTGCTGCGGCACGGGGCCATGGACGCGCTGTTCGGCGGGGTCCGCGCGCCGTCCACGCTCGGGTCGCACCTGCGCTCCTATACCTGGGGGAACGTCCTGCAGATCGAGAAGGCCGGCCGCGGGCTGCTGGCGCGGCTCTGCCGCCAGGCGCCGCTGCTGCCCGGGGCGGACGTGCTGGCCTTCGTCGACATCGACTCGACGCAGAAGCGGGTCTACGGGCACAAGAAACAGGGCGCGAGGTTCGGCCACACGAAGATCCAGGGCAAGCCCGTGCTGGTCCGCGGGCTGAACGCGCTGGTCGCCGCGGTGAGCACCCCGCTCGCGGCGCCGGTGGCCGCCGCCACCCGGCTGCGCGGGGGGAACGCGCCCTCGTCGCGCGGCCGGCCTCGCCGCGCAGGCCGTCGGCACCGCCCGGGCCTGCGGCTGCACTGGGACGATCGTGGTGCGGATGGACTCCGCCTACTACGCGGCCGCCGTGATCGCGGCGGTCCGCCGCAACGGCGCCCGGTTCTCCGTCACCGCCCCGGTCACCGCCGCGATCCGGGCCGCGATCGCCGCCATCCCCGAGGACGCCTGGACCGCCATCGCCTACCCGCACGCAGTCTGGGACGACCAGCTCGGCTGCTGGGTCTCCGACGCCGAGGTCGCCGAGACCCCCTATACCGCGTTCACCTCGAAGAACAAGTCCCTGCACGTCGCCGCCCGGCTCATCGTCCGCCGGGTGCGCGACAAGAACCCGAAGGCCGCACCGGGCCAGGGAGAGCTGTTCCCCGCCTGGCGCTACCACGCCGTCTTCACCGACAGCCCCTTCGAGCTCCTCCAGGCCGAGGAGCAGCACCGCGGCCACGCCATCATCGAGCAGCTGCTGGCCGACCTCAACGACGGGCCGCTAGCGCACCTGCCGTCCGGGAAGTTCAACGCCAACGCCGCCTGGCTCGCCATCGCCGCCATCGCCCACAACCTGCTGCGCGCCGCCGGCGCCCTCGCCGGCCGCCGCCACGCCAGAGCCCGCGCGGCCACCGTCCGCCGCGACCTGGTCGCCGTCGCCGCCCGCACCGCCCGCCACGGCCGGGACCGGCTCACCCTGCACCTGCCGGAGGCCTGGCACCGCGAACGAGAGTGGCTCAACCTCTTCGAAGCCGCCTGCGGACCGCCCGCCGCAGCGGCCTGACCAGCCCCGACCCGGTCCACACCCCGACGCCGCCAGGCAACGACCCCCAGCCCACCAAACCGAGGCCCCGGACAACCCGCAGAACCGTCAGCGGCAGGCAAAACACGCCCTCAAAGCCCTCACCGACGAGAACAGCTCACACGAAATCCGTCGGTGGATTGAGGCTAAGTTGGTCACAGGCACAAAGATGTTTGGTCACGGGGATGACATCGCGCAAAGCCGCCGGCAGTAATTTACGTAAATAACATATTCGCCTCTCTGACACGGCCGGTGGAGGCGGTCATTAATGTGCCGCCTCTCAGTATTAGGATCAGCGATAAAGGAGCCGAAATGTCCAGCGCCCAGCACGAAATAAAGCAGTCCGCGCGTTTCCCACTGACCGCAGCGGTAACGCCAGAGCACCCAGTGGCCCTGGCCGGCCGGCTAGTGGTCCGGTACGGGCTCGTCGTCGTCATCGCATGGATCGGCGCCCTGAAGTACACCTCGTACGAGGCCACGGCCATCCAGCCGTTTATCGCCCACAGCCCGCTCATGAGCTGGCTGTACCACATCTTCAGCGTCCGCGCGCTCGGCGCGGTGCTGGGCACGACGGAGGTCGTCGCGGCCGTGCTCATCGCCCTCCGGCCGCTCTCGGCCCGGGTGTCGGCCGTCGGCAGCGCGTTCGGCATACTGCTCTTCCTTAGCACCCTGAGCTTCCTGTTCAGCACGCCGGGCGTCACCGCGGCCGGGGGATTCCCGGTGCTTTCAGTGCTGCCCGGCCAGTTCCTGCTGAAGGATCTCGTGCTGATCGGCGCGTCGCTATGGACGCTGGGCGAGTCGCTTGGCGCCGCCCGGATCCGGGCCTACTCCGCCCGGTAGCCGGTCCCATAGGAGTCTTAGCCGGCCAGGAGCACGCGCTTGCGGAGCAGCGGGAAGGCCGTGCGGCGGTAGGTCCGGCGCTTGAGCATTTTGAGTGGCCGCAGCTGATCATCATCGGCGGCGGAATCAGCAACGTCGCCAATGAATTGCTGCCCCATATCGAGCTGCGGACGCCGATCGTCCCGGCCCATCTGCGCAACCACGCCGGAATCATCGGCGCTGCCCTGTACGCGCCGCAAGGGTAGCGACTGCTTTTGAGCCCATCCCCACACCCGATCATGGAGCTGCCGTGAGCACCACCTCGACGCACGACGCAGATACCGTCGCGATCAACACCATCCGGGCCCTGTGCATGGACGCGATCCAGAAGGCGAACTCGGGCCACCCGGGGACCCCGATGGGGGTGGCCCCGGTCGCCTACACGCTGTGGCAGCGCTTTCTGCGCTTTGACCCTAGCGATCCGATCTGGCCGGACCGGGATCGGTTCGTGCTGTCCGAGGGCCACGCGTCCGCGCTACTGTGGTCGCTGCTGCACCTGGCGGGCGTCCAGGCGGTGGACCCCGACTACGAGGTGCCCGGCCGCGCTGCGGTCACCCTTGAGGACCTGAAGACCTTCCGCCAGCTCGACTCCCGCTGCCCGGGCCATCCGGAATACCGCTGGACAAGCGGGGTGGAGACCACCACCGGACCGTTGGGCCAAGGGGTGGCGACCTCGGTGGGCATGGCGATCGCCGGGCGCTGGCTGGCCGAGCGGTACAACCGGGACGAGCTCCGAGTGTTTGACTTCGACGTTTACGCCCTGGCCGGAGACGGCTGCCTGATGGAGGGCGTCGCCTCGGAGGCAGCGTCGCTGGCCGGACACCTGAAGCTGGCCAACCTGTGCTGGATCTACGACTCCAACCGGGTGACCATCGAGGGCCACACCGACATCGCGTTCACCGAGGATGTGGCGGCCCGTTTCCTCGCCTACGGCTGGAACGTGACCGCGGTGGCCGACGCCAACGATACCGAGTCCATCGCGCGCGCATTCCGCGCTTTCAGGGCCGAACACGAGCGGCCTACTCTGGTCGTGGTGCACAGCCACATCGGGTACGGCTCGCCCGTGGAAGACACACCCAAGGCGCACGGGAGCCCGTTCGGGGTCGAAGGCGTGAAGGCGACGAAACGGTTCTTCGGCCTACCCGAGGACCTCGATTTCTACGTCCCAGACAATGTCCGCGACACCTTCGCCGCGGGCATCGGCGCCCGCGGCCGGGCGGCCCGCGAGGCCTGGGAGGCCATGTTCGAGCGCTACCGCAAGCATTACCCAGAGCTGGCCGGCGAGGTGGAACGCATTCAGCGCCGGGACCTGCCCGACGGGTGGGAGCGGGCGCTGCCTGTGTTCCCGCCTGACCCGAAGGGGGTCGGCAGCCGCATCTCGTCCGCGCAGGCGCTGAACGCGGTCGCCCACGTCGTGCCGTGGCTGGTGGGCGGGTCGGCTGACCTGTCCCCGTCCACTATGACCAGGCTCACCTTCGACGGGGCCGGTGACTTCGAGCCGAGCGAGTATCAGGGCCGGAACCTCCATTTCGGGATCCGGGAGCACGCCTCTGCGGCCATCGCCAACGGCATGGCGCTTACCAAGCTGCGCCCGTACTGGTCGGGCTTTTTCATCTTCTCCGATTACGCCCGGGGCGCCATCCGGCTGCCTGCGCTGATGGAGATCCCGGTGCTGCACATCTTGACGCACGACTCGATCGGCGTCGGCGAGGACGGGCCTACCCATCAGCCGGTCGAGCAGCTGATCTCGCTGCGGGCCATCCCCGGCCTGCTGGTGTTCCGTCCGGCTGATGCGAACGAGGTCGCCGAGACCTGGCGCATCGTCACGGCCCTGCGGCACGAGCCCGCCGTGCTGGTGCTGTCCCGCCAGGCGCTGCCGACCCTGGACCGGTCCGTGTTCGGGCCGGCGTCGGGGGTGGCTCGGGGCGGCTACGTGCTGGCCGAGGCCGACGGTGGCGGGACACCCGAGGTCATCCTGATCGCCACCGGTTCGGAGGTGCAGCTGGCACTGGATGCCCGAGAGGAGCTGCAGGCCGGCGGCATCGGCGCCCGGGTGGTGAGCCTGCCTTGCTGGGAGCTGTTCGACCGCCAGCCCCGGGACTACCGCGACCAGGTGATCCCGCCCCGGGTGAAGGCACGGGTCGCAGTGGAGCAGGCCTCCACCCTGGGCTGGGACCGCTACGTCGGCGACGGCGGCGCGGTAGTCGGGATGCACACCTTCGGGGCGTCGGCGCCCCTGAAGCAACTGCTCGTCAAATTCGGCTTCACTGCGGACCGGGTGACGCAGGTCGCGCGCGATCGCGTGGCCGCGGCCCGCCAAGTGACAGCCGGGCCAACCGAGGCGCTGACCCGGCCTCGACCGGGCAGGGCGCCAGAAGGAGAAGCGTGAAGGCGACCGAGACCCTCCATGAGCAGGGGCAGAGCCTGTGGCTCGACAACATCACCCGCAGCATGCTCGACGACGGCACGATCCAGAGGTGCATCGACTCCTACTCGGTGACCGGGCTGACCTCGAATCCGTCCATCTTCGACAAGGCGATTGGGTCAGGCGATTACGATGAGGCCATCCGATCCCAGGCAGGCCAGGGGCTGAGCGCCGAGGACCTGTTCTTCGAGCTGGCCATCGAGGACCTGCGGCACGCCGCGGACCTGTTCCTGGGCATCCACGAGCGGACCGACGGGGTCGACGGGTGGGTATCCCTGGAGGTCTCCCCCTGCTGGCGTACGACACCGCCCGGACCGTGAAGGCGGCCAAGACCCTGTACGCGCGCGCCGGGCGGCCAAACCTGTTCATCAAGATCCCCGGCACCCCTGAGGGCCTGCCCGCCATCACCGAGGCGATCGCCGCAGGCATCCCGGTGAACTTGACGCTGCTGTTCTCCTCGGCTCATTACCTGGCCGCGGCGGACGCGTACCTGCAGGGCGTGGAGCGGCGCATCGCCGAGGGCCTCGACCCGGCCGTGGGCTCGGTTGCTTCCGTCTTCATGTCCCGCTGGGACACGGCGGTGGCCAAGCAGGTGCCGGCCGACCTAGCCGACAAGCTCAGCCTGGCAGTCGGGCTGGACATCTACCGCGCCTACCGGGCCCTGATGAGCTCGGACCGGTTCCAGCGGCTGGAGGAGACAGACGTGCCGATTCCGCCGTTGCGCCAGCGCCCGGCTTACGCGGCCCTCGCCGAGCACTACGCCAAGATCGAGGGCCTCCATCTGCGTGAGCTCTTCGCCCAGGACCCGACCCGTGGTGAAAGGCTAACCGTGCTGCTGGCGGACCTGGACAAGGTGCTGGCCGCGGCGATCATCCCCGAGCTGGAAAGCGCCGCCGAGCCCGAACTGCGCCACGACTCATCGACCAACACGCTGATCCAGCGCTACCGAGCGCTGAAGGGCTAAGGAGGCAGAACATGGCAACTGACACGCCAATGCAGCTCGGCATGGTCGGGCTGGGCCGGATGGGGGCCAACCTCGTGCGGCGGCTGATGCGCGACGGGCACCGCTGCGTCGTGTTCGACGTGAACGCCGACGTGGTCAAGGAACTCGAGGAGGAAGGCGCGACCGGTGCCTCCTCGCTCGGGGACTTCGTGGCCAAGCTGGAGGCACCCCGCACCGCCTGGCTCATGCTGCCGGCGGCCATCGTGGACTCCACGCTCGACCGGCTCGTCCCGCTGCTGCAGCCCGGCGACGCGGTGATCGACGGGGGGAACTCCTACTACCGCGACGACATCGCCCGGGCCAAGAGGCTTGCTCCAAACAAGATCCACTACGTAGATTGCGGGACCAGCGGCGGGGTGTGGGGGCTTGAGCGCGGATACTGCCTGATGATCGGCGGTGAGGCCGAGGCCGTGGCCAGGCTCGACCCCCTTTTCAAGACCATTGCCCCCGGGGCCGGGAGCACAGAGCCCACCCCGAGCCGGACCCGGACCGACGGCACCGCTCCCGACGGGTACCTCCACTGCGGCCCAAACGGTGCCGGGCACTTCGTGAAGATGGTCCACAACGGGATCGAGTACGCGATGATGGCCGCGATCGCCGAGGGGCTATCGATCATCAAGCACGCCAATGCCGGCAAGGGAACTCAGGTCGCCGACGCCGAGACCACACCGCTTCGCGATCCCGAGGCCTACCAGTACGACATCGACGTCGGCGAGGTGGCCGAGGTCTGGCGGCGCGGATCAGTGGTTGGGTCGTGGCTGGTTGACCTGACCGCCGACGCGCTGGCGCGCTCACCCGGGCTGGAGGAGTTCACCGGGCGGGTCTCGGACTCCGGAGAGGGCAGGTGGACCGTGCTCGCCGCGGTGGACGAGGGGGTCCCGGCCACGATCATCTCGTCGGCGCTGCTGGAGCGGTTCGAGTCGCGGCGCCTGGGCGAGTACACCGACAAGCTCCTCTCCGCGATGCGCAGCGAGTTCGGCGGCCACGCCGAGAAGAAGCAGTAGGCGCAGCACGCACCACAAGCTGGAGTCTCTGGCCGATCCCGACGCCGTGGCCCGGGCGGGGGCGGTATTGGTGGCCGAGCGAGCCCGCGCGCCGATAGCGGCCCGCGGCAGCTTCCACTTCGCCGTCAGTGGCGGGCACACCTCGTGGGCGATGTTCGCCGAGCTGGCCGCAGAAACAGTCCCCTGGGACTCGGTCGTCATCTACCAGGTGGACGAGCGGGGTGGCCCCGCCCGATGACTCCGCGACGAGCTCGCCGCCCAGCACCGTAACGTCACCGTCGACCCCGACCTGTCCGTGCAGACCCTGTCGCCCCGCCACTTCGCCCCCGCCTTCGCCGCCGAGGCCTGCCTGCCACCCGGCCGGTACGTGGATCCGGCCAGGCCCGTTCCAGGTTCTCGTTCAAATTCCCAGAGGCAAAAACCATTTTTCTCGCCGAACGGACGCGTGGTGTCTGCGATGCGTCGGGCTCTCTCGCCCTCCGTGTCGAAGCCTCTCGGCCGGCATCGACATGAAGCTGGCCCTGGCCGACCGGATCGTCGGCGACGACATGGCACAGCGACTCCAGCTGGCCAGCAGTACGACCCGCAGCCCCCACACGACGTCGGCTCCCCGGCCACGGCCCCGCCCGAGATCGTGGCCGCCCTCCGCTCGGCCAGGAGGTTCGGGCCAACTACCGCGGATGCGATTCAGTCACCGGTGCTGCGCGGCGATGGCTTGGAGCCGCCCGGCGTCATCGGTTCGCGCGGCGTGGCCGGCTCACTCGATGTCATTGGTTCGCCGGATCGCGCGGCTGGGACGTTGGGCGCGTACATGTCGACCACCACGCCCACCTGGTGGGTGGCGAAGGCGCGTTCCCGGCGACGGTCGCGGGTGAAGGCGGCCCACCAGGTGAGGATAGCCCCGATGCGGTTCCGGTACCCGGTCAGGAAGGCGATGTGGATGAACAGCCAGCCAACCCAGCCGGGAAAGCCGCTGATCTGTAGCGGCCCGGCCGACACGACGGCCTTGCCGCGGGACAAGTAGGCGGCCGAGCCGAGGTCGTGGTAGCGGAACGGCTTGCCAGAATCCCGTCCCTCCGCCGCGCGCCGGATGCGGGACCCGACGTACAGGCCGGACTGCATGGCGACTTCTGCGACGCCGGGCAGCTTGTCGAGGCTCATCACGTCGCCGATGACGGAGATCTCGGGATGACCGGAGATGGTCAGGTCCGGCTGCACGACGATGCGGCCGACCCGGTCGCGTTCGGCGCCGGTCGCTTCCCCCAGCGCCGTCGCGAAGGCGGGCGCCTCCACCCCGGCGGTCCACAGCACGGTGCCGGCCTTGTACCGGGTCGTGCCGCCATCATGGTAGCGGACGGCCAACCCGTCCCTATCGATATCGGCGACAATCGAGCCCATGTGCATCTCGACTCCCAGCTTGCGGAGGGCCTTCTCGGCCTTGGCCGACAGCTTCGGGCCGAAGGCCGCCAGCGGTGCGCTATCGCCGTCGAACAGCAGCACCCGCGCCTCGTCCGGCTTAGCTCGGCGGTACTCGCCGCGGAGCGTTTTGGTGGCGAGCTCGCGAATCTGGCCGGCCAGCTCAACGCCGGTCGGGCCCGCGCCGACGAGGGCGAACGTCAGCCAGCGCCGCCGCTGGGCGGGATCATCGGTGGTCTCGGCCATCTCGAACGCGCCGAACACGCGGCGGCGGATGGTCAGCACGTCGGAGATGGTCTTCATGCCGGGCGCCATCGGGGCGAATTCGTCATGCCCGAAGTAAGACTGCCGCACTCCGGCGGCCACGATGAGATCGTCGTAGCCGAACTCGATCTTGTCGCCGGCCGGGCGGACGGCGAGCAGGCGGCGGCCCTCCGCGTCGATGCCGGTCGCATCGGCCATCACGACCTCGACGTTCTTGTGCTTCTTGAGCACGCTGCGCAGCGGCGAGGCGATCTGCCCCTCGGACAGGATGCCCGTCGCGCACTGGTAGAGCAGCGGCTGGAACAGGTGGTGATTTTCCCGGTCGACGAGCGTTACCGTTACCGGGGCGCGCCGCAACGCGCGGGCGGCGAACAGTCCGCCGAACCCGCCGCCGACGATCACCACGCGGCGCGGACCTCGGACGCCCCCGTGATCAGTACGATCAGCCATCTGGGGCTCCTCTCACTCAGCCGGTCGGGTAATGCCAGGCGACCCGTCCGGTCAGCAGCCCAGTCATCGAGAGTGCGAGTGGCGACGTTCTCACCGTGCGCCACGAGCATGTCTCGCTCTCGGCTAGGCCGCGGCGGGCAGGTCGGCGCCGGCCGGCGGACGAGGGGACGGGGAAGGAACGGCCCGGCCACCGGGCAGCAGCTCCCCGCCGTCGTCGAAGACCACCACGCCGTTGCACAGCAGGCTCCACCCTTGTTCTGGATGGCGGGCGATAGTGCTGGCCCTCCCGCGGTCATGCGCTAGTCCACTCGGGCACCGGGGCACGTGCGAACACCGTCGTTCGGTGGACCGCTGTGCGTTGATGTTCGACATGTTCGACATGTTCGACATGTTCGAGCCCTCCTTCGTTCTTACTGTCCGACAGCACCGAGTCTCGCGCGCGGATGGATGAGTTGGCGTCACATGGCTGAGTGATCAAGGACCGCTGGCGCAGATCATCGGGTCGGGTGATGCGAGCTCACCAAGCCAAGGGGCAGGCTGACCCGCATGTACTGCAGGAGGATGTCTCTCCGGACAACGCACATCGCCACCACGGCCTCGCACGGACTTTCCACGAACAATCAGCAACCGGAACGGCGGACCTCATGAGCGCAAATCACGGGCTGAGCCCGTGCTCCCAATGTCATATTTGGCACTGCCCGGCCTGCGGATGCCCTCAGCGTCAGGTTCCGAAGGAACCGAACCCTGGTTACCCCGCTGAGGGCGGCCGGTGACGACGCGCCCCGCCCGGCCGCCCTTCCCGCAAGCTCGGTGGCGACGTTCGCCACAACCCGAACGTCCGGGATGCACGGACCGGCGGTGCACCGTAAATCATCCGGAAAATCACATGAACAGGTGACGCTGGCCCGCGCTGCCAAGGGCGAAGCTGGATACGCGCATGTGAGACGGGGGAGACGAGCTCCAGATGAGACCAAGAGACGCATATCAGGCGGCGGGCGGATGAACGCGTTCCCCGTCGCCAGCAGTCGAGAGCCCGTGGGTCGATGAACGGCGCACGCCGAGACCCGGTGTCGTCGCAACGGTACGAGATCCGTCTACGCGGCCACCTGGGCGAGGCCATGCAGCGCGCGTTCCCCGCCCTGCAGGCCGAGATCCGCAACGAGGACACGCTCTTGCGAGGAGCTCTGGCGGACCAATCCGCGCTGCACGGCGTGCTGGCTCAGATCGAGGCTCTGGGGCTGGAACTGCTTGAGCTGCGGCGCCTCTTATCGATGGCTGCGGCTCCCGGCCGCGCCGGGAGGCGCAGAGGCGCGCGAGCGGCACGGACGCGCCCGCAGTCCGGGCGGGCGGGCGCGGGCACGACCGGCCTCGTCCGCCCTGCCCATTCCAGGCTCGGGCTGCATTACCCGCTCGCCCTGCCCGGTCCAGGCCCATGTCTCGCGGACAATCGCCTGGAGGGCGCCGGCGATTGGGATGGCGAGCATCCCGGTTGCGAAGACGCCGAAGAGCCGGGTGTACGTCACTTTTGTAGGTGACCAAGATCGTTTAGGGGGCGCGGCTGGTCAGGCGGCCTTCGTCTGGTTGCGGTGTGCTGACCAGATCTGGTCTTCGGGACGGCTGGCCTGCTGGCAGCGGAGGGTGGCGATGGCGTCGGCGCCGTTGACGGTCCAGTGCATGCCGGCTCGTTTGAGCCTGTGGCCGATGACGGATTTGCAGCCTGCCTCGACCAGGCCGGAGCCGACGAACAGGCCGCACTGGCGGAACCAGTGGTAGCGCATGCGGGGGGCGTTGTTCTCGAAGTAGCCGAGGGCGGTGTCGATCTCGTCTTTCTTCACGCCGATGAGGGGGAACTTGCGGGTGGCGGCGACGATGCCGTCGATGTAGCCGTAGTCGAGGTCCTCCAGGCGGGCGGCGAGCCATTCTTCTTTCCTGTCCAGGAGCATGAACTCGAGCTTGCGGGCGAGGTCGTGGACGTGCTCGCGGGCGTGGAACAGGTCCACGATCTGGGTGGCCCCGGGAAACTTCGCGGTGGCGATGTTCCAGATCTTATCCCGGTGACGCGGTTATCCCGGGGGTCTCCGGCCTGGCCTGTGGCCAGGCCGGTTTCCGTGATGCGGGCCGGGATAATCAGAGGCTGTCGAGGAAGTCGATGATGTGGTCGGGCGGCTGGTAGCGGCCGGGCTGGCCGTCGATGGGGGCGGTGCGGTCGAGGGCGCGCTGCTTGAGTTCGAGGTCGGCTTTGAGGTAGATCATGGTTGTCCGGGTGGATTCGTGGCCTAGCCACAGGGCGATGACGGCTATGTCGATGCCGGAGCGGAGCATCCTGACCGCGCAGGAGTGCCTCAGGACATGGGGAGTGACGTTCTTGCTGGTCAGGGAGGGACAAGTGGTTGCTGCGGTGGCGGCGTGGCGTTTGACGCAGTCCTGGATGGCGTCCTGGCTCATCCGCGTGCCGCGCCGGGTCGGGAACAGGGGGCTGGAGGGCCCGCCGGGGTTTTCGCCGAGCCATGCGGCCAGGACGTCGACGGTGTCGCGGAGCAGTGGTGTCACCCGGTCTTTCCTGCCCTTGCCGTGGCATTCCAGGTGGGGGCCGCCGCCGAGGTGGGTGTCGGTCCGGGTGAGGCCGGCCAGTTCGCTGGCGCGCAGGCCCGTGGTGACGGCGGTCAGCAGCAGGGCGTGGTCGCGGCGGCCGGTCCAGGTGCCGGGGTCGGGTGCCTTCAGGAGGGCGGTGATTTCCTGCTCGGTCAGGTGGGTGACGATGGTGGCCCGGAACCGCTTGCCGGGGACGGCCAGGACGCGGGCGATGTCATCGGCGTGCTCGGGGTGCTGCGGGGCGGCGTAGGCGAACAGCGAGTGGATGGCGGCCAGCCGCAGGTTCCGGGTCCGGGCGGTGTTGCCCCGCTGGTGCTCGAGGTGGCCGAGGAAGCTCGTGATCAGCGGCGCGCTGATGTCGGCGAAGTCGAGTCCGGAGGGTGCCTTGCCCGCCTGGGCGGCGGCGAACAGCAGCAGGAGCCGCCAGGTGGCGCGGTAGGAGCGGATGGTGTGGCCGCTGGCCTGGAGCTGGCCCATCAGCCGGTCGGTGAAGAACGCCTGCAGGGACGGGGCGAGCAGCGTCATGACTGCCCCTCCCGGGAAGCGCCGGCCCGGTCGACGTGGGCCTGGAGCCGCTGCGCGGCCAGTGCCATCAGTTCCGGCGACGCGGACGCGTACCAGTATGTCGAGGCCGGGCCGGAATGCCCCATGACGGTCGACAGCCGCGGTAGCCGGGCGGGCACGTCGGCGCCGTCGCGATACCAGCCGGCCAGCATGTTCACCGCATAGGAGTGCCGCAGCCCGTGGATGACCGGGCGGCACCGCCCGGTCCTGGGCACGAGCCCGGCCGCGGTCACCAGGCCGGTGAATGTCTTGTGGACGGCGTTGTAGGTAAGGCGGCCCCCGGTGCGGGAGGCCAGTACCGCAGTCGCGGCCCGTCCGGGGAACGCCTGGTCACGGCGGCGCCGGTAGCCGGCGAGCGCGGCGAGGGCTGTCGGGTGGACCGGGACCAGGCGGAAGCTCTGCGCCTTGTCCTGGCGGACGAGCAGCATGCCCTCGACGGTGTCGATGTCACCGTCGTCGAGCGCGAGCGCCTCGCCGATCCTCAGCCCGGTCACCGCCAGGAGCGCTATGAGGACGGTATAGGTGTCGGCTCGCAGCGGGCCCCGCAGCCGCCCGGCCGCGGCCTGCAGCGCGGCGACGTCGGCGGGCGAGTAAAGGTAGGGCACCGCCCGGAGCCGCCGGCGGGCGAACAAGCCCGCGGGCGGGATCTCGTGGGCCGGGTCGTGGGCGTGCAGGAACGCGGCGAAGCCGCGGACCGCTTCCATGCCCAGCGCCGGGGCATACGACCCGTGCCGGGACCGGCGCACCCAGTCCGCCGCCGCCTCGACGGTGAGCGTGTCCTGCTGCCGGCCGCCGAGGTAGCCCAGGAACTGCCGAAGGTCCCGCTCGGCCCTGACGAGCTTGCAGCCGAGCGCGCGGCGCAAGGTCAGGTAGTCATCGAGATGGCCGGCGAGCGCGCGGCGCGGCGGGTTCACCGCGCGCCGGCCGGGAGCCGGGACGCGGACGGCGCCGGGGGCCAGGGAGGGGCGAGCGGCCGCAGGGCGGCGACATCGACCTTGGCATACAGCGACGTGGTGCGCTCGTCGTCATGCCGCAGGACCTGGCCGATCTCCGCCAGCGGCGCGCCGGCTGCCTGCATCGCCGTCGCGGCGAAATAGCGGAGCTGGTGGGGCCGCACCCGGTCCAGCCCGGCGAGGCGGGCCGCCCTGGCGACCGAGTGCCCGACCGCGTAGCCGGTCAGTCCGCGGTGCGGTGCGACGCTGCGGACGAACACCTTGCGGTCGAGCACGGCTGCCGGGCGGCCGCCCCGCAGGTAGGCGATGACCGCCTCGGCGACGTCGCGGGGAAGGGGAAGCTGGTCACGCCGGCCGCCCTTCCCGATGACCGCCACGATCCCGGAGCGCCAGTCCACGTCCTCGAGCGTCAGCGCGGCGACCTCGCGGGCCCGCAGGCCCATCCGCGTCAGGATCAGCACGATCGCGTAGTCGCGGAGCCCCTGGGCGGTCGCGCGGTCGCAGGCGGCCAGCAGCGCGGCGGCCTCCGCCCCGGTCACCAGCGCGGGCATCCGGACCCGCCTCCGGCGGTACGCTCCCGGCACCGTCGCGGCCAGCGGGGCCGCGATCAGCCCTTCGGCATACAGCCAAGCCAGGAACGTCCGCAGCATGCTCGCGGTGTTCTGCGCGGTGCCCGGAGCCTGGGCGCCGGCCGCGCCGACCAGGAACGCGGTGACGTCCGAGGCGCTGAGGGCGCTCAGCGGCGAGCCCGTCTCGCCGGCCCGCCCGGCCGCCGACAGGAACCGGCGCGCCGAGTCCAGGTGCGCGCTGCGCGTCTTGGCCGCCAGGCCCCGCTCGTCTGCCAGGAACGCCCGGAACCGCTCCAGCAACTGCCCCCCGCCCGCTGCCGGCCCGGGCGCGGCCGGCCGGACGGCGCCGAGGCCGCGCAGGTAGTCAAGCATCCAGGCCAGCGACCTGCCGGTCAGCTGGCTGGCATGCCCCGCAGCCCGCCGGGCCGCCGCGAACTCGTCGACCGTCTCGTCCCCGATGTCGTCCGCGGTCATGCCGCGCCCGGCGAGCCACCGGCTCAGGTGCGCCGCGGCCTCGAGCTTGCGCCGGGTCCCGGCCGGGGTATAGCCCAGCCGGGCCAGTTCCGCGTCGAACCCGGCCGCGAACGGCTCCAGCGGCCCCGACCACCGCACTTGCGACTTACTGTGCATAGCTACCTGCCTTCCGTGAGGGATCGTGATCAGGATCGCCTCACGGAAGGGCCGGCCCGCAGAACCGTGACAGCCAAAGTTATCCCGCCATCCTTGGCCTGAAAGGCACCACGCGCAGCGTGACCAGATGAGCCTCCTGGATAACCGCGTCACCGGGATAAGATCTGGGGCATCGCCACGGACAAGTTCCCCGAGGCCACACAGATCGTCGACCTGTTCCACGCCCGCGAGCACCTGCACGACCTCGCCCGCAGGCTCGAGTTCATGCTGGGCGAACGGAAAGAGGAATGGCTCGCCGCCCGCCTCGAGGACCTCGACTACGGCTACATCGACGGCATCGTTGCGGCGACCCGCCAGTACCCCCTCGAGGGAGTCAGGAAAGACGAGATCGACAGCGCCCTCGGCTACTTCGAGAACAACGCGCCCCGCATGCGCTACCACTGGTTCCGCCAGTGCGGCCTGTTCGTCGGATCGGGCGTGGTCGAGGCGAGCTGCAAGACCGTCGTCGCCCAAAGGCTCAAGCAGTCCGGCATGCACTGGACCGTCAACGGCGCCGACGCCATCATCGCCCTGCGCTGCCGCGAGGCCAGCAGCACCTGGGAAGCCGTCTGCAACACCCCGCACACTCAGACACGCACCGCATGACCAGCCACAGCCCGAAGATGATCTTGCCTACCTACAAAATTGTCGTGCACCCCACCTCGGGAACTCGGACATTCTGCCGCGTAACTACTATCGCCGAGAAACCCAGAGGCCGTATCGCGCGTCCCCGGCGCGGCAACTGTGTACCAATCCGTTTACAAACTACAAGCAGAAGGCCGGACCCGTTTTCGGATCCGGCCTCTGACCTTGGTAGCGGGGGCAGGATTTGAACCTGCGACCTCTGGGTTATGAGTAGTCACCGCATCGTCTCAGCATCCGTGCGCACTATCGAATAGCGCAGATCAGCCAGTATTTGGACCCGCCGACCGTCTCACCGCGTCCCAGTCATCCGAAGACATTCATCCCTGACTCGGTTAACGGCCTGGTTAGCACGGAACCGAAGATCTCGCGCAGGTGAGTTTGGAGTCGGGTCAGGTTTGGTTCGCGATCACTTCTAGTCCTGTGATCAGCATGTTGAGTCCCTGTTCGAAGTCCAGCTGCCGGGACGGCTCGTCGGTTACGCGCTGCTGGAGAAGCCTGCTGAAGTGCGGCAGCCTGGTCGGGTCGACCCGGCGCAGGTAGGCGCTCGTGTCACTCTGGCTCAGGCGGCCGTCAGCGTCGCTAGTGAAACCGCCCGTGGAAATGAGAAGCGAGCCGAAAACCAGGTCGGTGACCGCACCCAGGGCCTGTCGGGCTTGGCGGCCGTCGAATCCCGCCTGAAACAGCGCGCCCGCCAGTCGGTCGAATGGTTCGAGCGCCCGTACCGTGGCGGGGTTCGCCTGGTCGGTGACTAGGGCGACGGCCACCGGGAGGTGCCGGGAGAACGCGCGGTACATACTCAGCGCAACCGCGCGCACCTGCTCGGGCCACGCCATCTCCGGTTCGGGAAGTTCTACCTGATCGAAGACAAGCTCGGCGATGCCGTCGAGGAGATCGGACTTGCTGGCGACGTGGTTGTAAAGCGACATGGCCTGGACGTTCAAGGTCATGGCGAGCCGTCGCATCGAAAGCCCATCCAGACCCTCCTGATCGACCAGCGCTAGTGCCGTGTGAAGCACTTTCTCCCTGGTCAGAGACTCGCGTGCGGTCATGCGCGGACACCGATGTCCTTCCTTGGCATTTGACAGAGCCTACAGTGTAAGTAGATACTTACACTGTAGGCTTACACCGTAAGTGGTACGGGAGTGTGCATCCCGCACGCCCCTCGCTGCAGCCCTGGTCAACGACCTCAAGACGGCCACACGGCACATGCACGGAAAGGGAAGACCACATGAAGATCGGAATTGTGCTCGGCAGTACCCGCGGCGAACGCCTCGGCACCAGGGTAGTGCGCTACATCCTCGGCAAGGCCGCCATCGTAACGGCCGCAGAGTTCACCATCCTGGACCTGGCCGACTACGACCTGCCCTTTTTCTACGAAGCGCTCGCCCCCATGGACAACCCCGACCGCCAGGTCCCAACCAACGTACGCCGCTGGCTCGATGACATGGCAGCGCAGGACGGATACGTGTTCGTGGTGCCCGAATACAACTTCGAGGTGCCCGCCCCGGCCAAGAACGCCCTGGACATGCTCGCCCACGAAGCCGAGGGCAAGCCAGCCATGATCCAGAGCTACTCCGACACCTCCTACGGTGGCATCATCGCCGGACACGTCTTCCGGCTGCCGCTGAGCAAGCTCGGCATGTTCCCGATGCCCAAGAGCCTGCCGCTTCCCCACGCCGAGCAGTTCTTCGACGAGAACGGCATCCTCGTCGCTGACACTGACTGGGCCCGCATCATCGACCGCTACATGCCGTGGTCGCTACACTCGCTCGTCCGGCACGCTGCCGCCCTCGCGCCCCTGCGCCAAGAGGCGACGAGTCTCCGAGACGCGATCAGCGCATAATCAGGTTGACTTCTCGGGAGCCGACTCCCAAGTTCGCGGCCCGCAGGCCGACGTGAGTGCGGCGGGCCGTGGCGGCGCGAAACGCCGTCGCCTTGGCTAGAAGTCATACGGCATATCGGCAGCGCACGGACCGCGCATCTACGTGCGATAGACATCCCGACGGTGATCGACGTCTACCACAGTCACTACCCGGTTCTTCTCGTCAATCCGGTAGATGATCCGATATGTTCCGCGCCGCGCGCTGTACCGGTCGTCCATTGGCGGGAGAAGTCTCTTGCCAACCCGGTAAGGCTCGCGCAAGAGAGGGCCGGTGATGAACTCATAGGCTGCCGCGGCGACAGCCTCCGGCAGCACCTCGCCCAAAGCACGGCGGACCGTCGACGTCGTTCGCAGCTCGTAGAGATCCTCGACGGGATCGTCACTCACGACGCCCGGCGCTGCCTCATGGTCTCAGCGAGTTCCTCAGCCGTAACGTGCTCACCGCGGGCCAGCTCAGCATCGGACTCAGCGAGCCGGTTCATCGTCGCGGCGTCCCGCATGATGGCTAGGGTTTCCTCAAGCGCCTCCAGGTCCTCCGGAGCAATGAGGATGGCCGACGGCTTACCGTGAACGGTCACGGTCACCCGCTCGTGCTGGTCGTGCACTCGGCCAACGAGCTCGGACAGATGCGACTTGACGTCACCCAGCGGCAGCACGGTCATGGTCAAAATTATGACCAAAAATTTAGTCGACGTCAAAGATGTCTCGCGGCGCTGTGCACAAGATCCGC
>Ga0335074_10005452_pt1 | contig 17590 bp, 14 predicted proteins | sample Lox_Sample_23_FD_206715 | JGI IMG/M metagenome (GOLD analysis project Ga0335074, IMG submission 206715) | Soil microbial communities from Loxahatchee National Wildlife Refuge, Florida, United States - Lox_Sample_2.3 | ecosystem: Environmental > Terrestrial > Soil > Wetlands | place: USA... | reverse complement strand
TCGCTTTTGGCGGCGGCACGCACGCGAGCGTTGTCTGCAGCGAGCTCGAGCCTTCCACCGAATATGAATACTTGCTCGCAAACGACGCATTGACGTGCGAAGTCACGCTGCCCGAACTGAAGAAAAAACTCCTGTTATTGCTCTGTGAATCGGTTGTCACCGAAAGGCTGTCGTCGATTTCTGTCGTACTCGTCACCGACATCTTGATCAGGATCGTCGAATTCGTGAACTGGTAAAACGTTGGATTTACGCCCGCCTGCAGCAGCGTCATCGGAAAGCTGGGTGCAACATCAGAGTCGACATGAACCCCGGTCACGATTACAGGATTGTTGTTCGCATCTGTAAGCCCCACTTCCACGCCGGACGACAACACCTGCACTTGGCGAGGTTGGGGTGTCAGTGTCTCCACCACATCCGGCACGTAGTCGAAATACGTGTTTGCCAGCACCTTCACCAGTTGGATCGATGACATGTCCAGCGCTGCCTGGCTCCGCGCAATCGCCGAAGCCATGTCGTAGATCATCTTTCCAAATGGAACGCTCGCCAGTTCTGCTCCGACGTTGGTTGCCACGGGAACCCCCAATTCACGGCTGTTCAGCTTCGCATCATCATCGGTCGCCTGCGTTAGCTAGGTGTACAGCCAACCCGCCGAGCCGGCTGGATCCCAGCGAATCCAGCCGGCTTCAGGTCGCTCCGCTACATGCTAACTCTGGCTGATCGTAACCTTGGTTGGATCGATAGCATTCACCAGGAAAAATCTCGGCATCATGTTCTTCGGCGGCGGGACTGGATTTAGCACCGTCGACATCGAACTCGATCCAGTCACCGAGTACGAATACTTGTTCGCGCTCGTGAAATTCACGTGGCTGGAAACCGACCCCGAGGCGAACAGGAAATCAGCCGATGCAGTCACCGACACGCCAACACTGAAAGTATTCGATGACTCCTGCGTGCTCGTGATCGACATCTTCACTTCAATCTGCGAGTTTGTGAACGCATAGAACGTCGGGTTCACGCCGGCCTGCAAGAGTGTCAGCGGGAAAGAGTCTCCGACGTCTGTTTGTACCAGCACACCCGTTATCATCACCGGATCGCCATTTGAGTCCACCAGCGGAGCGCCGTTCGCGCCCTTGACCTGCCGCGGATTCGGAAGGAGAGTTTCCACCACGTCGGGAACATAGTCGAACGTCGTGCCGGCAAGAACCTTGACCAGTTCGATCGAAGCCTTATCGAGGGCAATCTGGCTTCTCGCAATGGCCGAGGCCATGTCGTAGATCATTTTGCCGAAGGGTACACTTGCTAGTTCTGCTCCAACATTTGGCACCAGACACCTCCTTGGGTTTACTAATGGCCTATTGAGGCTTAACTTGAATCTGTTTCGCCAGGTTCTCCGCAAAAATTCTCTGCAGCCGGTCCGCGGCGTATCCGTTCGGGCTCAGGGTCACGCCTCCTACCAGCTTCACACTCGGATGTGCCTGCACAAACGGCACCATGCTGTCATCAAAGGCCCCGATAATTCCTGTCTTCATTACCATCAACGTCACGCCATTATGCTTACGAATGTGGTGCTGCACATCGCGCGAAACGGTCTGCGAAAAATCTCCGTTGAAGGCAACCATGTACATCTGGAAAGCCATGGCGGATCACCTCGCGCCGGTCATTGCATACGGCGATTTCGCTGAGTGTAGCCGTCGCAGCCATAAGGCAGCGTCTTCTTCACTCGGCGCGTAGTGCAGTTGGCAGTTCGCGCGCCCACGGGCAGCCAGCTTGCGCAGCGCTGCAGAATTAGTCAAGAGAATTCGCGCTAACCGCACCGCGTCAGCGTCATCCTCTGCAATCAGATCCGGCCAAAGTTTTTGCTGTGCTTCTGATCTCTGCCAGCCGATGCAAGGCACGCCATAGAGAGCGGAGTCCAGCAACGTCGCATCGGGAAGCCCGCCGTGAACATTGAACAGTAAAACGGACTGCGCAAGATCATATCTCGCTTCTTCCCAACTGTCCAAGAAAACGTGACTAAGCCCTTCGGGTGTCTCAGCCTTCCCGCTGCCTTGCACTGGAACCCATCCTCCAAGGATGGGGAAGAGCCTCTTCAATTCGTTAAAGATGGCCTCGTCTCCCCGCCCGACACCGATGTATGCAGGCGACCGCACCACGCGAACGCCGCCCACCTCGCATGCCTTCTGAATCGCCGGAATCCGGACATCGGAAAGATGTCCCTTTGTATCTGCAATGATTCCCGCTTCCAGCCGGCCGAACTTGTGCTCCACCACATTCACCTTGACGGACCCCGCGGGCACACCCGGAAGGTACTTGCTCACCAGGCCGTCCGGAAGCGTTTGCGTCGCCACCACTCGCGACATTCGCCTGCTGTTATTTGCCACAGATCGAAGCAACTCGTCCCACTGATCGAGAACCTTGTTCCAGTCATACGCCACTGCAAATTGGGCCGCTTGTTTCGACCGGTCGGCCAGCAGGTCGCGATCTTCATAGAACACGGTCAGCTTCTGCACGGCATCGTCAACATCGATCAGAGCCCTCCGGATACCAAACTCGTTCTCACTCCACTCGGCGACGTCAATCGCCTCGCCATGCCCGCGCACAAGTTCGCGGCTGGCACTGTAGTCGCTCGCCATGGGAATCGCTCCCGCCGCCGCCGCCTGCAACGTCGGTAGACCGAATCCCTCACCGCTCGATGCCAGCAGGTGGACGTCCGCAGCCCGGTAATACATGGCAAGCTGGCTCAAAGGAACCCCGCCACCTTTCTGTAGCTTCATCCCTGGAGTAAACCGCACCTGTGATTCAATTCCGAGGTGCCGCAAATCGGCGCGAACGTCATAGGAGTAAATGCCCGACTTGGTAAACTCGTCCTCCGGATCGGTATGCAGGTGCAACAGCGCATCAGGACGGCTCACCGCAAACTTCGCGAAAATATCCAGCAGCCGCGGAAGCATCTTGCGCGGCTGGTTGCGGCTGTCGGAAAGAATCAGAAATTTCCCTTGCGCATCCACCTCGGCCTTGGCCTGCTCGCGATCTGCCGGCGGATAAAAGAAGCTGCGGTCCACGCCATGAGGAATGTATCTGCACCCGATCCCCGACTTGCCAGCAGCGTCGCGTCCGAATTCGCTCATCGCGATCGGAATATCCACCTCCGTGAGCATCTGGATCCAGCTTTGCGGCAGTGCGCCGCCTTCCATGTCGCCGTCGATAGGGAAATACAGCGCCCACGGCGTATCCGTCAGCTGCATCTGCCTCCGCACATGGGGAGCCGAAAAATACGGCAGCCACCACACATCGCCCAGCGCAATCACAATCTCCGGCCGATGCCGCACCAGAAACGGAAACAGCGACCGGCTGCCCAGCATCCCCGATGCCGGAAACACTTTGCATCCATTCCAGTCCTGCTCCTGCTTGCTCTGCCATCCGATAATGCTCACGCTGTGGCCCCGTTTCACCAGGCCTTCGCACACGAAGCGCGTGACGTTGCCGAAGCCGGACGGTGTATCGGGACTATCGGAAATCCACAGGATGCGCATAGCTCGTCACCGTCATAGTGATTTGAACGAGCGAAGCATATCAGCCGAAGAGAAAAAAGTGTCAACTAATTCGTCCGGATAGGCCCGGCTCTGCGAATGATAGACTCCCTCCTGATATGGACAGCCCCCATCCAGCCACTCCCGATCTTCCGCCCGGCGCAACCTATAGCGGAGTAGCCCTCCTGGGCTGGATGGAGCAAGCGCAGGCAATTCGCTTCCTCACCGAGGACTGCATCTTCGAGCAGCCATTGACTTCCGCAGCCGCCGAATCACTTTGGCGCGAATGGCGCGATCGGGCCGCCAATCTGCCTCCGCGCGAAGCCGTCGCTCCCCAACCGGTCCCACTCACCGCAGAAGAAAACACCCACGCCGCGCGTTTTCTTCAATTCCTCTCCGGCATCGGCGTCTCCGGCGTGCAGGTCATCAAGATCGACCCGATGCAACTCGTCGTCGCCCAGTACCACATCGTCGTTGATGTGGCGGCCCGCCACGCCGAAAGCTGCGGTAAGAATGCTGACTGGATGGAGCGAACGCTACCCACATCCGCCGGCAATCCCCAGTTGAATATGAACTTCGTGCGCAGGAATATGGATACGGAAGTCATCATCGACCTCCCTCACGCCGAGTTCATCTTCGGAGTCCATCCCCACGGCGGCTTCGGCCCAAAGGAACTTCTCGGTTACGTGATGATCCTGAGAGCAGGGAACAGAATGCTGCTCGGCAAGGGCTATCACCGTCTCTATGGGCGTATCTCCGGCACTGGGGCAAGCCTCCCCGAAAGTCTTTCCCTCGTTGCGCTTGATTCCGGCACGCTTACGCCTCCTGCCCGCGAAACCGTTTCCAGCGATCCCGGTCTCGACATCTTCGGACCGCGCCCCGCGGTATTCAGTGATTTCTTCACCGAGGGCCTGGCCATGCCCGTCCATCTTCGCCGAAAGCGCTACCAGCTCCAGATTCAAGCCCGCTGGGTCGCCGTGAACGAGTCGTAACTTTCGCCTCATCAGCTCTACTTACTTCCGGCTAGCCCGCGACTTGATCTCAAGATTTAAGCTACGAAAAATTTTGCCCGAAATTCCGAACTTTCCTTTTGACTCATGGTGATCCTTGGTGTACCGTCGCTTCTCGTCGTCAAAGCATCTTCGGGAATTGGTACGTTCGGGAAGCATAACTCTTAAGTCGACTCGCCCCCCACGTGTGAAGCGAGCGGCGACCTGGCGCGATTTCTACGGTGCACAGTATTCCGAAAAAGCAGTAAAGACGCGCATTCGTGCAGCCCGGCACCCCGTTCGTGCGGCTCCGTTTGTTATTCCCCACAACACACAGTCAGGAAGGAAAACCCACAATGTCAGAGACTCGTGTCACCCTGCCGGGCAGTCACCGTCAGCCCATTGCAGGAGCAGAAAAAATTGGACGTGCTCCTGAATCCGATCAGGCTCACGTCACCGTTTATGTCCGCGGCAAGAACAAGCCGCTGCCGATCACACGGCCCGGACATTACATAACCCAGGAGGAGTACACCGCTGCCTACGGAGCAAGTCCCAGCGACTTCATGGCAGTGCGCGACTTCGCCAGGAAATACAACCTCACCCCCAAAAATGAAAATGCCGCCACGCGTTCCATCAAGCTCTACGGCACCATCGGCGACCTCAGCCGCGCCTTCGGCGTCATACTCGCTCACTTAAAGATTGGCGGCAAAACCTACCGGGGCCGTTATGGCGAGATCACCATTCCCGAGAGTCTGCTGCCCATCGTCACCGCCGTCGTAGGTCTGGATAACAGGCCGAACGCGGTGCCTCATGTGCGCAGGACCCATCCGAAGACGGTAGCTGAGGCTGTAGCAGCTCAGTCCTTCAGTCCCGTCGCTGTAGGGCAGCTCTACAGCTTTCCCACCGGCCTGGATGGCACAGGGCAGACGATCGCCATCATCGAGCTCGATGGCGGATTTCTGCAGACGGACATGGACGCCTATTTCCAGGGCCTCGGCCTTCAGAGCCCCACCATCACCGTCGTCAGCGTTGACGGTGGATCGAACAACGTATCCACTGGCGCAGCCACCACCGCAGAACTCGAAGTAGCGCTCGACATTCAGGTTGCCGGGGCACTCGCTCCCAAGGCAAAACAGGTCGTCTATTTCTCCAACACCAGCGATCAGGGTTTTCTCGACGCGATCAATGCTGCCATCGTGGCGAGTCCCCAGCCCACTGTGATCTCGATCAGCTGGGGAAAAGCCGAAGCCGGATTCACCGCCCAGATGCGCCAGCAATTTGAAACAGCTCTGCAGCACGCCGCGCAGCTAGGCATCCCAGTCACCGTCGCCGCCGGAGACAACGGCTCGTTCGATAACACAAGTGCACTCGCCGTCGATTTCCCCGCGGCCGCTCCGCACGCTCTCGGGTGCGGAGGCACTAACCTCCTCGTTTCCGGCAGCACCATCTCAAGTGAAACCGTTTGGAACGCAGTCGTAACTGACTCCACGGGCCAACAGACTCGCGGAGCCACAGGAGGAGGTGTCAGCCAGTTCTTCCCCAAGCCCGACTACCAGTCTTCCGTCACAGTGCCAACCCAGCCCACAGGAACAGGAGGCGGACGCGGCGTACCTGACGTCTCAGGCGACGCCGATCCGGCCACGGGCTATCAGGTACGTTGCAAGGGGAACAACATTGTCCTCGGGGGCACGAGCGCTGTTGCGCCTCTCTGGGCCGCGCTCATCGCCCGCTTTGGCCAGAAGCTTGGCAAGCCAGTTGGATTCCTGAATACCTTCCTTTACGGGTCCGGCGTGTCACCCGCCGGCTTCCGCGACATCGTCCATGGCAACAACGACAGCACAGGTAAGAACGGACTCTATCAGGCCGCGACCGGCTGGGATCCTTGCACCGGCCTGGGAAGCCCGCACGGCAGCACCCTCCTGACAAAGCTGACTGCCGTAGTGCCTCCGACCCCAACCCCAACGCCGACTCCAACCCCAACCCCCACCCCGACACCCACCCCAACACCCACCCCGACCCCGACTCCAACGCCAACCCCAACACCGACCCCAACGCCAACCCCAACTCCAACCCCAACTCCAACCCCAACTCCAACCCCAACTCCAACCCCAACACCCACACCCACGCCTCACCCGACGCCCACCCCAACTCCAACGCCTACACCGCACCCGACGCCCACACCAACCCCAACGCCAACGCCAACGCCGCATCCAACACCCACTCCCACCCCAACTCCAACGCCGCATCCAACACCGACGCCTACGCCAACGCCGCACCCGACGCCTACACCAACCCCAACTCCCACACCTCATCCAACCCCCACCCCAACGCCAACCCCGACTCCAACACCCACACCAACCCCAACGCCAACTCCCACCCCCAGCACGGGTGCGATCGGTCCACTGGGCGCACCATTCGATTACCGTCTGCCGCTGCCAACACCGGCTCCAGCGCCTGCCCCGGCTGGTGTAGCCCCCGCGTTGGCATCGATCCTCGGCGGCGGCTCCAACTCGGTCGCGCTCGTCGGTGTCGTCGGCATCGCCGCCGTAATGGGAATGGTGGCCACAGCGGGCATCGTCGCCACTGTTGCCATCGCCAAGGAGAAGGAATGAACGAGATAAAAGCGCTGGCAGCGCGTCTCTTTCAAAATCCGGATCTGGTGAAGTCCATCGTCAGGAACCCGCAGGCTATCGCCCAGCTTGCGGGTCTCGACCCAGGAATCCTGAGCGACGACAAAATCAAAGCCCTGGCCGGACTGGGTAAGACCGTGTCCGGCCTGCTCGCCGGTTCCGGAAAACTCGCGACCCCCCGTGCATCTCCTGTGCCCTCTCCTCGATCACCCGGAGCGGGCTCGAGTGGCGTTAGAAATACCGCGATCGTTAGCGCCGCGTCGCTCACCGCCATTACCGGAGCAGTGGTGGCGGTGGGCACCGTCTCGGCAGTCGCACTAAGCAAGGGCCGCAAGGCCCCTGCACCTTGATTCGGCTTAACTGGGGGTAGACAGCGTGAACGTATCCATCAACGGGCTTCTCTCCCCCAGGCCCGTCATCAGCGTCATCATTCCCGTTCGCAACGAAGGGCAGCGGCTGCACGCCGCTGTCTCTTCGATCGTCTCCGGACGATCAGACCGTTTCCCTCTGCAAATCGTTTTGGTCGATGATGACTCCAACGATGGCTGCTGCGATGGCCTCTCCGAAGCCTGGTCCTGGCCCGACGATCTCGCCCGCGTAGACGTCGTGCGTCTGCCGAGCTGGTCGGGTATCCCCTATGCCCGCAACGCCGGAGCTGCCGCCGCACACGCCCCGGTCCTCTTCATCACCGACGCGAATGTGCTCTTTCCTCTGAACTGGGATCTACCCATCCGCGAGCGAATCGCCGCCAACCGGGTCCTCTGCGCGACCATCGCCGACATCGACTCGCCCTTCCGCGGCTACGGTTGCTCTTTGGTCATTCCATCGATGGGCGCGGATTGGATCCGCGATCCCCATCAGTACGGCGGCCATGTTCCCATCTCACCCTGCTCGGGAACCGCCATCGCCGCCGACCTCTTCCGACGCGCCGGCGGATACGACACTGAGATGCCCGTATACGGAGCCGCCGAGCCTGAATTCAGCGTCCGCCTCTGGCTCTGCGGCGCGGAAATCCTCTCCATGCCCGACCTCGTGCTTCATCACCGCTTTCGCCCGCCCTCGGAGCGCCGGCCGTTTCTCGACGCCATAAACAGGGTATTGCTCCGCAACTACCTCCGCTTTGGCCTGCTTTATCTTGATCAGCAACGAATCGCGCAGTTGATGCACTATTACTCGCAGCAGTCGCCGTCGCACTTCGCCGAAGCACTGCGTTCGCTCTCCGCAGATGAGGTGTGGCAGCGGCGCCGGCTGCTCGAAGAACGTTTGCCCGCACGCTTCCCGTCGTTTGTCGAACGCTTCGGAATCCGCGACGCCTTCGGCCAGTTGGCTTACAGTTAGAAACCCGCCTGTCTGGAAAGAGGCGGACAGCAGCAACCCGAAACTTATTTCGACCTCGGAAGAATCGCATGCCGCGCCTTGAACCCACCGTCACCGCCTGCATTCCCTATTACGCCGGGAAGCGCTACATCCGGCGCGCCGTCGAAGGTCTTCTCGGGCAGACGTATCGTGATCTGCGCATCATCGTCGTCAACGACGGCGACAAAGATCCGCCTTGGGATCAACTCGCCGACCTGCGCGATCCCCGGCTCATTCGCTTCAGCCTCGCCCGCAATCACGGAGGCCCATTCTTCGCCAACGCCGTCGTTATCCGCTCCATCTCCTCGCCCTGGTTCCTCGTGCAGGAGCAGGACGACTGGAGCGACCCGCACCGTGTTGAGTATCTGCTGCACCTGGGCACCACCTGCCACGCCGACGCCGCCGTATCGGCGCACGTCTTTCACCGCGAGAACATCGACGGAAGCTCAACCCCTGTCACCGTCAAATGGACCCATCTCGGACGCCGCACCTGCCCCATCTGCCCACCCGGCAGCCGCTGCCAGCAGTGCTTCGTCGATATCGAACTCACCCAGCAGTACCGGCACCGCGCTCCGCATACCGGTCTGTTTCGTGCCGAGCATCTGCGCCGCATCGGAGGCTACTACGCCGGCCTCCACCTGCACTTCGACTCGCTGCTGATGAACCTCGTTCTTATGACCGGGAGCATCGTCCACACCACCGCGCCTCTCTATCACCGTTTGCTCCGCCCCGATTCGATTACCCACTGCCCCAGCACCGGCTTCGCCTCCCGAGCCTCCTGGGCCGAGCGCAAAATTATTGAAGGCCTGTACGAAAGCTCATTCGCGGAATTCAAGCAATATCTGCGCGGCCAGGTCAGCAGCGATAAGCTCGCCAACTCGATACGCCGCCACTGCCAAAGCCGTTTGACGTCGCAGGACTGGAAGGAACTCTCCTTCGAAACCGGCCGTCTCTCCGCGCACCTCAGCGCCTGCGGTTGGCAAAACTGAAAGCTCCTGGCGAAATCGATGGCTTCACCGAATGACCTCGCCGTAACCGCATCGGTCCCCTATTTCAATGCGCGGAACTACATCCGCCGCGCCGTCGAAAGCCTTCTCGCACAGACCCACCGCGATCTCACCGTCGTCGTTGTGAACGACGGCGACCCCAACCCTCCCTGGGACGAACTCGCCCACATTCAAGACCCGCACCTCATCCGCTTCAGCCTCGACCTGAACTATGGCCCTTACTTCGCTCACCAGATCGTCCTCGGCGCCTCGACCACCCCGTACTTCCTCGTCCAGGACGCCGATGACTGGAGCACGCCCACCCGCGTAGCCTCGCTCCTGCACGCGCTCATCAGCGACGGCTCCGACCTCGCCTTCTCCGCCTGGCAGCAGTATCGCGCCGACGCCCACGGCAACCTCCAGCCCGACGCCCTCCGCTGGCGTCGCCGCCAGCCCGGCGATCCGCTCCTCGCCCCGCCCGGACAGCGCGAGCTCTTTCTCTTCGATCCGCTCCTGAACGAGCACTTCGTCAACCGCGCCGCTCATCACGGTATCTTCCGCAGGGAAGCCCTCCAACGAATCGGAGGCTATTACGCCGGCTTCCGCATGAACTACGACACGCTGTTGACTAACTTCCTGCTCATGACCGGCCGAGTCTCCTTCGTCGAAGAGCCTCACTACCAATACGTCCTTCGCCCCGACTCGCTCAGCCACAGTCAGGCTACCGGAGTCCGCTCCCCGATCCGCATAGCCACCAAGCAGCGTCTCGCTGCCATGTACCGTGAAGCCTTCGAACACTACCACGCGTGGATGCGCCGGCAGCTATCCAGCGCCGAATTCACCGATCGGATCCGTCATCTCGCGTCGCGCAACATCACACCCGAACTCCGACAGGCGCTCACCGTTGAAACCGCGCGCCTCGCAGACATCCTCCGCGCTCAGCGCCGCGGGTAGCGCGAATCCCAATCCCTTACTTCCTTTTCACATGCATGAACGCCGCTTCATCGTACGGCTCTCTCAACAGCTTCGGCTGCACCAGCCCCTCATTCAAAAATCCCCCGATGTTGATGACCTTCCTGCACGCGCACAAGCAGCCCACTTCTTTGAGAAAGGTCCTCATCGCAGTTTTATCGGCGCGATGCACATAACGTCCGGTGGCCTCGACATGGTCGAAATGCTTGGGTAGAACCTTCGCATCCGGGAAGTGAGCCAGAAGCGTCTTCTGGACATGCTCTGAGTCCGTCGCGATAAACACCTTCACATACCAGGGAATCCGATAGAGCGAGTACAGCACCGCATCCAGCTCCGCCTTTACACGATGCAGTTTGCCCCGCTGGGTGAGCGACTCCGTCACCCGCACCCGAATGCCGAGCCGTTCCCGGATCCCATTAGCGCGAACGTAAGCATCGATCTCCTTTTGCAGAGAGTCAGAGGCTCTCGCGTGCAGCGCCGGATGAGCGCCCCTGACCCGTCGCGCAAGACCCTCCGAGCCTGCCAGGTCCCATGAAAAGAACCGCTCCGCCGGCCTCTCGCCGTCGCGAAGCATCATGAACGGCTCGCCCTTGTAAGTGAATCCTCCATCTCTTTGACAGAAGTAAGAGAGCGCCGCCAGTTCACCCGCCGAAATGTTGCGGATCTCCACGCCCGGAATAGGCGCAAACAGTTCCTCATGCCTGCAGTCGGAGACGCCGCGCGTCACGCCCCACAGAAAGCGCACCCCATAGCCATAATGCTGGGCGAACGACCTTACCTGCCGAAGCATCACATAGCGGTGTTTCACGCCGGCGTAAGCCTTCGCCGCGCATACAACCAGCCTTGTCATCAGCAGACACCTCCGCAGGATCGTGGATTGAAGTGCCTTGGCGTTACATGATCTTCGGCTTGGCGAAGAACCGCCTCAGGCCGCCGGCAGAGGAGTTGACTGTGAAGCGATCAGCTTCCACTTGCCGCGGTTTTTCGAAAACACCCGCAGATAACGGAACGAGTGCCTCCTCTTCGGAGAACTAAGAGTTGCAACGCCGGTGGAAACAGCCACATTCCCCAGCACATCGATCGCCCGCTCGGAATGAACATACTGCGTAAACGCCCCTGCCGACGACTCCACCGCCTGCATGAACTCCTTTTTCGTCTGCGGCAGCCCATAAGAGGTCGCCCCCCGATATCCGTCATCGATAAGTTGTTCGACAATCTTCGACTTACCCAGAAGACGTGCCGCCATCCATGCATCTTCGGTCTGCGACAGCAGAGCGATCTCGCTTGTCTTATCTTCGGGCTTGCTGGACGGTTGTTTCCAGGCGCGTTCTCTCGCCATTTCGGTCTCCTGTGAGCCGGAAATTCGGCTTGCGTAAGGTGGGTAACGCCACACGGACCGCTGGGCGCAAGATCTGAACGCCATCCCGTGCTCTTGAATCGAGGGAATTATCCAAACCCTTCCGTGAACTGTCAATAAATCTCGCATTAGATCTGTTCTTATCGGCTAACCATCTTTACAATGCCGCTCCATGGCAAGCCACACGACAAATCTCACCGCTATCCCTCCGCGCTGGATCGGCTGGATCGAAGAGAATCGCATCCTCGGAATCGAGGAGCCAAAACTGGTCGACATTCTCGTCCAGAATGGCTTCGACCGTCGCGTCGCCCGCGAGCAGGTTGCCCGCGCATCGCTCGAAACCAGGGGCGCGGAAAAGGTCGCCCGTAAGCTCCGGAAGCTCGAAGCCATGATGGCCGTCTATTCCGACCTGTGGGTCAACAGCAAAACGGGCAAAACCGTCGAGCGCCGATCAAACCTCGGCCCCGACGAATTCTTCCGTTCCTATTATTCGGTGAACCGCCCGGTCGTCTTTCAGGATGGCCTCAAAGGCTGCCCCGCGCTCACCTGCTGGAATCCCGACTACCTCAAGGCGCGCTGCGGAAACGAAATGGTCGAAGTCATGTCCGGACGCAGCCGCGATCGCGATTACGAAATCAACTCCAACCAGCACAAGACGCGCATCCGACTGCACGAGTTTGTCGACCGCATAAAGCAGGCCGGCCAAACTAACGACTTCTACATGGTCGCGAACAACCGTTCGCTCGACTCGCCAAACATGCAGGGCCTGCTCAACGAGGTCCGCATCCTCGACAACATCCTCGACCCCGCCCGCGCACCGTCGCGCATGTTTCTCTGGTTCGGTCCCGGAGGAACCGTCACTCCGCTTCACCACGACGCGATGAACATCCTGCTGGCGCAGGTCTACGGACGCAAAACCGTCACCCTCATCCCGTCGTTCCAGACGCCCTGGATCTACAACCACATCGGCGTCTACAGCGCCGTCGACTGCGAGAAGCCTGACTACAACAAGTTCCCATTGTTCCGGAAAGCCACCCAACTCAAGGTTCTCCTCGAACCCGGACAGGTCTTATTCATTCCTGTAGGGTGGTGGCACCACGTCCGTTCTATGGACGTCAGCATCAGCCTGTCATTTACGAATTTTCGCAGCGCGAATGACTATGTCTGGGAGGACTGAGCAACCATCAGGACGGAACTACCAAGTCCAATTCTGAGCCCTGAGCCCTGAGCCCTGAGCCCCGAGCCCTGAGCCTTGAGCCTACGTCACAATCTTGACTTCAACGCGGCTGTCCTGAATATGCCCCATCTTCTCGCGCTTCACCTTTAGATAGCGCTCGAAAGTCTCCTGCGGTTCCACCTCGGCGGATATCCGTTCGGCCACGATGATCCCCGCGGCCTCCAAAGCCTCCACCTTTTCAGGATTGTTCGTAATCAGCCGCACCGACCCAACGCCCAGCTGCCGCAGAATAGCCGCCGGAAGCTCAAACTCCCGGCAATCCGGCTTATACCCCAGCTCCACGTTGGCCTCGACGGTATCGAAACCCCGGTCCTGCAGCTCATACGCTCGTAGCTTGGCCATCAGGCCAATGCCGCGCCCTTCCTGCTGCTCGTATATAAGGATGCCGGTGCCTTCCTCGGTAATCCGCGTCAGCGCCAGCTCCAGCTGCTGCCGGCAGTCGCACCGCAGCGAATGAAACACATCGCCCGTCAGGCACTGTGAGTGGATCCGCACGATCGGCGCCTCGGCGTGAATGTCGCCCATGACCAGCGCGACCGCGCCTTCGATCCGTACCGGCGGTGGCGTTCCGCCCGGCTTGCACGGCTCAGGCGAGACTACTCTTCCTTCAAACCCGAGAATCCGAAAGTGTCCCCAGCGGGTAGGGAAGTCCGCATCGGCTACTTTCCGAACACTTTCCAGAGGCATATCAACATTATAGATGCGCTACCCCCGCAATCGATTCTGGCGCCCGCATCCAGCCCCCGGCGTAAAGTAATGACTGTGATCGAGTCACGCCTCATTCTCATCACGCTTCTCGTCAAGCTCGGCGTCGCCGCCGCAGTATCCAGTGCGCTTGCCCGCGCACGCACCTTTCAAAACCTGCTCTTCAACCAGAACCGCCGGCCCTCTGCGACCCTCGGCCTGCTCGCCTTCATCTGCATCCCGCTCGCTCTCGGAGTCTGGGTCCGGCTTGTAGTTCCCAACTTCTTCGCTGCCGACATCTCCTTCGAAACCACGATCATCCTCGGTATCCTTCTTGGACCCCTTTCAGCTCTCGCCGGCGCCGCCATCCTGTCACTTCCGGCCATGCTCCATCATGAATACTTCTCCCTGCCTTTCCTCATGGCCGTCGCCATCACCGCCGGCCTCTACGGAAAATTTGTCGAAGAAGAAGAAGTCTGGTCCTTCTCACCCTTCGTCGATCTCAGCATCTACCGCTGGATTCGCCGCAACATCCGCAAGCCGCGCATCGACCGCCAGGTCCTCCTGCTCATCCTCATCGTGGGCATGGAGATCGTCCGCGACTGGATTCACAACCTCTATCCCAACCGGCTCTTTGCGCTCACCACCAACAGTTGGCCTGTCCGTCTCGCCATCTGGGCCTGCGCGGCAGTCGTTGTTGGCATTCCGCTCAAAATCTGGAACGCCATCCGCACCGAACGCTTCCTCGAAGAGCAGAAGCGCCTTCTCCTTGAAGCACGCCTCGACGCCCTGCAACGCCAGATCAACCCGCACTTCCTCTTCAACACCCTCAACTCCATCGCTTCGCTCGTCCGCTTCCGCCCCGAGCAGGCCCGCGACCTCATCGTCAAGCTGGCGAACATCCTCCGCGCCCTCCTCAAGGACCACGACTCCTACGTCCTCCTGCGCGACGAGCTCAGCTTCACCGACGACTACCTCGGCATCGAAGTCGTCCGCTTCGGCGCCGACAAGCTGCATGTCGTGAAAGAAATCGACCCCGCCACGCTCGATCTTCCCGTGCCCAGCATGCTCCTCCAGCCGTTAGTCGAAAACAGTATCAAGCACGGCCTCGAGCCACGCATCAGCGGAGGAACCATCACCCTCCGCAGTCGCATCGAAGGCAGCCGCATGATCATCGAGGTGGAAGACGACGGAGTCGGCATCGATCCCAGCCGTTCCCGCTCCAGCGGCGTCCTTCGCGGAACAGGCATCGGCATGAAAAATGTCCGCGAACGACTCGAAGTCCTCTTCGGAGATGCCGCCCACTTCGACGTCACCAGCCGACCTGGCCGCGGAACCAAGGTGACACTCGCCATTCCCGCCAGTCCCGACAGCGAAGACGAACCTCAGCTCACCCCCGCCGCTGCTCGCTCCAGCACCCGCTCGTGATGTATCAGAATCCCAAACGAGTAAGTAACGGTCAGTAAACCCCGAGTCAGGCCCAGTCGATGAGTATCCGAAATGCCCGTTATTCGTTCAAGTGGATGAGCATATTTGTAAACGTTGCGCGACTTATGGCGAAGGTGCCATCGCAATAGTAGATAGGATCGCCAAGTCTCGTGTATGTTTCTCCGGTGTCAGACAGCGGCGCAATAACTGACGAGGTCTTATGAGCAATTCGATCGAAAATATCGTTGTACTGATGCTGGAAAACAGGTCGTTCGACAACATACTGGGAAACCTATACCCGCAGAGTTCAAAGTTCGAGGGCGTGAATCCCGAAACCATGTCGAACACCTACGCCGTAACGGGCGCCGTTTATCCCGTTTCCAACACTTCGAGCGGCAATCCCTACACCACTCCGAGTGTGGATCCCGGCGAATCATTCGCCGACATGAATCTTCAGATCTTCAACAATACGGATGGATCCGGCACGGCCAACATGGCAGGTTTCGTCAATGACTGGATGGCAGGGACGGGTTATCCCGGTATCCCGGCCGGCGAGCCGTGTAAGGTCCTCTGGTGGAATGTACCACCCTGGCCGTCGCTGCCCAGAGGATCGGGGCTCTCACCCGGGGACATCATGTTTTACTTCAATACTGCGGGCGGCAGCCCCCAACTGCCCGTTACTTCTTATCTGGCGCAGAACTTCGGCGTCTCTGACGCATGGTTCGGCTCCTGCCCAACGCAGACCTTCCCTAACCGTCTTTTCCTCCATTGCGGAACCTCTGGAGGATATGTGAACGATCTCGACTACGTTTGTCAGGAGCAGTTTTTTCCGGCGTTCAGCAGCATCTTTCAGCTGCTGGACGGAACAACGGGCCCCAGCAGCAAGAATTGGAAAGTGTACTTTCATGACTACGCACTTGCTGCCATGATCGATTATGTCTTCCGGGCGAGCGGGCTCGATGTTCCATTCCACAAAGCGCCCTCGCCTCCGGTAGTCTGTAACTTCGATAACAATGACTTCGGCGCCAGTTCCGTAACCCCTACCTTCGCGCAGGACATCGCAGCCGGGAACCTGCCCAGATACTCCTTCATCGAGCCGCGTTACGGGCTGTCCACGCTGACGAACCCACCAAACCCCAACCCTCCGCCGAATAGCAACCATCCGCCGGCAGACGTGCGCTACGGGGAGATTCTGATAGCGACGGTCTATAACCTCCTTCGCAACAGCAACTATTGGCCAAACACTCTGCTAATCATCACGTGCGATGAGCACGGTGGCTGCTTCGATCACGTCATTCCGCCCGCGTGCACACCTGTACCACCGGGAGGGTTGGTACTGCCCAATGGCGATTGGCCAGGGGGATTCAATCGTTTCGGACCGCGGGTGCCTGCAATCATCGTCTCGCCTTACATGCCCGCGGGCTCGATCGTGCGGCCGAGCGGGGTTTCGTTCAATCAGAACCAGCCGGGTGGCACCTCAACCACGAATGGCCTCCCGTTCGACCATACCTCGATCATTCGAACCCTCATCGATTGTTTCAGTCTCACCCCGACCACTCTGACCCCGCGCGACTCGATCGCACCGGGTCTCCTGGACTTTCTCGATTTCAGTCTTAACCCGGAAAACAGCGCGGGGCCCGTGACGGTGCCGGCGCCGCCGTCCGAAGACGCCACTTTAGCTGCGAAACAACCGAACCATCTTTCAGAAATGTATGAGGCCCTGCTGCAACGGGCTCGGTCGAAAAAGTCGGGACAGTGAACCCCAAGGACCATTCTTGTCTGGCTTGGGGATTTCGAAACAATTTCTGGCGCCCCTGTGAGCATTGACTGGTTCCCAACACGAAATCTCTGAAGAGGCTTACGAAAGAGCAAAAACGAGACGTCGCCGCCACTCCCGCAAATCTGACGCTCAGATGGACTTTTGTGGCATGCCGAAAGTTCTGGACTGGAGCGAGGCTGAGGTCGGCCGACTCTGCAGGCCTTAGCCTCAGCTAACCCCCGCCGCCGCCCGCTCCAGCACCCGCTCGTAGTACGCCTCATACACCGGAATGATGCGCGTAGCGCAGAACTTCTTCTGTGCTGTCTGCCGTCCTGCTGCTGCCATCGCGTCGTGCTTCGCATCGTCGCTCAATAATTCGATCGCCGCCTGCGCCATGGAATCCACATCGCCGACAGGGAAGAGCCGCCCATTCACCCCATCTTCAATCAGCTCCGGAACCCCGCCCACCGCCGTGGCAATCGTCGGCACGCGGCAGGCCATCGCCTCCAGCGCTGCCAGACCGAAAGACTCCAGTTCGCTCGGCATCAGCATCAGGTCGGCCAGCGGCAGAATATCGCTTACGCCCGGCAGCTTGCCCAGAAAGTGAATCCGGTCCTGGATACCCTTGCGCCGCGCAATCCATTCCGCCTGCGACCTGTCGG